>OFRL01000824.1_pt1 | contig 12213 bp, 13 predicted proteins | sample 1543121 | NCBI WGS metagenome assembly OFRL01 (sample SAMN07774228, study PRJEB24372) | wastewater metagenome | isolation source: Lake Maggiore Cannobio | place: Italy: Cannobio | collected 2016-01
TGGGCGCCATGGCCAACCAGCTGGATGATGAACTGCAGCCGCGCTTCGGCGGCCGCAAGTTTAATGGCGGCTGAGCGTGGGGGTGCGGCGTGGCTTTGAGTTTTTCCTACGCCCGAGCATTGGCCACACCCGCTGCATGAAGTCCCCGGCGGCCGGCGCAAGGTGGCGGGCATTTTCGGCAACGACACGATGAAGATTTTGGATGTGATGGCAGGCAAACCATGATTCAACTTTATCCCGACACGCATCCCAAAATGGAAGCGCTGCAAATTCAACTATTGCGGCAGGCGAGTCCCACGCGCAAAATGAACATGCTGGCGCAATTGAACAAGTCCGCACGGCTGTTGGCTTTAACCGGTTTACATTCGCAATATCCGCAAGCCAGCGAATCCGAATTGCGCTTCAGACTGGCAGGTTTGCTGCTTGGGGAAGAAACCGCGCAAAAAGTCTACGGAAGATTGTAGTATGCAAAATGAACCCGTGGAAGTTACTCTCAAAGTAACGGGCGTGTTTGAACGGCTTGGTGTTTCGTACCTCATTGGCGGCTCGCTTGCCAGTACGCTGTACGGCATGGTGCGCACCACGCAAGATTCGGATATTGTTGCCGAAATGCGCCTCGAACATCTCGAACCGTTTGTTTCCACTTTGCAAGATGAATTTTATGTTGACGCTGAGCTGATCGCCGAAGCCATTCAACGCAACTCCAGTTTCAACATCATTCACCGCGAAACCATGTTCAAGGTGGATGTCTTCATTCCGCGCCCACGCCCCTTTCTGCAATCGCAGCTGGCTCGCGCTCAAAGACAGACGTTTACATTTGAAGGGGAGGTCGGCGCAAAATTTGCCAGCCCCGAAGACACCATTCTTTCCAAGCTGGAATGGTATCGCATGGGCGGTGAAGGTTCAGAAAGGCAATGGCGCGATCTGCTTGGCGTGCTGAAAACCCGCGCGGGCCAACTGGATTCGGCTTACCTGCTAAAGTGGGCGAACGAACTAAAAGTCAGCGATTTATTGGAACGCGCTTTGAGCGCGGCATAGCAACTTTATGGCAATTCATCCCGCGTTCCCCGCTTCACCCTATGAAGGGTTGAAGCCTGACCATCGTTGGATTCCCGCTGATGAAGACCTGCGCGAGTCTGCCCATGACAAACTTGTGCCGCCGTCCGTCAGTAAAATTCGCAGGGAAGTAGAAACATGGCGCGAAAACTAATATGGGCGCGCGCGCGGGAGGCGGGCGCCGGGCGCCGACCGGGATTTATTGCGGCGGCGTACAAGCGGGACGAAAGAAAAGATCAGCGCCATTCGCGCACAGGTGCGGGCGATACTGCTGGAGCGCTTTAGCGGTGCAGAGCTGGGCGCAATGGCTGACCAGCTGGATGATGAACTGCAAGAGCGCTTTGGCGGCCGCAAGTTTGGCGGTGACTGAGCGACGGTGTGGGGTAGGTAAAAGCAGTGCGCCAGTGAAGCTGCGCTAATTGAAATCACACTTTGATGTTGCGCGCGCCGGCGGTTGCGCGGCTAGCCTTCGCGGCAGTTATTTCAGACTTGGGAGTAAAAGATGAGCGATGATTTATCCGGAGATGAGCGCGCCGAGCTGGAGGCGCTGCGCAAGGGAAAGGGTGCTCCTGGTAAGAAGGGCCTGTACTTGCAGGTGAGCCAGAAGGGGGCGGTGTCTCTGTACGGTATGGGGCGGTTTCCGGTCACCCTGTATAAGGAGCAGTGGCTGAAGGTTATCGCGCATATGGAGGTAATCCAGCAATTTATTGCGGATCACGACTCAGAGTTAAAAACTAAAGAGCAGCGCAACTGATGGTATGGCAATGGTTACTTGGAGCTATAGCCACGTAGTTATCGAAATCTGCTGCGGGTCGCAGGCGCGAGGGTGGCGCTGCGTTTTGCTCCACCTGCATCCCAGCGTGTAGCGTCAGAAGCCGTGTGGGCTGACCGCAGCTGTGTTGTTGTGTGGGCGCTGGCCGGGCAGGCGAGCGCCATAAATCTGCAGGCTTTGTAAGCAATATATGCGGCGCATGGCTATCGCACCCATGTGAACTTTGTGAAAAATAGACGTTCGGCAATCGGTGCCATTCTGTTTCTGTTGCATGCGTGCGGTTTGCTGGAGCAGTCCGCAGCGCCCGCAGCTGTGGCACCTGCGCCGGAGATAGTGGTGCCCACAGCGGTGCAGGTGCTTCCGACAGCGGCGCGCGTGCGCCCCACAGACACAGTAGAGCCACTGGTAACGACTGCCCCTGCTGTGATTGCAACTGAAATGCCTGTCCCAATAGTGCCGGTTCCAGCGCCTTGGACGATGAAGCCCCAATCTGATGAATTAGTTTCACTTAGTTATAAGTGGTTTTATAGAACTGAGTGGACGTGGGAGACCCAAATACCGCGTTCTTTGTATGACTATTACAAGCAGTTGCCCAGGCTTCGCACTACTAACTATTCAGTGTATGTGTCACATCCTTTAGACGATGAATATATTGCGTTGCTGGCTAATGAGATAAAGGAGGCTGCGGCGAAAGCTGCTTACACTGACTATGAGACGGTGGAATTTGCGACTGCTTTTGTGCAGAGCCTTCCGTTTACGGATGATTCAGTCACAACCCCCTACGACGAGTATCCACGCTATCCAGTTGAGACATTGGTGGACAACGGTGGCGATTGTGAAGACACATCCATTTTGCTGGCTGCAATTGTTGACAAGTTGGGTTATGGGGCTGTTTTGATCATGCTGCCACAGCATGTGGCTGTTGGCGTTGCAGGCGAAGACACCATCGAGGGCACATATTACAAATACGATGGCAGATCGTTCTATTATGTGGAAACAACTGGCGAGGGCTACAGAATTGGGGAAAGCCCGGAGGAGTACAGCGGTGCCCGGGCTTCTGTATATCCCGTGCAGCCAGTTGCCATACTGACGCATGACTATGACGCAACGCCAAATGGTGATCAGGTTGGTGTGCAAGTCACGGTGCACAATGTTGGAACTGCGCGTTCCGGGCGGGTGGTTGTATCAGCTGGTTTTGCGTCGAGTGAGTGGGTGTTTAATGCCCAAGAGAGCGGCATCCCCCCGATAGAAGCGGGCGCCAGCGCCACAGTCAGCCTTACTGTGAGAATTCCGCAAGAACGGCATATAAGGCTGCTAGTTCAAGTCTTTGTTGATGATGTTGTTGTTGATGAAAGCACCAGTGGCTGGTTAGACGGCAAATAGGTGTCGACCCCAAAAATTCCAAGTGCTTATAGCAGTTGGTGTGCTTTGCGCAGCATTGCAAGAGGTGTCAACTATCGTCCTGATCGATGACGAGATTACCTCGGCACCAGTGGTGATCCGTCTTTTTATAGGTTTAATTCTTGATTAGTTTTGGCCGAGACGGCTTGTGTTAAACTTCTATGTGCATTTGGTGCGGAGGCGCCAATGGGGGATTTGCTGACTGCGGGCTGAGTATTTGGTTTTTTAGATTTGGTGGTTTGATGCGCGGGTTTAATTAACGGAGGACAATTGATGAATACTTCTAAACTGTTTAAGGTGTTTGGCGTGCTAGTGTTGTGTCTTGGTAGTGCCAATGTGGTGTATGCGTCTGCGTGGTCGGGTGCCGGTGAGCCCAAAATAGTAAGAGGTTCTGGCTCAGAAATGGTGAGCAGTGTGGGGGCGAAGGCGACCGTGGTTCCCGCTTCCTGTAGCGGTACTGCTCCCACAGCCAACGCCAGGATTCGAAGCGGCCCGGGGACGGTATATGGTGTTGTATCAAGCGCCAAAAAGTGCGAGCGAATTAGTGTTACTGGCAGGAATTCAGCAAATGACTGGCTTCAACTTGCTTCAGGCGGCTGGATTAGTCGTGCACTTGTTGTTAACGCTCCGGCAAGTTTACCGGTAGTAAGCGCACCTGCAGCACCAACCGTTGTTGCGTTGAAGGCGGCTCCGATTGTGGTGGCGCCGACGGCAGTTCCGGTGATGCCCACCGCTGCACCGGTTGTTGCGCCAACAGCGGTACCACCTACGGCGGTGCCGCCAACTGCTGTTCCGCAGGCCGCTCCAACTGCCGTGCCTGCTCCCGTGGCACAATGCGACCCCAATTATGGCGGCGTGTGTGTGCCACTGGTTAGCTACGATCTAGATTGTAAGGACATACCTGCGAGGAAGTTCCAATCGACTGGCAGCGATCCGCACGGTCTGGACCGGGACAAAGATGGTATCGCGTGCGAAAGTTAATTGTTGCATTTTGGTTTTGTTTATCGGGCGCATCCTGAACTGGCTTGATGGTGTGGAGATGGCTCCCCGGGAGGGCACAGGTCTCCCGGGGAACTGGTCCGTGAGCGGTAGATAGGTGGTGCTTTAGATAGCATACTTTGGGTGGCTGTAACCATGGCCTGAGTTGGGGTAACCATCTGGACGCCCGATAAGAAAATGGCAATGTTGGCCTAAAAGCCGCCTGTGGTGGGATGAGGTGCAATGAAAAAGAGCCTAGCGTTAATTGGATTGCTGGGGCTGTGCATTGTTGTTTACACGCAGATCACAGTCTTCGTCATACCTCCCATTGGCGCGTTTCCAGAAGGAAAAACAATCATCATTGTGCGCCTAACCAACACGGAGTTTATCGATCGCCCCGACTCAATTTGTGAGCGAATACAAGGCGGTGTTAGTTTACTGTGTCGGGGAATGGTTTTAGGCACCATTGGAAATCATGCCACTATCTTGGGTCGCTTACCGTACAGTTCCTTGCTTTATGAGATCTCAACGGGTGGCAAGCGCTACGACTGATGATCTGACAACGCGCGGACGCAGCCAACCATCCCTGTACGCACGACTACCATTGTGGTGCGCGACGTTAGCTCGGGTCTTGTGTGTGCCTTGATTAATAGTTGTAAGCTTCGTGGCAACCATATAAGCTGGGAATTGACCTTGCTGCGTTTGCAGCGGGGCGTCGTATGAATTGTTACGGTAAAGATAGTCCCGCCAACCGTATATTTTTGCTGGCACTGTTGTGAACCTCAAAGCGCCAATAAGGTCGGATCAGTGTTATGGAGTTAGAGAGCGGGCTGGCGCGTTAAAAGTGAAATGTTGGGTGAGTCATGCTGGAGTGAGACGTGCGGAGTGAGTCAATTGAATAGGTTTAGCACTAGGGCGCTCGTAATGGTATTTCTGGTTATGTTGGTGGGCGCATGCGGCGCACTAGAGAGTGTGCCAGTGGATTACGGGGCGACGGCCATTGACACCGCAACCGCATCCGCTGTGGCGCTGGCGACTGTGGAGCCTCAGATTGAGGTGGAGACAATTGAGCCGAAGGCGACCGAGACAGCGCAGCCGGATTCGGCCGCATCTGATACGACAGCCCAGATGTCCGGCGATGATGGTTCTGGTGCAGTTGTGCGAATTGAGACGGTGGGTGCCTTCGAGGCTTTGTGGCAGGGGCTGCCTTATGTCAGCACTGGTTATGGCAGTGGATTTCTAGTTTCTGAGGATGGTCAGATATTAACAAACGCCCACATTGTAGTGGGGGCGGCTCTGTTGCGAGTGTTCGTGCCTGGCGAAGTTAACCCGATTAGCGGGCGGGTTGTGGCGAGCGATGAATGTTCTGACCTGGCTCTAATCAAAGTTGAAGGAACTGATTTGCCAGTGTTGAAGCTTGCTACAGGTGCGCCAGTGCTAGACAGTCCGGTGCGCGCCCTAGGATATCCGTATGGTGCTGTGGATTTGTGGGAGTCTTCGGGAACGATTCTCGACACCGATGGCTACGGCGCATCGGGTTGGGCGGCGCTCGGGCATACCATCCAGCACAGTGCAGAGATGCATCCGGGCAATTCCGGTGGACCGCTACTGGACGCAAACAACTTTGTGGTGGGTGTGAATTACGCGGGCGATAGTTCTGGTAGTGGATGGGCTGTACCAATTAACTTGGTGACTCCGGTGTTGTCACAGATGCGTGTGGGCAAGGTGGCTTCATTCGTAACGGGCATCAATGGGCAAGCGTTCGTGAGCCAGGTGAGCGACGCGAAGGGTGTGTTTGTTAGTTCTGTGGCAACTGGCAGCGCAGCTGGGTTGGCTGGAGTTTTAGCGGGGGATCTTCTGCTGGAACTGGAGCGACTGCCGTTGGCGCAAGATGGCACGTTGCGGGATTATTGCGACGTATTGCGGAGTCACTCGCAATCGGACGTGCTTGATTTGCGTGTGTACCGGCGGTCCGAATATGCCCTTTTGGCGGGCCAGCTAAATGGTAACCAATTGGAGGTGGTGGCGGGGCAATTGCCGGAGCCGGAGCCACCACAGTTTGCACCTGACTACGTTCCTGCAACACAAATTTCTGATCTGGTTGCCGGCGGACTGCCCGATTTAGACGAGCTTGCATCAAAACTGCACCAAGATGTGATGCAGCAAGCTGTAGCCATTGATGATTTTGGAGATCAGCGCATTTTTATGTCGTGGAAGTGGTGCGCCGACTCAGTTGAGCGCTTGGCGCAGAATTTGGATCACTTTACGGTTATGTTTGTGGTTGATGGTGTGTCGTATACGGAAGATGCTGTTCACCGGACTAATACGCAGGAACTGATAGATGTGGCGGGCAAGACTGGTGTTTCTTCGCAATGCAGTACGTCAAGGATTGCCTTGGAACAGTGGGATTCAGGGGTGCACCGGGCGGTGGTGAGCGCCTATTTGGATTCGGAAATTAGTGATGGTTGGAGTACTTTTTCAAAGGAGTTTTTGGACGAGAAATTTTATGAGGTGCGAGTTAGTAACGGCGATTAGGTGTGGATTGCAACAGGATCCAATTGGCAGCCGATGTGTGCCGGTAGTGCGGCAGCAGGGCCGCTGCAGTTTTGCACATGTATTCCCATCTTACGGCGCACCGCTAGACCACATTCAAGTACAGTCCGAGCTAGCGAAGCAAAGCAGGCCTCTCGCCAAGGTCAGGGCCCTTGGAATTCGCCGTTTACAAATTTCCCAACCTGCTTCGTGCCGTCGGGCAACATCCGGGTTCCGAATCCATTGGGCAAATCTTCCCTGAACTCGCCCTCATAGGATCCACCAGGGTACGTCAAGATGCCTGGTCCGCTTCGTACAGCATCTATCCATTCACCGACATAGGTAATGCCACCGGGCATGGTTAGGGTACCTTGTCCGTTTTGCATGCCGTTCTTGATTTCCCCAACGTATGTAAACCCGGGCGCGAGGGTGATCGTGCCAATTGTGCTCTCAGCCTGTGTGGCTTCCGGGGTATCAGTACTTTGTGGCGTGGGAGTGGGACGTGCAGTGGTAGTTGGCTGGGGCGTGGCCGGTAGCGTGCGGGTTGCTGATATGCGGCGCGGTGTTACTAGTTTGTCCTCCGGGGTTGCCCACACCGCGCGCTGCGTTTCCGCGAGGGCTGGTACGGCTCCTTTGAGTACACCAAAGGCAACCTGGTTCGCCTTAGGGTTTCGCGGCATCATATTAAGGTTATCAAATACTAAATATATTGCCTCAGATTTTATGTCGCACCAGTAGACATCACTTTTAGGTTTAGCATTTTTTTGAATGAATCGGTAAGAATAAGTCCCAGGTACTTTGTCAAATAGCTTTTGCTTGTCCTCAAGTAGGTTATACAGGTTTGCTTGTTTACCGCTATCAACTAAATATTTGACGACAGCTTGGTGGCATTGTTGATAATTATCGTAGTCAGGCACAGCCGTGCTCGCCACCTTCGGCGGCGTAGGTGAAGTGAAAAGCCAAGTGTTCTGTAAAACATATCGCCCTAAAAATTGCAGCATGAGTAGGCAAATAATACAAATTGCAATCAACAAAGGAAACCATCTTTGTAGTAACCAATGTTTCATTTGTTGTGGCTGGTGCTGTATAAGCTGCTTGTGTGGCTCAGGTAGTGGTTCCGAGAGTACCGTCGCTGCCGGTGGACTGATAGTGTCGCGACCGGAGCTGGGCTGCGTCTCAATTGGTTGTTCAATCAGAGTAGCGAGTGGAGGAAGGTCCCGGTTACAGTAGCGGCAAACAATCGCCTTGGCTCGTATTGTCTCTGCGCAGAAAGGGCACTCTTTGGTTTGGTTTGCAGGTGTTAGTTCCGGGCTTGTAAGGCGCGCAGGGTAACTATGTGGCTCGGGTGGTGGTGGTTTCAGGGGAGCTTGTATAGTGGGAGCTTCACCGGGCGCCATAAAGCCCACAATCAGCAGCGCTATCGGCCCGAGTAAAACACCCGCGCCGAACCAGTTGCATCCGCTGCGGTTCTTGCTTGAGGCAATCATTGCGGAGCCAATGCCGCACAGTATCCAAATCAATACTCCGAATATCATGAGCTGACTACCGGGAGGGTCTAGATAATAACTACCGATGCGATACCGAAGTTAGTAATGCCTCTGTATTATCTTGCTGCAAGTATAGGTTATTCCACCCGTGCGTAGTAATTGGGTTGTGAGTTCACACATGTTCGTGGTGCGTCTGGATGGCACTAGGCATGCCAGTGGGTGGTTACCACAGATGCTAGCGGCAATTGCATCAGCGGGATAGCCATTGCTTCCGCGCCAGCGGGTAACTCAGGGCAATCGGGCTCCAGTTTGGAAAGTCTTTTACGCATGTACCACACATAGCGGCCGTCGCATATAGCGGGGATCCGCTGAGCAGAAGTGCTAGTAGGAGATGCACCTCTGGTGTGCTGATTTTCCAAGAGCACATTAGGACTTCGTAAAAAATAAGTGGTGGTGCAATCAGCGACCCCACCGCAAGAGTTAAAACGATGATTAATTCGCGTATGGTGGTGGTTGGACGCACGACTTTGGTGGCAGACTTGGATGCGATCTAGGTTGGTGTTTTTCTTCGGGTTGTTGTGCTGGGTGCTTTAGTTGCACTAGGTGACGTGGGTACTTACTGGAGTCTAGTGCTAGCAACGCGTGCGGCAGGCGCTGCTGCTGTAGCCGCAACTGCGATGCTGGCATTTGCATAGAGTGTGCTCGCATCCAGAAGTGCTGCAAGTGCAAAGTTCGATCGATGAATCACTCACATTGTTGGTGTAGGCAATTCGCGATTACAAAAGCGGCAGATTATTGCTTTGGCTTGAATGCTTTCTGCGCAGAATGGGCATTGCTTCATGGCTTCTTGCGGGCTGCCAAGTGGCGGTACAGTTGGGCTTTGTGTAGTGGGGGTGTCATGCAGTAAGCGCGCTTTTTGGACTCGGTACGCGCGCAGGCCATCTTCGATTTCTTTCTTGTATTTTGCAATGCTGGAGAGCCGCCAAAGGCTTGCCGCCACAACAAGCAATGCTAGTGGCCAGAAAGCTCCAAATAGCAGCAGTCCTACAACTAAAAATATCCACCCGGTAATGCTCGCGGTGGATGAGCGCCGCATCAAGGCCTCCCCATCCGCTATTTTTCCTTCTAGCTCCCCAATACTGCTTTCTTTCATGATGTTTTGTAGTAATTCAGATTATAGCAAATCAAGCCAGGCGTAGTCTGGGGTGTGCTGCGTGCGAGCAAATAAATGTGCTCTGCGCTTGGTAACGATTGGTGCTAAGCAGTGCGGGTAAAAAAGATGCTGTCATAAATGGCACGCTTCTTCCCCGAAGAAAAATACTGTCAAGCAGTCGTAGCCGGGTAGGGTGTGCGTTGCGCGAACGGTTGGTGGCATGACTGGATCTGACGCGCGCGTAGTTACCGTGGTTCTAAAAATGCTGGGTACGCAGAATATGGTGTTGCGCTGCGTAGGCGGTTGAAGAGCTCATGCGCAGTGATCAGGATCTGGGCAGCGCAAAATCTCCAGCGGGGGGGCGGCCCAAACGGGTGTATAGTCTGCGCAATTTCCGGTTAGTGTTTTGAAGGGAGGCTGCCATGCCAAGCAAACCCGACAGAATCCGGCTTGCTGCGATCGTGAAGCAGTACAAGGGCTTGTACTGTGAAAAGTGGATTGCGGCTGCGCGCAAGTTTGAGCGCGCACACAACTACCTGGAAGCTTCATGTTCGTATGCCGCAGCACGCGACAGCTTTGGGCGCCGATCCAGCAACTGGCAATGCCTGGAGGTGTTCCGCAGGTGCAGCGGCGCGCACGCGCTGCAGCATTACCCGCAGCTGGGCTTGGTGCTGATGGGGCCACCTTTTTACAGGCAATTTGACATACCGCGCATCAGTGTGCCCGTGCCAGTGCAGGACGGCCACGCGCTGGAGCCGGTGGGTGGCTGGCAGGATGTGGGCATGCTGGAGTATCTGCGTTACTACTTGCTGGAACATGAAGACATGGCTGCGGATTACGAGCGTTTGATTTCACGGCTGGCGTGCGATATTGGCAGCCGGGAAGGGCGCTCTGGCGATGTGGATCTGGGCGATTTTTACTTTGGGCTGGCGCGCCAGTATGGCGGCCACCACCGGGATACGCTCTTTGAGCTGGCACATGGCTACCTGCAAGCGCACGACTACGACAACGCGCTGCGCGAGTTTCTGCTGCTGCGCCACTGGCAGATGCGCCTGCATGTGTTCGAGCCGGCCATCTGGCTGGAGATTGCGGACTTGCATTTATATCTGGGCCAGGCATTGGCGGGCGGCCGGATTGTGCATGACTACGCGCTGCGCTGTGCGCAGAGACCGGCAAAGGAAAGATTGCAGCTGGGGCGCTTTGCCTATAGCTGGGCCACCAACCATCATCCGCAGCCGCAGCTGGTGGCACTGTTTGAGAAGTACAAGCTAAAGCATTAGGGCGCGCTGCTTAGGGGGCTGGGGTGGTTGCAAGCATCACACAGCTGCCAATCTGGCCACGCTTCCAGCGGGTGAAGAGCCGGAAGCCGCCGCCAAAGATGCGCACGAGCGCATAGTACAGCCACCGCGGTGCAAAGCCGTCACGCGTCAAAATTTCCAGAAAGATGCGGTCCACTTGCGCCCTGGTCAGCGGCAGGCCGCAATCTAAAAACTGATAGAGCACATCGTGCAGCAGGGAGGCGTAGTAGGCTTTGGGCTTGTGCGTCAGGCGGTTGGGTATGCCATCCGGTGCGCCGATGACGATGTCGAAGACCACAATTTTGGGAGTGCAGCCGTCCCAGCCATAACCGGCCGGCACGCGCGCATCGCCGTTGGGCTGGATCTCCAGCAGGCGCCGGCCGCCTTTTTCCATGAAGGCACAACCCCGGTTCCAGCCGGGCGGCAGGTGCGGGCGGATGTTGTAGGTGTAGTCTGCTTCCAGCTCAAAGACCCATGCGGCAGCGGATGCAGCCATCGCTGATTAATGTGTGCGCGGCGTTGCGCCGGTGGTGCGGTCTTTCATGGCGCAAACGGCAGGATGATGTTGGTGAGTTTCCAGGTGAGGCCGGTGCGCTCAAGCACCAGGCGGATGGCGCGCTGATTGCCAACCTGCACGCGCACTGAAAACTGGCGCGCGCTTTCAAAAGAATATTGCGTGCCGGCTGGTGCTGTGGTTGGCGGCTGTGCGGCGCTGGTGTCTGCTTGCGGCTGCGCGCCCAGCAAGTCTGGCAGTTTTCCCGCCAGCAGCGTGGCGAGACCGCTGGGCGTCACATAGCCGTCCACCAAACCGTCCACGAGTGTGGCGGCAAGCGCCAGGCCCATGGCGCCGAATGGGTTGTCTTCCACTCCCGCCGGTAGTTTGTTCAGGATCAGCGTGTTGATCTGTTCTTTGAGGTTTGTGCGCAGCACTGGAAAATCAATGTAGTGCGCCAGGCGGGCCGCATCTTTGGCTTGCAGGGCGGCCTTGATTTGGTAGAGCGTGATGAATGGCCCGGCGGCGGCGTAGGCCAGCACCACGCCGACCAGCAATGCAGCACCGGCTGCTACAAGTGATTTTTTCAAGGTGTTGGCCTCGGCACGATTAGCGGATCCAAGTCAACCTAATCCATATCATAAGCCCAGAGTGGTGCCGCGGCCCGGACGCTGCTGCAGATAAGGTTCAAGAACCTGTTATTGGCATCAAGCCGAGAGCTAGCATTTGAAGTGTGGTCGGCTGTGATTGAAATAGGCAGGGCCTAAACGCTTGGGCGTGCAGTAGATTAGGGTGTTGTGGCACGGGCAGGCAGAGCGGCGTGGCGCCACGGTGAGCTGCGGCACACGCATGATGCATTGGCCGATCACTTGTAGATTATCATTACTTGCTCAATCATGTTATGTTCCGCTCGCGCGTCGTGTCGGCAAGCCCGCAGCGGGTGTTAACATAACTGTTGCGGCCACGGGAGGCACATAGCATGGCAGACGAACCAATTTGGAGTTTTGAAGTTTTGCCCGTGCCGCGGGCCGGGTTCATTGGGC
>OFRL01000825.1_pt1 | contig 12211 bp, 14 predicted proteins | sample 1543121 | NCBI WGS metagenome assembly OFRL01 (sample SAMN07774228, study PRJEB24372) | wastewater metagenome | isolation source: Lake Maggiore Cannobio | place: Italy: Cannobio | collected 2016-01
TTTGCAGAAATTGCAACTATTGAGATAATTGCGACTGCTAGAATCATGGCTGCAATTGTACCAAATTCTGGAATTACTCGACCTTCTTTGATTACAACTTCTGCTGAAGCCATATACATTGAATCTTTGCCTTGTTGAGCAGTTACTGTGTATACTCCATCTTTGGACCATAGAGGTCCTCCAGTTGTAATATCTGTAGCAAAGTCACCATTTGATGTTGGTGACAATTGATCAATACGAACAATATTTCCATTTGGAGATGTTACAATAAGTGTTACATCCTCAAGTACTCTACTGGTATTACCAGTTATTCCAATGGTATCTGATCCTTCCACTGCATTAGCTGACATAGATAATCCTCTTCTATCTTCAGTTGAATCTGTAGGTAAAGTTACCAAATCATTGTTGCTTTGACTTTCCACCATACTAGATTGAGTTGCAGATGTTTCGGCAGTAACTCCACCATTTACTTCAACACTAAGTGTGATGCTGTAAAGTAAGGAGGTTCCTTGATTGGCTTTTATTTTATACATTCCATCTTGACCCCAGTTGGAGACATTGAATTCTGTACTAAATTGTCCATTTTGTGGTGTGAGTTGATCAACAGTAACAACATTATAACCATCTGGAGATACCGCTGTAATTGTTATATCAGTGATACTTGATGTTGTTTCTCCAGTGAGTGTGATAATGTTTCCTCCTTCTTGTGCTGTAGCAGTTAACGACATTCCAGACATTGCTGCAAAGGCGTCTTGATGAACCGAAGTTACGGACATGAATGCTACTGCCATTAGAACTAGGCTAATTGATCTTGTTGAATTTTTGAAATTCATCTAACTGGAATCAAGATATCTTGCTATTTATGTATATATACACATGAAAAAAAGTTGTAATTTTAGTATCTTGGAACGATGCTAAGTCTTGATTTTGCAGAAATTGCAACTATTGAGATAATTGCGACTGCTAGAATCATGGCTGCAATTGTACCAAATTCTGGAATTACAAAGGTACCGATAATTTCAATTTGTTCAGCGCCTTCTGAAAATGGAATAGTTAATTTTCTATCTACAGAAGTTCTAATTTCGTCAAATTCCGTCTCTTCATCATCAACTAATACGAAAAACTCTGTATCATCACCATTAATTGTTGCATCCAATACAGATCTTGGAATGGTTAATGTAACTGAGCCATCACCTGTTGCTTCAATATAGATTAGTAAGGAAATTGCATCCAAATCTGGAATGACACTTATTATTTTTCCATTTGTAATTTCATAGGATATTAAATCTGTAGAACCTTGAATTGGTAGTGTTCCTTTTGTTACTGTTCCTGGTGTTGGACTAACAATTCCACCAAACTCAAAGGATGTGTTTGCTTGGTGTTTTTCATTTTGAGTAATTTTAATTGTGTATGTTCCAGATGTTTTCCAATACTGTCCGCCAGGATTAATCTCAGTACTAAACTTGTTATCAGAACCAACTTCCAGTTGACCAATATATACAATATTTCCATTTGGAGCTTGAATCATAAGACTTACTTGGTTTCCCATAGCAAGATATTTTACTTCACCATATATTGAAATTGATTCACCTTCTGAATATGATGATTTATCTGTACTAACTAAAACTGAACCATCTTCACTAAATGCAGGTGCAGCACCAATACCTGAAATTAAAATTCCAAATAATACAAAAATCTTTAATTGGTTGTTCACTTATTCTCAAAATCAGTTTATCATATTTAATGTTGTGAAAATATTTGTTGACCAATTAAGAAAAATCATTAAAATAGTAAAAAACTAGGTTGTCCCGCTCGTAAATGATATATAAGATACTCTAAGGATTGTAGATATTGTCTGGTAAACGTGTTGTTCTAACTGCAGACCGTAGTTTGATGACAAATTATAGAGGAAATTTCCTGTATGGATTTATCGCATGTGGCCCATACGAAGTTTTACCAGAATGGGTTTTTGATAAAGTATTTTGTCCATCAGTAGAAACTGACCCAATTACAGGGGAGGTAAAAGTTGCTCAGGTGGGTTTGAGAAGAATTGAAAGTTCACTAATCAATGGAGGGTACAAAAGAGAAGAAGTATTCATGGCACATCCTGAAATGCTTCATAAATCAATTGGACCAGATACCAAAGTTGTTGGAATCAATGTAATGGATCCTCTCGGAATGGCTCCAGTGACCACAACAATGTCGCCTGAAAAATTATCCTATGTAGCAATGAAATTTAAAAAAATGTGTGCAAATATTATTCAGCTAAAAAAGAAATATGATTTTAAAGTTGTAGTTGGAGGTAACGGAGCATGGGAATTAGCAAAATCAGATAGAATGAAGATTCATGGAATTGACACTGTTGTTGTCGGAGAAGCTGATGAGTTAGCAGTTGACTTATTTCAAGATTTAGAAAAAAATGATGCACCAGAATTAATGCATTGTTTTGTAAGAAATCTAGAAAACATTCCAGTGATTGAAGGTCCTACAATCAACTCATTAATTGAAGCAATGAGAGGGTGTGGAAGAGGATGTGACTTTTGTGATGTCAATAAAAGATCAAAAAAAGACTTACCTTTAGACAGATTACAACATGAAGCAAAAACTAACTTAGATTATGGATTTGATTCAATTTGGTTACATTCAGATGAAATGTTACTATATGGATGTGACAGCCGAGATTTTGTTCCAAATAGAGATGCAATTGTAGATTTGTGGAAAGGACTCAAGGGATTGGGTGCTAATTTCATTGGAACCACACACATGACATTTTCTGCAGTTGCAGCAGATCCTACATTAATGCAACAAATTTCTCAAGTCAATCAACAAGATAAAACAGGTAGATGGCTTGCAACAAATTTAGGAATTGAAACAGTTTCACCAAATATGGTAAAGAAACACTTGGGAGTTAAAACAAAACCATTTGCACCTGAAGAGTGGGGCAGCGTTGTAAGAGAAGGTGCAAAAATTCTAAATGAAAATCACTGGTTTCCTGCTGCAACAATTATCATAGGATGGCCTGATGAGACTCCAGATGATGTTCAATATACAATTGATATGATGAGTGACTTTAGAACAATGAACTTTAGAGGATTGGTAGCACCATTGCTATATCAAGACTTTAGTGAGAAAAATTCCATGCATTTTGGAAATCTAAATGAAGCACAATTTACATTATTTTGGAAATGTTGGGAAAATAATTTGCGTGTAATTAACGATATAATTCCAATTATTCTAAGAAACAAAACATACGGACCACCAATGAAGGTGTTCATGTATGGTATTCTCAAAGCAGGTACTTGGGCAATTATGAGATATCTCACAGGATTATGTAAAGATCTATTCAATGGTAAAACTCCAGATCAAATTATCGATAAATATGCAAGAACAAAATCAGTATCTGAACCAAAATTCCTAATAAAGAAACTATAAACTTTAAAAATAATTAGTAATTGAATTATAAACCTTGAAGAGCTTTATCAGCAATTGTATTTCGTTTTGGGGTTATTGAGATAAAGTAAACTTTATCGGCTCTTTCAACAGATTCTACTTTTTTGTAAGATTTTGAAGTTACATCAAATTCGTAAATTCCTCCTTTAAGTTCACCTTTTGCATAAAGCATCAAATATGATTCTCCAGTTAATGGACTAAGAGGAATAAATGACATTATGTTACCCTTGTAAGAATTAAGTGGTATAGTATTTTTCATTGGAGGTGCTGCAGATGCCATATACATGAAGAGGTCATCAATATTTTCAAACTCTTCATATTCAAAATTCATAATTGAGATAATTCGTTTCAGTATAAGAATCTATTATGATTTAGTAATGAAATTATTTTCGGGATTTAATTTGTTGGTGAATCTTCATTCCAATTAATGCAGGTGCTGCGATATACATTCCCAAATTCAATGCAATAACTGATAGTCCCAAACCCAATACTTCAGATTCGGAATTTGCATTTTCCATAATTGATAGAGTGGAAAGCATTGGAGTTAAACCAGCTTTTACAATTTCTTTAAAGACTGGACTTTGACGTTCCATATCTGCAATTGTTGGTGAGAAGGAATAGTAAATGTCATTGAAGGTTCCCATAAATGCAGAACCTGATTCTGTGTTTAGTAATTGGTTATCTCTAATTTCTCTAAGCAATTGAACTTGGGGTGCTAACTCAGAACCATATGTGGCTGTAGCAATTAGACAACCGCCGCCATTTTCTTCAGTGGTAGTTTGTACTACTTGACATACACCATTTACTGATTCAGTTCCAGGTCCACAGTCTACCATTTCTTCAACTACTTCAGTGGTTGGTTCAGTGGTTGGTTCAGTGGTTGGTTCAGTGGTTGGTTCAGTGGTTGGTTCAGTTGGTGTTGGTGTAGAAATTATTGGTTCTCCACCGGCATAATTTATTGAAACATCAGATTTATCTGCACCGTATTTTACATTAATAGTGTAATCACCACTATTTTTCCAAAGTGGTCCAGAAGCAAGAAATGAAAATGTAAAAGAGCCATCAGATTTTGGCATTACTTGTCCGATACTTACAATACTGTTGTCTGGAGATTTTACAAGATAAGTAACTGCACTGGCAGATAGTGATAAAGGATCATACTTGCCAATAGTTCCAGAAATAGTTACAGGTGCACCATTTGTATAAATTTCAGCATTACTAGAAATCGATAATGCAGGATTAGGGTCACTAGTTGCAAAAGCAACAGCACCCATACCATAGGACATAATTGAAATAGATAATAATGCAAACGCTAGCAATCCAGATACTTTCATTTTCATTTTCAGTCGTTTCTTATGGTATTTATATTTTAAATCAAATAAAATTTGACTAATTTATGGTCTAATTGTTGCTTTTCTAGTACAGTATTCAGGTCCATTTAAAAATCAATTAATTAGAATTACTATCAAATTATTAGTTATTTGAAAAACATGTAATACATCATAAAATAATAGAATATAATGGAAATATTTACTCAAAGAACTAAAGTTTTGCAAATTTCCTTATTTGCTATTCTTTCGGCTTTTGTAGTAGAATTAATTTTTGGTTTAATTTCTAATAGTCTTGCTCTAATTACAGACAGTATTCATGCACTATTAGATGCAGTAGTAACACTAGTTTTACTTTTAGCAGCAAGATGGGCAATGAAGCCAGCAGATGCCGAACATACCTACGGATATGGAAAAATTGAATCATTAGGAGGATTAATTGGAGGAATAGTAATTTTTCTAATTGCTTGCTTTTTCATTTATGAATCAATTGATAGATTACAAAGTCCACCACCAAATCTTTTGCCAGGATTATTTGCAATAATTGGAGGACTATACACAATAGGAATTGATTTTTTTAGAATAATCTTACTTAGAAAAAGTATCAAAGCAATTGGAGGTACAACTCTCAAAGCAGATTTCTATCATGCACTTATGGATCTCGGTTCTACCTTAGTTGCAATCATAGGAATAATTCTTGTCACATATGGAATTTATTTTGGGGATTTTGTTGCAGCATTAATTCTAGGAGGATTGTTAGCAATTCTTAGTATAAAATTGATATCCAAAACTGCACTAGATTTGATAGATGTAATATCTCCAGAACTTGTCAAAAATGTTAGAGAGATTTCAAATTCAACAAATGGAGTTATGGAAACAGGTTCAATTCTAATGAGAAGATCAGGAGATACAATTTTTGCCGATGTAACAATATCATTAAGAGGAGATACAAGTTTTGAAAAGGCACATGAAATTAGCAATAGTGTTGAAAAAAATATTAAAAATAAAATTCCTAATTCAGGAATTACAATTCATTTTGAACCAAATTGGAAAAATGTTCCACTAGATGCAAAAATTTTAGAAATTGCAAAAAATGTAGAAGGGGTCAAAGGAGTGCATAATGTAATTACACATAAGACCAAAGACAAATTATATTGTAATTTACATGTAATGGTAGACAGAGAAATCAATTTAATTTCGGCACATAAAATTTCTGAAATTATAGAAAATAAAATTATCATATCTGATTACGATAAAGCCCATAAAGAATACTTAAAAGCTCAGATAAATAGTGAAGAGACAGAGGAACACCTTGCTCCACACTCATCTTCTGTTTCTGATTACGGCTCTGAGATAATCTGGTTTTCAGTTATTATTGGTTTAGTTTTTGACTTCCTTTTGTGGAAAGATATATTCGCCGGTAAATTTGGAGTCGATGCTTGGGCAGAAAGAGCGGAAAGAGCTTCTGCGATTATCCTATCTTTTTCTTACGCTTTTGTATGTTCTCAGTTAGGTGCATCTTATGCTATTAAAGTAGCATCTAAAAAAAGATCCCAATCTGATAATCTAAAAGAGATTGAAGTATATAGAAAATCTACAGCTAAAGATACTTTAGGTATTAATGTTTTTTTGTTTTCTCTGTTAACCATACTGTCAACTGCAGCTAGGTTTACTGAAGATTCATTAGTATTTTCAGATAAATTTGTGCTATCCTTAGCTGCCACAAGTATTGGTTTAGTTATTTCCGCCATAGCCTATTGGTATACTGATGTATACGATCATTATATAAAGGCAGCAAAAAATAAAGAAACAAAAGCCAAGAAAAATTTTCAACGTTTAAATAAACAAATAAGGAAAAATGCTTATGATAAATAACATTAGAAAAACCATAGTAAGAGTAGCAGTTATGTCAGTTATGCTAGCTATCTTGTCTTACATTTTTTGGCCTCAAGCAAAAATATCCGATACTGTGCCCGATGTAACTACCACTCTAGTTATAGTCCCCGATCCCCCATGTTTAGTCTTTTACCAGAAAGACAAAGATATACCGGTCTTTGACGAAACTGCTTGTATGTCAACTTATGTTGATAAATATAAAGCTGGATATTATTCAATCCTCAATGTAACATGCAGATCATCCAGTGATGGTCAGAATGTTAACAGAAACGATCTTTCCGAGAAAAGAACAAAAGCTCTACAATTTGTTTTGCTAGAAAAGGGTATAGCCTATACTGATATAGTTACTAAGTCCCTAGGTGACACATCGCCATATCCTGGAATAGACCCAGAAAGTGCCGATGGCAAAATATTGAATAGATCTTGCGAGATCACAGGTACTATAAGATGATGAGATCATTAATTAATCAAGACCTATACAATTGGAGGAATTAAATTATGGCTAAGAGAAATGGCTGGGGAATTGTTTACAACTGTTCGACCTGTGGTGATAACGGCGTGAGATTTTATGGTTTAGGTGGCGACGGTCCAGGTTCAATTTGTGGAACATGGGAACTAACCCCTACACAAATAAAATACATTCATGACAATCCTGGTGTAAACCACACAGCCGAAGCCCTTGAAGCATTCACGGAGTAAAAATTGAAAGTCTGGATTGACCAAGACCTATGCACTGGAGATGGACTATGCGCAGAGATAGCACCAGATGTGTTTACGATGATGCCCGATGGTTTAGCCTATGTACGAGAAGGAGACAAGATATTTGCCTCCTCTGTGGGAAACCCAGAAGGCGCAGCTGGTTTAGCATCTTTTTCAGACGATAGGCTTGAAGACGTTATCGAATCCGCCGAGGAATGTCCTGGCGAATGTATCTTTATAGAACCATAAGGAATATACTATGAATATTGAAAATTTTTATGATCCTGAAAAACCAGAAGAGTATGTCTATGATCCTGAACTGGTTAATTATGATCTATTCTTTAAAGACTTATGGGAAAAAGAAAATGAGTTTTTAAAGTCTGTTGGCGTTGAACCCGGAGTAAATTGATATTACTTGTTTAGGAGTATTCCTATTACTATAGGTTATATGACTTTGTGGGAATTATGAATAAAATAAAGAATATCTTGAATAGAATAATTGCGACTTTTGCCGCATCGGGTCTTGGCATAATAGGTGCTGGAGCAGTTGCTGGAGTACCTGTTTGGAAAGCCTGTTTTATGGCTGGAATTGCTGGCGTAGCAGTAGTGGTAGAGGGATTATCAAGAGAATTTCTTGACGATGGTATTCTTTCTGACGCAGAGATAAATGAAGTTTTTGATATAGTCGATAAAAAAGGTAAAAAATAATTAATGAAAAAACTATTATTAGTCACCCTGCTAATTCTAGGTACCACTTCTTGTGGCGATTCCTATCGATACAAATGCCAAGACCCAGATAATTTTGGCAAGCCTGAGTGCGTTCCACCAGCATGCCTAGCGGATAACTCGTGTACCTCGACTCTTCTCGGTTATGACCCTTTACTTCCAGAACAAACAAATGAAACAGAATTAGTTCAAGACCCAACGCAGGACACTATCCCGTGCCCTTGCCCAACACAGGAGACCACAGCACCATGAGTAAGCGTTTGACCCCGGTAGAACTTGATGCCCGCCTAAAGTTTGTTATTGGATGTCTATTGGGAGTTGTTCTCCTAATGACAACTGGAGCAATACTCTACGCTCTGGTATTTGTTACACAGCCGATTGGCGCACAGGCCGAGAACGACAAGATGTTCTTTGGCGTTCTTTCAAGCGTCGCCACATTTATCACTGGCACACTTGCTGGGTTGATGATTGCTACTGGCAAGGGCGGAAAAGATAATGACGGTAACGGAATTCCTGACGATCAGGAATAAACCTAAGAATACTTTATACTACGCCATTCTTCTACTTTCCAAAAAGTAGTAGTAGCATAGCGTGTTCCGCTAGTAACATGATTAACTCTATGTTGATAATTGGCCCCAGCAGGGAAATATATCATCATGCCAGCCTTTGGCTCAAAGGTTAAATCATACTGACTAAAATATAATTCTCCACCTTCAAAGTCTTCGTTATAATATAGAGAAGTGCTTAGATCTCTCCATGAGGCACAGACTTTGTCTGCATGTTCTTCTAGATTCTCACCAGTTTTAAACTTAGTTAAACCGGCTATTTCAGATAGAGCAACTTTGCAATCAAAAGTTTCTTCAAGTAGCAAGGCTGCCTTATCGCGATAGCTTCTGATAATGGGCACAATCTTTTCATCATGGCCAAATTCTAGAGTTTCGTAAGGAAATTCATGAATTGCTCCTGAAGTGAAAATACCTGATTGTATATAATCGTTTATTTTCAGTAGATCTTCTGAAGAGATAAAATTTTCATAAACATATATATTCTTAAAGTCTTCCGTTTCTACCATTACGTCTTCATAGCCATCGTATACGTAATTGTGCGAAGGATTTTTGATTAAAACCATATTTATATAATATCACATTTCTTTTTAAAATCTCTATATAGGGTAAAATTGGAAAAAAATTTCGAGGCCCTTTTCTGTTTTAAGACTTTTTTACCTGGCTGAGAATTATTTAGCTAAATTATATATGTCTAGTAACATGTCCTCTAGTTCTCGGTGAGTAAATAGTTCTCTATTTTGTTTTGTCATTTCAGCTAGTAAAAATTCCACAGAGGTTTTAATACTAGCCAATTTGACATCTTCTTTATCAAGCAGGAGTCTGCTCATGATTAGTCCTCGTCATTTTTAAGTAACTGGTGTGCGTAATGTACTACACAGGCAGTTATTGTTGAGGCTAAGGCAATCGTTTGTGTTGTTCCAGAAAGTGTGTAATAAACAACGACGCTACCTGCAAATGTAAATGCAAGACCCGCAGTTATATCCCATAATTTCTTACCAAAACCTACCCAATTAAATTCCTTCATCTCTATACCCTCCTTGATATAATATTTAAATATACTATTCTTTGTAAAATTACTATCTTCGTCATCTCCTGGGCCGGCAATCTCTCCAGCCATTTCTTCTTCTTCATTCTTTTTAGCTACGTTGTTATTAGTACCGCTAGGACCGTTAGAGTTCCCTCCTCCAGAATTGCCTCCAGAGCCTCCAGGACCGCCTGTAGCAGCCCCAGCTGCTGTTATCGCAGCGACAGCTGTAGTGGCGGCTATAAGCGTTCTACGAGCTCCTACGTCGACTTGGGAGCCAAGAGCAACGTAATCGTCAAAGCCGTCTCCATAGATATCAACCTCTTCTTCAAGGGCTTCTTTAATATCTTGCGGCGCATCAGTCAGTGCTTGGGCCAATTGGGCTTCTTGTTCTGGTGTTACGCTTGTCACGTCCAAAGCAGCAAACACCTCTGTAGCTTGATCTGGGGTTATGCTTTCTAGAACCTTAGGACTTGCTGAAAGTTCAGCTGACTGACCTGGATCAATGCCACCCTCTTGACCTGTGATCAAGTCAACCACTTGTGATACTTGATCATTTGTAATTGAGTCTGATTCCAACACATCTACGATTACTCCAACTGATTCACCATCTAATTCATTACCCAAAACAGCGGTGAAAGTTTCAATCAGAACCTCATTACTTACTTCTTCGTCAAATACTGCACCAAGAGCAGCACCGAGATTGTCTGCAGTGAGACCGTCTTGCAATACATTAACGATGAGGTCAATGGTTTCTGCATCTGTAAGGTCACCGTCAAACACGCTGTCAAAAATTGCTTCTGTTTCCGCTTGACTGAGGTTTGTTTCAAGCAAGTCGTCAAGTACGGTCATAGTGTCCGCAACTGAGATGTCCTCGTCAAACACTGCACTCATAACTGTGTCTAAGTCGCCAGAACTAATTGGACCATCAAAGATTGATGTCAAAGCCGACACCATATTCTCAGGAGAAGTATCTTCGGAGAATGCTGAATCCAAAACTGCCGTCAACTGTTCGCTGGTGATGTCTGCATCTAGCATTGTTGTTAGTGCTTCGGTGAATACTTCTGTAGAAACATCTTCGGTGAACACGGCTTCTAGGACATTGTCAAACTGTGTGTCGGTGAGTTCTGCGCCAAGAAGCGTGTCAAGAACAGAGCCAACTTCGTCGGCTTCAATATCAGTAGTGAATGTATTCTCAAGAATATTGTCCAATATGACCGTCGTGATTGGCTCGTTGTCTTCTATGTCGGTGACGGTATAATCATCTGGTGGAATTATTACTACTACCGTTTCAGGTTCTGTCGGGTCTACTTCAATTGGTAATAAAGTTGTTACTGTTGATTCCCATTCTTCTGGAATGGTTATGGTTGGCAGTTCGGTTCCAGGCAATGTTTCTGTTGGAAGCGTCACCGTTGTGGATTCTGTCTCAGGCAATTGGATTATGTATGGTGGCTCTGTTGTACCAGTTGGCGACGAGTCGCCACCGCCGTTATCGGATTGACCAGGATTACTGGAATCAGGAACGGGCTGATAGGGAACTGTTGTAGTCGTACTACTCGTAGTTGTAGTTACTGGAGTTGGATCAAGAACTGTTGCATCAACACTTGACTGTGTTCCATAAGTGCAACTACCCGAGCCAACGCCAACACACGGACCCGAACCTGCGTACACCGTAAAGCGAACAGGCCCGTAGCCAGTTGTCACGGGATTGCTCCCACTAAACATTCCTGTATCCAATGTGTAGGTAGTGTTTGCCGCCAAAGTCCAAACTCCCCAACCACCAGAAGTTGCGCCGCCTATTACCGTGAGGTCAGCAAAATTAACGCTGTACATATACGGAGCGAGATTGCTTGCATTTGGCGCAGCCCAAGTAAGCGTGACGCTTCCATTAGCGTTTGCCGTAGCCGTCAAGTTTTGTACTGCATTGAAATATGGAGCAACCGTAGTTGTGGTCGTTGGTGGAATTGTAGTAGTCGTGGTAGTAGTCGTGGTTGTAGTAGTTGTTGTTGTAGTGGGTGTAGCAGATTCGTTTGTCTTTGTGAACCATGATTCAGGAACTGGGACGTATGACCCGTTAACCAAATAATCTAATTTCACCCAGTTACCACCACCATTTTCGTAGTACCAAGCAAGTAATTTCTGCGGAACTCCAGCAACAAAAGAAATTTCTGTAGTTGCACCAGCATTTCCTGAGTCGTACCAAGCGTCTACTTTTAAGACATCATCCAGATAAAGTTTTACACCGTCATCTCCGTGCATATACAGCGTGTATGTTCCAGTGGTTGGGGCGGTTATGTAGCCTTCGTACTTAACTATAAAGTCGTCATACATCCCGCAAATATTGCTGCCAAAGTCTTGGTTGATGGATAAATATGTAGTCGTACATTGAACTGGCCTGCCAGACACAGTGGGTAAGGGCGGAGAACCGTTATAGCCGTAGTTGTTGTAAATAGTTACATTTAGTCCTGGCTCTACGGCTGCTTGAGCTGGTATAGCTACCGGCATAAACATAGCTATCGAAA
>OFRL01000829.1_pt1 | contig 12176 bp, 10 predicted proteins | sample 1543121 | NCBI WGS metagenome assembly OFRL01 (sample SAMN07774228, study PRJEB24372) | wastewater metagenome | isolation source: Lake Maggiore Cannobio | place: Italy: Cannobio | collected 2016-01
AGTGCGTTGTTAAGGCACCAAGGATTCGACCACTTTGCGCTAATGACTGACGACTTTGACGCTACAATCGCCACACTTGTGAAGGAAGGGGCTAATATTCGGTCGGGTCCCACCAAACTAGACACCGGCATGCGCATCGTTTTGATCAGTGGCCCAGATAATATTAAGATTGAGCTGATGGAGAAAATGATAGTGTCGAGTTGAGTGATGTGGGGTTGCGCTTGTCTGCTCTCGGGGTAGGGTGTACCTATGTTCACGTAAACATGAACCTGCAGACTAACACTCACGCTGATAATGACTTCTCAATTCATCCCGCCACGCGAATGGGACTGGTTTGTTTGGTGGCCGCAAATCTGGGCAATCAAATCTTATTTTATGAAAAGGTACTGGGGTTCAAACTTCACTGGCGCAGGGGGCATTAAGCTGGGCTTGGTGCGGGTGGTGCGGATTTGGTGCGCCTAGTCGAAGAGGCAAACCTAAAGAAATATCGTGGCACGACGGGTCTATATCATTTTGCGGTCTTGTTCCCGAATCGGCGTGAATTGGCGCGCGCCGTGGCACGTTTGAGGGCGTTGAAATACCGCAATCATCCAACTGATCACCTTATGACCAAGACTAACTATCCCGATGACCCGGAGGGCAATGGCATTGATCTGAATTGCGAATCGTCCGAGGACGGATACTTCACGAGCGAGAATCATGATTTTGTGACACGCCGCACGGATGGCACTTTAAGTGATTGCCGGGAACCACTTGATGTGGCAGCGCTGTTCAGCTAACTGAAAGCAGAGGACAAGCTTGATGCGCCGCTGCTGGAAACGCCTAAGATCAAGTTCTGGGCAATTCGTGTGCTGGGTTCGACTCGGGGTGATGTAACGGTGCGTTGTTGAAGTGATGGTGCTTGTGATGTGGTGTGTAGACGCGCTAGTTAATGATAGATAGCAGCTGGTGCTTTGGGCTTTGGGGTGCTGGCGTAGTGCGTGTGAAACATGGGGTAATTTTTATTGGAGAGCTTTTATATATCTGAAAGAGCGTTATGTTTTCTGATGGGAAAGCGGGCGATGTCATTAGAAAGTTGGATATTGGCAGGAGTCCTGTGGAGTCGCCTTGTTTCAGAGAAGCGTCAAGTAGCATTGAATTTCCTATCCGTGCATGTCTAACTTGTCGTGTGATTTCGTAGTAGACTGCGTTTCAGGAATCTACTATCCTCAATCGGAAATACACCGCTAATTAGGCTATCAAGCATTGTCCCGAAGTCCTCTGCGGAGCTTTGGATTAAGTATGAAGGAAATAATCCAACTGGTTCCTACAAAGATCGAATGGCTTATGGCGTGATTAAGGCGGCAATGAACCGCGGCGATCTCAAAGCAGGTGATCGGATTTGCGAATATACCGGGGGAAGTACAGGTACTTCCATCGCATTTGTTGCATCGATTCTTGGGTTAAATTTCACAGCGGTCTCATCAAGTGCTTTTTCACCGGCCAAGCTTCAGGCAATCCGTAGCTACGGAGCGCAGGTTGTTTTGGTAGAAAGTTCAGATGGTAAATTGAATCCTGAGCTGTTTCGAAGAATGAAAGACAAAGTGCAAGAGATAGCTGTGTCTGAAGGAAGTTTCTATTTTGATCAATTTGGTTCACCTGATGTTCGCCCAAGTTATGCTGCAATTGGGTCAGAGATTTCGGAGCAAATCGGCGGCAATGTTGATGCATATTGTGCTGCAGTAGGAACTGGCGGATCTTTAATGGGGGCTATTGATGGTTTTGCGGCTAGCGGAATGAAACCAGCTGTTTACGCTCTAGAACCTACCCAGTCTCCAATGCTCACGACAGGTAAAGGCGGGGGACATATGGTCGAGGGCATTGCCTTAGGTTTCGTTCCACCCTTCTTGGATCTGAGTCTCATAGAAGGAGTTCGGGCGATTAATCAAGATGCGGGTTTCGAAATGTGCCGCAGGCTTGCGAAGGAAGAAGGCATCTTAGCCGGGGGATCGACCGGACTGAATGTTGTTGCAGCTTTAGCCATTGCAAAAGAATTGGGCCCCGGCAAACGGGTTGTAACTGTCGGCTGTGATAACGGTATCAAGTATCTGGGCGGACATATTTATAGTTAATATGTATTGAGCTTTTGAAGGAAATGTTGGGCCACTCTACATCCCAACCCTCACCCAGTGAGTCAAGTGGCTTCCGGTTCTTCTGGCCAATCGCACACACTCGTAGCCCAAAACTAACTCTACAACCGAAATAAGTTGGGTCGCGGGCGATCGCGCCGCGTATTTCAAATACAATCGATTGAACATACTATAATTGGTGGCATCCATGACACTAGGCACCGCAACCCTGTTCGTATCGCGCATTGTTGTGGCAACAATGCTTGTGGCACAGGATACAGCTTTATGGCCATCATAAAACCCAGAGTAGTAGTGGTAGGCGCAGGCATCAATGGTCTCGTCGCTGCGCATTACCTACAGAGAGCCGGCTGCCAGATTACGCTGCTCGAGCGGGCTGATCTTGCCGGAGGTGCCTGCATCTCCGAAGTCGCGACCGTCAACGGTCACACCCAGCAATACGCTCTCGGCGCTTCGGTCCTCGGCCTGATGCCGGATTTCATTTTTCAGGAAACTGGCTTGGCGGAGCGGCTCGAGACCTATGAGCCGAAGCTTGCGAAGCGCGTTTACTTTCCATCGGCGGATACCAGCGCCTGGATCTATCGCAACCCGCAGGAGTTGGATCGGGAGCTAAAAGCGCGTTGGGGCGAACGCGGTGATGTTGAAGGCTTTCGTGCGGATGAGGCGCGCGTCGTGGACTATCTGCAGGAGGGCTATCGCAGCGCCACGCCGCCCAGTCTCCCCGCGGCGCGGGACCGCCTGGGTGACACGCTCACCCGGCTGTGGATCAGCGGCAGCGCCAGCGAATTGTTCAATCACTACTTCACTGCGGAGCACACTAAGATTTATATGGGGATGACGGTGACCGAGAGCGGGCCGGTATCGCTCCACGAGCCGTATTCCGCCTTCACGCTCCCGGTGATGGACTCCGGTTCCGTCTTCGATAGTTACTATGGTTTCGTCAAACCGGGCATCTGGCGGGTGACCGAAGAGCTGGCGCAGATCAACCGGGAGATCGGGGTCGATATCCGGCTCGGTGCCCAAGTAGAGCAGGTGGACCCCGAGCGCGGCAGCGTGCACTACCAAGCGCAGGGGCGGACCCACACGCTGCCCTTCGACCATGTGCTGCTGGCGACCGACCCGCTGACGGCGGCACGATGCGTGGGTGATGCCGCGCTGACCGGCGCCGTCGAGCGCATCCGGTTCCTTGGCAGCAGTGGCAAGCTGACGCTGATGTTTCGAAACCCGGTGCGGTGGAAGGAAGGCACGACGGGCGACGGAGGCGACACGGTCTTCCGCTTCATCTTTGCGGTCGAGTCGCTGGCCGATTACGAGCGGGCCACACTCCGGGTGACGACGGGCGAGGTTGACTACGAGCCCGGTTTCATCCAGATCTATTGCGAAGGCGCTGCGATGCGTCAACTGGGACACGCTGAGCCATTTGACCGCCTGACACTATTTTTTAAGAATGTGGCGCTCAATCTGCGGGGCGAGGCGCTGCCGGAAGTGGAAGCGGCGGTCAAGGCGCAGCTGTTTCTCCACATCGAAAACCCGGAGGATTGCGTCTGGAGCCGGCTCTTGCTGCCGCGGGATCTGCAACAGCTCTTCCACTTTCCCGGCGGCAACATTGATCACTCCATGCTGGTTGGCGGGCAGACCTTCTTCGAGCGGCAATACGCCGCCGATCCTGAAAAAAACTTTTATCAATTTGGCAAGTGGGCCAACCTCGCCTACTGCGGCGCGGGCGCCTATCCTTGCGGCTCCATCGCCGGCACGCCGGGTTACATGTGTGCGCAGCAGCTGCTGCGTGAGCTTGGAAAGGTGGACCCTAACAGTGCAACACGCAGACAGGCCGTGGTCGGGGTTGGTCAGTAGTAGACCAATTTCGCAATGAAATCAACAGCGCACGATCGGCTGAATTAATTATAGTTTGTCAGGTTGCGAATAAGACGCTGAAGCAAAATACATGTCATTGAACGAATAATCACATAATGCATAACACAATATGAAAACAGAATCGCTAGGCGAAAAAATTGAGAGCATGATTCAAAAAATGCCAGCTTCAGAGGTGACCTTGTTCGAGATTATGGATATTGTCGGATCTGATGGTCTGTTGCTGCTGACTATATTCCTCTCGCTGATTTTTCTTGTGCCGGTGTCTATTCCCGGAGTCAGCACCGTGTTCGGATCTGCCATGCTATTGATCGGGATTACCCGCTTATTTTCTGGCAAATTGTGGCTGCCTGAAATAATTGGTGCGCGCAAGTTGTCATCGGAGAAATTGGTTGCGGGCTTTAATAAGGCGCTAAAGTGGTTTCATCGGCTGGAAAAAGTAAGTAAACCGCACCGCTTCAGTGTGTTGGCCTCCTCAGGTGTCTTTGTGGTTTTCAATGACCTGTCGTTTATTCTTGCGGCCCTGCTAGTAATGATGCCGTTTGGGTTGATCCCATTTAGTAATACCTTACCTGCGGTGGCGTCGAACTTTCTGGCGATAGGGATGATGCAACGCGATGGGGTATCTATTTTATTTGGGCACTTGATGAACCTGGCCACCATTGCTTATTTTGGCTTTATTGTCATCGGTGGTAGTTGGTCAATACTTCAAATCCTCAGCTAATCCGTTTTCAAATAATGCCATGATCAGAGGTGACCTTGGTCGAGATTATGGATACTGTCGGGCCTGATCGGTTGGCGCCGTGGAAGGCGGTTCCACCGTATATTGCCCGGCGCATAGACGGTGCGCCGATCATTGACGGCCGGCTCGATGAGCCGTGCTGGCGGAGCGCCACGCGCTCGCCGCGTTTCGCTGACTTGGTGCACGCAACGCCCGGCCAGTATGACACGCGCGCAGCGGTGCTGTGGGACGACGATTGCCTCTACGTTGGCTACTGGGTTGAAGAGCCGCACGTGGAGGCGCGCCACACCCGGCGCGACTCCTTGATCTATGAGGATAACGATGTCGAGTTGTTCATCGCCGGGCCGGATGCTTACTATGAACTCGAGATCAACGCGCTCGGCACGATTTACGAAGTGCTCTTCGTTTGGGATGACGCTTACGAAAGCTCCGGAATTTTGCACCTGCCTGAATTTGCGCGCGACGCACCCGGCGCGCGGTCATTCGATGGTGTCGATTTTTGCCATCCGCGCGGCGGACGCATTGGCTTTTGGAACTGGGATCTGCCGGGCCTGCGCTGGGCCGTGAACGTCGACGGCACGCTCAATGACAAGTCCGACGTGGACCGGGGCTGGACGGTCGAGATCGCTGTGCCGTGGCACAGCCTGACGCTGCTGGCACAGGCCGACGGGCGCGCGCTGCCGCCGCGTGATGGCGACGTATGGATGATGGACTTCTCACGCTTCAACACGCACAAAGCACCGCCGCCAGCGCGCGATTCAGGCGGCTGGGCGTGGAGCCCTCACGGCGTGTGGGATTCACATGTGCCGGAGCGATTCACGCAGGTGGTTTTTGCGAGCCCGTGATCTAAGAAGTTTTGGGAGAAGCTGGAGTACATATTACCAGCGCATTTATTCGGGGCGCTGGCCGGCGCAGCGGGCTGGCTGCCGGTGTGGTTGCTGGCCGCGCTGCATGCCCGTGAAGCCAGCTTGTGCTAGCGGCAGCAGCGTGGACGCTAATGTCACAAGCTTGCACTAGTGGTAGTGCAATTTGTGACCTGGCGCTGAGCAGGTCGCGGACCTGTTCTATCTTCGAAGTGGGAACTCACAAGCGGGCGGGTGCCTGGGGTACACTGGTAGCAGCGTGATTTGTGACTTTATCGTTATGCTGCTCCAGACAACATGCCGGGTAAGCGATTGGTATTGAGAGCCGGCTCAACTGCACTGGTAATATTACGCGATGAATAAATTCCCAGCGGAGTTCTTCGCTGATGTTCTGGCGTCAAACGCGAAGTACGCGGAGTCGTTCAAGGATGAACATTTAACCGGAACCGCGCGCCGGGGCCTCGCGATTGTGACATGTATGGATTCTCGGATTAAGCCGTTGGCAGTTGTTGGCATGCAGTCAGGCGATGCCAAGATCTTGCGCAATGCGGGTGCGCGCGTGACGGACGACGTACTGCGAACCTTGGTGCTTGCAACGTATTTATTGGCCGTAGACCGGGTGTTGATTATGCCGCACACTGACTGCCGGATGGCGAGTGGTGACGAAGAAACTATTCATGCCAGCATTGAGCGCCTGCATGGCATCGACACAAGAGGCATTGAGTTTCGGATGGTTGCGGATCAGCGCGCGGCACTAATCTCAGATGTTGAAAAGATACGCGCGTATGCGATGTTGCCCAAGAGCTTAGTTGTCGCGGGTGCAATCTTCGACGTGCACTCCGGCAGGCTCGAACTAGTGGACTGCTGAAACAGCAGCGTCTGGTCCGCCTGTTCCACGTATCAAATCTCTGTGAACACAAAACAAAAGCGGTCTTTGACCTGAAGTTAATGGTTGGTTGGGGTGAGCATAAGGTGGTACTGGACGAGAGTGGGATAAGGGTGTACTGTCTCCACGTGAATTGGGGATTGAATTTCGTATCCTTATGGGCCATCCGGCCTGGGGCCGCGACGGGTCTGCGTTTCTCGACGCGCTGAACTTCGTGGAGCTAACGAATGCCAGCTAAATCCAAGGCTCCTCCCCGCCTCGCGGACATGCTCCGCGAGGCTATCCGCGCATCGGGCCTGACCCACTACCGGCTCGCCAAGAATTGCGGCTTGAGGCACCTGATTATTGACCGCTTCGCCGCGGGTCTGGACATTCGGTTGGCCACGGCAGGAAAACTCGCCGAAGTGCTGGGCCCGTCGCTCCGCTGAAAATGTCCCCGCGTTTCATCGCTTCCGACCTTTCACCCCTGTTCCCCGGGAGCTGCATGCGCTTCCCGTTCGACCTTCGTCCGGGCTTGGTCCGTTCCCTTAAAGTCTGGAGAATGTAAGACATCATCATCGCACACGCCTATGAACGCGACGCGCGAGGCAAGCAGCGCCGCGCCGCAAGCAAAAATTGCAGAGGATGAGCCGATGGCGAGCGTAGCGCCAGATTAGCGCTGTAAAACTGCAAGCGGGCGGCTGCGCAGTCTGGATGGGGATGTACGCACCGGTGACCCAGATGCGCGCTGCCGTCGAAGTTGGGCAGGGCGTTGTAGTTGATATCCCCGTCGAAAAAATTGCGCCCACGCAATTTGCTGTAATTTATCTGCATAAGCAACCCAATCCGCATTGCATAATTCGGTAAGAGAACCTGACCTGATGGCTACGCACTCCCTCTTTAAAGAGTGAGACAATTCCCCTGTGGGGTTGACCTAATTGGCTCGTAAGTGCTCATGTTTAAAAAATTCGTTGCATATCTAATTACTTGCGTTGCCATTATTGCGCCCGCAGCATGGCTCATTTTCTTCTACTTTAATCCCCAAGCAGACGCCACCTACAGTATTCCGATTGCGCATTTTTATATAGTCACCTTCACTACGTTTTCGGCCGCGGTACTGTCTATTCTGTTGCTGTCGTCGCTTGGGGCTGAGGCCAAGCCGCGCCATCTGTTGGCCGCCGCCGCTTTTGCGGTGATTGGGGGCATCTTTTTCTCACATGCGTTAGCCACCCCGGGCGCAATAATTGATCATGCCCATCCCGCTATTTCGTGGTCGGCCTGGCTCACGTTGTTTGGGAGTGGGGTGTTGTTTGCGATAGCCGGACTCGATAGCGCGCGCTCTAGGCCGAATTGGTTGCCCGTGCGCCCGCTGATTGTCATCGCGTTCTTGGCGGTCGTCGGCTATTCGGCGGTTGCGGGCTTTGCCCCGGCTCTGTTGACACAACTCGAATCCGCCGGCAACCCTTGGATGCGCGATGCGATTTTCTACATCTCGCTGGCGTTGTGGATTTTTGCTGCCGCGCGGTTAGCCTTTATCTGGTGGCAAACCCGGAGCCGCATTGATGCAACGTTGGCGGTGGTTGCCGTGTGGCTTGGCACAGCAACCGTGAGCATGCACCGCTTTGCGGTGTGGCATTACGGTTGGTGGGTTTATCACGTCACGCTGCTCATGGCGTTTTTGGTTGCCTCCTTTATCTTCGCCGCAGAGTACGAGCAAGTGCGCCAATTCCGTTTAGTACGCTATTACTTGGCGTTATCGCTGGTCGTGACCGCTTTTTTGGCGTTAGTCGCCTCGGCATTTTTCACCCAGTTTTCCTATAACAACTTGGTCAGTGAAATTGAGTCGGCCTCCAGCGCCTTAGCCGAGAATGTGTCGCATCACCTTAGCCAGAATTTGACGGATGTCACCGCTCCCGAAGATTTAGAGCAATTACCGGGCCGCTCCGTTACTCGCGGCGCCTTTGCGAGGGCGATTGAAGAGATGCCCATCGTGCACCTCATTCTTTATCGCCCGAATGGCATCTCTGCGTATGCGACCGAACTGGAATGGATTGATGTGCGAGTGGTAGACACGGCCGCGTTTGATAGGGCGCTCAAGGGCGAGGTGATGGCGATCATCCGTGAGCCGAGTGCCGCGGTTGCCTCGGGTCATGGTCCGGCCTCCAGTTTCCATCTCATTCTGACTTATGTGCCGTTCTACCCTTCAGATAAAGTAACCACTGTGGTGGCAACGCCCCGGTTGTCAAAGGGCGGGGGCGGAAATGATCCTTATGCTAGTGACGCCGAAGCACCGACGGCTACTCCGGCGCCTACCGCCACGCCTGCACCCGCCCCGGCCGCCAGCCAGGTCGCCCGTAAACCCATTGGAGTGTTGATGACGGTGCAGGAAGTGCCTTCTTTGCAACTCACCACCATTGATGCGCGTATCACGGGCTTGCTGACGGCTGCGGTAAGCATGGGCTTATTATTCATCGCACTCTTTATAGTTGTTGGTCGTGCCGATGGCATTATCACCCTTCGCACTAAGGAACTCCGGGCCGTTTCGGCGCGCCTTAAGACTTATTCCGAATGGTTGCTTGGCAAAGAACTCTTGGAGCGTCTGTTGGAGGACCCCAACGCTCTCAGCCTCATCCGCAAAGAACGCACCGTGGTCTTTATGGATATTCGCGGCTTTACTCGGTGGAGCGAAGCGCGCACGCCGGAAGAAGTCGTTTCGATGCTGAATCGCTACTACAATGCGATTGAGCAGGCGATGACAAAGCACGGTGCGATTAAGTTTAAATTCGCCGCCGACGAAGCGATGGCTGTCTTTAGTGAAGCGGTTATCGCCGCCTGTGCCGCCAAAGAAATGTTCGACGATGTGGATAAAGTGTTAAGCCCACAAGACTTGGGCGCTCGCGTCGGCGTGCACACGGGCCCACTTGTCGAGGGCCTGCTGGGCAGTATGGATGTAAAGTTTTACGACGTGATCGGCGACACCGTCAATACTGCGAAGCGCATCGAAAGCGCCGCCGCGCGCCGCGAAATTTTAGTCTCTGAAGCGACCCGTCATGCGCTTGGAACCACGGCGAAATTTGGCGAACCGCATCAAATCGCCGCCAAAGGCAAAGAAGATCCGTTGACGGTTTACCCACTCAATTAAAATATTGCTCAGCTCGCCTCCAAAATAGCTACATATCAGGACGCCCTGGTGGGCGTGTCTTCACGTAATCTTTCAACCACTGCGCGCAGTGCAGCGCGCAACCGTGCGCGCGCACCAGCACTACCTGCGTTTATTTGAACCTGAAGTGGATAAAGATGCGCCCGAAATTTTTGTCGTCTTTTTCAACGCGGTGGTAGAGCTGGCGGATATGGCCTTGATTCAGGAAGCGCAGCACAGTCTTCTTTAGCTGGCCACTGCCCTTGCCGGGAATAATTTCAACCAGCGCAATCTTCTTTGCCAGCGCCTCTTGGACAATGCGATTGAGTTCAGCATCAATCTGTCCACCGCGGTTGTAAATGTCGTGCAGGTCTAGTTTGAGCTTGGCCATGATGGCCTGATGCTACCGCATTGCGGGTGCGGGTGCCTGCTGCGCAGCGCTCCGTGGGCAAAGGGAGTGCCAGTGGGGCGGGCAACTGCAGGGGCAGAGTAGACTGGGGCTGCGGCATTTGCTGCCGCGCGATGTATGCTGCGTAAATTTACACTTGGCTGCGCTGCGGTGGGGCTCGCAGCCATGGTGCTGCTGCTGCTGTTTGCTGCATTCATGCAGCTTTATCTGCTCAATTCTTATCCGCCGGGCCTGGACCCGGATGCAGCCGCGTACGGCTTGAATGCCCTCAAACCGCTGCGGTACGGCTTCCTGCCATTCTATGACTACAACAACGGCAGTGCTGAGCCAATGTTTATTTACTCCGCCAGCGTGGCGGTGTTTTTGTTTGGTCCCACGCGCTTTGCACTCAAGTTGCTGTCTGCATTTTTTGGCATCGCCAGTTTGGCCATGCTGTATGCGTGTCTGTGCGAGCTGGGACGCACGGAGTTCAAAGCTGAAACGCGCCGGGCGATTGCGCTGCTGGCAGTGGCAGCGCTGGCCAGCAGCCAGGTGGTTGCGTTTCTTTTTCGATTTGGAATGCGCTTCAGCACCAGTAATGTTTTCCAGATGGCAGCTGTCTGGGCGCTGGCGCGCGCTGCCCGTACCGGCAAGCGATCTGCCTGGGTGCTAGCTGGCTGCCTGGCTGCAGTCACACAGTACACGTACCTCAGTTCGCGCGTGCTGCCGCTGCTGTTGTTGCTTGTGCTGCTGCTCAAACTACCGCCGCGCTGGTGGAAAGACAAACAGGTTTGGGGTGGCCTGTCCGCCTTTGGGCTGGGTGGGCTTGTGCTGCTGGTGCCGCAGATCGTTTGGTATGCGCGCTATCCGGCAACTTTTCTTTCGCGGACAAGCCAGACCGGCATCACGCAAAATCCCATGTATGCGCAGTTGGGATTGGCGGGCACCGTGCTGGATAAGTTGAACAAATACTGGCTGGCGCTGGGCTGGGTTTGGAACGGCCAATACAACCAGATCAAGGAGCCGTTGCTGGCCCCGTTGTTCTTTTATGGTTTTGTGGCGGGCTTGGTGGTGAGCGTGGTGTACTTTCGCCGGCGCTTTGCGCTTATTCTGCTGTGCGGCATTGCCGTGATGGTGTTGCCGGATCTGCTGGCTGGCGACCGCGATTGGCCGCATGAGACGCGCATCATCGGCGTTTTCCCGTTTGTTGCTGCGCTCTCCGGCTTGGGCATCGCTACAGTGTTGGAGTGGTTGACTCCCTGGCGCAATCTGAAGCGGGTTGCGGTGGTGCTGCTGTGCGCTGCGATCGGATTTAATATGCAGGCGCAAGTGGCGGAGTTTTTCGGGGCGGAGAAAAATCTGGGCCGGATGCATTGGGGCGGCAACACTCAGCTGCGCCGGGTGGATGCAGGTGTGGCTGAGCTGATTGTCACAGATGAACAAAGCTATTTGGTGCCGCTGTCTAATTACGCCGATGCGGTGATCAAGTACCTTACGTCCAAGCGGGCGCTGCAAGTGCGCAGTGCAGTGGATGCGCAGGGCGCGCTGCTGCCGGTGCTGCGCCAGGGGCGGGCAACGCTGGTGCTGCCGCTGGCGGATGACGGTCAGCCGTGGCGCGGCAACCCAACGCAGTGGGTGCTGTTTGAGGGCGGCGCAGCTTACGTTTTGCCGCCGCGCATGGACCTTACGGTTTTGTTTCCGGTGCTGGATGAGGCCAGCGTGATCTTTGGAAAGGGGATTGACGACAATGTGCGCCTCGGCCATATTGCGAGTGTCGATGCGCGGCAGGTTATGCAGCAGCTTGTGCCGGCTGCAGCGTTCCCGCAGGCAGCCTGCTTCAACAATGGCATCTGCCTCAAAGCAGTGGGGTACAGCCGGGCGACGCTTGTCGCGGGTGAATCGTTTGAAGTGGATCTGCACTGGACCGTCCAACATGCGGTGACTGATGACTACATTATGTTTGTGCATTTGTTGGACCACACGGGCCAAGCGGTGGCTGGCGTAAATGCTTACCCACTTGAGCATGCGTACCGCACCTATGAATGGAAGCCGGGCGAAACGATTATCACAAGCACTGTGCTTGATATCCCGGCCAGTGTGCGGGCGGGGGCTTACAGTTTTGAGCTGGGAATGTATTCCCCATTTGACTTTGAGCGCATACCGACTGTGGATGCAGGCAAC
>OFRL01000831.1_pt1 | contig 12170 bp, 11 predicted proteins | sample 1543121 | NCBI WGS metagenome assembly OFRL01 (sample SAMN07774228, study PRJEB24372) | wastewater metagenome | isolation source: Lake Maggiore Cannobio | place: Italy: Cannobio | collected 2016-01
GCTGGGGTCGGGCGACTGGCCACCGTGGATGGCCAGGGTAGCCAGGGCCAGGGCGCGATCCTGGGAAGTTGCGTTGGACATGTTCTTTCCTGAGGGGCGCCGACGCACGGCGCCATCGAAGGTGCGGAAGTCTACCAGCGCGGCCTTAACGACCTTTGACGCGGATAAACCAGGATTCAGCAGTGAACGTCGGCGATCAGCGGCTTACTGCACGCGACGGCGCAGATAGTTCAGCAGGTCGATACGGGTGATCAGGCCCAGGAAAGTGTCGCCGTCCATCACGATCGCCACCTGGCCGCGGTCGAACACCGGCAGCAGCGCCTCGATCGGGGACTTCACGTCCAGCCGGTCCAGCTTGCTGACCATCGCGGTGGCGACGGTGTCGCGGAAGCGTGCCTCATCGCCATACACGTGCAGCAGCACGTCGCTTTCGTCGACGATGCCGACCAGCTGCTCGCCGTCCATCACCGGCAGCTGCGACACGTCGTACAGCTTCATGCGCTGGTAGGCAGTGGTCAGCAGGTCGTTCGGACCGATCACCACGGTGTCGCGCTGGCCGTAAGGGCGCAGGATCAGGTCGCGCAGGTCGCCGTGCTGCGGGCGCTGCAGGAAACCGTTGTCCAGCATCCAGTAGTCGTTGTACATCTTCGACAGGTACTTGTTGCCGGTATCCGGCACCAGCACCAGCACCTTCTTCGGCGTGGTCTGCTCCTTGCAGTACTTCAGGCCGGCGGCCAGCAGGGTGCCGGTGGACGAGCCACCCAGGATGCCTTCCTTGCCCAGCAGTTCGCGTGCGGTGTGGAAGCTCTCGGCGTCGCTGATGGCATAAGCCTTCTTGACGCGGCTGAAATCGGAGATCGACGGCAGGAAGTCCTCGCCGATGCCTTCCACCAGCCAGCTGCCCGACTTGTCGTTCAGATTGCCGTCGTTGATGTACTCGGCCAGGATCGAACCGACCGGATCGGCCAGCACCAGCTCGGTCTTCGGCGACAGCTTGGCGAAGGCACGCGACAGGCCGGTCATGGTGCCGGAGCTGCCGCAGCCGAACACGATGGCGTCAAGGTCGCCGCCCATCTGCTCGAGGATTTCCGGGCCGGTACCGAATTCATGCGCGGCCGGATTGTCCGGGTTGCCGAACTGGTTGATGAAGTAGGCGCCCGGGGTCTGCTCGGCGATGGTCTTGGCCAGGTCCTGGTAGTACTCCGGATGGCCCTTGGCTACGTCCGAGCGGGTCAGGCGCACTTCGGCGCCCATCGCCTTCAGGTTGAAGATCTTTTCCCGGCTCATCTTGTCGGGAACGACCAGAATGAGCTTATAGCCCTTCTGCTGGGCCACCAGCGCCAAGCCCAGGCCGGTGTTGCCAGCCGTGCCCTCGACCAGGGTGGCACCGGGCTTCAGGTCGCCGCGCTTTTCCGCCGCCTCGATCATCGACAGGCCGATGCGATCCTTGATCGATCCGCCCGGGTTGGCGCTCTCCAGCTTCAGGTAGAGCTCGCAGACGCCGGTGTCCAGGCGCTGGGCCTTGACGATCGGGGTCTGGCCGATGAGTTCGAGGACGGAAGAATGGATGGGCATTCGGAGGACTTTCGGTTCGCGCCGCACAGGGCCGGACCGATGATTATCCGACGGATGGCGATGAAAGTCAGGTCGGCAGGGCCGCAGCCTGTCCACCGTAAAAAAGAGATGCGGACGGCCCCGGATCGACGAGGAGACCGGTACCGCCCGCATCGGTGAGTTGTGCCTGCAGGCCAAGGCACCACGGCCTGTGGTGCCTTGGCGCGGCCGCCTCATCGGCGGTGCCGCGATGCCGGGGCAGGAGCGCCCGACGGGGCCATCGATGGCCGGGTCACGCCGTTCCGGGCGTGACGGGGTGCGTCAAAGCGTGGGGGACGTCATTGGGAGCGGTGTTTCGTACATTCGCAGAAGTCGTTGCTTGGCCAGCAGCTTCTCGCGCTTCATGCGACCCAGGGTGACATCATCGATCGGGAGTACACCCAACTCCGCGTCCATGCACTTCTTGTTCAACTTACGGTGCTGGTCATGGAGTGCCCTGAACTCCGGATCACGCGCGCGACGGGCGTCGATCTCGCTCTGGGGCTGATCTTCAAACATGATGGACCTCCTTCGACAGATACACGAACGCCCCGGCCGCAAGGCACGGGGCGTTGTTCATGGAGGAGCGCCGGTCGATGGCCACCTGGACGCCTGCAACGACCTGCGGCACTGGCCTGCGCACGTCGATCTGCTGCGGTTCGCGCCCTGTTTGCATCGGCCCGGCCCTCCCATCGTCCGGTCCGCGGCATTGCGTCCCGGACGATTGACCCTACGCCTGCTCAAGGCGGGGTACAAGACCCCTGCGGCAAAAAGACCGAACCCCGCCGGGGCGGGGTTCAGGCTGAATGCTCATCGCAACGAAAAACAAACAATATCAAGCAATTACGGGGCGATGATGACCTCGGCCGAGCGTGCCCGGGTGGACGCGGCCTTCTTGCCACTGAGCTGGATCCGGTTGCTGGCGACACCGCCCGCGACCAGGGCGTCGCGCAGCGCTTCGGCGCGCTTCTGACCGACCCCGTTGGCGCTGTCATAGGCCTCGATGCGCAAGCGGCCCTTCTTGCCGATGTTCAGGTACTCGGCCAGCGCCTTGGCCTGGTTGCGGGCCCCACCGGACAGGCTGGAGGCGCCAGCGGCAAATGCGTCACCATTGAAGGTGAAGACTTCGCCACGGCCATCGAACTTCGAGCCCGGCAACTTCTGCCCGGATACCAGCTCGGCTTCCTCGCGGGCCAGCTTGGCGGCGTTCTGCTGGGCGGCGCTGAGGCGCTGCTGCTGCTTGCCGGCGACGCTGGTCAGGGCGTTCTCGGCGTCCTGGCGGGCCAGGGTTTCGGCCTCGGCGGCCTGGCGCAGGCGCTCCGCCTCCTCGGCCTGCATCTGCGCCTGCATTCTCAGCTGCTCGGCTTCCTGACGGGCGCGGGCGGCATCGCGGCGGCTGGCCTCGATCAGCAGGTCGCTGCGGGTGCGCTCCAGGCGGTCGACCTCGCGCGCGGCCAGTGCGGCACGCACGGCAGTCTCGGCGATCTCCACCCGGCGCTCGGCCAGGTAGGTGGCCAGCTCCTGGTCGCGGCGCTTGGCCTTGTCCAGGGTGGCGATGGCCTGCTGGGCCTGCATGCGCTCGAAGGCGCCCAGCTCAGCCGTGTCGGGATTGGCCTGGATGGCCATCAGACGCTGGCTCAGCTGCGCCACCATCGGGTTGTCGGCGGCCAAGGCCAGGGTCGGCAGCGCCAGCAGCGCAGCCAGGGTTGCGGCAGTCATCGGCTTCACCGGCGGTCCTCCCCGGTCGACAGCTGGCGTTGCAGCTGGTTGACCTCGTTGCGGCGCAGTTGCAGCTGCGCGGTGACGGTGGCTTCCTCGCTGCGGGCGCGGGCCAGGTCGGCATCGGCAGCGGCGCGCAGGGCGATCGCCGGGGCGTTCTTGCGCTCACGGCGGTCGCCGGCAGCACGCTGGGCCTGTTCCAGCCCCTGCCGGGCCAGCCCGATCAGGTCCGGGGCGTACTGGTCGGCGTCGGCCTGGGTGGCCTTGTCGACCGCCTGCCGGGCCTGGGCCAGTTCCAGTGCGCCGTCCTGCGCCCAGGCGGGGGCAGACAGTGCGAATGCAAACGCCATCACATACAGGCCATGGCGCATTCGTGCGAAGCTAAGTCGTTTCATTGGGGAGGCCGTACCGGTTGTCGGTTCACGGCCATTGTCGTCAAGCCGACACCGTGCTGGCAACGGGCGTCGGCCGTTTCGTTGGGGAAAATTCGCAATGGATATCGGCTACTTCCTGAAGCTGATGACCGAAAAGAACGCTTCGGACATGTTCCTGACCACCGGAGCACCGGTCTACATCAAGATCGAGGGGAAGCTTTATCCGCTGGGCAACACCGGCCTGCCGCCGGGCATGGTCAAGAAGATCGCTTACTCGCTGATGGACGAAGGCCAGGTGCCGCAGTTCGAGCGCGAGCTGGAGCTCAACATGGCCATCGCCCTGCCCGATGCCGGGCGCTTCCGCGTCAACGTGTTCAAGCAGCGGGGCGAGGTCGGCATGGTCATCCGCGCCATCCGCAGCCGGATTCCGAGCATCGAGGAGCTGAACCTGCCTCAGGTGCTGAAGGACGTCATCATGACCCCGCGCGGGCTGGTGCTGGTGGTGGGGTCCACCGGCTCGGGCAAGTCCACTTCGCTGGCGTCGATGATCGACCACCGCAACAGCACCACCACCGGGCATATCCTCACCATCGAGGACCCGATCGAGTACCTGCACAAGCACAAGATGTCGATCGTCAACCAGCGCGAGGTCGGGCTGGACACCCATGCCTTCCACAACGCGTTGAAGAACGCCATGCGTGAAGCGCCGGACGTGATCCTGATCGGCGAGATCCTGGACGCGGAAACCATGGAGGCGGCGATCGCCTTCGCCGAGACCGGCCACCTGTGCCTGGCCACCCTGCACTCCAACAACGCCGACCAGACCATCGAGCGCATCCTCAACTTCTTCCCGGAAAGCGCGCACAAGAACGTGCTGATGAACCTGGCGCTGAACCTGCGTGCGGTGATCAGCCAGCGCCTGGTGAAGAACAAGGAGGGCCGTCGCCTGCCGGCCACCGAGGTGCTGATCAACACGCCGATGATCCGCGACCTGCTGCGTCGCGGCCAGGTGCACGAGATCAAGGCGGCGATGGAAGGCTCGCTGGAAGAAGGCATGGAGAGCTTCGACCAGTGCCTGTTCCGGCTGGCCAAGGCGGGCGTCATCGATCAGGAGGAAGCGCTGCGCGCGGCCGACTCGCGCGATGGCCTTGCCCTGAAGTTCCGCCTGTCCGAGGGCAGCAGCGGCGAGCACGACCCGTACGCGGATTTCTCGGCCTGCGCACCCAGCATCACCCACGGCTTCTAGAAAAAAGGGGACGGAGGGAATTAAGTCGTAAATGCACTTACGACTTGATTCCCTCCGTCCCCTTTTTCTGAAGAGTTCAGGAGGTGTCTCATCCGATGAGACCTCCTGTCCGTAGGTTTCCTCAATGGAAACCATCCGCAAGCTGGCCATCCTGGCCGATGCCGCCAAGTACGATGCGTCCTGCGCCTCCAGCGGCTCGGGCAAGCGCGATTCGCGCGTCAGTGGCGGTATCGGCAGCACCGAGGGCATGGGCATCTGTCACAGCTACACGCCCGATGGCCGCTGCGTTTCGTTGCTGAAGATCCTGCTGACCAACTTCTGCATCTACGACTGCGCCTATTGCGTGAACCGCGTCTCCAGCAACGTGCCCCGCGCACGTTTCAGCGTGGACGAGGTGGTCACACTCACCCTGGACTTCTACAAACGCAACTACATCGAGGGCCTGTTCCTGTCCAGCGGCATCATCCGCAATGCGGACTACACCATGGAACAGATGGTGGAAGTGGCCCGGCAGCTGCGCGAAGAACACCGCTACGCTGGCTACATCCACCTCAAGACCATTCCCGAGGCCTCGCCGGAGCTGCTGGCCAGCGCCGGGCGCCATGCCGACCGCCTGTCGATCAACGTGGAGCTGCCCACCGAGGCCGGCCTGACCACACTGGCGCCGGAAAAGACCGTTCATTCGATCCGCGGCGCGATGGGCGAACTGCGCTGGCGCATCGAGGAAGCGCAGGAGGCACGCAAGGCCGCGCCCGCGCTGGCGCCGGCCGTCACCCGCAGCGCGCGGCCGAAGCCGCCCCGTTTCGCGCCGGCAGGCCAGAGCACGCAGATGATCGTGGGTGCCGATGGCGCCAGTGACCAGCAGATCCTGACCAGCGCCGACAGCCTGTACGGCAACTACCGCATGCGCCGGGTCTACTACTCCGCGTTCAGCCCGATTCCCGATGCCAGCCGCCAGCTGCCATTGCAGCCTCCGCCGCTGCAGCGCGAGCACCGGCTGTACCAGGCCGACTGGCTGTTGCGCTTCTATGGCTACGGCGTGGACGAGATCACCGACACCACGCAGGGCGGAATGCTCGATCTGGATATCGATCCGAAGATGGCCTGGGCGATCCGCCATCCCGAACGCTTTCCGGTCGATCTGAACCGCGCGCCGAAGGAAATGCTGCTGCGGGTGCCCGGCCTGGGCGTGCGCAATGCAAAGCGCGTGCTGATGGCGCGCCGTCATGGGCGCCTGCGCGTAGCCGACATCGCCCGCCTGAAGGCGCCGATGAGCAAGCTGCTGCCGTTCGTGCTGCTGGCCGACCATCATCCGCGCAAGGCGCTGGATGATCCGGCCGCGCTGCGCGCGCAGCTGGCCCCGCCTCCGCGCCAGGGATCGCTGTTCGATGCACCGCCGGCAGCCTGACGCGCAGCGCTGGTCGCAGCGGGTGGACCCGGCCTGGTCACTGCAGGCCTGGCGCGACGGCGCGCGTGATGCGTTGCTGCGCGGCGTGCCACCCGAGCAGCTGGACTGGCTCGAAGGCAGCGAAGCGTCGCTGCTGGATGCGCCGCCGGTGCAGCAGGCAGTGGTGCCGGCAGGTGCAACTGCTCCCAACGTCCCGCGCGAATTCCTCGACCTGGCCGCCACCTGCCTGTGCCATCACGACCCCCAGCGACTGGCCTTGCTGTATCGCCTGCTGTGGCGCATCGTCCATGGCGAGCGTTCGGTGCTGAGCAACCCCGCCGACGCCGATGTCCTGCGCGCAACGGCGCTCGCCCAGGCCGTCCGCCGTGACACGCACAAGATGAAGGCATTCGTGCGCTTCCGCGAGGTGCCTGGCCAGCCTGATGCGTTCATCGCCTGGTTTGAGCCACAGCACCACATTGTCGACCGGGTCGCGCCCTTCTTCGCGCGCCGCTTCACCGGCATGCGCTGGGCGATCCTCACGCCTTCGCGCAGCGTCGCATGGGATGGGCAGGCGCTTGCCTTCGGCCCCGGCGCACGGCGCGAGGATGCCCCGGCCGAGGATGCGCGCGAGGCCCTGTGGCAGACCTATTACGCCAGCATCTTCAATCCGGCCCGGCTCAACACCCGGATGATGATGCAGGAGATGCCGGCCAGGTACTGGCGCCACCTGCCCGAGGCGCAGCTGCTGCCGCGCCTGGTGCGCGATGCGGGCGATCGCGTGCAGGAAATGCATGACCGGCCCGCGCAGGCACCCCAGCGCAGGATCCCCCTGCGTGCAGGTGTTGCGATGCCAGCAGCGGATGCCAGCAGTCTGGAGAATCTACGCGAACAGGCCAGCACCTGCCGCCAGTGCCCGCTGTGGGAGCAGACCACGCAGACCGTGTTCGGGCAGGGGCCTGCAGACGCCCGCATGATGCTGATCGGGGAACAACCTGGCGACACCGAGGATCTGCGCGGACAGCCGTTCATGGGTCCTGCCGGTCAGCTACTGGACCGTGCGCTGACCGAATTGGGAATCGATCGCGCGGGGCTGTACCTCACCAACGCCGTGAAGCACTTCCATCATGAACGGCGTGGCAAGGTGCGACTGCACAAGCGACCGGAAAGCCGGCACATCCAGGCCTGCCGCCCTTGGCTGATGGGTGAGATCGCGCGCGTGCGGCCCCAGGTGATCGTGTGCCTCGGCGCGACAGCGGCAGCCTCGGTGTTTGGTCGTGGGTTCGACCTCTCACGCGACCGCGGACGCTGGCACACCCTCGAGGACGGCACCCGCGGCTATGCCACGGTGCACCCGGCATGGGTATTGCGGCAGACCGACGATGCGCGCCGCGAGGATGCCTATCGGCTGTTCCGCGATGATCTGCAGCGGATACATGAAGTCGCTGAGGATGGGAATGCAGGGCATCTGTAGCCGGACATCTCCGTAGCGAAGCCTCTCCCACTGTGGTCTTCGGTGGAATCTACTGGACAGATGGCCGGATCAGCGTCACCTCGACGTAGTCCGCCCCGGCCTCCGCCGTTCTGTCCAATCGAAGGTACACCACTCCTTCGTGCGGGCTGGCAAGGGATGCTTCGACCCATCGAACAGTCTGCCGCCCCATGCTTCCCGAAGCAATACCCACACCATTGGAGTACAGCGTGTATGAGACCGGCGACTCCGGACGTTCTTCGAACTTGAAAGGGAACGTCGATCCGCTGACATAGAATCCAACCGACGTGGAGTCCGATCTGACAGGAATGGAAAGCACGGCGCAGGCGCTTCCGTCCTTGAAATCGATCCGTGCGCGCTTTTCATCCAGCGACAGGACGGCATCGGAGCGCTGGCACGCACCCGTTGCGCTGGCTCCCACCGGCAGAAGCCTGACACCCTTCATGACGTCTGCCGCCGAGGGCAGAACGGCGGACACCAGGGTAACCAGCAGATAGACGACAACGATCCCTACTCCGCCCACCAGATAACGACGACCGTTGCCCCTGGGGCCATCCGCATTGTCACGGGCGAACACAGACATCGCAGCGAGCAGCGACAACGCCGGCGCAATCACTACGCTGTACCTGGCCTGAGACTCACCCGCACCGATTACCATCAGTGCGAATGCACCCACGAAGATGAGGCAGGCCAGCGAAAGACCCTCATGCTTCGTCTTCAATACCCCCACCACGGACAAGCTCAGACCTGCGAACACGACCAGACCCAGCCACGGAAACAGGGTGGAATCGAACGGGATATCACTGAGCACGCCATTGTTCAGAGAATCCGGGTTGCCAGGTGGATAGTTGAAGGCAGACAGGCCGTAGTAGCCGGAACCTGCAAAAACAACCTGTGATTTTCTGAACAGATAACCGGGCCAATCCCAGAAACCCGACGAAAACTCCGTGGACACCTTGTAGGCCATGTTGGCGAACCGGGCTGATTCTGGCGTCGCGGTCCAGAAGTGCTCTGCCCACCTGTAGTTCACCGCAAAGTTCTGGTCAGAACTGAAGTCGATGGAGGAAAGCGCGCGCAGCGGCTCGACCAGATCGGGCAAGCCTGTCGGATTTACCTTGTTGAAAGCAGCAGTCATCGCGAACAAGCAGATGATCGACGCCATCGGCAATGTCACCAAGGCCAACCGTCGCTGCGCAATACTTCTGCACAGAGCCCATAGCAGCAATGCAACGACGAAGATCGTGCCGATCGATCTCAGCTGGTTTCCCAGGAACGCGATGGCGGCAATGGCCACCGCCGAGAACAGGGCGACGGGCCACCGGCCCTCGAGCCCGGGAATGAGCAGGAGGAATGCGGCGATGGCCAGGACCGCGGCATTGTCCGTGGTTATCAGGGTCGTCGTGAACCAATACTCTGGATACAGTGCGAGCAAGAGCGTGGCAAGCGCCGCCGCTCTGCCGCCATGATTTCGCCTGACGCCGAAGTACCACAGTAAAAGCGTCGCGCAGTGCAGGCCGATGTTGCTGACCTTGAACCACACGTAGCCCTCGCCGAAGATGCGCCCAACAAGCGTGGAATAGAAGTACGAACGCAGCCAGTAGGTGCTGTTGTCGGCAAGGTACGCGGACTGACATTTATCCAGCCACTGCACCATCGACGATGTTGCGGCGACACCACAGCGGTAGTAGACGCCGAAATCACTCGGCTGGCTCGAGCTGAACGCGAATCCCCACACACCCGTGGCACAGCAGGCAAGGATCGGTATTAGGATGTTCCAGCGGTCGTGGCCCAGCGGTACACGCGATCTGTAAGCCAGGGCTGCCATGACCACGACCGCCACATAGCCCGCCAGCACGCCGTAGCCACCCAGTCCAACGCCAACGGTGAAGGCCGCCAGTGCGCCGACCAGCAGCATTCCCAACCCCCAGCTCTGCACGAGCGCGGGCAGCACCGCCAACAGCCTATTCATTGATTTTCCTTGCCAGTCGCCGGTTATACCGGCGGTGTGCGACGCGCCGGAATGGCGATTCTACCTACGCGCGGGTTTGCCGCTGTATCCTCCCCGGTATCGAGAGGGATGCGCGGGCAGGACAGGCAGGGACCGACGATCAGCCTGCGTCGGGCTGGTTTTCCGGGCGTGCGCGGTCGAAGGCGTCCAGTGCCTGGCAGGCAGCTTCGATACGGCGCAGGGTCGGGTACGGCGCCAGGTCCAGGCCGAAGCGATGCGCGTTGTACAGCTGCGGCAGCAGACAGATATCGGCCAGGCCGGGACGGTCACCGTGGCAGAAGGTGCCCGTCGCGCTGCTGTTGGCCAACATTGCCTCCATGGCAGCGAAGCCTTCGGCGATCCAGTGCAGGGTCCACTGCGTGCGGACATCGGCCGGCACCTGCAGGCTGCGCTCCAGGTACTGCATCACCCGCAGGTTGTTGATCGGGTGGATGTCGCAGGCCACCAGCTGGGCCAGCGCGCGCACCCGCGCACGGCCGGCGGCATCGGCCGGTAGCAGCGGTACCTGCGGGAAGCGTTCTTCCAGATACTCCAGGATCGCCAGCGACTGGGTCAGCGCATGCCCTTCATGCAACAGGGTTGGCACCAGCTGCTGCGGATTGAGCGCGCGATAGGCGTCAAGGTGCTGCTCGCCACCGTCGCGCACCAGGTGCACCGGCCGGGCTTCCCAGGCCAGGCCCTTCAGCTCCAGGCCGATGCGCACGCGGTAGGCGGCGCTGGATCGCCAGTAGGTGTACAGCACGATGCCGTCGTCGACCGGGATCTCCATCGCCGCCTCCCTGCTCAGGGCCTGGTCGCCTGTTCGATGCGCTGCTCGATCGCACCGAAGATGCTGTTGCCGGCGGCATCGAGCATCTCGATGCGGACCACGTCGCCGAACGACATGAACGGCGTACTCGGCTTGCCGTCGCGCAGGGTCTCCACCACGCGCTGCTCGGCGAAGCACGAGGCGCCCTTGCTGGTGTCCTCGTTGGCGATGGTGCCGGAGCCGACGATGGTGCCGGCGCCCAGCGGGCGGGTCTTGGCCGCATGCGCGACCAGCTGGGCGAAGTTGAACTGCATGTCCACGCCGGCTTCCGGCGCGCCGAACCACTGGCCGTTGATGTGGGTCAGCAGCGGCAGGTGCACCTTGCTGTCCTGCCACGCGGCGCCCAGCTCATCGGGGGTGACGAACACCGGCGACAGCGCCGAGCGCGGCTTGGACTGCAGGAAGCCGAAGCCCTTGGCCAGCTCGCCCGGAATCAGGTTGCGCAGCGAGACATCGTTGACCAGGCCGACCAGCTGGATATGGCCTGCGGCCTGTTCCGGGGTAGCCGCCATCGGCACGTCGTCGGTGATCACCACGATCTCTGCTTCCAGGTCGATGCCGTAGTCCTCGCTGACCACCTTCACCGCGTCGCGCGGACCGTAGAAACCGGCGCTGGTCGCCTGGTACATCAGCGGGTCGGTGTAGAAGCTCTCCGGCACCTCGGCGCCACGGGCGCGGCGCACGCGCTCGACATGTGGCAAGTAGGCGCTGCCATCGACGAACTCATAGGCACGCGGCATCGGCGCGGCCAGCGCCTGCGGGTCCAGGTCGAACACGCCATCGGCGTCGCCCGCGTTGAGCGATTCGTACAGGGCGTTCAGGCGCGGCGCGATGTGGCTCCAGTCCTCCAGGGCCTGCTGCAGGGTGGCGGCAATGCCGGTGGCGCGCACGCCGTGGCGCAGGTCACGCGAGACGACGATCAGGGTGCCGTCGCGGCCGCCTTCCTTCAAAGAACCAAGCTTCATGGGTGGGTGTCCGGAGTCGTGGGCAAACAAGTTTCAAGTGTAATCAAATCTGCGGCGGCGCCAAGCTGCAGCGCGGCATCGGCCCACCCTACCGTAGTGGGGGGGTCGGCAGGGCTGCGCCCTGCACCTGCTTCAAGCCAGGGCAACAGCCGAAGCAACAGCAACAGCGGGCATTCCGTGGGATGGCGGGGCACTGTGGGTTTGCGGGGACGCCGTTAACCCGTCCATGGGGGCTTGGTCGCGGCTTGCTCGTGTGCGCTGTCCTGCGCACACGGCAAGACCGGGGTTGGGCGTCCGGCCCAACCCGCCCGAGACATGCCTCGGGCCCATGCCGCTCACACCCCCGCAAACCCACAGTACCCCGCCTTCGACAGTTGGCCGGTGGCCAGTAGATCCACGCCATGCGTGGATGAATCCCCATCAAGATCGAATATTTCGTCAATTGAACGAGGAGCATCCACGCATGGCATGGATCTACCGCAGATCGCGAAAAACTGTCGAAGGCGGGGTGGGTCCGGTGGCAGGGGCGTGAGCCGCATGGATGCGGCGACCGAGCTTACATGGACGTACTTGCAGCG
>OFRL01000832.1_pt1 | contig 12167 bp, 9 predicted proteins | sample 1543121 | NCBI WGS metagenome assembly OFRL01 (sample SAMN07774228, study PRJEB24372) | wastewater metagenome | isolation source: Lake Maggiore Cannobio | place: Italy: Cannobio | collected 2016-01
GAGAAATCGAAAAGGTGTTAGAGCTGCCGATTTAGTAGTTCTCAATATTGCGAGCGAGAGCGCAATTATTCCGATGCAGATAGAGCCAATAACTGTGAGTTTTAAATTAAGCCAGAGACCCTTAATTACAGTAGGCAAGACTTCCTTGCCATAATCAACATCAAAAAAGGTTTTTTTAACAACTTCCCAGCCGGGAGATGTGATGGTCGCAATCAAAAGTGCGCCGATTACGATTATGGATGAAATGGCTGCAATCGAGATTTGTCGCTTTGAAATTCGCGCTCTGGTGGCCCGTCGTTCTAATTCACGAGAGCTTGGCGACCATGAATTATTAAATGCCATGGTCGCCAAACTACCTAAACTCGTAACTATTCTTTGATTACAGGTGCGCCGGCTTCAGTAGATAACCATTGTGTAGTTATCGCATCGAGCGTTCCATCTGCAGTAATTGCATCAACTGCGCCACTTACGCATGTTGTAAGCGGGCTATCTTTTGCAAGCAAGAGTCCGAATTGATCGCCAACTCCATTAGATGGAAGTTGTCCGACAATAATTCCTTTAGGAATTTCAACGCCAGCTAAGTAGAAAGCAGTTGGAAGATCAACTACTAGTCCATCTATCTGCTTATTCTTTAGCGCAGAAACTGCGGCAGCGTTATCGTTGAAAACTGATGGTGTGCTACCGATTTGATTTAAAATTACATCAAGTGACGTTGTACCAACTGCAGCGCCTAACTTTGCACCTTTCAAGTCAGCAATAGAAGTTTTACCTTCAATTTTGCTGCCAGCGAAAGAGACAATAGCTTGCGGTGCGGTGTAGTAAGGCGAAGAGAAATCAACTGCAACTTTTCGTTCATCGGTAATTGAGAACTGTTGCAAGTTGAAATCGAAAGTTTTTGCTCCAGGTGTGACTGCGCCATCAAATGTAGTTCTTACCCATACAACTTCATCATTTGTATAACCAAGCGCCTTAGCAACCGCATAAGCGACCGCCCCTTCAAAACCATTTCCAGTTTCTGGCTTGTCATCTATAACCCATGGGTAATAGGCAGGTTCGCCAGTTGCGATTGTTAACTTTCCAGCCGTTAGAGTCGGTAAATCCGCTTTCGCGCAGGAAGCCGAAGCGGTTTCACTTGAACTATCGGACTTTGCGCATCCAGTTAGCACCATCGCGGAAGCAGCGATTAGCCCCAGAATTGCAATCTTTTTCTTATTCATCTTCATCTGAAACCCCCGATTAAGTAATAGTTGGACGAGCCTAATTTGTGACCTGCCCAACCGCAAGGCGTCCGATTTGATGCGATATCCGCTATTTGTGACTGAGCGAACACTTTAAAGCGCAAAGTTGTAATAAAGGAGGATTACCCTTCCGTTACCTACCGGGGAGGATCAATGAAGATCCAAGATTTAAAACATGCTGGTTTAACGGCATGGATTTCAGAGGTTGCTGCGTTAACCCAACCCGATCAAATTTATATTTGCGATGGTTCAGATTCTGAGTGGGAACGTATTACTAGCAAACTAGTAGCCGCCGGAACTTTAACTCCGCTAAAAAAGAAACCTAACTCGTTCTGGTGCGCATCCGATCCTACCGATGTGGCTCGCGTTGAAGATCGAACTTATATCTGTTCGGTAGATGAATCCGATGCCGGTCCAACTAATAATTGGATGGATCCAGCTGCAATGAAAAACATTATGCGCGATCTTTACTCCGGCGCCATGAGCGGCCGCACCATGTATGTAATTCCATTTTGCATGGGTCCGATTAATTCGAAGCACCCAATGTTTGGCGTCCAGATTACAGATAGCGCCTATGTTGTTGCGTCAATGCGAATCATGGCGCGTATGGGAAGTGCAGCGTTAACTGCCCTTGGTACTGATCGGAAATTTGTAAGAGCTTTACATTCAGTTGGCGCGCCACTTGCAGAAGGTGCAAAAGATGTCGCTTGGCCATGTAGCCAAACTAAATATATTGTGCAATTTCCAGAAGAGCGGACTATCTGGTCTTTTGGATCTGGCTATGGTGGAAATGCGCTACTTGGAAAGAAATGTTATTCGCTGCGAATCGCATCGGTCATGGGACGTGACGAAGGCTGGCTTGCAGAACATATGTTGATTTTGAAATTAACGCCACCGAGCGGTAAAGCTCATTATGTTGCAGCGGCATTTCCATCTGCATGTGGCAAAACTAATCTTGCGATGTTGGATCCAACTATTAAAGGTTGGAAAGTTGAAACTCTTGGCGACGATATTGCCTGGATGCGATTTGGTGATGATGGTCGCCTATATGCAACGAACCCGGAATTTGGTTTCTTCGGTGTAGCACCTGGTACTGGTTGGCAGACAAATGCCAACGCTATGCGCACTATTGAAAAAGGAAACTCGATCTTTACAAATGTAGCTTTAACTGATGATGGCGATATTTGGTGGGAAGGTATGACCGATACCCCACCGGCGCATTTAACCGATTGGAAACGTCAAAGCTGGACTCCAGAGAACGGTGAACTTTCTTCACATGCAAATTCGCGTTTCTGCACACCAGCTGCGCAATGTCCAATTATTGCGCCAGAGTGGGAGAGTCCAACGGGCGTTCCAATCTCAGCAATATTTTTCGGTGGCCGCCGCAAAACTACAATTCCATTAGTGATTCAATCACGCGATTGGAATCATGGCGTATTTATGGGCGCGACGCTCTCATCCGAAACAACCGCAGCTGCAACTGGAGAAGTTGGCGTTGTGCGCCGCGATCCATTTGCGATGTTGCCATTTATCGGTTACCACGTTGGTGATTATTTGAAACATTGGGTTGGAATTGGCAAGCAGAGTTCTCCTGATAAATTGCCAAAGATTTTTTATGTTAATTGGTTCCGTCGCGGCGAAGGCGGCAAATTTTTATGGCCGGGGTATGGCGAAAATTCCCGAATTCTTAAATGGGCGATAGAAAGAATTGAGGGAAGTGCCGATGCTATTGAAACACCGCTTGGCTATGCACCAAGTCCAGGATCAATTGATGTTGACGGCCTAGATGTTAGCGCTGCTGATATGGCGGCTGCAGTTCGCGTTGATACCGCTGAATGGCAGAGTGAATTGCCGCTTATTGATGAATGGTTTAAGAAAATAGGTACGAAATTGCCTAGCGAAATGGGCGTCGAATTAGAAAAGCTACGGTCCAAAGTAAGTAGCGCTAACTAGTAACCTACGCCTTATGCATGAGGCGTATGACGTTCACTTTGTACAAGAGAAGTGGCTCCCGATTTGGGATGAGATTGCGCCATTTCGCTCTGGAAAAGTTGGCGATTCGCGTCCTAAAAAATATGTCCTCGACATGTTCCCGTATCCATCGGGTGATTTACATATGGGCCATGCGGAGGCATACGCACTTGGCGATGTAATTGCGCGCTATTGGGTGCAAAAAGGTTTCAACGTGATGCACCCAATTGGTTGGGATGCATTTGGACTACCTGCCGAAAACGCCGCGATTAAACGAAATTCAGATCCTGGAAGTTGGACTTACGAAAATATCGCAACTCAAAAAGCTTCGATGCGCCGGTATGCATGTTCATTTGATTGGGATCGCGTACTTCACACCTGCGATCCCGAATATTACAGATGGAATCAATGGATTTTTCTAAAAATGTACGAACGCGGATTGGCCTATCGAAAAGACTCCGCAGTTAATTGGTGTCCAGATTGCCAAACAGTATTAGCAAACGAACAAGTTATAGCTGGCCTTTGCGAACGGTGCGATAACGCAGTAACAAAGAAGAAACTAAATCAATGGTATTTCAAAATTATTGATTATGCCGAACGCCTACTTGACGATATGAAGGCGTTAGAAGGCAAGTGGCCAGAGAAAGTGCTTACGATGCAGCGGAATTGGATTGGTAAATCTGTCGGCGCAGAAGTAACTTTCGAAATTGAAGGTCGCGCCAAACCAATCACAATTTATACAACTCGGCCAGATACTCTGTATGGTGCAACCTTTATGGTTGTGGCAGTTGATAGCGAACTTGCCAGAGAACTTGCTATCGGCGGCAAAGTGGAAAGTGAATTTAGAACATATTTTGATTCAGTAAAAGCTGCAAGTGATATCGATCGACTTGCGACCGATCGACCTAAAAGTGGAATTTTCTTAGAACGATTTGCCACTAACCCAGTCAACGGCGAGCGAATTCCTATTTGGGCTAGTGATTATGTATTGGCGGATTATGGAACTGGTGCAATCATGGCGGTACCAGCCCACGATCAAAGAGATTTAGATTTTGCACGAGCGATGAAACTACCGGTCCGAACTGTGGTGGAAACAGATGGTGAGGACCCAGCAACCTCGGGAATTGCCACCGCTGGTGAAGGTAAATTAATCAATTCTGGTTCACTTAACGGGCTCTCTTCTGAAGCCGCAATCGCAAAGATAAATGGAGAACTCGCCGCAAAGAAACTTGGGAAAGCGGCAAACAATTATCGATTACGCGATTGGTTAATTTCACGTCAAAGATATTGGGGAACTCCGATTCCAATTATTCATTGTGAAAAATGCGGAGAAGTACCGGTCTCGCTTGATCAATTACCCGTCAAACTCCCCGACGCAACCGGGTTAGATTTAAAACCAAAAGGTACTTCACCGCTAGCGACCGCAACTGATTGGGTAAATGTTCCATGCCCAAAGTGCAAAGCACCAGCCAAACGCGATACCGACACCATGGATACTTTTGTCGATTCCTCTTGGTATTTCTTGCGGTACACCAGCACCAATACCCACGATGCACCATTTGATAAGAAGGAAGTCGAAACCTGGCTACCCGTTGATCAATATGTTGGCGGAGTTACTCATGCGATTTTGCATTTACTTTACTCACGTTTCTTTACTAAAGCTCTGCACGATATGGGTTATGTAAGTTTTACTGAACCGTTTTCTAGATTGCTAAATCAAGGAATGGTTTTAAAAGATGGATCGGCTATGAGCAAGAGTCGTGGAAATTTAGTACGCCTTTCAGATGAATTAGAAAATCACGGTGTGGATGCAATTCGACTTTCGATGGTATTCGCCGGACCTCCAGAAGATGATGTTGATTGGTCGGATGTTTCACCAGCAGGATCTGCTAAATTCTTAAATCGCGCCTGGCGAATATCTGGAGATGTAACAAGTAAACCTGGGGTCGATTTCAATACCGGTGACTTAGCGCTACGAAAAATTACCCATAAATCACTACATGACATTGGGATTGCGGTCGAATCGTTTAGATTCAACGTTGCAGTTGCCAGAGTGATGGAGTTAGTAAATGCAGTGCGAAAAGCAATCGATAGTGGTTGTGGTGGGGCTGACCCGGCAGTTCGTGAAGGAGCAGAGGTAATAGCAATCGCGCTATCCCTGGTTGCACCATTTACTGCGGAAGAGATGTGGGAACGATTGGGTCACAAACCTGCGATCGCACTTGCGGGTTGGCCAATTTTCGATCCAAAATTATTAGTCGAAGATGCAGTAACCGCAATCTTGCAGATAAATGGAAAAATCAAGGATCGAATCGAAGTTTCACCAACTATTACCGATGCCGAGTTACAGGCGTTAGCGCTAGCTAATCCCGGAGTAACAGCAGGACTCGTAGGCGCAACTGTTAAAAATGTAATCGTTCGTGCACCAAAATTAGTAAATATCGTTATTTAGTAATCAACAAGATCATTTAATCAACATTCTCGTTGCTATGGCAATAGTGCGATATATTTTTATAGTTCGATTGCGAAATGAACTTTGCAGATTTACGAGACCGAATTCCAGATTTTAGCTATGAGCATAAACGCGCCATTTTGATTATATTTGGCGGAGCGCTCTCATTATCTTTAGTTTTCTTTTTATCAAGTAGGGGCAATTCCACTTCAGTGACAATCACCCCAACTCCAGAGATATCGCAAATTGCGCAAATTGAAAATATCTATGTCGATGTGACTGGAAAAGTTAGAACGCCTGGTGTTTATCAAATTCCACAAGGTTCTCGTGCCATAGATGCAATCGACGCTGCGGGTGGCGCGAAGACCGGCGTAGATCTCAGCGATATCAACTTAGCTCATGTATTAATAGATGGTGAACAAATTTACGTCGGTTATCCAACTGACAAAAGTGCTAGTGGCGTCACTGGAAAAATAAATATTAATCGGGCTAGTCAAAGCGAGTTCGACACATTGCCCGGCATCGGACCAGTCCTAGCAGCGCGGATCATCACTTATCGGAAGAAGAATGGACTCTTTCTTAGCGTTGAAGATTTACAAAAAGTTTCTGGAATTGGTGGCGCGAAATTCAACGACATAAAAGACCGACTCCGAATTTAAGGCTTGCTCGCGAAACTGACTTTCGACTCCTTTTTTGCGGGGTAGGACTCTGGCTTGGCGTAATAACCCTTTACTTCACGGGGTTTAAGAGCTTATTCGTGGTGGGGGTTGGCGGTCTCATCACGCTACTTTCCATTAGAACTAGCGCTGCATTAATTTTAGTATTTTCGATATTGGTCGGATCTAGTTGTTTAGCTTTTCGGGAAGTTAGTATTTCGCAAAGTTTAATTGCAAAAATAGCAATTGAAAATCAAAGTGTTGAAGTAGTGGGCACTGTTGTAAGCGATTCCAAGATAACTGCAGCTCGGGTTAGCGGAGCTAGAATTAATCAAAAGTCCATAAATTTTCTAATGCGCGCCAACTTAGTAACTGTTGCGGGTAAAGTTTCCAAGGTTCGAATCCCAGTTCGTATTTATAGCCGATCCAAACTAACTTATTATCCGGGTGAGGTAATAAAAGTAAATGGAAAGTTGGGTTTAACTAAAGAGCGACGAGTGAGCGCCGCTCTAAGCAGTAATGAAATCCAGATATTAAGTTATGGTAATTTTTTAGATCGAGGCACAACTCAAATTCGTAGTAAATTTCGCGCAGAGTTAGCTCGTCATGGCAGCGATAGCGCCGCGCTAATTCCCGGGGTCGTTCTGGGTGACACTTCATTGCAATCATCCGAATTCACAATTTTAATGCGCCGAGTTGGATTAACCCATATAACCGCAGTGAGCGGAGCGAATCTAGCGATAGTTACTGGGTTCATCCTTTGGATTTCGCAATGGCTGCTAAAAAGCCGCAGAAAGCGAATTTTTATATCGGTTTTTTTCCTGATTGGGTTTATTTTCTTAGTGCGAGCTTCGCCTTCGGTTTTAAGAGCTGCAGTAATGGCAGCAGTTTTGCTATTTGCGAAATCAGAGGGCGAGCGGCGACAGAGCGTGCCAGCCCTCGGCGCCGCAATTTCACTCCTGCTATTAGTAGATCCGTTTCAAGGTGTTGATGCTGGATTTGCGCTCTCAGTATTAGCAACTTCTGGAATCATTTTTCTGAACCAGCCAATCTCCAAATTTTTACAGTTGAAACTCCCAAAATTTTTAGCAGAGCCATTGGCGATACCGATTGCGGCAACCACCTTATGTACCCCAGTAATAGTGGCGCTTTCTGGGCAGATTTCCCTAACTTCGATACCAGTAAATGCCGTGGTAGCACCAGCGATAGCCCCGCTAACAATTATCGGATTTGTAGCTGCGCTAATAATTTCGGTGTTACCCAATATCGCAACGTTCTTACTAAATTTTGGTTTACCTATAGCTTGGTTTATTACTTGGGTGGCGCAACTTGGCGGTAAAGCTCCAGTATTGAAATTGACAAGTGGATTTCAAGGATGGGGAATCTCTGCCGGATTAATTACGTTGTTGGTCTTTCTGTCAATCAAATTTCGCAAGCACTGGAAATTCTTCGTAGCAATTGGACTTTTACCGATCTTATTTTTGCAAAGTCCGTGGTATGTCGGTGGTTTCCCGGGAAAGAATTGGCGAGTTTTGCAGTGCGATGTCGGCCAAGGAGATGCAATGCTGATCCGTACCGCTGCAAATAGTGCAATCGTGGTCGATGTTGGGCCAGACCCAAATTTAATAGATCTCTGCCTTCGAAGCGCAGGAGTAAATCAGATTGATTTATTAGTGTTGTCGCATTTTCACGCAGACCATGTTGCTGGCTTATCTGGTGCGCTCCGAAACCGCAACGTAATGTCAGTTTGGATTAATCAGAGCGAATTACCAGATTTTGAATATCGCGAAACAATTTCGTTGCTAAAAGACCTTCCAATTAAAAAAGTTAAAGCGGGCGACCGGAGCGAATTAAATTCTAAGTACGGAAAAATTGTTGCGGCGGTGCTCTGGCCTAAAGATTCGAGTTCTGGCAGTGATACCCAATCGCTCGGAGGCGAAGGTTCGGCGATAAATAATGGCAGCATCGCCATCGAGTTTGATTTAGCGGGCGTAACAGTATTTGCCGCGGGAGATTTAGAACCTGAGCCGCAAACCGCGTTGTTGCAAAGGGGTGCATTGCACCAAGTAACAATTCTAAAAATGTTTCACCATGGTTCGAAATATCAAGATTTTGCAGCGTTAAAAAAATTATCACCTGCAATAACGCTAATCAGTGTTGGGAGTGGAAACTCATACGGTCACCCAGCTCTTAAAACCATAGCTAGCCTCGATCAAATCGGGTCGAAAACCTTTAGGAGTGATTTGGCTGGCGCAATTTCGTTGGCTTGGAGTTACGATTCGCAGCATCGCATGGTTTTGAGCAGTCGGAACTCCGGAAAAGAATGGTGGCGAATTAGGTGGTCATGAGCGCATCAATGGTGCTGATTCAAGGCGCTGAAAGCGTTTTAGTAGATCGCGCTGTTTCGGAAATTTTAAAAGCAAAAGTTGGTGCTGAGATAACCCAACTTGAAGGCGCTGCGGTAGAAATCGGAAACTTTGTAGACGCAACTGCCCCATCACTATTCTCTGAATCTAGAATTTTAGTTATCAAAGATATGCAAGATTTAGTGATGGATGTGCAAGAAGAAGTAGAACGTTACTTAACAGAACCAGACCCAGCCTTACTTTTAATTTTTACCCACAAAGGTGGCATCAAAGGAAAAGCGCTACTTGAGAAAGTTAAGAAGCTAAAGCCTGAAATAATTACCTGTGAACCTATAAAAAAAGAGAGTGAAAAATTAGATTTTGTGCGGCGCGAATTTGTTAGATTGCAACGTAAAATTGATAACGACGCAGTGCAAGCCCTGGTGGATGCGCTTGGCAGCGATATCCGAGAGTTAACCGGAGTCTGTAGCCAAATAGCATTTGATACACCAAATCCAAAAACAGCAATTTCAGTAGCGGATGTAAATAAATATCAGCAAGGACGGATTGAAACTACGGGATTTGATGTTGCTGATGCCACCCTTGATGGAAACCCGGAAGCTGCGCTAATTGCACTTCGTAATGCACTTGCAACTGGTACGGATCCAGTAATGATCACTAGCGCTTTAGCGAGTGCGATTCGCACACTTGCAAAAGTTTCTGGTGCGCCACGAGGTGCTAAGTCATTTGAATTAGCTGGATCCCTTGGGTTAGCGCCGTGGCAGATTGATAAAGCACGACGCCAACTCAGTAATTGGTCGCCAGCTGCAATTGCGCATGCGGTTCAAGAAGTTGCCACTGCGGATGCCGCGGTAAAAGGAGCAGCGGTTGATCCGATTTACGCGCTAGAACGAGCTATATCTGCGATAGCTTCTGGGCGAAAAATGGCCAGTTTGAGTCGAAGCTAAGCAGGCTGGTAGCCTTACCGCCTTAATCAGCCGAAGGTCCCTTAGGCGAGAATAGATAAGTAAAGATGGAAGGTTTAGTTCGTGGCCAATATTAAGTCTCAGATCAAGCGTATTAAGACCAATGACAAAGCTCGTGAGCGGAACAAATCTGCGCGTTCAACCATTAAGACCGCGATTCGCCGTTTCCGTGATGCGCTTACTTCTGGCGATAACAAGGCAATCACAACTGAACTACAAAAAGCTTCCCGCCTACTAGATGTTGCAGTAGCAAAAGGTGTTCTTCACAGTAACCAAGCTGCTAATAAAAAATCTGCAATGGCAAAGTCAGCTCACAAAGCTGGCGTTAAGTAATTTCTTCGGTCTTGTTGGACCGAACCGGGTTTTAAGTGTTTAAAGTCGGGATTAGGTGGATTAAGCAATGCCTGCAATCTCGTTAAGCAAAGCGCCACAACCGGCCGCAACCGATCCAGCACAGATTCGTAACTTTTGCATCATCGCTCACATTGATCACGGAAAATCAACGCTAGCCGATCGAATGCTTGGCATAACCGAAGTCGTTGAAGCTCGGAATATGCGTGCCCAATATTTAGATCGCATGGATATCGAACGCGAACGCGGCATCACAATTAAAAGTCAAGCTGTGCGATTACCTTGGCGATCTGGAATAGATGGCAAAGAATATATCTTGAACATGATTGATACCCCCGGCCATGTTGATTTCACTTACGAAGTTTCGCGCTCGCTTGCGGCAAGCGAAGGTGCTGTTCTTTTAGTTGATTGTGCCCAAGGTATTGAGGCGCAAACACTTGCAAATCTATATCTTGCAATGGAGAACAACTTAACCATTATTCCGGTGCTAAATAAAATCGATTTACCTGCAGCCCGCCCAGAGAAATTTGCGGAAGAACTTGCAAAACTAATCGGTTGCCAACCAGAAGATTGTTTGCGAGTCTCTGGGAAAACTGGGGCTGGTGTAAGTGAATTACTTGATCAAATTGTGAAACAGATTCCACATCCAATTGGAAATCCAGATGCGCCAGCTCGCGCGCTAATTTTTGATTCAGTTTATGACACATATCGCGGCGTGGTTACTTACGTGCGAGTTTTTGACGGGAAACTTTCACCTCGCGATCAAATTCAAATGTTCTCAACTGGGGTAAAACATGAAATGTTGGAAGTAGGCGTAATCTCGCCAGAACCAGTGGCAAGTAAAGGTCTAGGAGTTGGCGAAGTAGGTTACTTAATTACTGGCGTGAAAGATGTTCGACAATCTCGAGTTGGAGATACCGTCACAACCCATAACAATCCAGCAACAGAAGCACTCGCCGGCTATAGCGATCCGAAACCAATGGTTTTCTCTGGGCTTTATCCACTTGATGGCGATGAATATCCAATGCTTCGTGAAGCGCTAGATAAGTTACAACTTAATGACGCAGCGTTAGTTTACGAACCAGAAACCTCCGCAGCGCTCGGTTTTGGTTTCCGCTGTGGATTCTTGGGGCTATTACATATGGAGATCGTGCGGGAACGGTTAGAACGCGAGTTCAATTTAACTTTAATATCCACAGCACCGAACGTGGTTTACCGAGTTACTTTAGATACTGGAAAAGAATTAATAGTTACCAATCCAAGCGAATACCCAGATGGAAAAATTGTTACGGTTGCAGAACCTATCGTGCGCGCTACTGTTTTAGCGCCCGCAGAGTTCATTGGAACAATAATGGAGTTATGCCAACAACGCCGTGGCACGTTATTAGGCATGGATTACCTATCTGAAGATCGTGTTGAAATTCGTTACACAATCCCACTTGCTGAAATTGTCTTTGATTTCTTTGATAATTTGAAATCCCGCACCAAGGGGTATGCATCCTTAGATTACGAACCAATCGGTGAAGCTGAGGGTGATTTAGTTAAAGTAGATATCTTGCTACAAGGTGACCCGGTAGATGCATTCAGCACAATCGTGCATCGCGAAAAAGCTTATACATACGGGGTAATGATGACCTCAAAACTTCGCGAATTAATACCAAGACAGCAATTCGAAGTTCCGATTCAAGCAGCTATTGGTGCAAAAGTAATTGCACGTGAAACTATCCGAGCAATTCGTAAAGATGTGCTCGCAAAATGTTACGGTGGCGATATATCGCGAAAGCGTAAACTTTTAGAGAAGCAAAAAGAGGGTAAAAAGCGGATGCGCCAAATTGGAAACGTAGAAGTACCTCAAGAGGCATTTTTGGCTGTTTTGAAATTGGACGATTAATTTTTCTTTTCAAAAAGAGGAATTTCTCGGGGTGCTTGACCATCTCTTAATTTCTGAGTAAATACTTTGTTGATGTGTACCCATTTTCCTTTTTCCCATCGAAAGCCCTCCTGATCACCGTCCGGTACATAGGTCCATTTATTTGCAGAATCATTGTTCTCAGATATTAAATGATCCATCAAAATCAGATCCATTTCAGGAATATAATTTAGAAGGACGCGTGCATTTTTCTTGTATTCTAATTGGATTCGATATTTAGCAGCAACCGGTATGCTGT
>OFRL01000835.1_pt1 | contig 12141 bp, 10 predicted proteins | sample 1543121 | NCBI WGS metagenome assembly OFRL01 (sample SAMN07774228, study PRJEB24372) | wastewater metagenome | isolation source: Lake Maggiore Cannobio | place: Italy: Cannobio | collected 2016-01
GGCGAGCGCCGGGGTTAGCCGCGCTGCGCGAGCCCCATGTCGCGCAGAGCGAGCTTCAGCAGCGTCACCATTGCCTCGCGCGCGGCGTCTGCATCGCTGGCGGCGATTGCGTCGAGCACCCGCACATGGTCGGGCAGCGGGTCGCGCGGCAAAGCGCGCTTGCGCTGCTTGAATTTGGTGGTCCAGCGCACCGCCGCACCAACCGAATTGGCGAGCGTCGCCAGCGGGGTGTTGCGCGCGGCCGCCAGGATCGCACGGTGGAACTGCTGGTCGGCGCTCTGGCCGCGCGCATCCGCCAGCCCATAATGCTTCATCGCATCGAGCGCCGATCGCATCTCGGCCAGATCGGCATCGGTGCGGCGCGCGGCGGCAAAGGCGGCGGCGGCAGGCTCGATCACGCCGCGCAATTCGAACAGGTCGATGATGAAGTCGGTGTCGGGTTCACCCTCGAACGTCCAGGCGAGTACGTCGACGTCGAGCATGTTCCAGCGGCTGCGCGGCGTCACGCGCGTGCCCGCCTTGGGGCGGCTTTCGACCAGCCCCTTGGCGGCCAGGATGCGGATCGCCTCGCGATAGGCGGTGCGGGAGACGCCCAGCGCTTCGCTCGCTTCAATTTCACCGCCGAACACGTCGCCGGGCTTGCGCAACCCGCTGACGATTTCCACGCCGATATCGTGCGCGATGGTGCCGTGAATGCGCGGCGAGAAGACGCGGTCGTCTTCCATCATCGAGACGGTGGCTGGGTCATGAAGACCCAGCCTAGCGGATCACGCGCCCGGCAGGAAGGCATGGGGATATCCCACCGCACACCCTGACGGGCGCGTCCGATCATCGCGCGGAGGCTTCGCGGAGTCCGTCAACCCGACGGGCGATGTCCCACGGATTGCCGTCGCGCACCGCGATCGGGAGCAGGGTCGGGGCGAGGTTCTGGAAGGCAACCGGGCGCAAGAAGCGATAGATGGCCAGCGTACCGACCGAGGTCGTCCGCCCGTCGCTGGTGGCGGGGTAGGGGCCGCCATGCACCATGGCGTGGCACACTTCGACGCCGGTCGGCCAGCCATTGGCCAGAATGCGGCCAACACGCTGTGCGAGGACGGGGATCAATGTCGCGGCAGCGGCCTCGTCGGCTGCATCCAATTGCAACGTCGCGGTCAATTGCCCTTCAAGCCCGGCGATCACTTGCGCGAGTTCACCCAGATTGCGGCACCGCACGATGATCGACGACGAACCGAAGACTTCATGGCCGAGCGCGCGGTCGGCCAGGAAATGGCTGGCGTCGGTTTCGAACAGGGCACCAACCGCCTGGTTTGGTCCGGCGCTGGGGCAGCCGCGCGCGATGGTGCGCACCGCGTCATGCGTGGCGAGCGCTTCGACGCCCTTGTCGAAGCTGGCATGGATGCCGGGGGTCAGCATCGTCAGCGGCTGGGTGCCCGAAAGCAGCTTTCCCGCTTCCGCGACGAAGGCATCGAGTTCGGGGCTGTCGAGCGCGAGGATCAGGCCGGGATTGGTGCAGAACTGGCCTGCGCCCATCGTCAGCGACTGGACGAAACCGGCGGCGATCTCCGGTCCGCGCGCGGCAAGCGCGGCGGGGAACACGACCACCGGGTTGATGCTCGACATCTCGGCATAGACCGGGATCGGCTGCGCACGCTCGGCGGCGATCCGCATCAGCGCGAGGCCACCGCCGCGCGAGCCGGTAAAGCCGACCGCCTGTACGCGCGGGTCGGCGACGAGTGCGCCGCCCAGATCATTGGTGTCGCCCGGCAGATACGAGAAGACACCGGCGGGCAGGCCGCTCGATGCGACCGCAGCGGCAATGGCGCGTGCTACCAATTCACCGGTGCCGGGATGCGCCGGATGGCCCTTCACGATCACCGGACAGCCGGCCGCCAGTGCCGAGGCGGTATCGCCGCCCGCAACCGAGAAAGCGAGCGGGAAGTTGGAGGCTCCGAACACCGCGACCGGGCCGACAGGCACGTTGATGCGGCGCAAGTCTGGGCGGGGCAAGGGGGCGCGATCAGGCAACGCGGGGTCGATCGTCGCGTCGAGCCAGTCGCCCTGTCGCACCACTTGCGCGAACAGCTTGAGCTGGCCGACGGTACGGCCACGCTCGCCCTCCAGGCGCGCACGGGGGAGGCCGCTTTCGGCCATCGCGCGGACGATCAGGTCGTCGCCAATCGCGACGATATTGTCGGCAATCGCTTCCAGAAAGGCAGCGCGAGTCGGCAGGTCGGTCGCGGCATAGGCGGGAAAGGCGGCCTGCGCCAACGCCGTGGCAGCGTTGACCGCGTCGCGGTCCGCAGACGAAAAGCTCGGGGTCAGAGATTCGCCGGTGGCCGGGTTTACCGTGGTGAATCGTGTTGTTGCCTGACGAGCGTCGGCACCGATCAAAATAGAACCATCGATCACGGGAAGGCCTTTCAAAAATAACTCAGACATAATAGGGCCCGCACCGCGTTTCTGCAAGGCTGGACTTGCGCGGAGGGCAATAAGCGAGGGGCTTCATGGCTCCGTCATCCGATGCAATTTGGCGGCCGCGCGCGATCCGGCCCACCCGTAGCAAACACGTGCTCTATCGGAAAAAATGCTACGATCCCGAGCAGGAAGGGACTGGACGCGATGCGCTGACGCGACCAGTGGGATCGCAATGCGTAAAGTCGTTCTCACCACCATCGGGACGTTAGGCGATCTTCACCCGTTCATCGCGATCGGGCTGGCGCTACGCAAACGGGGCTTCACCCCGGTACTGGCGGTGCCCGAGGACCAGGTGGCCAAATGTCGCCGCGCCGGCTTGGAGGCTGTGGCGATTCTGCCCGGCTTTGATGCGGTGCAGAAACGCATGGGGTTGAGCCATGAAGAGGCGGTTCGGCGGGTCATCGCCAACCAGCGCGTCATGCTCGAACAGGTTTTGTTGCCGGGCCTTTCGGATTGCACGCGCGCGCTCGATGCGGTGGCGGCGGATGCCGAGGCGATTGTCGCCTCGATTTTCGTGTTTGCCGCACCGATGATCGCCGAAAAGCGCAACTTACCGCTGATTTCCGTGATCCTGCAACCCATGGCAATGCTGTCGGCTTATGATCCGCCGCGCACGCCCGATTTCTGGATGATGCGCGATCAGCCGGTCGGACGCGTTGGGCGTGTATGGAACCGCACGGCTTATACGGTGCTGCGGCGGGTTCTGCATGGGCTGTACGGTCGGCGGTTCGATCGTGTGCGGGCGGAGCACGGCTTGCCACCCAAGGGTGCGCGGCGTGCGCTGGAGCCCGACGCGCGCTCCATTTTGCAACTGGGATGTTATTCGCCGCAACTCGCCCCGTTGCCGCCCGACGCGCCGCCGTCGACCAAGATTGTCGGCTTTCCCGTTTTCGACAGCGATAGCGGAAGCGAGGAGACGCTCGATCCGGCGTTGGCTGATTTCCTCGCCGCAGGGCCGCCGCCGCTGGTCTTCACGCTCGGCTCCTTCGCCGTGAACAGTGCCGGGGGCTTTTACGATACGGCTGCTGAGGTTTCGCGGCGGTTAGGGATGCGGGCGGTACTGCTGGTCGGCGGGGATGCTGCGCCGACGATCGAGGGCGATGTGTTGCGTTGCGGCTATGCGCCGCATTCGTTGCTGTTCCAAAGCGCCGCTGCGATCATCCAGCATGGCGGAGTCGGGACGACGGGCCAGGCGCTGCGCGCGGGCAAGCCGCAGTTGGTGGTGCCGCATATGGGGGATCAGAACGATCACGGACATCGCATCGCGCGGCTGGGCGCAGGGTTACGGTTGCGGGCGGACCGCTTCTCGGCCGCGCGCGCGACGCGGCGCATCGGGTGTCTGTTACGCGACCCCAAATATAGCGCCGTCGCCGCCGAAATCGCGCGATGCATGGCCGACGAAAACGGAGCGGACGCCGCGGCCGATGCGATCGCGCAAGCGCTCGACCGCACTGCTTAAAGCAGCGGTATCCGAAGCACCTTGGCGGGGCGCAGCGAGGGCGTCTCGATCATGTCCCGCAGATGCCAGAACAAGGCGGCAGCGCCGATATGCACCAGATCGATCATGGTGGAGCGTGGCCGTGGCATCATCAGCGGGGTGGCCGCAAGGCGCTGGTGTTTGGGGGTTTTGCGGGACACGCGAAATCCTTCGGGAACTTCCTTCCATTTACTGGTGGGCGGCGCGCCTGCCGACCGGATCATGTCGCGGCTGCAACGCTGGCAGACACTGAACGCGAACCCCTGATTGTGCTGGATAGAGGGTCGGGCCCGATGCCCGAGCAGGTGACATAACAGCGACATCGTTTACCTCATGTGCAATTTGGCTGGCCCGCAAAAGCGTTGCGAGCGTGACGAGATCGGACGGGCCATGATCGAGCACATACGCCATGTCCCAAATTTCGAAGCGAGCCCCGGTGGCAACGAGCAGGGCAAAGTCCCCAATCGCGCCACGTTCGCGCATGATTCGCGGCAGCGTCATCATCCCGTCCGGGGCGACCGGTGCCTCGTCGACAAAGCCATAGGTGCGCCGTAGGCGATGATGGTCCTGGAAGCCGCCGGGTGACGCCGCCAGCTTTTCGGCGACTTCGAATTGCCGTTGCATGGCGTGCAGCCGATCGAACGCGATCAGGCAGGGCGATTCCTCGTGCAGCCCAATGAACAGCGAATGCTCGGCCGAGCGAAGCCGCAATGTTTGGTGGAAGCGACGTGGCAACAGGATGTCGCCCCATTCGGTCACTTCACAAAGCGCGCTGCCGATAAAAAGTTCGTCCATGTCTAAAGCCCCTCGCTTCCGAGCTTATGGTTAACGCTCCGAAAACGATTCGGGGAATAGAGTAGATCTACTTTATGGGGTTCACCCTACCCGTAATGTTGCGGAGGCCCCAGGATCCGACTTTACATACTAAAGAATGATTCATCATTTCTGATGCGTAACAATGCAGGATTATTGGCGGTCAAGTTCTCTGTCACTGTAAAGATACTGTATCGTTAACTATGATCGTTCGGAGCAGGTGTCGCGCATCACACCATTAGGTGAAGCGATTCTCTGGAGCATCGGTATGACGGGTGGGCAAGCGAAGAGCGATCACGGTCGCTTGGTCGTGTTCGGGGTGGGGGGAGCGGGCGGCAATGCCGTTCGCGCGCTGTTGGGGCGTCCGGACTGCGGCATGACCATTTTATGCGCGAACACGGATGTGCAGGCGATGCGCGCGGTGCCTGCGGCCAATCGTTTGCAGCTTGGTCGGCAAATTACGGCTGGGCTGGGTGCTGGCGGTCGGCCCGAGATCGGGCGCGCGGCTGCGGAAGAAGCCTTGCCCGAGATTATCGAGGCGCTGCAAGGCGCGTCGCTGTGCTTCATCGCCGCGGGCCTGGGGGGTGGCACGGGAACCGGTGCCGCCCCGGTCATCGCCAAAGCGGCACGCGACCTCGGCATCCTGACTATTGGTGTGGCGACGAAGCCGTTCGCCTTTGAAGGCAAGCGCCGGGCACGGACCGCCGATTTGGGTGCCGCTGACTTTCGCGCGCAGGTCGATGTGATGGTAACGGTGTGCAACCAGAAACTGCTGGGGGTCATTGGTCGCGACACCACATTGAGCGACGCTCTGCGGTTGTCGGACTCGATCATCGGAGAAAGCGCTACCGATTTCGCCTTGCTCCTGGAGGAGCCTGCGCTGAAGCGGGTAAGTGTCGCGGATTTGCGATCGCTGCTGGCATCGACTGGGGACGCGGTGATCGGCTTTGGGGAGCGCTGCGTCGGTTGGGATCGTGCTGCCAACGCCGCCCGATCCGCCTTATGTAATCCCTTGCTGGAGGGGCTGCCGGGAACCGCGCGGCGTCTGCTGGTCACGGTTGCGGGTGGAGAAGAGCTTACTCTGTTCGAAGTGGAGGAGGCGATTACGAGCCTGCGGGCAAACCTCCCGGATGGCACCGAGATATTATGGGGCGCGGTCCTCGATGCCGAACTGGCGGGCCGGGTTCGCGTGGGAATAATTGCAGGTGGGATCCCGGTTCCAAACCCGACGCAGCAGGTGGTCGCGCCTTATGTGCTTCAGCCGGTGCGCGATGTGGCGGCTGAGCCTGTGAATGCAGAGATGGAAGCCATGCCAGCCACGTGCCAGCATGAAGTGGTACCAATCGCCGCCGAGCCCGAAACCGAAAAGCCCGGGCTGCTTTTGAAGCCAACTTTGGCTTTACTCCGGGAGGAACACGCCGTTGCGTATCCGTACCAGCGGCCTGCTTTCGGAGACGGTTTTGTTCGCCGCGGTTATCAGGCGGTGCGTCAGCGGTTGCAGCGCGCGCCTCGCACCCCTTCCGGGATGGCCGCCCCCTACCCGCCGAGCGCATTTCACGTCCTAAAGTCCTTTGATCCACCCGCAAGGTCGCCGATGATCTCGGGCAACCTGATCGTCAACGCGCGGATTGCGATGGCGTTCGCAGACCGATCCTGTTGATCGGGCGGGAGCGATTATATGACAAAGGCGACCGCCGCGATTGCAGCCCAGAGACCCAAGGACAGGAGACCGCCAATCAAAAAACCCGTTCCAGGCGGGACAGGGCGGCTGTCCTGAGTGGCGGTGGACGGAAAACGGTCAAAGGAACGTACTCTCATGTTCTTTGTCCGGTACAGATGCACTCTATTGACCTTATATAGGCCATTTTGTCGTAAAAAACATGAATAGATCATCTTTTCCTCAATAATGATGATAAATTATTCGTGCTATTTGTGTTGCGGTGCACAAATTTGTCATTTGGTAACCTAGGATCACGCCATTTCCATGTGGGTGACGATGATCCTGGTGGGATCGTCTGGCAGGCTCGGCCCGAGCTGGGTTGCCGCAGAGATAAATCCGCCTAATCTCACCGCTCGCCGGAGGGCGCATCGGTAGTTGGGGGAAGACAATGGCGACGTTCTTGGATGGGGCTGCAGATCCAGGATCCGCGGCGATACCCAGCCGCAAGGACATTCAGTTGATTATTGCTGCCTCGTCGCTGGGCACAGTTTTCGAATGGTATGACTTTTTTATCTACGGGACACTCGCGGCGTCGGGCATCATCGGGCGTACGTTTTTCCCGGCCCAGAGCGAATTGTTGCAAACGCTGTATGCGTGGGGCGGCTTTGCGGTCGGGTTCGGATTTCGCCCCCTTGGGGCCGTCCTGTTTGGCTATCTCGGCGACACGCTCGGCCGCAAATATACCTTCCTTGTCACGATTACGGTGATGGGCCTCGCCACGGCGGGCGTCGGACTGGTGCCCTCGGCTGCGGTGATCGGCCTTGGAGCCCCGTTCATCGTGCTCGGCTTGCGCATCCTGCAAGGATTGGCGCTGGGCGGCGAATATGGCGGTGCGGCAATCTATGTTGCGGAGCACTCGCCGCCGGAGAGGCGCGGCTTCTACACCAGCTTCATTCAGGCGAGCGTAGCGGGTGGGTTCATCCTCAGCCTGGCCGTCGTGCTGCTGACCAAGGGAGCAATGTCGCCAGGGGTATGGAGCGACTGGGGCTGGCGCGTGCCCTTCTTGTTTTCGATCGTGCTCCTCGTCGGATCACTATGGATGCGGCTAAAACTGTCGGAAAGTCCGGTGTTCCAGCAAATGAAGGCGGCTGGCGAATGCGCCGGAAACCCATTCGTTGAGAGTTTTACCTATCAGGGCAATCTCAAGCGGCTGTTCGTCGCCTTGTTCGGCATAGCGGCGGGGCTGACGGTGATCTGGTACACCGCCATGTTTACGGTGCTGTCGTTCCTGCAAGGCACGATGCGCGTGCAGGAAACGGTGGCGCAAGTGATCGTCGGGGTGGGGGCCCTGTTCGGCCTTGGCTTTTTCGTGCTGTTCGGATGGCTGTCGGACAAGGTCGGGCGCAAGACGCCGATCGTCCTTGGCTATGCCCTCACGCTCGTGCTGATCTTTCCGATCTTCTGGGTGATGGGCGGTGCCGCGAATCCGGAGCTGGCGTGTGCCGCGAAGCGCGCTCCTGTGGTGGTGTCGGGTCCAGCCTGCTCGCATGAAGTGCTGCCCGAGATGTTTCCGATGCTGTTCCCGACGAAGCAGTCGGGTGAATGTCGCCGCCTGGTCGACTATCTTGCTAAAAAGGGGATCCCTTACGCCAAGGCGCGTACCCCGGTGACGCTGGTCATTGTTGGCGGCGTGGGTGTCGACGACATGAGCGATGCGGGCCTTGAGGCAGCGCTCACGCGTGCAGGCTATGATCTGTCGCCCGTGATTCCAAAGCCGGGCAACATTGCCCTGATTTTGCTGGCGATTCTTGCCCTCAGTGCCTTGTCGGGCATCACCTATGGCCCAGTCGCAGCGTTGCTCACCGAGCTGTTTCCGCCGCGCATTCGCTATAGCTCGATGTCGATCCCCTATCATATTGGCACCGGCTATTTCGGCGGGTTCCTGCCGCTGATCAGTCAGATGATCGTTGTCCATACCGGCAATCCCTATTCGGGTTTGTGGTACACCGTGGTCGTGGTGGCGATGGCGCTGGTCGTGACGTTGTTCGGCCTCGAAGAGGGCAAGCCGGGGACGGCGAGCGCGGACTAGCGCCGCGTAGCGCGGAGCGCTAACCGGCTGGGATGACCGCACCGCTTCGCCTCCGCCTTGATCCCGACGCCTTGATCGCCAACTGGCGCGCGCTCGATCGTCTGAGCGGGGCGGCGGCATGCGGCGCGGCGATCAAGGCCGATGGATATGGCCTGGGCGCGCGCGGGGTCGCGACCCGGTTGGCCGCTGCGGGGACGCGCGATTTCTTTGTCGCGAGCTGGAGCGAGGCGGCAGCGCTTGCCGATTGCGGGCTCGACGTGGCGGTTCTGCACGGCGTGCGTGCGGAAGACATGCCGCTGGCGCTCAGTGGCATTGCCCGACCGGTGCTCAATAGCGCCGCACAGGTGGCGCGCTGGCGTGACGCCGGGGGCGGGCGCTGCGACGTGATGGTCGACACCGGCATCAACCGGCTCGGGGTCGCGCCCGAGGAGGTGCGAGGCGGTCTGCTCGATGACCTCCAGATCGATACGCTGCTCAGCCATCTGGCCTGCGCCGATGAGGACAGCGCGATGAACGCACGTCAGGCGACCGCTTTTCGCGCGCTTGAGGGGCGAACTGCCGCGCGGCGGATGAGTCTGGCCAATTCGGCTGGAATCGCGCTGGGAGCCGATTATGCGTTCGACCTCACCCGGCCAGGTCTCGCGCTGTATGGCGGGGTGGCGCGGGCGGAACTGGCGGCGGTCGTGCGACAGGTGGTGACGCCCGAAGCCCAGATTTTGCAACGCCGCACCGTCGCGGCGGGGGATTCGATCGGGTATAATGCGCTCTATACCCCGAGCGCACCGATGGAGGTGGCGATCCTCAATATCGGCTATGCCGACGGCTATTGGCGCGGCTTCAGCAATACCGGGGTGGCGGTGGCCGGGGATGCTCGATTGCCAGTGGTGGGGCGCGTGTCGATGGATCTGACCGCGATTTGCGTGGATGCAGCGCCCGCGCTCGCAGAGGGCGACTGGGTGGCTCTGGAATATGCCCTGCCTGCGGCTGCAGCGGCTTCGGGCATGTCGCAATATGAGCTGCTGACCGGACTTGGCGCGCGGTTTGATCGGGTGTGGGATTAGGCTTGCTGTCCCATTTTCCAGGGGTCGATGGGATGATGACGGATCCAACGGGTCGCCAACCATTTTGTGCCACGCTCTACCGGTAAGCCCGCATGACGCGAAAGGGGCTCCGGTTGCCCGACTGAGTCGACATTGCCGAAGACGAGCGCATCCCCCGCCTTGGCATCAACGGTGATCGGCAAAAGCGGGAAGGTCGTCTTGCCCCCGCTGTAACCGTCGTTGAGGTAAATGAGGACAGTTTTGACTCGCTGGTTCGCTGTATTCGAAAGCGTGTCGAGATGAGCCTTATATTGTTGTCCCGGCGCGTATCGCAAAATGGTCAAAGGTTCACCGTGATGCACCTTAGTTTCGGTAACGGCCGCGATTCGGCGATTGATCGCTTGGACCACCAAAGTTTCCTGTGTGGGGCCAATTACCGCGTTGTCGGAGTTACGAATGGGATGCGCGACCAAAGCACCCGTCGTTGGATCGAAAACGGTTGCGGGCTCCAAGTTGTGCACCACCAACGATGCAATATGGGCGGCCTCTTCGGGCGTGCAAAAATTCGGGATGCGTTGAATCGACGGTGCCGAATGAAGCCTGTGATACGTCGCAGACGTCCGTGGCATGCCGTCTTCGTCAATTGCCATTCGTTTCAGCAGGTCAAGATGCTGCGCCGCGAGCGGGTCATTGCCAGCCGCCTTTTGCAAAAGGCGTACCGCTGCCTGCCAGTCTGGCGCTCCCCCGCTGCCATTTGCCGTCAATGCGATCTCGAGCAGAGCTGCGTCGACGTGGCCGATGGTGACGGCACGACGCAACATGAGACGAGCTCGCAGGAGGTCGCGATCCAGTAGATCGCCACGAAGGTACATAGTCGCAAGCTCGGCCCAAGCTGCAGCATCGCCTGTATGCCCGGCAGCCTCCAGTCTCGCTACGGTAGCAGAGGCTTCGGACGCGACCAGGGGCGCGTGGTCCGATTTGCCAAGGCTCATCTCTAACAGCATCCTTTTAAAAAAAACGGGCGGGAGAAATCTCCCGCCCTAAAGTGTTGAAAGTGTGTTTCGTTAGAACTTTGCCCGGAACCCGCTGTAAAAATTGCGGCCGCGGACGTCGTAGATTGCCGAGCCACTTCCGGTAGCCGTGGTTCCGAGTGGTGGATGTTGATCAAACGCATTGTCCACCCCAGCATAGAACTGAAAGCGGTTTTTGCCGTTTTGCTTAATATCCCACTGAATGCGGAAGCCATGGTACGTAATTGCCGGATATTTTTGTATGTCGGCATAATCTGCGTTGAGCGCATCGCGGCCTTGTAGAGAATTGAAGTCCTCATAGGCACCGATATACATCGGAGAAATGTAGTGTAGGTTGTAGCCAAAGGTCACAGCACCAACCCGAAGGTCTGCGCTAAACTGGAATTCATCCTTAGGATCACCAAGTTCGCTCAGAATGCGATCTTCAAAATTCGGGTCGGTCGGATTGGCAAAGTTGCTGGTCTTGAATCCATGCGTATAGATCAAACTGCCGTAAAAATTAACCGTTGAGCTAAGATCTTTGGAATAATTTATTTGGGTATCGATGCCTTTGCGAATTCGCTTCGCGAAATTCAGCGGTGCTTGGATAAGGGTATTGCCTTGAATTTGGCCCGGGACTTCACCCAAGGACCCAGTACCGCTTCCCTTGTAACGCGAGAACAGCGCACAGAACGGGTTGTTAAGTGTCGCTGCATCGTAGCAATTGTTGGCAATTTGTTGTGCTGTAATCGAGGTAATAACCCCGTTTACCCGAATGTTGTAATAGTCGGCACTGAACGAAAAGCCGCGCAAGAAGCCAGGCGTAATCACGGTGCCAAACGTCCAGGAATCCGACGTTTCCGCCTTCAGATTCGGATTGCTGCCGCTGAGCACGGGAAGGGAGTAGGTCGGCTGGTTGGCAAAGCTAGCAGAATTGAGGATGGTCGCCCCCAAATCAGTCAAGCAGTTTGCCGCGCGCGTTGTTGAGCCGGCACCAATATTTGCAGCGCGGCAGGGGTCCTGGAAGCCTGGTGCAAAGTTTGGCGTCAGAGCCGACGCTGTTTCGGAAACGTTGGGCGCGCGGACCGCACGACCGTAATTGGCGCGGAAGCGTAGCCCTGGGATGGGAAGCCACGTCCCACCATAATTGTAGGAATAGACGGTTCCAATGCCGCCACCATAAGCGGACACACGCCCTGCGCCACTGATTGTGAGTTCCTTAGCGAGGAAGAAGTCCTTAACGATGGGCAGTTCAATTTCGCCAAAACCTTCCCGAACGCGGAACGCAGGTGGAGCATATCCTAGCTGTGTAAGCGCGTTGGTATAGCCTGCGGGATCGGATGCGAACGGATCCTGCACATAAAGCGCCTTCTCCGAACGATATTCGCCACCGAGCGAGAACTGTATTGGTCCGCCTGGAAGACGGAAGAATTTGCCCGTGTTGCCGGAAATGAAGCCGCTCACGTCGAACTGCGTAATTCTCGCGTGGTCGACGGCGTTGTAGCTAAAATACTTGGATGCCGCACTATTATCTGCCGCACCGAACGGATTGTACGGAACGCACGCCGCGATGTCGC
>OFRL01000837.1_pt1 | contig 12137 bp, 11 predicted proteins | sample 1543121 | NCBI WGS metagenome assembly OFRL01 (sample SAMN07774228, study PRJEB24372) | wastewater metagenome | isolation source: Lake Maggiore Cannobio | place: Italy: Cannobio | collected 2016-01
TATCGGAAAACGTCCCCGCACCCCACAACAGAGCAAACAATACAGCTGCGACAACGCCGACGGTCCGATACTGGCGATTCAGATAGGCGCTCGCGCCTTCTTGAATGGCCTTGGCAATTTCTTGCATCTTCGGATTCCCAGCATCCAGCCTAAAGACCCACATGGCCAAATAGAGGCCATAAGCAATGCCAGTCACTGCCGATACCAACGCAAACATAATGATGGATGAGTCGCTCACAATGGTCTCCTCCTATTAGGGGTGTTGGGGGACACCCATTTCCCCTGGTCTCCATCCACCACGATCACGTGTTCGATGGGAAACAACGAAGTGGTAGAAAATCGATCAGTGCAGCCAAACTGAGTGAAAAGTCGCGCCATTCTATACAGACATGAGAAGGGGATCAAGCGCGAAAAATGTGGTGGCTAAATGATCTTCTATGCTTGCTCAATACCCAATAGCCCTCATCGCTCGGAATGAGGAATATCGCTATCTGCGGGATAGACTTTCTGAAGAACAACCTTTCCGAGGAACGTTTGACGCCTCACCTTGCGTCCAGACTGACGCAGATGGGAAACCTTCAACAAGAATATAGATTTTCTCACCAGACTTCTTTCCCTGTCACCTATCCTTGGCTCAACCAAGAGGATCCTACCCCTCTATCTCTCTAAATCAACGGCCTCGATCAAGGAGGATTGCAACGAGCATGTCGCTCATGACGTTTAGGCCAGACCGGGCTCGTGCAATGATCCAATCCACGGTCATGATGATGGGAATGGCTGCGACAATGATGGGGGCCGGCAGACCCGCAGCGGAAAGGACCAGCGGCAGTACGATCAGCCCTGCTTCAGGAATACCGGCTACGCCAGCCCCTGCAATAATCGAGGCGACAACGATCAGTAGCTGATTCGCCATCTGCAAGTCGAAACCAAGCGCTTGGGCAAGAAAGAGCGCGGCCATCGCTTCGTAGAGAGTAACGCCATCGTTATTAAGGTTCGTACCGATACAGGCGGCAAGGCGCGCCGATTGGGGCGAGACGTGCATGCGGTCGAGGCACCGGAGCGTGACCGGGACGGTAGCGAGACTGCTGTTGCAGGACATAGCGGTCATAATCGCGTCGGCCCCCTGCCCCAGATAGACCTTGGGCGACTTCTTCCCCACCAGCCAGGCGACGAGTGGATAGTAGACGAGACCATGGATGGCGAGCCCTGCAAGCATCGCAGCGAGAAAAATCCAGAGAACGAAGAAGACGCCGATGCCAGACTTACCGACAACCTGTGCGACAACACCAAAAACAGCGAGCGGCACAGCAAGGATGATCCATCCAAGGATCTGCACCAGCCAGCCATAGACTCGCTCGATCGCCCGTGCGAAGGCATGGACTGCCCTGCCCTCGTCATCTGCATGACTCCGTAGGCGGCGCAGCGTCATGCCCAGGGCCAGCGCAAGCAAGACGACGCCGATGATATTGTTACTGGAAAAGGGTGCCATGATGGTGCGGGGAATATAAGAGGCGAGGTATTCGAGCGGGCTCTGCGCGCCAGCCTGCACCGTCGCGAGCTGGTCTCCTGATGGCTTCGCACTCGGCGCATAATGCAACAACTCGTCAACGTGGCCGACCCAGGCCAGGCCAGGCTGCCAGGTGTTCATCAGCAGGAGCCCAATCATCATGGCAACGGAGACGTTGACGAAGCAGATGATGAGTAGCTTACTCACCTGGCGAAACGGGAGGCTGGCGCGAATGAGCGCATCGAGAATCGCGAAGAAAATGAGGGGAATGGCGAGAGTCTTGAGCAGGGTGACGACGTACAAGCCGAGCTTACCCAGCTGCTCGTTACGCAGACCGCCCCAATAGGGCTCCTGCCCAAAAATCGTTCCTAGTAGCGCGCCACAAGCGACGGCGATGAGCACTTGCGTATAAAGCGGGAGAGAAATCCTGCGTGGTGTTGTTTGCATGGTGGTCTCGTGTGACCGAGGCACAATATCCGTTTCCCCACAGGAAAGCATCTTTGGGCTGTGAAAGGTGAGGAATAAAACGTCGTTCGGCACGACGAAACTAAGCCGCAACCGTCGTCAGCGGCGTGGCAGCTCCTGTTTGCGGATCAAAAAGAGAGTTGCTATAGTCCGCGCAGGTGGAGGACCCTATGGGAATGGAACCGAACTACATCGTCATTGATGGACAGACGTTCAGCAAGGCGAAGCTGCCACTGGACAACCACATCTATAAAAACTGTGTGATCGACGACTGTGACATCTATTTCAGCGGGGGGCAGTACGAGCTACTCGATACCCACATCACCAATTCCCGCCTCATCCTCAACCACCCAGCCAAAAACATGTACAACGCCGTACAGATTTTTAAGATGAAGTCGCCCGGGTCACAAATTATTTTCGAGTGATCGGATAGCCGTTTGCCCCTAGCCACTCGTCTATTTCACTGAAATATTCTCTGCGAACTTAACGATCTCGATCGACTGGAAGACTGGGTCTTGCGAGCCTTTGGAGGACTCCGCTTCGACTCGCTGCAGAAAGGAGGGGGATCCTGTGATCGGCGCGTAGCTGAGAACGACTTCGACGTCGAAGGTCTTGGTGTCTTTCGGCGTCGGAAACGTGAAGGTCTCGAGACGAAGCTCTTCTGGCTTCAAGACCGTATCTTCAAGAACTTTAACCGCCTCGAAGTCGAAGCTGGTCTTCTGCCCCTTAGCATCTTGATAAACCCGTCCATAGACCCGCTTGTCGGTAAAAACGGTCTTCAGGTTTTTGCCTTTAATATCCAGATCCAGCGCCACGCTCGCCCAAGCCGGATGGGTGGTCGGCAAGCTGTGTGGCACGAGACTCTGCACCTTTACTGTCACGATGGTCTTGTCACCTTCGATCTTAGTCTGCACGGCCAGCTTGGCCGCTTCTTGGCGGAGCTTACCGATCCGTCCGGGGAAGGTATGGTTCGCAGTTTTCCGCTTCTTCTCCCCGTTGGCCGACTCCCCGACCTGCGCGGGCATATGGCAGCTCTGGCATTCCTTGCCCGATTTTACCGTCTTACTCTGATCCCAGTTGCCCAACAGGTCGTTGCTCTTGCCTAAATTGGCAGCCGATGGAACAGACTGATGGCAGTTGAGGCAGAGATCGGATTTCTGAAACAGCGCCAGCTCCATCGACTGGTGCGCCAAGTTTGGTACGAAATCCTTATAGGGACCGTAGAGTATCTTGCTTCCGAGATCATACTTAGGCTCTGGCGGCTGCTTGGTCCGATCGACCTGTTTGATCAAGTGGCATTGCACGCAGCCTACCCCATCCAGCGAGGGATCGCCGGCCTTGGTCTGATCAATGAAAAGCTGAACCTGTTCGGGAAATTCGCGTACATGCGGCGCATGGCAGCGGAAGCAGAGCGCCTTATCTTTTCCTGCCGGGGACGCCAAGAATGCATCGAGCGAGGCGCGGAAAGCCGGGGAATGAATAGACTTTGACAACGGCGAGGTTTCCCATTCTTCAAACACACGCTCATGGCAGCGCTTGCACTTACTGGAGCTGGGAAACGCCTTTTCACGGGTTGGCTTGGCAACCTCTTGCGCATAGAGGACATAATTGAGCCACTGCGAAAGGCACAACACCGCCAGGATCACTGCGCCGATTCGAAGTTTTACCCCCATCGAACTTTGTCCTACCATGCGACCCTTCTACGTCAACGCCTCAAAGTGTTTTGGCTCGGTACGTCAGTAACCGTGGTTGCGTATATTCATCAAAAATCTTCTGCGCGCCCTCTCGCTCTTTGTCGGTTGCCAAGGTTGCGAGATACTTCTTCTTAAGCGCGGGATCCGGCGTCGGGATCAACGCATAGTTCAAGACCGCTTCAATCAAGGTGGCCGTCGTACCAGCCGGGAGCGCCAGAGAAAATGGTACTTTTCGCGTATGGCCTCCCTTGATGAAGGGGTCGGGAATGGGACCGCGGAGAATCTTGTCGTAGGGTAACCCGAACTGCTTGGTCTCTTCCTTCAGCACCTTGCCCTGTGCATCCTTGGCGGTCAGAACAAGATAGAACTGCTTGAGCACCGGATCACCGTCTGGAAAACTGTGCGGGAGGCTGCCTATTTTCACCAGCGCCATCCCCTCCACCGCAGAGGCAGACTTAATGGTCTCGAGGTCCACGCGGGGCATCCATTCAGCCTGGAGATTGCGATTCTTGATGAGGGTACCGGGAATCACTACGCCGTGGAACCCATGGCGGCCGATTGCACGAGTCATGGATCCGTGCCGCGAGGTCGAACTGCCGGTGGACGGCTCCATATGACAGTCCTGGCAGACCGTCCCCTGCAAGATCTCTCCGGCCAGATCCCTCTGCGTCACATCCTTCACCTTATCGAAGTGACAGGAGGCGCAATAGTTCGCGCCACGATACAGATCGGACTGCATCGCAGGATGAACGAGGTTTTCCTCCGGGTCCGCATAGGGGCCATACATCATCTTACCCGGCTCAATCTTGAACGACGGAGGAGAGTTCTTGGTCTCCACCACCTGGTTGATCAAGTGGCAGGAGGCGCATCCGATACCCTCTACTTGCGGCTTCCCGGCCAGCACCTGAGCCACAATCTTCTCGGTGTGTTGCGGAAAAATGGTGGTCGAGGGCACATGACAGGAAAGACAGCGGCGGCGCTCGTCGGTAGTCGGACTGGTCTGAAGCCATACGCCCAACACCGTGCGAAAGACTGGCGACTCCAGCGAACTGCCATGCAAAAGGGCCGAATCAACCCGGCCAAATACCTTGAGAGCTGGCGTCTGCTCGCCCGCACCCTTCCACTCTTCATAATGCCGGTCGTGGCATTGTTTGCAGTCTTCCGAGCGGATAAAGATCCTTTCGATTTCCTCCACCCAATCCGCTGGCGCCTTGAGGTCTGACTTCTGGGCAACGGCAGAACCCTGAGACAGGCCAATGACTCCAGCAAGGGACAGAAGGGCCAGCCCTAAGACTATTCGCTGTGCAAAGCCGCTGCGTCGTACCATGCTTACTCCCGTCTGCATCCGACGAAATGAAAATTTACACCCCACCCGACCGGGTCGCCGGAATCAGCCGGCTCATAGGTGCCAACTGTGAAGTTACATTCTTTCATCCGGTGTTTGATCGCTTTCCCAAAGTCGAGCATGTTTTTGATCTCAATCTTGTCGATTTCCTTAATGACGGATCTGACCTTGATCCCGGCATAGTCGGCGCGCGAGTTTCCGATCACTTCAAAGACAGCGACGCCCTGCGCCCGCTCTAGCTTCAATTCTCGTTTAGTCTCCTCGTCCACATCTCCGACGATCACGCCAAAATCTTCCCCCAACTTCGCGGCTTCTTCGACAGTCATGAGCGCCGGTTCAACGGCGAACGCAAGCCCACTCAACAGGCCCACGCTGAGTCCAAGAGACACAAGAAAAGCCCTTCCACTCGGAAGGGTTTTTGCACGAGGGCTTACTGAGCCAACACAAACATCCTCCAACGTGCGAGCCTTTCTATATCACTCGAACTGTCATTCCACCCAAGAAGCTTAGCAAACTTTGGAGACACCATCCCGCAGGATACTCAAACAGCGCTTGAGCAAGGCCGCGGGTGAATCGAACCCAGTAGTGTACCCTCAGGGGCACGTTGACGATTTCGATGAGCAGAGAGCGAAGCTGACAGACGGTGTCCGTATCCTGTCTAGAGCTTCGCGACCAGGTCAATGGCCAACTGAAACCACGGGGCCACAGCTTTTTGCCCGTTTCGTTCTTTGCTCTCGCCGTTCCACACGGCAAAAGACACGGTTTGCACTCGGCCTGGAATCAACTTGGCTTCATTCTCTTGCTCTTCGCTCACCAGGGGTCGGCGCATGACGACATGCCAGACTCCGTCTTTCCACACAGCCTTGCCCTGAACACGCCCCTGCTTTTCTTTGGTCGTCAAGGTGCTGAAGCCCCCACCGATAAGGTCTTCGACTGACGAGACTCGGCGCGGAATAACTTCAAACGTCCGCACGCCTTCACGAGATTTCTCGGAGGCTCGGGCAGCCCGGCGATCGATATCGCTCTGCCAGTCAGCTTTCCAATGCCAAATATTAATGTAGTGGTCGAGTTGGCCCATGCAGAAAAATGCGGGAGCATCGCCGAGCGGCAACCCAATTGCCACACCATCGCGAAAGGTCCCTGGCGTCAAACGGTCATTCTTCGTATTGTCCTGCCATTCCAGCAGAAATGCGATCTCGATGCCGTTATGGAGTGACCGCACTGTCAACGCCTGCGCCGTCGGGGCAGACCAGACAGGTCTGGTAATGACCTGACCGCTCAAGGGAAGGGTCATCGGCGCCACGGCGGCCCAGGCGGCATCCTCCGGCCCGGCAGGCAGTTCTCCTTCAACGAGCCGCGCGCGAATAATTATCCCCTCGGAACTAACGAGAGGCACGCCGAAACCGACGAAAATTCCAGCCACGACCAGGATGAATAGGAGCAACAGTACTGGGCGAGAATCCATCTTCGTCGTACGCACCATGCAAAGTCCTCGAGTGATCGCACGAGTACATCGTGGCAGACTTAGAATAACACAAATCTCGGACGAGATTTATTCGACTACATGCGGATGGCTACCAGAGTTTCACGCGACGAATTTTGTTTTCGCCACGCTCGCAGATATAGAGATAGCCCTGAGAATCCAACGAGAGCCCGACGGGCGAGTTCACGACAGCCTCGATACCGAGCAGTCCGTCGCCATGCTTCAGAGTTCCGGACGATTCCTTCGCCACGAACCGCGCCGCGCCGCACCCCCCCATATTCTTGTCTTCGTACCCGCTGTCCCCGTTGCCCGCGACCGTCGTGATCACACCGGTGGCGGCGTCCACTTTGCGCACGCGATGGTTCATCGTGTCGGAGATGTAGAGATTGTCCTGCTGATCAATCACCACGGCTTCTGGCGCATGGAGCATGGCCCTGATCGCCGGCTTGTCGTCACCATCATATCCATACCGGCAAACGCCTGCCACAGTCGAAATGATACCGGTCGTATGGTCGATGCTGCGAACACGGTTGCTCCCCTTGTCGACGAAAATAATATCACCCTTCCCGTTGACTGTGAGCCCGACGACATCGTAGATACGAGCCTCCAACGCGGGTTTGCCATCGTCAAGGTACATGGACATATCCAAGCCATCCGAACAGACCGGCATAAGCCAGCCATGGTCGTCGCTGAAGTCGATACCGATGGCGTCACCCGAGAGCACAACCAGATTCCGCGCTACGAGGGGCTGCTCACGGGCTTCATCTTCGGCGCTCCAGGCCCCGGCCACCGTCGTAACCATGCCGGTCGTGGGATCATAGCGGCGAATCCGGTGCGCCTGAGTATCGGCAATGTACATGACGTCGTTGGGATCAAAGGCAATGGCGGCCGGCCAGGTAAGATTGGTCTCCAACGCCAGACCATCGCCATTGAAGCCATGCTGGCCGGTGCCGATGATCGTGGTGATGATGCCGGTCTCATGATCGACTTTCCGGATACGATTACTACCGGAATCGCAGATATAGAGGTCGTTGTGGGAATCAAACGCCACATCAAGCGGCAAATAGAGTCCCGCCTCCCCGCAGAGGCCTTCGTCCCCGCTGTAGCAGGTTTCACCGATACCGGAAAAATTATGGAGAGTGGCCTCCTTGAGGCTCACCCGTCTGATGCGATCGGACCCGGATTCGGCAAAGTAGAACCAAGTCTCGTCCTTATCCAACGCGGCGTGATGGGGCAAGGGAGTCCCAGCCTTGACCGCCCGTTTTCCATCGCCGGTGCTCCGAGCCTTGCCATTGCCTGCGAAGGTTTCAATATAGCCGACTGCAAGCTGGAGTTCGGTATCCATAGATCTATCGCCTTAATCCCGGCTGATTAGCCGCGTAAAACTGATTGAACGGTCTCGACTGGCTGCGCCACTGTCGCGGTAGCGTGCATGGTCGATTCGGCAATCGCTGGTTGCGGCGCCGTGGCGGTCTGCTGCTGAGACGCTTGAGCGGCCTGGGCTTCCGCTTCAATCAGATCCGCCTCATGGACGGACTTCTTGAAGCCCTTGATCGCCTTGCCAATCCCCTCGCCCAACTGCGGCAACTTGCCCGCACCGAAAATGATCAGGACAATGAAAAGGATCAGGATCAACTCCATAAAACCAAAACTCCCAAACATAGTGTGTTCCTCCGCCTAAATGGGTAACTTAGGATGTGGTCTCTTTGGTCCGCTTGGAAAACCGTTCCTTCAACCGCTTCCTAGCCTGTTCAGCCTGTTCGAACATCTTGGCCTTGTCGTATACGTTGATCAAATTGTAGTAAGCCAGTGGCTCCTCGGGATTCTGCTCGACGGCATCTTCCATAACCTTGATGGCGAGGTCCATCTTCTTGTGATTCATCGCCAGCTCCATCAGCTTGAAACTACCCTCCAGATGCTTCGGGTCCAATTCGAGCGTGCGAACGTAGCACTGGAAGGCCATGTCCATAGTGTTGTAGTCCGAGACCTGGGGATTGTCGAGCTCCACATAGACACCAGCCAAATTATACCAAGCTATGGGATCCTCGGGTGTGATCTCCACAAGGCGCTCGTAATAATTCTTGGCTTCCATGAACCTCTTTTTTTCGGCATAGACCCGCCCGAGATTGAACAGCGCCAGAACATCGTGCGGGAAGACCTCGAGCGCATGCTTAAACTCGGTTTCCGCTTCGTCCGCCATAGCCTTCGTCGCGTAGATCGTACCCAGATTCGAATAGTACATCGCCAGCGATCGATTCATTTCTACGCGGAGGCCCTCCGCCATCTCAATCGACTTCTTGACCTCGACAAGCGCATCGTCCATCCGGCCCTTGCTGAAATACAACTCGCCCAACCGGCAGCGGGCCTGAAAGTCGTCGGGCTCAACCGCCAAGAGTTTTTCGATCTCGGCAATTTCCTCCTCCGGATTCAACGGTTGATCGTCAGGATCGACGATGGCCTGGCTTTGTTCGGAAACAGAAGACGTTGGTTCATTCATACAATTCCCTGTAGTGAAAAGGTTCGTTAGGCATGTCCGCTCGCCAATGAATCCGGCACGCCGATCGCCGGTACCGAATCAGCCGCGTCACGCCGATGCCGGTCCATGGTTAAGAGCATGAGGCCAAATACCACCATAAGTGTCAAATTCGAGACGATCAGCGTATAGCCCGCAATAAACATCAGTCCGATTCCATAGCCGGCCAGCCGCCCCATCGTTAGCAGCTTAATCACCGTATAGGCCCAGCACAACAAACCCGTCATGTAGAACGCAAAGGGAAGGAAGAACGTGTAGCCCATGCCGAACTGAAAGATCCATCCGATGCCGGCTGCCGCACTACGAATGTTGTTGGCCATCCCCGGGTCATACTGCTTGAGTAGGTAATCCAGAAACAACATCATCGTAAAAATGGACCCGGCAGTCATCCAAAACCAGATGGCGCGACGGCGCTGCCGCTGATTGCGGGTCCGAAAGGAGACGCCACGCCCATACGCCCAAAACACCAGAATACTGGACAAGACCATCAAGGCTTCGCCCACGCGAATAGCCTCGTAGACCAACGGCGGCGCCATCACGGTCCCGGTGAAGCTATAGATCGTGGACACGATCTGGTAATAGAACCAGCCCCCGATTCCTAGGAGATAGGTGAGCCCCATCGCCCGATGCGACCATGCGGGATGGGTCGAAAGATACTCCGTCATCAGACAGGCTATCGCGATTAGAGCGACGAAGTTATAAATGGCTGCCCCCAACGTGGGCATGACAGTGGGAGGAATCAATAAAAATCCCCCCGTGAGAAGCAGTAGAAGCGCCACGGAGGGAACAATAATCCGGTTCGAGCCCACGAGCCCGCGCTCGGTCATTCGATTGACGGCGGCCACGGCTAACGCGAGGAACAACAGAATCGCCACGGTATTGAGCGCCCACTGTCCAATCCCTGTCAGGGCCGTGAAGGTGGGAATAATCCACTCATGCTCCTGTGCCAGTTTGCTCAGATGCATGCCCAATCGCGACACGAGCCGATAGATGACCAACTCCAAAAAGGAGACGAGCAGAACAAGCTTGATTGTGTACTGGAACAACAACGATTGGTCGTTGATCCGTCCCGTCATCCGGTCAATCATGGAATGCGCGGCACTCATACTATCGATCCTTATGGGAGGTGCGAATTATGCTGTACCAAAACAGGGCCACCGTCGTGCAACGTCGGCGTATCACGATCGCACCGGCTGCGGCACGTCTACTTCTTGAGCCTTGGCCCTCGCGATGTACAGCAACCCATCCGCCATGGAATAGTTGAACGGCAGCTCGCACACAACCTCACTGACTTTTTCGTAGACATGCTGATAGAGGGCTTCTGATTCATTGGGCGTCATGCCTTCTGACACTTCATAGAAAAAGCCCAGACTCAAGTCCTCCGCCGACGGACGCATAATGCGCCGGATGCCGTAGCTACCGGGGTCACTCATGATCGGCGCTTCTTTTTCCAAATCGAAAAGGCAGGGCTGACAGGAGAAGCCATAGGAGTTATGCAGCGACTCGTTCTCGACGATAAAATTCATCGTTTCACGTGCTTCTTCTTCCTTCTCAGTTGGGAACCCCACGATGATGTAACAGTGGACGGCGATCCCCAGATCAACGCAGTCGGCGGCGATACGCCGCACCCACTCCTGCTTGATCCCCTTCTTCATGAAATCCATCACCCGCTGGTTGAAGGACTCTAAGCCAAAGACAATCTTGAGACAGCCAGCATCCCGCATCGAGGCTAGGAGTTCCCGCGTCAGGTGCTTCTCGAAGCGCATCTCGCAAGTCCACTGGATGTCCAGCTTCTTGTCGATGATCTGCTGGCACAACCGCTTGGTCGGCGAAAGGGCAAAACATTCGTCGGTAAAAAAGAATCGGCTAGCGCCGTAGCGCTGCTTGAGCCATTCGAGCTCCTCGATGGTACGCCCCGGTTCTTTCTGCCGGAAGTTCTGATGATCCAACGTAAGGGCGCAGAACGCGCAATCCTTGTAGTAACAGCCACGCGAAAACTGCACGGGCAAGACCGGCTCCGGCGACAAATACAGACCCAGTGGAAAGCCATCGTAATTGGGCGCCGGCAACTGGTTGATATTTTCAGAGTAGAACGGCTGATTGACCGTGATCTTTCCGTTCTGGCGATAGATTAGGTTCGGGACTTTGCTGAAATCTTTCTTCCCGTCAAGCTGATGGACCAGTTCAAGCAGCGCCGTCTCGCCCTCGAAGACGATGATGTCGTCGGTCAGATCAAAAAGACTCGGACAGCGGCGCAGATTATCGACCAGCCTGGTGAAGATGCTGCCGCCGATAGTCAGATGGATGTGAGGCGCGACTTCCTTGATCAAGCGACAGAGCGTTAGGCCTGGAATAATCTGCGAAGTTGCTGTAATCGACACACCGATTAAATCCGGCTGGCCCTCGATGATCGATTGCAGAAAGCGCTCACGAAACAGTTCGATGTAGGGATTCTGGGTTTCATCCCTGATGATCTTCATCAGGTCTTTGGACGAATAGATGGAGCAGTTCCCAAATTGATTGTCGACAACCGTCAGTCGGGTTGGAAAATAGAGCGCGGAGAGGACCTCGAGCCATTTGTCGATGAGGAAAAGGCTTTCTTTGTAGGACTCAAGATCGTAGAAGCCCTCCCCGCGGAGAGTCTCCTTGGCCGGCTCGATCCGGTCAATGAGATAGGGGAAGCGGTCCAGCGACTCGACGATGCGCGCCAAATGCTCAGCGCTTCCAGGTCCCATATCGCCGGTGCGGCTCTGCTCGAGCGCCCGCTGCTTATCGACTAATTTCTGATAGAGTTCGGCCCCGTAGGTCTGGGTGACCACTCCGTCTAAGAGTTCGATGCCGAGATCGCGCTGGGAGACGTTGTTGACACCGCCTTGCACCAAAAACCCCGTCAAGGAGGGAAGACTCAGGTAGGGCTGTGACGGATGCCAGGTTGGAGGAAAAAGTAGTTAGACTTTCATGATGAATCAATGACAAATAATGTGGATAACTAATAGTTGTGGATAAAACTAGTTGCCGAGAATTTTTTGCCATTCTGCTCGATAAAGGGCATCTTTTGTCGCATCCATAATGATGAAAAACTTAACAAGATCAAATTGCTCTTGGCTTGG
>OFRL01000839.1_pt1 | contig 12120 bp, 10 predicted proteins | sample 1543121 | NCBI WGS metagenome assembly OFRL01 (sample SAMN07774228, study PRJEB24372) | wastewater metagenome | isolation source: Lake Maggiore Cannobio | place: Italy: Cannobio | collected 2016-01
CTGAGGCCGCCCTGTCTCGGCTCCTGCTCCTGCTCCTGCTCACATTGCCCGTCTGCCCGATCAGGCCTCGCATCCCACCCACCCGCCGCGATGAGGAGGACCGATGACCGAGAAGATGTGGGGCACCGAGCCGTTATGGGGTCTGGGCTACGAATGGGGCCCCGATTGAGTTTAAACCGACAAGCAGAAGGCGCCGCGCGAGACGCTGATCGAGCTCTGCGAGAAGGAACTACACGCCAACGCCAAGCGGTTCGACGACGAGCTGATGTTTCTTAAAGCTAATGTGTTGAGGTGTTAGGGAGCTTGAATTCCCTCTCCGTTATAACAGAAAATATTGGAGGAAGACAATGGCCTTATCTTGGAGATTTTCAGTGCTCGCAGACCGCCACCAGGCCCTTGGGTCCAAGCTTGAGGACTGGAGTGGCATGGGAACCGCCTGGACATATGATAAGGACATTTATGAAGAACACATTGCTATTCGTACCAAGGCGGGTCTCATGGATGTATCAGGCCTCAAAAAGATACATCTAGTGGGCCCCCACGCTTTGGCGGTGCTTGATTATATTACAACGCGTGATCTGACCAAGGTTTATCCGGGCCGGTCCGTTTATGCCTCGATACTGAACGAACGCGGGCATTTTACTGATGACTGCATCGTCTTTCGCACTAGCCCTAACGGTTGGATGCTGGTTCATGGTTCGGGTTCGGCGCATGAGGAAGTCATCAAGCAAGCGCAGGGGCGCAATTGTGCGGTGCTGTTTGACGATGATCTGCATGATTTATCGTTGCAGGGTCCGGTTGCCGTTGATTTTCTAGCCAAGCATGTGCCGGGCATCCGGGATCTGAAGTATTTCCATCATATACAGACGACACTGTTCGGCGCGCCTGTCATGATTTCTCGCACAGGCTATACGGGCGAGCGCGGCTACGAAATTTTCTGCCGTGGTCAGGACACACATCTCATCTGGGACACGATACTGTCCGACGGGAAGAGCATGGGAATTATCCCTGTATGTTTCAGCGTGCTTGACATGCTGCGCGCGGAAAGTTATTTGTTGTTCTACCCCTATGACAATTCTCAAATGTATCCCTTCGCCAATGAATTGGCGGGCGATTCTCTTTGGGAACTAGGGCTCGATTTCACCGTCAGCCCCGGCAAAACGGCATTCCGGGGAGCCGAAGAGCACAGCCGCCTGAAGGGAAAGGAGCGCTTCAAGATATTTGGCGTGCTGATCGAGGCCGATGGCCCTGCGGATCTGGGAGATGAAGTATGGGCCAATGGTAAGAAGGTCGGTGTAATCACCTGTCCGTGCTATTCGAAACTCACAAAAAAGAGTATGGCGATCATGCGCATTGATATTGGCTTTGCCACGCAGGGAACGCCTTTGGAAGTTCGTGGCAAGAACCTGAAGGCCAAGGCTATTGCCCACACGATCAGCTTTGATGATCCGGAAAAGAAGAAGCGCAACGCTGTAGGATAATTCCCGCATGCTTTTACAGGGTATCAAGAGCAGGCCCATCTACAAGGGAATTGCTTTCGACGAAAATGCTAGGCGCCATGTTTTTGCCCTCGCAGGGGAGGGCGCACTGGCGCTGGTCGAGCAAGTCAAATATCCGGGGCAAGGCGAAATCTGCAAGGCAGATATTCTCTATGTTGCAACGGGATCGAAGCATCTCGGCGATGTAAAGAAATTGGCGGACCTCAAGGCCAATGATTTGTGGGTAGCACCGACACTGCCCGTACTGCTGTACCGGCTCACCGTTGTAATGGCGGCGGCGCGTATGGGAATGAGGCTGTATATTTCTGGCACCGAGGGCTACATCGGTCAGGCCATGCAGGTGGCGCTCAATCACGGTGTGGATTTCAATTCGATCCGCACTGAGCACCGCGGATCTGAGGCGCGCCGTGTACAGTGTGTGCATTGCAAGGGCATCACTGACAATGTGAAGACCAACATCTATGTTTGCATGCATTGCGGGCTTTCGCTTCTCGTGCGGGATCACTATTCGCGGCGCATTGCAGCTTTTCAGGGTGTCTGCATTGATGCTGAAGAGCCAGGCATTGTGCCTCCGCTAGAGGAACTCTTCCCATGACCATCAATACTGAAATGCCGGTTCGCGTGGTAGCCGTCACGCAGGTTGCTGACAAGGTGAAGCGCTTTCGCTTCGAACGGATTGACGGTAAGCCGATGCCGCTTTTTTCCGGTGGGGCGCATATCGTTGTTAGCATGCGTGATGGCGATATCCTGCGGCGCAATCCCTATTCACTCATGTCTTCTCCGTCTGATGTTGCCGCTTATGAGATCAGCGTCTTGCGGGTGGAAAATTCTCGTGGGGGCTCAGCCTTCCTTAATGACAAGGTCAGAACTGGTAACGAACTGGTCATCAGCCAGCCTATCAATCTCTTTCCTTTCGATCAGCGCGCCCGCAAACACATCATGATGGCGGGCGGCATCGGCATCACCCCCTTCATGGCAATGATGGATCAGATGGCACGCGATGGTCATGTGTGCGAGCTTCATTATGCGGTCCGGACCCGAAGCCATGGCGCTTATTGGAAAGAGCTCCAGGCGCGATATGGCGCTCATCGTGTGAAAATCTATTGCGATGAGGAAATGCTTTTTATCCCGACTGAAGCAATTGTCGGCAATCAGCCGCTTGGTACGCATCTTTATGTATGTGGCCCGAAGGGCATGATCGGGGGAGTTCTGGGGCAGGCTCGAAAACTCGGTTGGCCTGAACAGAGCCTGCATTCGGAAGAGTTTCTGGCGCCTCCGATCGGTAAGCCGTTCAAGGCTGTTTTGCAAAGATCACACAAAACCATTGATGTGCAGTCGCATCAAAGTATTTTGGAGGGCGTCGAGGCCGCTGGCATTGATGCGCCCTATCTATGCCGTGGTGGTGCTTGTGGCCAATGTGAAACACATGTGTTGGGTTGTAGTGGCAAGATTGAGCACAATGACCATTTTCTTGAGCCTGACGAAAAGAACTCAGGGAAAAAGATCATGCTATGTGTTTCGCGTATTTCCGGTGGCGACATCACACTGGATCTGTAACCCTGTTGTCCATTCTCAGAGGAGGAGAGGGCTATGAACATCACATTCAAGAAAGAAAGTTTCCGGGATGATTTCACATTCCGTAATAGTCCGGCTAATATCAGGCGCTTTCCGTTTCCTTTCAGCGAAGACAAATATATGTACTCGGTGAATATCGAGCCGCATGTGATATCGGGGCCAGAGGGCGGAGTATTTCGCAATCTGATTGACGTCGATGAGCATTTTGTGTCCGAGATGGCGGATCGCGTGATGGTTCTGAAGGAGGATCCGCTTCGCTATCAGGCTCTGCCACATTTGATGCCGGCCCAGTGGGACACTCTGGAACTTCTTATGGAGCATCAGGCCAAGGGCTACCCCGAGCATTTCTCTTTGACTAAAGATGGCGACCAATGGCATTGGATTAACGGACCCATGGGCATTGATCAGAAATTCACCTTCGGGGATGTCACGACCCTGCCGATGGAGCCGTTTGAATTTATCACGCGTCAGGCACAGGGCGATTTCTGCATAGTTGACCAGCGCGATGGCCAATTGTGGATGGACGCCGGCATGGTGACAACGCAGGCTGACTGGTCGCTCGATTTCGATCTCGGAATGAATTTCATGGAGTGGCATGGGCCTGTGCCATTGGCGCATGAAATTGGTGTGTTTGAGCGCGCGTTGAAATTTCTTCTCAACCTGCAACAGGGTAAACCCGTGCGTCGCCTGAACTGGACGATGACGATTAATCCAAGGCTAGATACGAGCCCTGAGAATTATCATAAATGGGGAAAAGAACGCATGACGGTGACACCGGAAAATGTCGGTGAAAAAGCGCATTTACGGTGCGAATTGCAGAGCCTGTGGCGCTTGCCGCGCTCGAATAGTATTTTGTTTGTTATACGCTGCTATCTGATCAGGATGGAAGAACTCGTGACCGTACCCAAATGGGCGAGGCGTTTTCACCGGGTGTTGCGCGATCTGCCGCCGGAACTAATTGATTACAAAGGGTTGACACGCTATCGTCCGACTACAGTCGAGTGGCTTGCAAAGTACGATGACGGAGCTTCGACAAGCCCCGGCATCTTTCCGGACTGAGCCTAAATTGCTTTAAATGCACACCCGATAAAATATTATGAGAGGAAAAATATGACACGAATAGCCGTTATTGGTGCTGGCCCCTCTGGCCTCGCAGTATTGCGCGCCTTCCAATCCGCCAAGAACAAGAAAGCCAAAATTCCTGAAGTGGTGTGTTTTGAAAAGCAGGACGATTGGGGCGGTCTATGGCGCTATACGTGGCGCACCGGACTTGACGAGCATGGTGAGCCTGTTCACTGTTCCATGTACCGCTACCTCTGGTCAAACGGCCCGAAGGAATGTCTGGAATTTGCCGACTATTCTTTCGAAGAACATTTCGGAAAGCCCATTTCCTCTTACCCACCGCGCGCTGTGCTGTGGGACTATATCGTGGGACGTGTGAAGAAAGCTGGTGTTCGCAGGTGGATCCGTTTTAGCACTCCTGTGCGTTTAGTTGAGTGGAACAAGAAGAATAAAAAATTTCTCATCACTGTCCATGACCTTGTGAAGAACGTAATGTATACGGAGGAATTTGATAAGGTGATCTGTTCCTCGGGCCACTTCTCTGTGCCCAATGCTCCTTATTTCGAAGGCCTTGACAATTTTAACGGCCGTGTTCTGCATGCCCATGATTTTCGCAACGCGCTGGATTTCAAGGACAAGGATATCCTCATCGTCGGGCGCAGCTATTCGGCTGAAGATATTGGCTCGCAATGTTGGAAGTATGGAGCGAAGTCAGTTACCACGACCTATCGCTCAAAGCCCATGGGGTTCAAATGGCCCAAGAACTTTGAAGAGCGACCCCTGTTGCAACGGATTGTCGGCAAGACGGCGCATTTCAAAGACGGTTCCACAAAAGACGTTGACGCCATTATCCTTTGCACCGGCTATCAACACTATTTCCCCTTCCTGTCTGAGGAACTTCGTCTCAAGACCATAAACAGGATGTGGCCTGAGAAGCTCTACAAAGGCGTCGTTTGGGAAGACAATCCAAATTTCTTCTATATCGGCATGCAGGACCAGTTCTATACCTTTAACATGTTCGATGCCCAAGCCTGGTATGTTCGAGACGTCATTATGGGCCGTATCAAGCTGCCGAATGCTGAATCTATGAGGAGGGATTGGAAGAAGTGGCTCAAGCGTGAGGTAAAGCTTGAGAACGCCGAGCAGATGATCTGGTTCCAAGGCGATTATGTGAAAGAACTGATTGCAGCTACTGACTATCCGAGCTTTGATATTGAAGGGGTCAACAAAACCTTCATGGAGTGGGAACACCACAAAATGGAAGATATCATGGGTTACCGCGACAATTCTTACCGCTCCTTGATGACGGGCAATATGCAGCCCAAGCATCATACGCCGTGGAAAGACGCGCTAGATGATTCAATGGAAACTTATTTGGGCTTATAGTGATAGATTGCACCTTATACAAAAGGGCCGGATTATTCCGGCCCTTTTGTATTGGCATTGTCGATTCTAAGATCGAGGCCGCGTCTTGTCCGGATCATAATGGGCAAAGCGCACGATGCGCGCTGGCAGGCGCTTGGCATGCCCGTCGGATTTTCCAATTTCAAGCTCTGTACCAATGGTGCTATTCAGTGCATCGACACTCGCCAGCGCGATATTTTTCTTTAAGATTGGTGAACGGCAACCGCTAGTGACAACGCCAATCTGGGCGCGGCCGATGTGAATGCTATCACCGTGCACCACGGCTTCATTTGAGTCAATCTCCAGACCCACTAATTTTCGACGCGGATGCTCCTTGCGCTCAAGTAGGGCGGCACGGCCGATAAAATCATCGGTCTTGGTCTTCAGCGGAACGGTAAAGCCGATGCCCGCCTCGAACGGATCGGTCTGGGAGGAGAACTCGTAATTGGCAAATATGAGGCCTGCCTCAATGCGCACCATATCCAGAGCTTCGAGGCCCATAGGCTTTATGCCGTGTTGTTGGCCGGCATTCCAGGTAGCGTCAAACACTTCGAGGGCATGTTTGGGGTGGCAGAAAATTTCGTAGCCAAGTTCACCCGTGTAGCCTGTGCGCGACACCACCACCGGCACCCCCTCAAAGTGGCCAATGCGACCGACCGCAAAACGAAACCACTCTAGTTCACCTATGGTCGGTTGGGCGGGTGACGTCCAGATTATCTCTTTCATGATATCGCGGCTCTTGGGGCCTTGCACGGCAATATTGTGCAATTGTTCCGTCGATGATCGTACCCAGGCCTTGAAGCCTTTCTTTTGTGCCTGTTCGCGCAACCAGATACCGCTGTAATCGTCCCCAGCAATCCAGCGGAAAAGGTTTTGGCCCAGACGGAATACCGTTCCGTCATCGATCATTCCGCCATTTTCGTAGCACATGGCAGAATAGACAATCTGCCCTGTAGATAGTTTGCGAATATCGCGGGTGAGGCAATATTGCAGAAGCTCTTCTGCATCGGGGCCTGTCACTTCGAATTTGCGCAGAGGCGACAGATCAAGCACCACAGCCTTTTCACGGCAGGCCCAATACTCATCAATCGGGCCATCATTGTTGAAGCGGCTTGGCAACCAGAAGCCGCGATATTCGCCGAAGTTGCGTGTCATTTGGGAAAAGCGCTGGTGGAAAGATGTTTCTTTAGTCATTACTGGATCTGCCTCGGGTGTCATGCGATAAGCCACCGCTCTGGAAAATTTATGTTCAGGTGAATAGGTGCGAACGTGAATGTCTGTCGGGTTCCAGCCATTGCCGGGGTCTATGTCGTCTGGGCATGATGATGTCACACAGACGAGGTCTGTCAGCGCTTTGACCAGCACATAATCACCAGCCCGAGACCATGCCTCGTCAGAGACGATTACATTATGCGCATTCATGCTGGTGTTATAGAAAAAGTTCAAAGCTTCCCAGCCCTTGCGCTTGGCAATGCCAAATGGGTCAAGGGCGTAGTTGAAATTGTCGGTGCAGTTCTCGTGACCGGGATAGCCCATGTCGTCGTAAAAGCGCGGATTACAGGCAGTCGCAAAGGCATCATGCCGGCCGCATGTGTCTTGCACAACCTCGACGAGGGGCTCGAAGTCGAAACCGAAAGCCTTTGAAGGCAGGCCGGGCACCGGATAGGCACGCCCTGTGAGCGTGCGGGTGACTGTTGCGTCAAGCGCGTTCTCGATGCCCCTGTCAAGTTTGCGAGCCGAGAAGCATTGGAAATCCGTCATCTGCCGCCCCGAGACGTCAATGATCTGGATGTATTCACCAGCCTTTACGAAATAGCCTCTGGCCGTTGCAGCCTTGATTCGGATCTCCTGCGAAGGATCAGCTAAAGGCTCTGGCAAATCACTTAAAGCAGTTTTTAGCTTTGCCTTCGCGCGAAGCAGGAGCAGTTCAATGCCGGTTGTGGTGTTGTAGGCGTCGGGCGCCATTGTAACCGCAGGAATGGCGATGATCAGCGTTCCGTCCGAACTGGCCGTGAATTGCGCGCTGCTGGAGGGCGCACTGTCAGCTCCGAAAACATGGATAGCCGCAGCTTTTGCAAGATCGATCTTACGGCGCGACAAGGCCGCGCGACTGCGTTTGGCGCCATCAGTCTCCTCAGACAACATGGCTTTCAATCCAGCTCCGTTGCCCGCGGCACTGGCCCCTAACATTGCAGCGTCAAAGCGACCTTGTGGGTCGCAGAAAAATACTTCAGCAATCTGCCCACCCTCGACATCTGTGATCAAAATTTGATCACCTACCGACACATCGACTACGAGTGAGCCCCCACCCGAAACAGGATAACGCTCGACATTTGGTGGCAGGGCGCGCTCTCCCGGCCGCAAAACACGGCTCGGGCGAGGCTGGAAGAGAAGCGGTGCATTCATTTGTATATTCATGGGAATGGCCTCTAACCCGTTGCATAGAGCAAGGGCAAGTGTTCGTCGTCGTCAAGCAGTTCACCAACAGCTAGCTTGGCGGCATATTTTGCGGGCAAAGCAGCCGGTTGACCGTTATAGACCGAGCCGCAAGGCATGAACAACATCGCCAAAACGCGGCGCGGGTGGATGGTCATGTTCGGGCAGGCCGCGTGGGCGATCATGCCGCTGATAAAGATACCTCCGCCAGCTTTGACTTCGACAGCTACCGGCTCAATCCCGGCCCAGCCGGGGTAACAATCTAACAGACTGTCGACCTTTGCTTCGCCCAGATTCCCAATGACGGCGACGTCAAAGCTGCTGGTCCTTAGGGTGCCCGGCAGAAAATAGAGACATTCATTCTGCAGGGTAGCCTCATCGAGGGCCGCCCACAGCATAATCGACTGCCGTGAATGGAACGGATCGGATGGATTGTCTACGTGCCAGTTGGTGGGATTGGCCCAGGGCTGTTTGACGAGCGATTGGTCGTGGTAGAGGCGCACACCATCAACGCCGGCCAATTCTGCCGCCATCTTACCCAAGCATGGATCGACCACCGACTGCCTGATCTTGTCGTTCGTTTTCCACAGATTCACACACTGCACGAAGACGTCCTTGTAGTAGCCGCCCTGCGCCTGGTTGTTGTGCGCATTCGTGGCAAGGTGTTGCTCGATTGCCACTGCGAGTGCATTGCGCCCGCCCGCCCGCTCCACCCTATCTAGTAGGTCCTCAACCACAAGGTCTCCGTTCTCGCAGTCGAAGTCGATCTGCGAATTAGAGATTTGTGTGTTCAATTCTTGCCTCTCTGTACCCATCAATTCATGCTCGACCAAACCGACTTGATCGATGGCAGGCTATAGCCATTGCAGCGAGCCTTGTGAGTAAGGTAACAGCATACAGAGCGGCGCGCAACTCGACTGTGTCAGGGTGCCGGTACTCATCAATAAATGCGTATCGCTGCTTGATCAACTCAAATCGGGCCGAGAGCCTCTGCGAGTCGCATCAACCGAACGGCCAATGAAAGACTTCGGGCAGGCCGGCGGGGTAGGGGTTGTTGGGGTCGTAGTCTTCGCCGGCTGCATTCTCCATGATGGGGGCCATGTACTCTTCCCAGCGCAGCGAGTTGGGATCGTCGGCGAGCAGGCGCACCATCTCGGCATAGTTCTCGACTTCCATGTATAGAAATAACTGCCGGCCGGCCCTATAGATGCTCATGCTGTGCACACCCGATGTCAGCATACCGGCCACAACCTCGGGCCAGATTTCCTTATGGCGCCGGATGTACTCCTCTTCCTGCCCTTCACGGATGCCCACAATGAAAGCGATACGTTCTATAGCGATGATCTCCTTTTTGGCGGGCGCATAAATTCGCAGATCTCCGCTGCGAGTGCAGTACCCACCTAAGCTCTATAATTATTTGTAAGTATACATGCACTGGCTCCCTATGGGAAGTGCGACTATGTAGTGTCGCTCTTGACTACAGACCATGTCCTCAAAAATCGTTTATGCCGAATCTTGCGACAGAATAGTGGTCGAGAGAGATTGCTGATAATTATCGCCTCCAGACCCCTGTTATAACGACATTCTGGTCCGAAGAACTCGTCAGCAGGAGTTCGCTGGTTCAGCGCAGAGCGTTGGGAAACTACAATTTGTGACCGGAGGTGTTAAACAGTTAATTATCATATTCGGGTGTGGCTCCCCGCAGTGCTGTACTCGCTGTAGACCCGGGTACAGGCTACTGTTGTAGCGGAGACGGGTGCGGTGAATGTTTGGGACCTGCCAGAGCTGGGGTATCAAGGTTGTGCAATTGATTCTCGTTAGCCAGGTAAATCCATTCTTTAATTGATCAAATCAAGTCCCTGTCTGCAAGCCTGTGATTGGGCGGCGGAGGCGAGCACAGGGTGCTAATTGACAAGCGCGGGTCAGGGTGAGAGATGATTAGGTGCATGGGCGCTTGAATTTCATATCCTTCGCTATCCGCAGACTCAGGAGGCGGCATGGAAAAATATCACGCAGCGCAGTTCGATGAACTGATTAGGGCGGCGCTTCAGGTCAGGCTTCAGGCCTACGCGCCGTATTCCAGGTATCAGGTCGGTGCGGCTATCCTCACCGAACGCCTGAAGATCTATTCCGGCTGCAATGTTGAGGCCGCCGATTACGACGGCACGCACGCCGAAGAGTCGGCGCTCGCGGCCATGGTCGCGGCCGGCGAGCGTGCGCCGCGGCTGCTCGTGGTCGTCGGCGCGCTCGAGGGCGCTTTGCCGTCGCTCGACGCGCCGAATTTCACAGGCCCCTGCGGCAAGTGCCGCCAGAAGCTGATGGAGTTCTCCTCGCTCTGCGGCTACGATCTCGACATCCTTGAGGGAATCCGGGAACCCGGCGTCTATAAGCTGCGCCAGCTCTCCGAGCTCCTGCCCGCGTCCTTCGGCCCGGCCAACATCGGCGTCGACCTGAAGAAATACCGCGGCTGATCCGCACCTTTCTCAAATGGCCGGCGGCGCCATTTTGCGGCCGAAACAAATCATACCGGGCGGCGTGATCAGGCGAGAGTGTAGTTCGCGCAACCGCTGGCCGCCGCTATCGTCCGCCGGCGGCCAGAGCGGACTGTGGGCTGGTAGATCCGCGCTGCAGAAATGGGCCATGCGGCGGAGCGCGGGTGGGAGTGGTTCAGGCGCTGGTCTACGGCAACAGGCACTGCGCTGTGCAAGATAGTTCGGTGCACCCCCGTACGCTTCCCCCATATATGTTAGATATCCATGGTTTGTAAGGCTGCGGACCTAATTATGTGTTGCGAAAAACGGAAACTTGACAAGCTGGTTGGGATATGCAAACATTGTCAAAGACGATCTTGTTAGATACTTCTGTTCGGCACTGTGGTGCTGTGTACCTTGATAGTGAACAGGCCGTTACTTGAACACAGCGTCAATTGCGCTGAATAATCCACGCTTGGGAGCCACATTCTGATGTCCCGTCTTAAATCAAACCAACCAGCCAGCCCAGTAAGCATTCTCCAACAGGCGTTCACCGAACCGCATTCGGTCGCCTATCGCATCGTTCACGCTATTGTGAATTTGTTCATCTTCGTGTCTTGTGTTGGCATGGCGCTGGAGTCGGTGGACACGCTTAACGCCCAATACAGAGATACATTCTATGCACTGGAGATAGTGACGTTCGTCATTTTTTCGGCAGAGTACATCTGCAACATCGCGTATGCCAGGAACCGGCTGCGATACATCTTCAGTTTTTGGGGGCTGGTGGACTTGGTCGCAATCGTGCCCTCGCTCTTGATGCTGACTGTGAACCTGCAAGTGACCCAAGGCGCAAATGTCTTCCGGCTCTTGCGCGTGCTGCGCGTGCTGCGAGTGCTCAAGCTGGCGCGCGAGGCGATGCAGCAGATGCAAGCGGGCGCGGCGCACAAGCGGAATCCGCTGGTTGCCAATCTGATCATTTACTTCATCACGCTTTTCTCGGCGCTGATGATCTTCAGCTCGCTGATGTACCAGGTGGAAGGCAGTCTTTATTCGGCTGCGGCAAAAGCCGCATGGGAGGAGCAATACACGGCGGAAAATCCGGGCCAGGCGCTCCCGGAGAACTTTGAGCCGGTCGATCCGCTCAGCGGCAACATCGTGCCGGGGGACAAGCAGTTCTACAGCTCAATTCCCACTGCGATGTGGTGGTGTATTGTGACCCTCACTACGACGGGCTATGGCGATATGTACCCGGTCACCGTTGGCGGGCGGATCATCGCTGCTTTCACGATGTTGATGGGCCTGGTGCTCTTTGGCATTTTGATGAATATTGTCGGCAAGACGCTGATGGTGATGTTGTTTGGCGAATCCCTCGAAGGCCACGCGAGCTAAACGGAGGCATCAGAGGTCCAGATCTGCCAGCGAGAGCTTGTGACTGGTGTGAGCTGGGGGCGGGGCGCTAGCGGCTGCCGTGGGCGGCATCTTTGTTGTTTTGCTCGTGCTCTCTTGCTTGGGCCCCTCAAAATATCGATGGCACTTAAAACGCATGGGGCGCAGTTTGTTGTACACTGCCCGCATGTGCATCTGCAGCCTGCACAATGGATCATATGGCATGGTTAATTAGCACCGTGCCAGATTTTCCGGTTATCGAGGCGCAAGGGCTTACGCGCATACAT
>OFRL01000840.1_pt1 | contig 12102 bp, 9 predicted proteins | sample 1543121 | NCBI WGS metagenome assembly OFRL01 (sample SAMN07774228, study PRJEB24372) | wastewater metagenome | isolation source: Lake Maggiore Cannobio | place: Italy: Cannobio | collected 2016-01
GCAAGATGTCAGCCTTGCAGCGCGAGACGCGGTGAGTAACGAACTGCTCGGCTACCTTCCACTGATGAAGCGACCAGACGGCGTCATCTACTCAGGTGCAACGTTTCACATTGATTACGCCACGGTGCTCCTTGCGCCACTCCCCTCCGGCGAAACAGGTGGAATAGATGACGTTGCAGCCTCACTTGCGAGGGCGCTCATCAACACCAACGCACCGCTTAACCTGTTGCGCCTCCGCACCGAAGACGCCGCGCACGCACGCATGATCAGCGCTATCACACACGCCGCCGAAGCGAACAAGCGAACCGCAACGTTCGGTATTGAAGAGCCTGCGCCATTCATTGATCTCCTTGGGATCACTACGTTTGATGAACATCTAGAACGCCTTGACAAGAAGGAGCGTCACGAGACTCGGCGCAAGCTTCGCCGCGCGGAGGCGGCGGGGGTGCAGATCAGCGCGAGCAAAGATCTGAGCACCGATCTCCCAGAGTTCATTCGGCTGCACCGCGCGCGTTGGGGCGAGAACGGACTCTTTACCGCAACAGATAAGGGAGCGTCAGAGGAGCGCTTCATGCGCGAGATGTTCAGCACCGCACCAGCAGGGATGATCACGCTACTGCTGGCGCGCAACGAAGAGTTCGGGACTTTTGCGGCGGGACTCTTCTTGCGAGACGCGAACGCGCTGCGCTACTGGAATGCTGGTGGTGACATAGCGGCGCGCGCACTCTCACCGGGTGTCTTGCTCTTTGCGCACGGATTGACAATGGCGATTAGTGAGAAGCTGCCGCGCCTTGACTTCTTGCGCGGCAACGAAGCGTATAAGTACGAGTGCGGCGCGGTCGATGCGCAGGTGATGCAGCTCCAGGTGCCAGCATGATTCATAACAGTCATAGCGAACCGTGCACCGCACGTAAGCCGATCGGTCCGCTCCCTGACGGGAGCCGCATTCACGTGGTGCAGCTCTTAGCGACCGGGACGAACGGTGGTGCGCAGGAGAGCGTGGTGAACACGGTGTTGCGCATGGATCTCAGCCGTCACGATGTTCGTGTCATCTCGCTTTCACATGGCAGCACGATCAAGCGACTCGAACGACTCGGTGTTACCACGGAGGTGATTGAAGACGAAGAGGACAGCCGCGCCGCAGCGGTGCTTGCCGATCGTCTGATTGCACTCAAGACGCAGGTGGTACATGCGCACATGTTCCGCGCTGAGGTGGTGGCGGTGCTCGCCGCCGATCTCGTGGAGGCACGCACTGGGAAGCGGCCGCTTCTTATCTCAACGGTGCACTCAAGCCGCTTCCGCTCGGCTGAGGATCGGGAACTCCTTGAGAAGATCACGCCGCGCATTGATCACCTGATCGCCGTGAGCGACGCGATCGTGCGAAAGATCGTGGCCGAAAGCCGCGACAGCACCAGCATCAGTCGCATCTATAACGGCGTGGACCTCGAGCGATTCGACAAGGTGATCAGCCGCGAGGCGGCGCGCAAGGAGATCGGTGTTCCAGACACAGCACTTCTTGCTGTCTCGGTCGGCCGCCTAGAGCCAGAGAAGGGCCACCCCACGCTCATTGAGGCGTGGCCGCTGGTGCATCACAACTTCCCAGAGGCCCAGCTCCTGATCGTTGGAGAGGGCTCCGAGCGCGATCGCCTAGAGGGGCTCGCCGCCGCACACCTTCGCAGCGAGATCTGCTGTGAGAGCGTCGCCTTCCTCGGCCGGCGTGACGATATCCCCACCATCCTCGCCGCGGCGGATGTGGTGGTGATGCCGAGCTATCGCGAGGCGCAGGGGATCGCCATCATTGAAGCGCTTGCAGCCGAGCGCCCAGTGGTTGCGAGCAACGTGGGTGGAATTCCAGAGATGATCACCGATGGCGAGAATGGCATTCTTGTCCCATCCCACGATCCGGCCGCACTCGCGTCGGCGATTGACCTCATCTTTAAGAAGCCAGAGATTGGCGCACAACTTGCCGCTAAAGGACATGCGCTTGTCCACGCTGAACTCTGCATTGATTACATGCTCCGAGATATCGAGTCGATCTACGCGCTCGCGGTTGGCGGCAGCATGGCGCTTGTTCCGGATCGAAACGGCGTTCGCGCAATCGACGCTACGAACTAGCGAGCGAAGCGTTCGCTTCGCGAACTAACCGCGGCGGACGGCGCTCCAGTAGCGCTCAGCGGAACCGCTCTTCCCCGCGGCGAGTGCAACGCGCGCGCCATGACCACGCACCGCATCGGCCATCTTCTGGTCGGAGCCGAAGAGGTGTGGCACCTGCGACGCGTAGAGCTTGATCCCCTGAATCTTCGTCTCAATGACGTTGCTGATATCTGCGATCTCTGGCGTTAGAGAGATATCGGCGGGAAGTTCTGCGCGATATTCGGCGGGAAGTCCGGCTGACGGATTGAACTCGTTCCACCAGGCGTACGGGAAATCTTCGTAGAAGGAGATCTTGCTCGCCCAATCTGGACCGGGCATCTCCCACTTGCGTGGCTCAGCAAGAAGGGCTGCGCCAACCTTGCGCGCCAACTGGTGATCAACATGCGAACCGATGCCGAGTGGGAAGTAGACGTGCTGCGGTTCAAGTCGCGTGATCTCTTGCGCAAGGAGTGTGATCGGCGCAGCGTCACCTGGACGCACGCTGCCGAGGAGTTGTTCGTCACCCTCATATCCGCGGAAGACAGCATCTGGAAGATCAAGGAAGACAACCGCCGCTTCACTAAAGAGCGCGTAGTACTCATCTTCAACTTTCCGTTGCGCCATCGCTTCGCCAGCCGCCGCCGCAACCGCCGTGTTGCCCGGCGTGTGCGTTCCTTGGCCGCCAACGGTATCAACGTCTTTTGCATGAGGAAGTCCACCACCACCACTGATGTCCGCCTTGCGGTACCAGGATGCGCGCTGCCAGAACTCTTTCGCGCTCGCATCTGCCTCCTGCTGCGTTGCACCGAGTCGCGCCGGCTCCGCTTGCCACGGTGCGAGCTCGCTTGCTGTTTCACCGGGAACTGCAACATCGGTGGCAACTGAACCGCTATCAAATGCTTGCGTGGATGGCCAGATCGCCTTCCCGCCGAAGCCGAGCGCTTGGCGCTGGTACGGCGACATGCGGTTCAGATCGCCGTGGCCGGAGAAGACGCTAATGATGATCACGTTCTGGCCGAGTTCGCGAAGGTGCGCGATCAAGCCACCACAGGAGAGTGCGGCATCATCCGGATGCGGTGAGATGAAGATGTGGCTCATGGCGCTGCAATAACCAGCGTGCCGTGCGCGCCGCTCGCGCTACGGGCTTGGGGACGCGCTCGGCGACTCCGAGGCGCTTGGCGCAGGTGTTGCAGAGAGCGCCTTTGGGAGCGTTTTGATCAAGCCGTCACGCCCCATCAGAAGCGGATAGGCGATCACCGCCGCCATCGCGATCGTTGCAACAAGCACGAAGAGGCGTGGCCCGCGATCCTTCGCGACGGCTCGTTTCGGTGTGAACTCTTGCTGCTCTGTGCTCATGCGGCTGATTCTAGCGGGGTCAACGGAGTGAGGCGTATCCGGTGAGCTCCACGTAGGCGGCGCCGCTCACTGGTCGGCCGTTGAGCGTGCCGCTGACCCGATTCGCCCCCTCCCAATAGATCACCCCCGTGGTGGCCCGCGTGTCCAGCTCCTGGTCAAGCACCTCGGGGCTGATCGCCACACTCAGCCCCTTTGACGGGATCTCCAGCCTCCAGCCCGAGGGCCAGTTCGCCCCCGTCGCTGGGCTGAGCCAGCTCCCCGTCGCCGTGAGCTGAATATCGCTGGCGGTAATGCGCTCAACGCTGCCGTTCGCCGCCACCCAGGTGCCGTAGATCAGCGGGTAGTTGCCATCTGCGTCGCGTACGAACGAGAGCATCAGATCGATTGGTCGCCCCGCGCTATCCGTCATGTTCAACGCGAACCAGTCCCAACCACCGCCACCAATGGCAATGAAGTCGCCCCACTGATGATCAAACCATGAACTCCCAACAACTGACAGCACCACACCATCAATCGTGATCTCTCCTTGCGTTGGCATGCGCGTGCGCGAGTAGTAGTACGAACCACCAGCGTCGGCAAAATCAACCCAACCATCGTCGTCATGCAGTACTGGCGCAGCGGGTGCGGCGAGCTGCAACGCCAACCATTCGGCGCTGATCTGCATCCCGCCATCAAGGCCAAGGTTCATCACCCACGGTTCGTTTCCCAGCGTTGCAGGATTGAGCGGATCCGCACCAGTAATCGCGAACGCGGCGGCTGGTGGCACAAAGAACTGCGCACCGATATCAACTTGCGGACCAATCTCGGAACGCTGCACATACTGGAATGATCCGGCACGATCGCCTCGCGGCTTCTCTGTCAACGCAACATGAGAAGCCCACGTCACAGGAAATGCACCGCGCTCAGCGCGGAAGATCACCGCTTCATAACCAAACTCGCGAGAACCATCCAGCGTTGCAAGGTGGCCGGTGACGTACCACCACTCAGTGAGTCGATCATGCGCCGCATCGTCGCGCGGGAAGCTGACCGGCTGCGGATCGTTGCGTGGCGCAAGCGGCGTCGCCTTAACGCTCGGCGCGCCAGTAGGCGCGGCACTGTTGGAGAGGATCGGTCCGTTGCACGCGCTAACGGCAAGCGCCGCGAATAGAACGAGCACTAGCGCGCGTCTCATCGTGCTCGCGCCTCCGTCTCCGCTTCCGTTGCAATGCGTCCGGAGAGGAGTCGCTCCATCCAGCGCGGTGCCCACCAGTTCCACTTGCCGAAGAGTCGCATCGTTGCAGGAACCAGCAGCGCGCGAACAATGGTGGCATCGAGCGCAACGGCAATCGCAACGCCAACGCCGAGCGCCTTGATCAACACGATCTCGGCAAAGACAAACGACCCAGCGACCACCACAACAATCAACGCGGCTGATGTAATGATACGGCCGCTGCGCTCAAGGCCGCCAGCAACGGCGGCGGCGTTATCGCCCGTGCGATCGTAGATTTCGCGCATGCGCGTCAGCAGGAAAACTTCGTAATCCATCGAGAGGCCAAACAAGACGCAGAACAAGATCACGGGGATCGTGGTCTCCACAAATCCGAGTGGTGCAAAGCCGAGAATCGCGGAGAGATTCCCCTCCTGGAAGATCCAGACGAGTGCGCCGAAGCTCGCAAGGATTGAGAGGGTATTCATGACGACCGCTTTAATCGGCAAGACAATTGATCGCAGCAGCACCGCAAGGATGAGCAGCGTGGCGAGGATCACCACCGCAGCGGTGCGCGGGAATTCGCCGGAGATGGTGTCTACCACGTCAACAATCTCCGCCGCACCGCCACCAATGAGTGCGTTGAGTCCTGCAGGCGGCGTGATAGCAGACGGCGTGCCCGCGGCAATACTGCCCGGATGTGCCGCGCGAAGTTCACCAACGAGCGCGCGTGACTCTGGACGATTCGGTCCATTTGTTGGTGTGATGGAGACGGTGGTGAGATCACCAGCGGTGGTGAAGCTCAGGATCTGCGCCGCATAACGATCTGGCGGCGTCGCGCCGTCAGTTGAAGAGGATGAGTAGAGCAGCTGGTACTGCGTGAGCGTCAGTCGCGGATCAATCGAGACAATGGAATCTACGCGCGCCACACGCGGATCTGCCTGCAGCGCCTGCACCCAGTCATAGAGGAGCTTGATGTTCGCAGCGCTCGTGACTGGGCCATCCGTGCGCACGGCGGCGGTCATGGGGCTAAACGAGCCTTCGCCGAATGCGTCGGTGAGCGCGTCGAGCGCCTGGCGACTCGGGACGCGCTCGGGGAGGATGCTGCCGTCTGGTGCGTTGAAGCGCACCCCAAGCCACGGCGTGCCGAGGGCGATCAAGAGGGCGAGCGTTGGCAGGGCCACGGCAATCGGTCGGCGCATCACGGCGCGTGCGAGGCGTGCCCACGGTCCACGCTCGTTGACCTTGCCGCTCCCTAGGCGGCGGATCGCGAGCCGATTCACGCGCGGCCCAAGCAGGCTCAAGATCGCTGGCATCAGCGTGACGCTGGAGGCTACGGCGATCGCCACAGTGATCGCACCAGCAATGCCGATGCTGCGCAGGATGGCGAAGTCAAAGAGGGCGAGGCCGGCCAAGCCGAGCATCACCGTGACGCCAGAGAAGAAGACGGCGCGCCCCGCCGTGGCAACGGTGCGCTGCACCGCATCACCGAGTTTCGCACCGCGACCGAGCTCTTCGCGGAATCGCGAGACGAGAAGGAGCGAGTAGTCCACGCCAAGCCCAAGGCCGAGCAGCGTGGTGAGATTCAAGACGAAGATGCTCATGCGCGTTGCCTGCGCAATACCAAAGATCGCCGCAAGCGCAACGAGCACCGTTGCGCCACCAACCGCGAGTGGCAGCCCCGCCGCAACGGCAGATCCAAAGACGAGCAGCAAGACAATCGCCGCAAGCGGAAGGCTGATCAACTCACTGCGCTGCAGATCGGTTTCAGAAACGATCTGGATGTCTGCATAGAATGATGGCCCGCCAGCGAGCGCAACCTTAATCCCATCAACCTCAACGAGCGCCGCTTGGATCCCCTCAAGTGCCGCTGGTGAATCGTCTGGCTTGAGATCAAGCAAGATCACGTCATAGACAATCTTCTTCTCCACGTTGACCTGTGTTGGCGCGATCAAGTGTGAACGCGAGCCCACCACGTGTGGCGCGTTCGCCACGCCAGCAACGGCTCGTTGCGCCGCCGCCTCAAATTGCGGCGTTCCTGGTGTCAGCGTTGATGAGCTGATCGCAAGAACGAGTGCAGAGGGTGGCGCGCCGAGCTCACTCTCTAGCGCTGCGCGCGACCGCGCACTCTCCAGCGTTGGAAGATCAAAGCCACCCGCCTGCAGTGCGCCTGGCGCCTGTGGTGCAAACGGAAGTGCGCAGAGAACAATAAAAACCCATGCGCCAATCACCAGTCGTGCATGTGCGTGCACGAATGCGCCGAGTCGTTCAAACGGTGGCAAGCTGCGCACAGCTCGCACTCGTCGCGCCACGCTAGTGACCTAGAGCGAGGCGAGTGGCGAGCCAGTCCGGAAGCCCTGCGGCATCAATCGCCTCTTGCGCGGCGGGGATGTTGTACTCCACACGCCGCCACGTCACAGTTCCCAGTCCTGCGCCAAGTTCGTCGCGCTCCCAGAGCAGCCACGCCGCGCGCGGATCGCGATCGCGTGGCTGGCCGACGGAGCCGGCGTTGACCAGCGAGGCAGTCTTCAGTGGAATCGCCTCCGCACCAACGTGCGTTCTCTGCGCAATGCCGTCCTGCAGACTCCAGATTGCTGGGACGTGCGTGTGGCCATGAAAGAGGAGTGGCGTTGCAAGTACGCGAAGGTTCTCTTCAGCGATCTCCCGTTGCACGACGTACTCCATGATCGGATCGCGTAGCGACGCGTGCACGATGGTTGCCGCACCCATCTCCACCACTCTCGGGAGTGCACGCAACCAGCTGCGACTCTCTGCCGTAAGGACATCACGCGTCCAGAGCGCCGCGGCGTGCGCCCCTTCGTTGAAGGTCTCAATCACGTCGTCGCCGAGTGCTGCAAGATCGTGGTTCCCCATCACACCAGTTGCGCCAACGCGCTGCAACTCCGTGACTACTTCATTCGGTGATGCGCCGTATCCCACCACGTCACCGCAGTGCCAGATCGGCGCACCCGGTGCTGTGCGCGCCACGTCTTCAAGGACCGCCTGCAGCGCAGGGAGGTTTGCATGCACGTCAGAGAGAATGACAACGTTCATAAACCTCCTACCCTCGTGCGCGCAGGCGCTTCAAGAGGCCAAGGCGCCATGCGCCGAGCAGCAAGAGTGCTGGCAGCCCGACCACCAGAAGAAGTGTGTCGAGTGGTGCGAGGTAGCCCTGCACCTCCTCCCAGCGCTCACCGAGCGCCGCGCCGCCCCAGATAAGTGCGGTGTTCCAGGCAAGCGCGCCAACTGCGCTATAGGTCAAGAAGGGGAGCAGCGGCATGCGCGCAATCCCGGCTGGGAAGGAGATCGCCGTGCGGAGGAGCGGCACGAAGCGGCTCCAGAAGACAACCTTCCCACCATGCTTCGCAAAGAAGCGATCGGCGCGGTCAAGGTCTTCGGTTGAGATGCGCACGAACCCGCCGTAGCGCTCCAGCAGCCGCCGTCCGCCGTACGCGCCAATCGCATACGCGCCCCAGGTACCAACCATGGAGCCGAGCGTGGCAAAGAAGATCGCAGGGACCAGCTCCCAGCGGCCGCCCGTGAGCGGCTCGATCGCCGTGGGATCGGCCACCAGGAATCCGGCGAACGGGAGGATGAACTCAGAAGGGACAGGGAAGCTGGAGGCGTCCACCGCCATCGCCACAGCAAGGCCGAGATAGCCGACCGCCTCATAGAGGGAGGTGATCAACGGGATCAGGATCTGATCAAGCCATGCGAGCATGCCTATAGCGTGCCAGAGATCGCCCCCGAGCGAGCGGTTCGCTATGATCTGGCCATGACACTCTTTACGCTCCCGTTCACGAATCCGATCGAGTTCTTCATCTCACTCGCCATTGGCGGGGGGTTCGTCTACATCTTCCAGAAGTCCGCCATGAGCCAGGAGCAGCGCGAAACCGCATGGGTGAAGCGCTTCATCACTGGACCAAACTCCAAGGTGATCTGGGGCGCCGCATGGATCGTGTGGGCTGTTGTCTTCGGCCTGATCCTCGGCACCTTCACTGACAAGACCGCCGCCTCCGCCTACGGCTCGGTCGGCCTTGTTGCCATGTTCTCCGGCTTCTTCGTCATGATGGGCTTCATCTGGGCCACCATCGGCGAATAGCCGCCTAACTCAAGAAGCAACCGTTTACTCGCCGCAGGCGTCGGCGTTCAGCGTCCCCATAATCCAACTCCAGCCACGGAAGTCTCCAGTGCGCCCAACGTGGAGCGGGTGCGCGCAGTCCCAGGCGGCGGCGAAGCTATCCAGCACATCGCCTGCATCCAACCGTGCACCGTTATGGAAGCGCACGTCACTTCGCAGCGCACACTCCACCACGAGTCCGTCTGCAGACGCAACACAGCCAGTGGCAAGTCGCGGTTCGGCGGCGGTACCGCCCTCCGTATATCCGTAAAGTCCTTCCATCACTTGCGCGCAGATGCGCACCGCTTCACGATCCTCTTCATCCATGCAGTAGAGGCCGGCCGGCTCGCCGCCCTGCAGCCAGGTGAACGTGTCGCTCCCCTCAACGCGCACGGAGGCGAGCCGCTCCATTGCAACCGGTGAAGCAACCAAGCCGCGGACCGCTGCACGCGCTGCAATTAGTGATGCACCGTTCGCAATCGGCACCACAGGAACCTGCGAACGAATCTCGTTGTTGATTTGCGTGAAGAGCGCTGCACGAGCAGCAGGGTCCAACTCACGCTGCGCCTCATCCAAAAGCGCAACCAGCCGCGGATACTGATCACCGTGCGCTGGACCAGAGGTTGAACCGAAGTCAATGCCGAGTGAATTCCACGCCTCTGGGTAATCAGGGAGTGCGGCGGAGAAGGAGGCGCCGCGCTGTTCGCCAGAGAGGAGCTTCCCAATGTAGCCACCCGCCTCCTGCACATCCAGCGTGACGCGAATCCCAACTGCGGCGAGCTGCGCCTGGATATCTGTTGCCACCGCAACAGGATCAGGGAGATATGCACGTGGCGTCTCACGAAGTGAGAGTGTCAAGTCAATGCCGTTTGGATAGCCGGCCTCTGCAAGTAGCGCGCGTGCCGCGATGAGATCCTGTGCGTACCACGCATCACCTTCGCAGGCGCCGTCAATGACGCACGGAGGCACGTGCGTTGCAAGCGTGGAACCAGATGGGTAGAAGAGATCAACGATCCGCTGACGATCGAGTGCGATTCCGATCGCTTGGCGCACGCGCACGTCACTCACTGGCGCATAGCGATTGTTGAAGTTCAGGTAGAAGGTGTTGAATCCCGGACGCGTAATGAGCGCAAGTGAAGAGTCAGCGGCGATTGCCGCCTCATCTGTTGGCGCAAGATTATCCGCCGCGTCAACTGTCCCCGCGCGGAGCTGCAGTAGTCGTGCCGCAGACTCTGGCTCCCACTGGATCACTACGCGCTCGCTAGCGGCGCGATCACACCAATACGCACCGTTGCGCGTCAACACGATCTGCACTCCCTGCTCCCATGCAGAGAGCGTAAGTGGCCCTGTGCCGTTCATCGTGGTGGCAAGCGAGCCGTCCGCAATAGCAGCGGCGAGCCAACCCGAGTCGTTAACGGCAAAATTCGTGACCGCAAGCTTCTGCGTGAAGGCGGGATCGGGTGCGCAGAGGGTGAAGCGCACAGTCAGTTCGTCTACTGCCTCAATCTGTGCAATCCCAAGACGCGCGGCGCCACTCTCACTCACAGCACATTCGCCGACGCTAGCCTCTGGCCAGCTTCGCGTAGAGAATGCAATCTCAGATGAGGGTGCAGGTGTGCCAGCGCACGCGCCAGCGAGCAGTCCTGCTGTGAGAAGGGAAAGCACGAGTCTCATCTGCAGAATAGTAGCGAGTGCCTAGAGACGACGCAGCGCATAGAATCCCCAAATGCGCCTCACCAAATCAGCGACCCAGATCAAGAAGAACGACCCGCGCGACTTGCGACTGGTCATGGCGGGGCAAGGGATCTCGCTGGTTGGAGATGCGATCACAGCGCTGGCGCTGCCGATCGTTGCGGTGGACCTGCTGAACGCGAATTCGCTCGACACGGGGCTCCTTGGTGCGGCGAGCACGGTGGCGTACTTGGCGCTCGGACTACAGGCGGGCGTCTGGATTGATCGCGCGTCACGCCGGCAGTTCTTGATTGCGGCGGACGTTGCACGTGTGGTGCTGCTGCTGGCGATACCGATCCTCTATGTGCTCGGCGTGCTCACGCTGCCACTCCTCATTGCAATGCAGGTTGGCATTGGCGCCGCAACCGCCTTCTTTCAGATCGCAATGCCCGCGTATCTCCCGAGACTCGCGAGCGGCGAGCAGCTCCTGAAGATCAACTCGCGCATTGTGGTGCTTGGCGAAGGTGCGGGCTTCGTTGGACCAGGACTTGCGGGCGGATTGATCACCCTCTTCTCTGCCCCCGTTGCGCTCGTTGCTGATGCGCTGAGCTTTGCCTTAAGTGCGCTCAGCATTGCTGCAATCAAAACAAAAGAGCCAGCAGCACCTAAGAAGAGTTCGCACAGTGTGGCGAAGGATTTGCGCGAAGGGGTCCGCGCGCTCTGGGCTCGTCCACTGTTGCGCTTGATTACGTTAGAGGCGGTCAACGGGAATGTTGCCTTCAGCATCATGCTGGGTCAGTCAATCATCTTTCAGCGACTCGACCTTGGCTTCAGTCCCGCACTCATTGGCGCTACCGCCTCCGCCGGATTCCTAGGCGGACTGCTCGGTAGTGCAGTTGCGCCAGCGGCACTGAAGCGCGTTGGATTCGGCCGTTTAATCTTTGGCACCACGATCATCTTTGGCTTTATTGAGTTCCTGCAGCCACTCGCCGCCATTGCGCCGGTGGAGCTTCGCATCCCGCTTGTAGCGACAAACTTCTTCCTTGGCGGCTTCTTCCTCTTGACCTACATCGTCCCAGTCACCACCTTCCGTCAGCTTGTGATTCCAGATCGACTCCTTGGTCGTGTGATGGGAGTGAATCGCGTGGTGACCTGGGGTATTGGGGCCACGTTCGGCTTTGCGATTGGCGGGGTGATTGCGAACGCCACGAATCGGCCGATTGCGCTCTTGATTGGCGCGATCATGCAGACGCTCGTGCCGCTCATCATGTTCGGCGGTGCCCGTATCTGGAAGCACCGCACCATTGCCGCCGCGGTAGCGAGCGACACCCGCGCCGCCTCCCGCTAAGATCTCCCCATGTGCAAGAAGATCACCTGCGATATCTGCAAGAAGCCAACCTGGGAGGGCTGCGGCGAACACATTGAGGACGCCCTCAAAGACGTCCCAACATCAGATCGCTGCACCTGCCCCCGCGAGCCGAAGAAGAGCTAACGCGCTAGGCGCGCTCGGTTACGCCCCACTGGTTTGATCCGGCGTCGCTCTTAGTGGCGAGCCAGACGATCAGCACGATCCATCCGATGATCGGAATGATCCCAATGAGTAGCCACCAGCCGCTCTTTCCAATGTCATGCATGC
>OFRL01000845.1_pt1 | contig 12006 bp, 8 predicted proteins | sample 1543121 | NCBI WGS metagenome assembly OFRL01 (sample SAMN07774228, study PRJEB24372) | wastewater metagenome | isolation source: Lake Maggiore Cannobio | place: Italy: Cannobio | collected 2016-01
CAGCCGATGCAGTCAACTGGTCGATCCACTTTTGATTGTTGCCCAACACACCGGCCATTCCTTCACCCAATGCTCGAGCGCATGCACCAGTCAATGTTGCAATGTCCACGATGGCATCTGGTTTTTGATTTGCAGCAAGCGACAAACCATCGGCCAAGATCAATCGACCTTCAGCATCGGTGTTAAAAATCTCAACTGTCTTGCCATTGTGCATGTGCAGCACATCGCCCATAGCCATTGCACTACCCGAAGGCAAGTTGTCGGTGCACATCAAGTATCCAGTCACTTGGTTTGTGCAGCCGAGCGCTTTCAGAGTTGACATCGACGACAACACTGCAGCTGCGCCGCTCATGTCGCCCTTCATCATTGCGTGCGAAGAGTCGGATGGCTTGAGCGAAATGCCGCCAGAGTCGTACATCACTCCCTTGCCAACCATCACTAGATGCGGTTTACCTTTTGCGCCAGTTGGCTTGTATGTCAAACGAACCATGCGTGGCGGTTCGACGCTTCCGCGATTGACTCCGACGATTCCGCCGCAACCCATTGCGAGCAATTGGTCTTTATTGAGGTGCAGCTGCCGCTTGTCGTACACCGCCCATTCGAATTCGCGCGTCATGCCGAGGGCGTCTACCGGACAAGCATCGACGCACATCCCGCAAAACAAACAGCGGGTCATGTCCATGTAATATTCTTTGGAGTAGCGCTTCGCCGGCTGGCCCGGCACTTCCGCGCTGACGACGCGAATCACCCGCGAGGGGCAGGCAGCTTCGCAGAGATCGCAGCCGACACATTTTTCCGTTCCGTCGTCATAGCGCAGTAGGGCCAGCATCCCGCGATAATTGTCCGGTAGCGTCCGTTTCTCATGCGGGTACTGTAGGGTAATTGGCCGGTAATGCAGCAGGTGCGACATGGTCGCTTTCATGCCGACCAGAAGGTCGTAGAAGGTGATGGTTTTGATCCATGCTTTGAGTGTCATTCGTGTCATGCTTTCAGCGAGCAGCAGTCAGCTTTATCGAAATGCAAATCTAGCACGGTTCGTGGACGGCGCTCGTACATCACCGCGGGAAAAAATACGCGGTGATAGCCGTGACGACGATGTTGGCCAACGCGATCGGCAACATGACCTTCCAGCCGAACCGCATCAACTGGTCGTAACGCAGCCGAGGCAACGTGGCGCGCAACCAGAAAAATAGGAAGAGGAACATATAGACTTTCAAGGTAAACCAAGCGACGTTTTCGACCCAGGCCAGCTGCTCGAGGCCGGCATAGCCGAGGATCGTGCCGGGATAGGGGGCGTTCCAGCCCCCCAGGAAGAGCGAGGCGGCCACGCAGGACACAAGCACCATGTTGGCGTATTCCGCGATGAAGAAGAACGCGAAGCGCATACCGCTATATTCCGTGAAGAATCCGGCCACGAGTTCGCTCTCCGCTTCCGGTAAGTCGAAGGGGACACGATTGGTCTCGGCCACGGCGGAAATGACAAAGACGACGAAGGCGAAGATTTGGGTATGGATTGGGAAAAACCCATCCGGCCTGGCGCCCCAGATGAACCAATGCCAAAAGCCGCCGGCCTGGGCCTGCGTGATCGTGACGAGGCTCAGAGAGCCCGATAGCAAGAGGACGCCGACGATGGCCAATCCGACGTTCAGTTCGTAGCTGATGACCTGGGCCGCGGAGCGCAGGCCTCCCAGGAGCGAGTATTTGCTGTTGGAGGACCAGCCACCCAGAATGATCCCGTAGGCGCCGATCGAGGCAAAGGCCAAGATGTACAGGACGCCAATGTTGATGTCACTGATGACGAAGGGTTTGATCGTAATGCCAAAGATGTTCACGGTGACGTTCGGGCCGAAGGGGATGACGGCGAACCCGATCATGGCCGGCACCATGGCTAGGATCGGCGCTAGGGTGAACATGGCTTTGTTCGCCCCGGCCGGCACGATGTCTTCCTTAAAGAACAGCTTGAGTCCGTCGGCGATTGGCTGAAGGATGCCATAGGGACCGACTTCCATTGGGCCCATGCGATCCTGCATCCAACCGAGTACTTTTCGCTCGGCTAGGGTTAGGATCATGACCGTCAACATCACGATGCCCATTACTGCCACTATTTGGGCGAGCGATACTGCAAGTCGCAGGCTTAGTTCAGTCACGACAGCACTCCTGGATGACAAGTGGAAAAGTAATCCATGTTTGTTAGCTCACGTCGTTTTCCTCACCGAGACGGAGGCTGTCCGATAGGATGGGACCTTCGTCTCCGGATCGATGGTACAGTCGAAAAGTTGCAGGGCCTCCTGCGCGAAGTGATCGGGGAACCAAGCCAATCCTTCCGGCACGCGATCGAGTACTTTCACCGTCGTCGTACATTCGCCACGGCTGTTCGAGAGGTTGACACGATCCCCTGTGGCGATGCCGAATTTGGCTGCATCCAGAGGGCCCATCTGCAAGAACCCGCTCGATTCGATCTGGAGTAGGCCCTTCGAATGGGTCGACAGTTTTCCCGAATGGAATAGGCTCTGAGTGAGGCCCAGCTGAACTGTTCCCTCCGGCCGTCCGGTCCGGGCGGGCAGAGTATACCGAGTCGCAAGGTCTCGGCGATATCCCCCCGTGACGTATCGCTCGACAGTGGCTCGATCGACGGAGGGAGGGATCGGTGTTGGGCCAAGCGATCCGTATCCGGGAATGACTGATCGGATCTCTTTCAAGATTTCTTTGGCATCGCCATATTCCAATGGCGCATTGAGGAACACCGAGAAGGCCGAAAGGATTTCCCAGTCTGGGCGACTATCACCCACTGGATTGATCGCCGGCCGCACGGATTGGACATGGCCTTCCGAGTTAGTGACGGTCCCGGCTTTCTCCATGGCGGAGGCGGCAGGGAGCACCACATGGGCGAGCAGGGCTGTTTCTGTGAGGAACAGTTCCTGGCAGACGAGGAACTCTAGTTTACTCAAGGCTTCTTTAGCTCTGGTCTGGGGCGGAAGGCTCCCGACGGGATTCTCTCCGACAACAAAGAGGGCTTTAATGGTTCCAGTTTGCGCCTGGTCGATCATCTCGAGGAGTGTGGCTCCTGGCGTTAGAGGGACTTCTTCTTTCCAGGCCCGCGCCATCTGGGCCCGCGCATCCTGGTCGGTGAGGTCGAGCGCGTTCGGTAACAGTTCTGCGACCGCTCCCATTTCAACCGCTCCTTGATCGTTATTTTCTTCCGCCAAAGGAGCGAATCCGCAGCCGCTGTCGGTCAATTTTCCAGTCAAGAGTAGCAGGTCGAGAAGATTGAGGCAGATGCCATAGCCTCCTTGACTGCGGAGCAGGGTCTGGCCTGCCAGTACAACGACGCGGCGGCCTTTTGCCACGGAGGCTGCCATCTGCACGAAGGATTCGCGCGAGACCCCTGTGCTCAGAGCCAGTTCGCCCCAGGAAAGCTGCTGGACTGCTTTGGAGATGGAGAGTACATAGTCTGAGGCTCGCTGCTGGAGCGTCCCCTCGATAAGGGTTTCCTCAACTACCGCTTTGAGCAGGCCAAGGACGGCGGCACTGAACTGGGCTGGTGCGACAGAGAAATGTTGCTGCGACAAATTGGTGATGTTACTAATCGTACCGATCGCAGGCTGGAGCGCTTCGATTGTCAGCAGGGTCGCGTCATGTTTTTTGACGGCTTCTTTCACTCGAAGGCCGGTGATCGGATTAGTTTCGGTGATATTGGTGCCGACCAGGAGGAGCACATCCGCCTGTACGATATCTTCGAAGGTGACGGTCCAGCGATGGGTGCCTTGCACACGCTTCATGGCCTGTACTCCATTGACATGGCCGTAGCGGGCGCTGCTGTCGAGATTATTAGTCCCGATCGTAAGGCGCATGAATTTCTGGAACAGATAGAGCTCTTCGTTGGTACAACGGCCGGAAATGAGGCCGCCGAAGGCCTGAGGGCCATGGGCTAGCTTGAGCCGAGTGATCTGTTCCGCCACAAACAGCAAGGCGTCTTCCCAGGTGACCTCGACCAGCGCACCGTGTCGTCTGATCAAGGGCTTAGTGATTCGACTGGAATGGCTAGTGGCGTGAAATCCGAAGAATCCACGGGCGCAGAGGTCGCCATTGTTTCGACCGGTCCCCTGGGCGCTGTTCACTTCGATCAACGTCTGGTCCTTGGTTTGGACCGTGAGTTGGCAGCCGTCACCACAAAACGTACAGACCGTGTCGGCTCGCTTGAGCATCCAGGGGCGGTATTCGTACATCGAAAGACGGCTAGTGATGGCGCCGACCGGGCAAATCTGCACGCAGCCGCCGCAGAACTCACAGTCCAGCGGATGGGCGGCGAACGATTTGATCTCGGTCATCGTGCCTCGCCCGACCGGGGCGAGGGCTTTCACGTCCATCACTTCGTCACAGTAGCGGACGCAGCGTAAACATTGCACGCAGCGGTTCATCTGCGTTTCGATGAGGGGGCTGAAATATTCTTTCTGGAAGATGCGCTTGGTCTCCGCGAACCGGCTGGTCGTCGCGGTGTATTCATGCGAGAAGTCCTGCAGGTCGCATTTGCCGCCCTGGTCGCAGACCGGACAATCCAGCGGGTGATTCGCCAGGATGAACTCGAGGACCGACTTGTGGGCGTCGTGGACGACGGTTGTAGCGGTGCGAATGGACATACCTTCGGTCGCGACCGTGCTGCAGGAGGTCTGGAGCTTCGGCATCTTTTCGACTTCGACCAGGCACATGCGACAGTTCGCATTCGGCTTGAGCTTCGGGTGGTAGCAGAAGTGGGGAATCATCACGCCGACCCGGCGAGCAGCTTCGATCACCAGGGTACCCTTGGGTACCGAGATGGGAATGCCGTCGATCGTCACGCGAACGGTGTCGGTTGTGGTTGCCATTATTACGGTCTTCCCGCGGGTCGTTTCAGGGCGATGAGGTTAGCTGCTTCCGCTTCATGGATCAGCCTGACATACTCGGGACGCCAATGCTTGAGGGTGCTCATGATCGGCGAGATTTCGGCGTCGCCGAAGGAGCAGACCGTGCGACCCACGATGTTCTTGCATAGATCGACCAAGGTTTCAAGGTCTTCCATCTGCCCACGTTTTGCGACGATTCGGCGCATGGTTTGTACCAACCAAGAGCTGCCTTCGCGGCAGGGACTGCACTTCCCGCAGGACTCATGGTAGAAAAATTCCATGAGGCGAAGCGCGGCCCAGACCATGTCCGTGCCCTCTTCCATCACGGTGACTCCGCCGGAGCCGAGCATGGAGCCGGCGGCGGCGACGGATTCGAAATCCAATTTGACGTCGAGGCTGTCCGGGGTGAGAAATGGGGCTGACGCTCCACCGGGGATGAAGGCCTTGAGCGGCTTGTTAGAACGCATACCTCCGGCTTCTTCGTAGATCAATTCGCGGAAGGTGACCCCCATCGGTACTTCATAGTTGCCCGGCCGCTTCACATGGCCGCTCACGCAGAAGATTCTCGTGCCGGTGCTCTTGGGCGGAGAGCCGATGGCCGAGAACCATTCGGAGCCCCGGCTGATGATGTGGGGCAGGTTTGCGAGGGTCTCGACGTTATTCACCACGGTCGGTTTGTTATAGAGACCGTGTGTTGCAGGGAAGGGCGGTTTGACGCGCGGCAGACCGCGCTTGCCTTCGAGTGACTCCAATAAGGCGGTTTCTTCCCCGCAGATATAGGCGCCGGCGCCTCGGTGGACCCACACATTAACGGTGATCCCTGCGCCTAGGATGTTTGCGCCGATGTAGCCGGCGATCCGTGCTTCCGCGATGGCGGACTCTAGAATTTTGGCCCCGAGGACGAATTCGCCTCGAATGTAAATATATGCGGATTCTGCCCCGATGGCGTAGGCGGCGAGCAGGATGCCTTCCAGGATTTGATGGGGGTCTCGCTCGATGAGCTGGCGGTCCTTGAATGTGCCTGGTTCGCTCTCGTCTGCGTTGCAGCAGAGATAGCGAGGGCCTTGATAGTCTTTGGGGAGGAATCCCCATTTGACGCCGGTCGGAAATCCTGCACCGCCGCGGCCCCGGAGTCCTGACTTCATAACCGTAGTGGTGACCTCAGCCGGCGGTACTTTCCCTATGACCTTGCGGAGGGCCTGATAGCCGCCTGTCTGCTCATAATCTTGCAGCGACCCGGTGTAGCCGGGACGCTGCATATTTTTCAACAGGACTGGTTCGTGTTTTGACATAGTTTCAAGATCAAACGCAAAACGTAAAAGATGAAAGGCACGACTCTAACTTTAGCATATAACGTTTCACGTCTTACGCGTCGTGGTTTACGGCATTCGCGGGTTCCGGCCACATGAAGGGACCGGTCTTCAGGGAACAGGTTCCATATTTTTTGAGATCGGCCAGGATGCGGTCGAATTTTTCTTCCGTGAGCCGTTCGTAATAGTCCTCGTTGACCTGCATCATCGGCGCGGTTCCGCAGGCGGCGAGGCATTCGACGGTGCTGAGGGTAAAGAGTCTGTCAGCCGTCGTCTCGCCAGGCCCGATTCCAAGTTTCGTTTTCACCCAGCCGATGACGGTGTCAGACCCGACTAACGCGCACATCAAGGACTTGCAGATTTGGAGATGGAACTTCCCTACAGGCTTGAGATTGAGCATCGTGTAGAACGTGGCTGTCTCATAGACCTGGGGCGGCGTGAGTCTCAGCATCTGGGCGATCTCTTTCATGGCCGCTTCCGATACGTAGCCCTCATCTTGTTGAGCCAGGTAGAGTAACGGAATCAACGCCGAGCGTTTCACTGGATAATGGCTTAGAATTTCGGTTATTTCGTCTTTGTATTTTTCAATCAACTTCACATTTATATTCCATTCATAGCGATGAATAATGAATAGAGAACGATGCGTGGAATCGTAAGAGTACCATCTGCCCTTCCGCGTTCATTATTCAGCGTTCTGCGCTATCGATCACATTCTCCCATCACGATATCGTACGTGCCAAAGATCGTGATGATGTCCGAAATCAAATAGCCTCGCGCCATATGGTCGAAGGCGCCCATATGCACAAACGACGGTGAACGAATCTTCATCCGGTAGGGACGGGGACTGCCGTCGCTGACGATGAAGAAGCCCAATTCGCCCTTCGGGGCTTCGGTCGCGCAGTAGGTTTCGGCCTTCGGTGGCTTGATGCCCTGGGTATAAATGATGAAATGATGGATCAAGCTCTCCATGTCTCGCATGACCAACTCTTTGGGCGGCGGGATATATTGCGGCGCCTCGGCCATGATCGCTCCAGATGGTAGTTGATCGAGACATTGCGCAATGATCTTGGCGCTCTGCCGCATCTCTTCCATGCGGATCCAGTACCGGTCGTAGGTGTCCCCGTTTTTCCCGATCGGCACTTCCCAATCGACTTTGTCGTAGACGCCGTAGGGCTCGGCTTTGCGGATATCGTAGGCGACACCCGATCCGCGCAAGACCGGCCCGGTGCAACCAAAATTGATCGCGTCTTCGGCCGAGAGCACGGCGACGTTCTTCGTGCGGCCGAGCCAGATGCGGTTTGAGGCGATGAGCGAATCGTATTCCTTGACCTTTTCAGGGAAAGTGTCGAGGAAGGCGTTCATCCGTTGGACCAGTTCGGGGGTGAAGTCGCTGTCGACACCGCCGATGCGATAGTAGTTCAGGGTCAGCCGGGCGCCGCAGAGCGTTTCGAACATGTCCAAGAGGGTCTCGCGTTCGCGGAAGGTCCAGAAGAATACGGTCATCGCGCCGATATCTAGGGCCTGCGTGCCGAGCCAGAAGAGGTGTCCGATGATGCGCTGCATCTCCGCGACGATGGTGCGGATGTATTCGGCTCGGATTGGCACGGTGATATCAAGCAGTTTTTCTACGGACCGCACGTAGGCATAGTTGTTGGACATGGCGCAGACATAGTCGAGCCGGTCCGTGTGGGGGATGATCTGCATGTAGGTCAAGCCCTCGGCTAATTTTTCGACGCCACGATGGAGGTAGCCGAGATCCGGGGTGGCCTTCACGATCCGTTCGCCGTCCAGTTCAAGCACAACACGTAAGACGCCGTGGGTGCTGGGATGCTGCGGACCCATGTTCAAGAGTAATTCCTCTTGCCGTCGGGAGTTAGGGAGGCCAGGCTCGGCTCGAAAGGCATTCTTTTGCTCCTCGGGGATTTCGTTTTCCACGACATCGAGGAGGGCATCGTCCATTCTCGGGATGAAGTCGAACTCGCTGCGCCAGCCGCGTCCTTCGGTTGGGAAGTCTTTTCGCAAGGGATAGCCTTCGGCATAGTCCTCCGGCATCAAAATGCGTCGGAGATCGGGATGGCCGGTGAAGCGAATGCCCATCATGTCGTAGACTTCGCGCTCGAGGAATTCGGCGCCCTTCCAGATGCCGGTGACTGACGCAATCCTCGGATCGTCCTCGGTGATACGGGCCTTGAGCCGTAGACGGTGTCCAAAGGGGAGCGAATGGAGGTGGTAGACAACCTCGAATCGGAGTTGATCTTCTGGGTAGTCGACCGCGCAGATATCGGTGAGCTGGTCGAAAGCTGCTTCTGGTGTATCGTGTAAATAGCGCGCAAGGTCCAGTAGCCGCATGGCGGCCACGGAAATAGAGGTCTCGGCGCGTGCCGCGTCAACATGGACTGCGAGGATCGCGTCTGGGAATTTGGTCTTCAGGTTGTCGAGCAGAGTTTGCATCGTTTTAACTGCGAGCGGTGCGCGATTTGCGTGAAGCGCGTGACTGGCCAGCCGCGCCGGTCCTTACCCTTCTCGCTCGCCTCGTGGACTATTTCACAAACACCTTTTCCCGTTGAATCTTTTCCTGCAATTTCAAGAGGCCGTCGAGTAAGGCTTCCGGACGGGGCGGGCATCCCGGTACATAGACATCGACGGGAATAATCTGATCGACGCCCTGGACCACGGCGTAACTGTTGTAGTGGTTACCAGAGGTCGCGCAGGAGCCCATGGAAATGACGTAGCGCGGCTCCGGCATCTGGTCATAGATGCGGCGGATCACTGGGGCCATTTTGCGAGTTACGGTGCCGGCGATGATCATGAGGTCCGACTGCCGCGGCGAGGCTCGGAAGACCCCTGCGCCGAACCGGTCCAAGTCGTAGCGCGACGACACGCTCGCAATCATTTCGATGGCGCAGCAGGCAAGGCCGAAGGTCATCGGCCATAAAGCCGACTTCCGCGACCAATTCACGACCGCATCCAGATTGGTCGTCAGGATATTCGCCTCAAACTGTCGCTCGAGAAAGCTCATCGTTTATTATTTCTCTCTCTCTCTACGCATCGCTTGGAACGGGTGGCCTGGTCGGCTCCTATTGCGCGCATCGAGCAAGCGCATTGCCACCGTGCGCGTGCAACGAGTACCGTAGTCGGCCAGATTTCCCATCCATTCTAGTCCCATTCGAGCGCCCCTTTCTTCCAGGCGTACCAGAATCCGACCAAGAGGATGCCAATAAACACGAGCATCTCGACGAGTCCCAGGAGGCCGAGGGACTGATATCGGACAGCCCAGGGGATTAGGAAAATAATCTCGATATCAAAAATGACGAACAGCATGGCGATGACGTAGTAGCGCATCGGAAACTGGATACGTGCGTCAGAAAACAGCGGGCTGCCGCTCTCATAGGGGGCCAGCTTGGCTCGATAGGGACGGCTCGGCCTGACGAACCAGCCGGCGCCAAGCGTCACCACACCGAAGACAATGGCAATACCGATAAAGAGGAGAATCGGTATGTAATTCCCTGGGATGGTGGTATTGCCCATATGCGTTACGCCTGCAGACTAGGGGTGAGGGGTGAGCGGCTAGCGGCAAGAGTCTGACCCATCCCTTCGTGCATCTCATCTTGTTCTGGGCTCGTCGTCAACGCCACGCCGAAAAAGGGCTTAAACTTCAAGCCATTGAGATCCGGCCGTTCGACCCCTCGATGTTGCACGAGGATCTTAAAGGTCCGTCCCATCCCCTCCGGTTTAAGAAGATGGATGGCTGCGCCGAACTCCGGACTCTCTGGATCGAGTTCTCCAATCATCTCTTCTACGCCAAGCCCCATGAGAAAACTCATCTGATTAGTAAAGCCGGTGACGGTTAAGCCGGCTGTTGCGCCGACGGTAGCCAGACCGGTGAAGTCTACATGCGCCGTCATGTCTTGCTGTCCAATCCGCTCATAGGGCACGTCGCCAGTTAGTTGCTGGTGGTAGCAGAGGAAGGTGCCGTTCGTCCGTTCTGGCCCGTATAGATCTTGTGCGGTGTGGCCATAGTCAATGGTCAGCACGAATCCGCGATCAATCCGCTGGGCGACTTGTTCCATCCATTCCAGAGCGAGGAGGTTCAGTTCGGTTTTGTATCCCTCCGGCCAGGCTTGGTTGAGCCGCTGGAGATAGTGGCCGAGCGCAGGGGTGGAGAGGGGCCTCCGGCATTCTTCAAAGCGTCCATTTCGATAGTCGACGAAGAGTTCTTGCGCCTGCCCGTCAGCTATTTGAATGCGATGAACGGGAAAGGCATCTATGAGTTCATTGCTGAAAAACAGACCGGTCACGCTCTGGGAGGCGAGGGCATCCAACCCTTCGACCCAAGTCACAAGCCCTGGCTGATTCAGCCAAGGAGCCAGGTTCTGTCTCTGGAGTGCCTGCATGGCGGGGCTCCGTTCGATCAGCACATAGCGCACTCGCGAGGCGAAGTCGTCCTGCCTGGCATGGATCGCCACGAGGCAATCTCTGGCGAGCAGACCCTTGCCCGCACCCATTTCGATGATTGTGAAGGGGATGGGGTGGCCCAATAATTCGTCCATTTGCCTGGCCTGCATGGCAATGGCACGGCCGAGAATCGGATGCACATCGGAGCTGGTGTAGAAATCCCCGCTCCAGCCGATGCGTTCAGCCTTCACCTCGTCCGGTTGGCGCATGTAATAGCCATATTGGGGATGGTAGAGGGCCAGTTCCATGAAACGGACAAAGGGAATCGGTCCGTTTTGGGCGATCTCTGACGTAATGGCAGCGACGAGTTCAGGATGCCCTAACGACACAAACCACTCCTTCGTCTCTGTATAGATAGCTCAAACCAGCCCGAGAAAATGGGCAGCCTTTGCCTGAATCTCAGGGAGGGGGGAAGTGCTGTAGATTAACGTTCCAGCCGCCGCTAAGTCAAGGCGAAGCACATTGGAAACTCAGGCAAATCTGGTTGTTTCAGATGCAACAGAATGGAGGCTGATGCTCTGCGGTGCTCGCGCAACGGGCGGCCTCGGAAGGGTGGCGGAGGAGGACGTGGCCAGGTGCCCTTCTTGCTCCACGGGCCTAGGAGAAAATCCCTATTCCCTGGTGCGCTGAGGCGCCTCGCGGACTTTACTGGTAAAGCAGGGATCCACGGAGATTCTCCTGGGGCGGAAAGCTGGAACTGGCCGAGGTTTTGTGGCTCCTATCGCAGTCCATGGAGTCCCGGAAGGTTCCCACCCAGAAGAATCCGGAGGGGTCGCTTCGGAGGTAGGGGAGCGAGAGCGTCAGCGTCGCGTTCTCACACGCCGTGGCATTTCTTGTACTTCTTACCGGATCCGCAATGGCAGGGATCGTTGCCGACCTTATTATCACTCCGTTGAACCGGTTGCGAGGCGATTGGTTCGTCTCCGCGATTGAGGATGAGCGCCGGTTGGGGGCGTGAGATGATTGGCGGCGGCTGGGGGACTGGGTGCCCTTCGTTCCGGGCTGCCTGCACATGGAAGAGCCGGTCGAGCGCGTCGGCCTTGACCCGTTCCATCATGCCGGCAAAGAGATCGTAGCCTTCGCGCTTGTACTCGATAAGCGGATCTTTCTGCCCGTAGCCGCGCAGGCCGATCCCATCGCGCAGGTGGTCCATCACGAGCAGGTGGTCTTTCCAGTGGTGGTCGATGACTTGGAGCATGAAATTCTTTTCCAGGAAGCGCATCAGGTCCGAGCCCAGCTCCTGTTCTCTCTTGTCGTAGGCGTCGCGCACCTGTGTTCGCAGGTCTTCGAGCAAGGCGTCGCGACCCATGGTGCGAAGTGATGCGGCCTCGTCGTCCTTGCCCTGGATAAGGTCGCGCGCG
>OFRL01000848.1_pt1 | contig 11977 bp, 10 predicted proteins | sample 1543121 | NCBI WGS metagenome assembly OFRL01 (sample SAMN07774228, study PRJEB24372) | wastewater metagenome | isolation source: Lake Maggiore Cannobio | place: Italy: Cannobio | collected 2016-01
CATGGAGTCCGGCGTCATCACCTTTTCTTCCAGCGCCGCCGCCGCCACCATCGCCCTCATCGTCGACCCCGGCTCGTAGGTGTCGGTCAGCGCCCGATTACGCCACCGATCAGGCGTCAAGGCGTTCACGGCATTCGGATCAAACCGCGGACTCACGGCCATCGCGAGAATCGCGCCGGTTTGCGGCTCCATGACAATGATCGTCCCGGACCTCGCCGCGGTGCGCGAGACCGTCTCATCCAATTCTTTTTCTGCAATGTATTGAATGACCTCGTCCACCGTCAGCGTCAGGGCCTGTCCCGGCGTCGGCAATTGCTCCTTCAGGCCCTTCGGAAAAATCGTTTGGCCCAGCGCATCACGCTGCAGCACGGTCACGCGTTTTTCTCCTTGCAGTTGGGGGTCGTATCGGCGCTCCAGCCCCTCCAGCCCCTGCCCATCGATTCCTGCAAATCCAAGGACATGAGAGAGTAACGGTCCATTGGGATAGAAGCGCTGCCCCTCCATCACCACTCCAATTCCGCCCAACGACAACTGCTCCAACCTACGGCCCTGCTCAGGCTCGACCTTGCGCGCCAGCCAAACGAAGCTCTTCTTCTGCCGGAGTTTCTTCTCCAGCTCACCGCTGCGCATGTGGAGGACTGGCGACAGGTGGCGAGCAGATTCCGACGGGTTCGCGAGGGACGTGGGGATGCCGAAGACGGAGGGCACCTCCACATTCATCGCGAGCACCTTGCCATGGCGATCCAGCACCATACCCCTGGCCCCCTCGAACGAGACAGTTTTTTCATGTTGGCGATCGGCCTTGGCGGTGAGGTCTGCCGCTTGCAGCACTTGGAGCGTGACTAACCGAAACAGAATGATGCTGAACCCGCAGAAAAACAGGAACAGCATCACATAGCGACGACCGCGTGAGGGGCCGACGGTCACTCGTTTACTCTCCCCGTTACCATATGCCGCGCTAACCGAACCTGTTCCACGGACGGAGATGACGAGCCCGGTGCCTCCATCGGCTGATGCACCATGATGATTTGCCCCTGCTGTGGGGGCCCCATCCCCAACTTCTCCGTCGCCACCTTTGCGATCCGCTCAGGCGCCGCCAATGACGAAACCTTCACTTGCAGTTGATCCCGCTCGCGCTCCAGCAATATCTTCTGACTCTTCGATCGCTCGATCTGATATCCGAGTCGCACGACATCTACCCGCTCCCACACAAACACAAAGACCAACATCACACCGGCTAGAATCATGAGCGTCTTCATGCATGCCCCTCCATGGTGACTCGTTGCGCGGCCCGCAACTTGGCGCTACGCGAGCGTGGATTTCGAGTTGACTCTTCACTCGTGGCGACCTGCGGTCGCTTCGTGAGGATCGCTAACTCCGGATCCTCCTGGTCTGCGAGGGCCCGAAACGTGTGCTTGACGATCCGATCTTCGAGCGAATGGAACGAGATCACGCAGAGGCGTCCGCCGGGCGACAACACCTCCACCGCATCGCGCAAGGCCCCCTCCAGACACTCCAGCTCCTGATTGACGGCAATACGAAGGGCCTGGAATGTGCGCGTCGCGCAATGAAGCCGACCATGCCGATACTTGGCCGGCACCGACCCTTCGATGACGGCAACTAGCTCCTGCGTCGTCGCCAGCGGCTGTCGTGCGCGCGCGCTCACGATGGCGCGCGCAATGCGCCGAGAAAATCGTTCCTCACCGAATTGAAAAATTGTGTCGGCCAACTGCGCCTCCGGCCATTGGTTGACCAGGTGGGCGGCGGTCTCGCCCGTCGATTGATCCATGCGCATATCCAACGGACCATCTCCCTGAAAACTGAACCCCCGCGCCGCTTCATCTAACTGCGGAGACGAGACACCCAGATCGAACAAAATCCCATCGACTCGACGAATGCCCTGCGCCGCAAGATGCTGTTTCAGATCCGCAAAATGCCCCTGTAGAAGAAGTGCGCGATCGCCAAATCGCGCGAGTCGTTCGCGACTCGCCGCAATCGCCATGGCATCGCGATCCAATCCGATAAGTCTGCCACCAGACCCGCTCGCCTCAAGAATTCTTTCAGCATGCCCACTGTATCCCACCGTACAATCCAGACAGGTTCGACCTTCTTCTTGAACCAGCCAAAACAGCACCTCTGCGGGCATGACCGGTAAATGCCTAGAATCCTCCATACATATTCGCGACCAAAACTACCCACTTTCTCCCACTTATTGGCGGATTATACACCCGCAAAAACACTTGTCAATAAGAAATTCAGGTACTTACGAGGTCCCGAGCTCCCTCTTTCGTTTCGCCCGATTGGGCCCTCGGCCTGTGCATAAGAAACGACGATATTGTTTGGTCCGCTAAGCCCCTGTCCGCGAACGCTGGCGGCGGATTCGGACGGAAAACGGTCATGGCTATTGATGGAACAGCGCGCGGCGGTGCCGATTGGACAATCCGTCCCCCGCACAGTGCGGACATACGCCGGACGTCACGCACGCCAACCCTCGACGACGTCCGTTCAGCGCGCTAACTCCGCGGCCACTAATTCGCTTGCACGGGTACTCAGCAACCTGTATAGTCACAAAAATTTTTTGAACCTCACAGTGGCGGACGGCATTACACGTCGCCCGCGGCTATTTCCATAGGAGCCCCTATTACATGCAATACCTAGTGATTCTTATTCTCACGGCTCTCAGCACGATCGGGTGGAGCCTCCCCAGTCACGCCGAATCTGAGTTCAAGGGATTTTATGGGCAAGTCGCAACGGGGTTCGAGGACAACCGGTTCTCTAGCATTAAGCCGAGCTGGCAAAATATCGCCGAACTTCCAACCTATTGGGCTGGCACCAAACAGCAGCCCGACCAGCATTCATCAAGCAATCCGCTCGTGCTAGGGGGCGGGTACTTTCACGAAGTGACCAATGATTGGCTGATCGGGTTCGGGGTGGACTATCACCCCCTCGCGCAAAATTCAGGCTGGTTCGATCACCAAACGACCAATCCAAGCAACGCTCAATTTTCTTTGGGGAACATGTCCTACCAAGTTTCCAACAGAGTGAATCTGTCGATCATGCCGGCGTATGCGCTTACGCCCGACAAGCTGCTGTATCTGAAGCTGGGATATTCCACGCAAACGCTGAAATACAGACAAATAGCCCCTGACGAAGGGGGTCTAAGATCAGGTTTTGAACGAAACGCACGGCAAAACGGGATGCTCATCGGTGCAGGCTACAAGCAAACGGTGGCGCATGGGTTCTACGGCTTTGTCGAAGCCAACTCTGTGCTCTATGCGAAGGCGACGATACAGGGATCTGCGTATGCGGGGGCACACGCGGTTTGCTTCTCGTCGCGCCCGTTGGTCAGTGCGATGAATGTCCTGTTCGGGGTGGGCTACACGTTTGACGCGTTTGGGCACTCGCCCACTCCACAATGACGCGCCGGGCCAAACCGTACGCCCCCTGACCTCAAAGGCTCTGTGCTGGACAAGATACGACGGGAGCCAATGCTACCTATTTCCCCACCACCGGTGGCATCGGCTCCCACGTCTCGCCCGCATCCTTGCTGCGATACAGCCCGCTCCCGTTCGTCCCGAGATAAAACAGCCTGGGATCAATCGGACTCTGCGCTAGAGACCGCACGTTCGACGTCGCCAACCCTTTATTCATCGTAGTCCAGGTGGTGCCACCGTCTTCGCTCCGGTGAACTCCCGCCCGCCCACTCAAATAAATTACGCCGGCTTTCGTTCGATCTAAGATCATCGAAAACACCATTTGGTCCTGCAGGGACTGTCCAATGCGCACCCACGAGGCCGCGCCATCCGTCGTCTTATAAAGCCCTTCGAGCGTAGCCGCATAGACCGTATTCGGCTCATAGGGATCAACCAGAATCGCCGTGACATTCAATGCGCGCGACGACTTGATGATGGCGGGGTCCACGAGTCCGCTATTGACCTTCGTCCAATGGGCCGCGTGATCGACCGACTTATAGACGCCGCCGCTCGTGCCCGCATAGAGGATCGCCGGTCTCGTCGGGTCCAGGCCGAGCGTCACCACCATCAAAACCTCTTTCATGCCCTCCATCCGCTTTGTCCAACTATCGCCGGCATCCTTCGTTTCAAAGATGCCCATCGTCGTGGCGGCAAAAAGATGCGTTGAGTCAGCGGGGTCGATGGCAAACTGATTGACCACCGAGGAAACCGTCACATCGTCGAGGCCGGCCCGCTGCGAGACCCAGCGCTGCCCTCCGTCGTAACTCTTATACACCGCATCGCCCTTGGTGCCGGCATAAACCGTGGCCGGATAGGCCGGGTCGAGCGTCATCGCAATCACCCGCGAGTGACTCATCCCCTGCGACAGATTCGTCCAGGTGAGGCCCCCATCGCGCGTCTTATAGATGTAGTCGTTCGTCGCGATATAGAGGAGGTCAGGATTCTTTGGATGGAGCTGGATCACAACAATCGCATCGCTGCGATTGCAGCCTGCAAGGGTGGCGACGAAAAGCAGCAGAAGGGCCAGAACGTGTGTCATGTGTTGAACGGGGCCGAGGCGGACCGCCGACGCGTGGAGGCGCGTGATCGACGGACAACGCCGCTCGTGACCTGTTTCGGCCTCCTGCGTTAGCGATAGTTCGTAAACTGAAGGTCTATCCCGAACTCCTGCCCCTTAAGAAAGGCCATGGCCGCCTGAAGATCGTCTTTGCTCTTACTCAGCACGCGCACCTGCTCGCCCTGAATCTGCGCCTGCACCTTCAGCTTGGACTCCTTGATGGCCTTCGTCACTTCTTTGGCTTTGTCCGCCGCGATCCCACTTTGGATCTTTGCTACCTGCCGCACCGTGCCGCCCAGCGCCGCTTCGAGGGCCCCATAGTCAAAGGCCTTCAGCGAGACGCCGCGCTTCACGCACTTGGCCTTAATGATATCGATCACCGCGTTCAGCTTGTACTCGTCGTCGGAGACCAGCGACAGTTCCTTCTCCTTTTCCTTCAAGGTGATTTCTGTCTTCGAGTCCTTGAAGTCGAACCGCTGCTTAACTTCTTTCGACGCCTGATCAACGACGTTCTTCATCTCTTGCATGTCCACTTCCGACACCACATCAAACGAAAATTGCTCAGCCATCGCTCCCCTCCTCTTTGCGCAAGACGAATGTCGTCCGCCTGTCTCGCGCGTCTTGCTGGGCCCCCACCGATTAGCAGCAGCCCCCGCCAGGCAACTGGAAGCGCGGGGCTTCATCCGGACGAACCGTCGCCTGGAATCGCCCCGGCGTACCCCCGCCGGCCAACACCACGACTTCGCTACTCGTAAAAGGCCGCTTCAAAATCACATAGCCATACCACTGCCTGACACTATCACCCAAGACGATCACCGCGAGCAAGGCCACCACCGCCACCAGCCCGGCATCGACATAGAGGGCCACCGCCTCCCCACCGTCAGCTGTGGCGGCAGCCGTGGTCATGAACAGACCGAACATTTCATACGACCCGACCAAGGTGACGGCTCCGACAAACAGCATGGGCACGGCCGTAATCCAAAGATAGTGCGCCTTCCGCATCTTAATGAGGACCGTCGTCGCAATACAAAGCGCTACGGTCCCGAGCAACTGATTTGCCGCCCCGAACATCGGCCAAAGCGTCGAGATACTGCCGGTCCCAATAAGATAGGCCCACGCGCCCACGATCAGCCCGCTGCTCACCGCCACACCGGGCCACCAATTCATCCGCCGCAAAGGCGCATAGACGCGCCCGCCGATCGCCTGAAGAAGATACCGCCCCACGCGCGTGCCCGTATCGATCGTCGTGAGAATGAACAGGGCTTCGAAGACCAATGCAAACTGATACCAGTACGCCATCAAGCTCGCCATGCCGGGCAAGGCGGCAAAGATCGAGGCCATCCCGACCGCCAAGGACACGGCCCCACCAGGCCGGCCAGCCACATCCACCTCGACCAGGTGCGAAAGCTCCTGGATCCGCGACACCGGAAAGCCCATCGCCCCGAGCGCCTCCGGTGCGAGCAGCGTATTGATCGCCAGATAATCGCCGGGGATCAGCACCGAGGCCGCAATGAGCGCCATCACCCCGACAAAACTCTCTAGCAACATAGCCCCATAGCCAACCGTGGCCTGGGACTCCCGCTCGATCATCTTCGGAGTGGTCCCGGACGAGACCAGCGAATGAAAGCCGGACACGGCCCCGCAGGCAATGGTGATAAAGAGAAAGGGAAAGAGCGTACCGGGAATAATCGGGCCGCCGCCGCTGGCGAAGATCGTCACGCGCGGCATCTCAATCGTCGGTGCCATGAGAATCACGCCCACGCCCAGCAAAGCCACCACGCCCAGCTTCATAAAGGTGGAGAGATAGCCTCGCGGGACCAGCAACATCCAGCCAGGCAACACAGAGGCGAGAAACCCGTAGCCGGCCAGTCCCCACACCAGAGTCGCCCGCTCAAACTCAAACCAGCCTGCACTCGACGATTGCGCCACCACCCGCCCGAAGATGATAGCCGCCACCAGCAGCACCACCCCCAGGAGGGAGACTTCTGCCACTCGGCCCGGCCGAAACTTGTGCAGATAAAACCCCATCAGCACGCCAATGGGAATCGTCATCGTAATCGTAAAGGTCCCCCAGGCATTGTGATAGAGCGCGTTCACGACGGCAAAGCCCAGCCCTGCCAGCGCCACCACCACGATGAAGAGCACAGCCACCGCCGTGGCCGTGCCGGTAAGCAGACCCAGTTCGTCATGCGCGATTTCAGGCAATGAACGGCCATCCCGTCTCATCGAGGCAACCAGGATGATGAAGTCCTGCACCGCCCCGCCCAACACAGCGCCGATCACCAACCAGAGGAACCCAGGCAAAAAACCGAACTGTGCTGCCAAGACGGGCCCCAGCAAGGGACCCGCCCCTGCAATCGCGGCAAAGTGATGACCGAACAGGACATACTTATTGGTCGGATGAAAATTGACTCCGTCGTTCAACCGCACCGCCGGCGTCACCCGCTGATCGTTCAGCTCTACCACCTGCTGCGCAATCCAGCGGCCATAGAACCGAAAGGCCAGCACATAGATGCACACCGCCGCTACGACCAGCCAGAGCCCATTTACTTTTTCCTGAGGATTGGCGAGCCCCGTCACGAAGGCAAGTGCCACGGCCCCAAGCATGGCGACTAGCCCCCAGATGAAGATAAAAAGATGGTTCACGTGTGGCATCCGAAAAAGTACGGTGACGGTCTAGGTTGCATCGTGCGTAGGACCATCGTGCCTTGCCGCAGACCGCCCACCCAGAAAAGTTAGACAGAGCACACCTAGTCCAATCCAGACGAGTTCACGGCATCGCCGGAGCAACGCGAAGGTGATCCCCGTGACGTCGCTGTACCCGAAGGCTTTCAGGAGCAAGACATTACCTCCATCTTGGGCACCGAGGCTACCGGGAATGAAGAAGGTGCCGCCTTTAATAAAAACAGAGAGCGCGCCGATGGAGAGAGCGGAGAGGGCCAGCACCGGACCGCCGAGATACGAGATGATAACGTACACTTCCAACGCTTCCGCCATCCAGCCGAGAAAAAAGAACCCGGTGGACGCATAGAAGGCCGGGCGGTGATGGCGGTAGAACTCTCGGATCGTGTGATCCAGCGACCGTAACTGTTCCTCGCGCGCATCGAGATACGCAATCTTGAGTCCGATTCTCCGCAGAACGTCCAAGAGCCAGCTAAAGAGTCCTTGCCGCTGGACGAACACGAAAGTCGCAATCCCGGCAGCTAGGAGTCCCACGCTCACGAGCGCCGCGGCCACGGTCTGGCCGGAGGAATCGTTCCCGCCCACCAGCCACACGCCCCCGGCGATCCCGAGCAGAATGAAGAGGACTTCGGCAATCGTCATCGTCGTTTTCGCAATGATGACCGAAGCCAGCCCCTCCACCATTGGGACGCCATGCTTCGTAAGCAGATAGGCCTTGAGCGGCTCGCCGCCAACATAGGCGGTCGGCGTGGTCATATTCACCACTTCCCCTGCCGTTCTGATCGCAAGGATGCGCCAGAAGGGCATCGCCTTAGCCGAGGGGCCCAGCGTGACTTTCCAGCCATAAGCGTCGATTACGTACATCATGACGGAAGGGATCAGCATCACGAAGAGCGCAGCCGGGGGGAGTTGCGCCACCGCGGCATAGATCGACCCAGACCCGATATACCAGACGATGAGCACGAGCGTGAGGAGACCGAGAATGAGGAGGATGCGCTTACCCACGGCGGCTCGCAAACGGCCTGACGACCCCGAGCATCAAGCAGGAAAATACCACGGAGCCGATTGCGGCCAGCCAGAGGAACCAGTCCATCTTACCCAGAATCGCAAAAAGCAGAACGACAACGGAAAAATCGCGGCTCGCGACGTTCTTGAGCATGACGTCAGCCCAGGCCGCTTGCGCAGGCGTCGTCCAGCCATTCCCAGATTGAATCTTGTGCGCGCGGGTGACCAACCAGAACGACAGTCCATTCCCCAGAATCGCGGCCGCACCCAAGGCCACAGGAACCCCCGCCCCCTCGCTCCCGGCCAGCCGCAGGTAGGAACCCGCTGCGATCCCCCCGAAGATCGCCATATGCACCACGTTGTCCATCGTGATATCGAGCCAGGCCCCGAAGGGCGACTCGGTGAACGTCAGCCGCGCCACTTCGCCATCGCAACAGTCGATGACCGCCGCGAGCTGGAAGAGGAGCGCGGCCACGATACCGGCACTATAAGTTCCGAGGCCGAAGCCAGCGGCTGAGACCAGTCCGATCACCGTCGCGATCATCGTAATGGCATTGGGCGAGAGGCCGGCGAGGAGAAAGGTACGAGTGAACCAGCCGGAGACCTTCCGATTGAAAAACCGGTCGACAAACCCGTCGCAGTCGCCCTTGAGGGCCGCGAAGAGTTGCTTCTCGGCAGCCTTCACATCGGCTGCCTCACGCACGGACTGATACCAATGAGCCCGATTCCTCTCCGTGGACAGCACCCGCACCTGCCCCTCCACCGCGGCCAATTCAAGCCACCGGCGGACCGGCACGATGCCTGTCTCCAGAGCGGTCTGCCCGGCCATCGTCATGACGCTACTCGGCAGCACGACGAGATCCGTCGCGATCAGCGACGGTGCATCCTGTCTGGCGGTCATCGAGAGGAGCCGTCCCTCCTGCACCGTCACGCGCAGGCTCGACCGGCGGGGTTGGCGATTACGCGCATGAGGGGCCTGGGCAACCACGATCGCCTGGCCCTCCTGGCCCTCCTGGCACAAACTCTCGATCAAGGAGCAGGAAAAGACGCCTTGCACTCCGGACAGGAGACAATAGCCGCGCACCTGCACCGCGAGGGCTTCCCAAGTCCGAGAATCGTCCAGAGGAAACTCACGAATCGGCATCCAGCGTACGGGGATTGTCACGCGAGGCCCTTTATCTAAAGCCTGTTTGAGCTGACCCTCTTCCGGACCGGCGAGGACGATGAGCTGCCGGATGCCGGCACGCTGCAGCGTGAGGACTGTCCGATGAAAGAGCCCGATGCCGGCCACGCGAATGAAGGGACCAGCGTCCGCGGCATACAGGTCTACCGGCTCGCCGAACAGACTGACTGACGGCAAGAGAATCGCTGTGCTCCCCCCCTGCACGTCCGTCTGTTTCTGAGTTGCACTCACATTCATGGTCTGCCACGCATCCGGACATCCGAAGGGCCGGGGCCCCGCGACCGCGTTCCCCCTGTTTCTACAGTGCGGGCAACACCTCCCGTGCTGCTTTTTCTATGTCTTCCAGGAAATCAATTTCTGTCCAGGGGAGCCCGCCGATTTTTTCATGCCCGACTTTGACGTCGGCGAAGAACCCGACGAGCGCATCCTCATATTCCATCTGCCACGCGCCACGGTCCACATGAGTCTTGAGCGAGGCCACCACCTGAGGCGTATCGGCATGCCGGACCTTGAGGAACCCCACGCCTTCTCCGGCGTAATCATAGCGCGCGGGCACGTGCTTGGTCAGGGCGATCACGCGCCCTCCCTCGACCACGACCATACATTCTTCTCCGGTCTGCTTGACCGTTTCGTCCATGAGCAGCGCATTCGCACAGGGGGACTGCACCAGACGGCGCAGAATTTCTTGATGGAACAATACATCCGCATCCATGACGATCACATCGTCGTCTAGGGCGGCCCGCGCGATCCAGAGCGAGGAGATACTCCCGCGATGGAACTCCTCGTTGACGAGGAAGTTCACGCGCACCTCACAGGCGTTCGCCGCCACCGCCGCGCGAATCATCTCCTGCTTGTAGCCCACGACAATATCAGCGCGCTGGATCCCAACGTTCCGGAGCGACGTGAGGTAGCGATGCAGGAGGGTCTTCCCGCCAATCTCGATGAGACATTTAGGCCGGTGCTGCGTGACCTGCCACAACCGCTTCCCGACACCAGCCGCAAGGATGATCGCTTTCATGCCTTGAGACAGATCCGTTCAAACGCGTCGAGGAATCCGGCGATCTGCGGCTCCGTCAGGACGCCCATATTGGCCACGCGAAAGATCTGGTGCTCGAATTGGCCTTGGCCGGCGTAGATCACATAGCCCTGTGCTTTGAGCTGATCGTGCAACACCTGATAGGTGATGCCTTCTGGCAGATGATAGGCCGTAATCGTGTTGGACTGTTTGTCGGGCGTCAGGACTGGCCGCACACCCAACTTCGCCATACGATCCCGGATCAGCATCGCACACTTCTTGTAACGCTGAATCCGCTGGGCGACCCCCTCCTCCATCAGTTCGTTCAAGGCTTCGTCGAAGGCATAATAGATTTGCACGGCCGGTGTGAAGGGAGTCGTCCCGGCGCCGTGATTATCCACATATTGCGTGAGACTGAGATAGATCGACCGTCGGGGATAGCTGCGCATCCTCTCCAGAAATCCCTTACGGATGAGCACGAATCCCAGACCGGGGAACCCTTGGATACATTTGCCGGAGGTGCCGGCCACCATATAGATGTGGGGACCTGCGATATCCAACGACTCGCCCGCCAAGGCGCTGACCGCGTCAAGAATGAAGACCCGGTTCTGGCTATCGACCACATCCGCGATTTCCTTGACCGGATTGATGAGGCCGGTGGTCGTCTCATGATGGACCATCGCCACGGCTTGTACTTCAGGATGTTGCCGGAGTGCCAACCTGAGCCGCTCAGGGTCGGGCCTCGTCGTCCAATCGTATTTCAGTTCAGACACGCCCAGCCGGTAGAGGCCAATCATCTGGGAGATACGGTCTCCATAGACGCCGTTGTTGAGCACCAGCATCCGCTTGCCTTGCGGGAGCGACGACATGACGGCCGATTCAACCGCCGCAGTCCCAGACCCGGTCAGCACCACGGCGGCATAATCCGATTCCGCGCCCGGCACAAAGAGTTTCAATAACTTTGCCTGAATCCCGTGGAGGAGTTCCGTGAACTCTGATTCCCGATGGCAGATATCCGGACGCAACAAAGCCTGCCGCACCCGCTCACTGACGTTGACTGGCCCAGGATTCAGAAGAATCATATTCCCCTTCAGCTTTCAGCAATCAGCTTTCAACCGTCAGCTTTTTCGAACGCTGACAGCCGACAGCTGAGGGCTGATCGCTATTGTATTGCCTGCATAAACCGCTTTGTTATGTCCGGCGGATCCAGCATCACGCGACCGGCATCTTCCACCATCTCGTTGACTTTCACCAGCAACATGCTCGGCCCGTCCTTCTTCAGCATGTCCTTGAACTCGTAGACAAGGTCTTCCCGTTCCCGGACCCGCTCAACGTTCACATAGCCGGCCGCCTTCGCCACCTTCTCCAGCGGGACCACATTGGAAATCGTCGGCTGATTGCCAGTCGTCCCGTAGACTTCGTTGTCGAACACCACATGAATGAAATTCTTCGGCTTGAGCGCGCCGATCGTGGCCAGGGTGCCCATTCCCATCAGCACATTTCCATCGCCGTCGAAGATCACGACTTGCTTCTTCGGTTTGGCCAGCGCCACGCCCAGCCCG
>OFRL01000849.1_pt1 | contig 11975 bp, 34 predicted proteins | sample 1543121 | NCBI WGS metagenome assembly OFRL01 (sample SAMN07774228, study PRJEB24372) | wastewater metagenome | isolation source: Lake Maggiore Cannobio | place: Italy: Cannobio | collected 2016-01
TTGTTTATACCAAATGAATTTGATGCGGGCCCAGTACATCTCTTACCTAAAGTTGAAAAATAAGGTATTGCACCGGAAGTATAAGACGGAGAAGAACCCCAAGTAAAGTTTCTTCCATTACCACTCAAATCAGTCCAAGTGGTTCCAGAACCGGGATAAGACTTTGAGTTCCCAGCATCAAGTGCTAGTGTAAGTCCATTAGTAACAACTTTTGGACCATATGCCGCATTTTTAATACTTATTCCCATCTACTTCTCAAACTCTATAAGCATATTTAGGAATACTGCGTTGTAATACTATCTACCACATAATCACCTTTTGCGATCAAAAGATTAGCAACAGCAAGTGCCATTTGCATACTATGATGTCTCTGGTATCTTTGTTCCAAGTCATTCTTGTAGTAATAGGTGATGAGATACTTCATAGTACTTTCTATGATTTCTTTTCGTTTCTCTTCTGGTACTGGTCCTCCTAACCAATCTTCAAGGACATCATCTGGAACAGGTAGGTCAGTCATTATTCAGTTTCCCTCCAGAATATCAAGTTGTTCAGCAGCATAACCGCCAAAGTCAATCTCACCAAACTCTGTATCACCACAATACTCGGGCACATTCTCCATCATAAATTCATCAAGATAAAGAAACACACGAATTGCTCTGCGTTTATCGTGCTCGGTGATTATGGTATGAGGTTCCGCAATAGTTTTCGCAACCATATCAAAGAGTTCATCGTAGTCAAAAATAGAAAGTGCCATTTGCTATTTGCGAATTGCGTATGAGACTATTATAGGGCATCTGGAGGGTTCTGTGGGGGTCCTTGTGCCAGTTCGTAATCTGTCTCATCACTCAAAGAAACCCTGAGATTATCACCCCCAATATGAAGGTGGAATATCCTTCCATCATTCAAGTATATTCCACACCAATATACATCGGTATCCATATTTTCCCAATGAACCATCTTCACATCTTCAAGGACAAACTCATCAGGATTTTGAATAGTTCTATTCATTATGCTTCATCAAAAGATTTAGCATACTCATCATTCACCAGTTTACATAGTCCCATAATATCCTGCTTCATTTCAGGAGTTGTTCCTGTCTTACAAACCTCATCATAAAAGTTAGTGAGAGAAACAGTAAGAATATTCAGTTGTCGTTTAGTGAGGTTCATTTAGGATACAATAACAAGGATTAAAAGAATAACAAAACCCCAAGGAAAAGTCATACTGATTACTTCCCCCTTATCGTTTTTTTCGGCATATGGAATGAAAAACCTAACAACATCCAGAGTGCTCATCAACTCACTCCGTATGCTTCAAGAATCCCACGAGCAACAGCAATCGCAAGGTCTTTCTGTGAGATACTCATATCCTCACGAGCACCACCTTCACAAGAGGTGATGAAGACACCATCATTATCTACCGTGAGTTCTACTCGGTGGGTCTCATTTTCATCCGCAGGATTAGTCCAGGTAAGTACATCAATCTTACTACGGACAACATCAGTATTTGGAATGTGAGTGTAGAAATTAGTCATTAGGTGTTTGTGTGTATGAGACTATTATAGGGCATCTGGTGCCCCTGTGGAGTGCCCTTGTGCCAGTTCCTTAAGTGTCTCCGTTCTCTTAAGAAACTCATTACCTTGTGCTTCAATCAGGTCAGCAAGGTTATTCAAATCTTCTACAGGAATACTCTCCTTCATACCATACTTACGGGCAAAGGCATAAACCACAGCACGAATTGTGGTTGCTTGTAAATGCTCCATACTGGTAATTCCCCCCCAAGGAGAGGCAGAACACTCATCATTATAAAATTGATTGTATCGGTCTATGAGTTTCATTATGAGTAATTGAAGTGTAAATGTGTTTCCCAAGTGAATGCTGGTTGGTCTTTACGAGCAATCATTTCTACAATATAATCTGAAACCATTTTACCATACTTTACCAGAAACTCATCTTCTGTGAGTTCTTCAAAACCTTGAAGATAATGGTCGTCTCCAACAAACTTCGCAAACTTTTCAAACTCACGGTCTCTATTATCAATCGGTAGATAGTTGCGACAAATCTTTAACCAAACTGACATTCCTTCCCCAGTGGCAACATAATCAATCGCAAAGTAACGATAGAATGGTCTTTCCCTTTCGGCAGCAATTTCCAACATTTCTTCGTGAGTAGGATTATCGTTCATAAGTTTCTTCAGTTTCTCTTTTGCATATTCAGTCAGTTCGTATTTTTGTTTGCGGAGTTCTTGGATTTCCTCTGAATTGAGTAGAAACCCGTCTGAGATATTTCCATATTCTTCACTCATCTCTTATCTCCTTGAACCATTTAGCAAAGTCATTCCACTCTGTATCGTTGAATGATTCTGAACGATTGGCATCACTGTAATCTTGGTTCCCATTTTCAGCACAAAATTTATGAAATGCGTGTTTAATCTCACACATCATAAGGTATCGGTGCATTTTAACCATTATGTCTATCTGTTCGTCAGTCATAGTCCAAACTTATTAATAAGATAAATTTGTGCCTGTCCTTTTGTTTGGACTATAATATCAAGATGAAGTTTAACAAGAATACGTTTTAGAGCATCTTCGTGTTGTTTAGCAATCGTCCAGTTATGAGGATAATGGTCTATGAACTCCACACTCTTACCGGGATTTTCAAGTGCTTCTGTGATTGCCTTCATATAAAGAGCAGTGGTTCTTCCAGTGCCTCTGGTAGTTGCTTCTTCGTATTTTTGAATAGCATTATCTATTTCTAAGGTGGAAGCAGAAAAACATTTAATTCTTTTAAGTGTATCGTAAAGGTCTTCGGAAAGTTGTTTGTAGTGTCCGTCGTCAATCATAATGTGTTTGTGTTTGTAAGAGTATTATAGCACCTCAAAGGGCACCTGTGGAGTGCTCTTGTGCCAGTTTTTCAACTGCCACAATATCCTTATGATGGTTTCGTTTTCCAAATGCTATTTGTGCGATATTTGACTGATTATATCCATTTTCTTTTGACCATTTCTTGAGATTGTGTATAACTATTTCAATACCATCTATAAAAGTCAATTTCCACCAATATGATCTTGTAGCACTTCTTTTTTCTAAAGATTGCTTTGAATACTTTATACCTTTCTTTACTTCACTCTGTTTTCTTCTGGTCTCTTTTGAAGGTGATTTACCATAAAGAGGGTGATTTTCACCTTTTTTTACCTCACTCATTTTTTTACGAGATTGCTCACTATGAGATCTACCTAAAAATGGGTGTTCTTGTCTTTTTCTTGCTTCTCTAAGTTTTTGTTTGGTTTCTTCACTCATATTAGAAGAACCATCACCACCATCGGTTCTATTATAAAGAATGCCAGTTCCCAAATCTTTTCTACCAAAAACAGAAATCATATAGATTTCGTGCTTGAATGCTTTTTCTTCAGTTAGATTTTGTTTTAATAAGATTATTCTGGATTTATCTTTTGGAGGTTTTATGTCTCCTTTACTTCTTGTATATGCTCTTTTTCTACTACCTTTACCAATATAGTAAGGTGTCCTATCTTCCCGCAAATATGCGTAAGTATAAAACCTATTAGGATTTACCATAGTTCTGCTTCTAAATTGTGTTCGCAATACTATTTATACAAGAAAAGGTGCCCGAAGACACCCTTTCCACTCTTATGGATGCGAACACATTAGAGCACTATTATTTATCTGCTTCAACTTATCTCTCATCATCTTCAATCACTTCCCCATTCATATCCATTCCTATCACTTGAAGGTGGAATGAACTTTTTATCAACCATATCAGTCATACTTCCCACGCATAAGACTTTAACAACTGGTTGTCTCTTTCAAGTGTCTCAATTTTATCATATAAATCGTCAATAATTTCAATCAAAGCACAATAGTCAATACGTTCAATATCAGCACCATCTTCCATATCGGTATAGGTAAAATATTGAAGTTGTTTTTCTAAGTTGCGTTCAGTCATTTGTTTTTTGTTTCTCAAAGTATTCGGTAAGTCCTTCAACTGCTCCAATAGAAAGGGCAATCCAACCGGGAGACAATACCCAAATCCAACTCCAATCAATATTATGAGTTAGTTTAGCACAAATAAAAAGAAAGAGCAAGCTTTCAAAAATGCCGATGTTGAGTTTACCTATTTTGATTGGGTTCATTTATGTTGTGTGTATGAGTGTATTATACAGGGTTTCCGTCAATAAACATAGGGTGATTTGGATAAGAACTCCTAACCATCATCACCCTAATCATAAGAGAACCATAACTCCCAGATTGTTTCATAGGAGTTCCCGTTCTCGTGTGGTTCCAAGATAGAATACTCTCAATCATTATCCATACCTGCCCTATCAATACCATTCCAATATGCTTTATCAGCAACTACAAGAGCAAACTTTACAGCAACCTCACGAAATGCGTTATTCATAAACAGTTCATCATTAGGAGAAAGACCAAACTCACTTCCATCTCCCCAGAGTTCAATAAGTTCTTGTTCAGTCATTTGGAGTTCCTTTGTTTGTAAGAGTATTATAGGGCATCATAGGGCATCTGTGGAGTGCCTCTGTGCCGGTTCTTCAAGTGTCCTCACTTTCAGGAAGGTAAATCAAAGTAGGTTTTAAATCTTCTTCATATCTACTATAACCAATAAAATCTCCGGGATATCCATCAACATAAGGAATAATCCACTCAAAGAACTTTTCAATTTCACCTTCATAGTTTTTAATATCACCTTTACCAAGAAGAGACCATTCGTTTGAAATTTTATCAAAATTCAAAAATTTACAAGATGTACAAGGTGTGTAATAACTCATATTTGAAAAAAGACAACTCCATCTATCAGGATAATCTACTAATACTTCACTACACTCTTGGTCGGGCAACATACGGCACATTGCTTTCAACACCTTAATGACATCATCAGGTGTTTCTTTTTTTAGGTCTACATTAACGTAGATTTCAGTGTACATTCCCATAGTTTGTAATTCCTTTGTGTCTATGAGTGTATTATAGCACCTCAAAGGGCATCTGTGGAGTGCCTCTGTGCCAGTTCATCAAGTGTCCCAAGTCCCCCAAAATACCGCAGTAGGATGTTGTGATTTATAATACTCAAGACACTTATCTGCCTTCTCTCTGTCTGGTTGCGAACAAATTGTGTATCCTCCCTCTACAAAAGCAACATATTCTCCTGTGAGACCTTTATACATCGCAATAGAAGGAGGTTTTGGTCTTTGCCCCAATCGCAGTTGTCGTTCTGGTGATATGGTAGGATTATACCAATCATCATAAGGAATAACATATTCTTCATACCAACCGCAGTTGATTTCTTCAAAGAACGCACAACGGTCTATGTTGTCCTCATACTTATCAAACCGAAAACTGATACAATTACCCCAAGACCACCAAGCATTTTCAAACCAAGTTTTGAGTGCGTTCATCAGGTCTTTGTGTGTATGAAGTCATTATAGCACCTCATAGGGCATCTGTGGAGTGCTCCTGTGCCGGTTCATCAAGTGTCCTCCTTCATACAAGGGTACTCAAACTCCACACCAATCTGTTCTAAAAGTGTGCGGGCAAAGAGGATTTCACCATAATCAGCACCATCATCAAATACATCCCAACTGTGTGGAGGGTACTCATACGAATCCTCCTCTCTATCATAGCAGTGTTTTTGTTCTGCGTATGTTTTGAGAACTTTGAGAAGAAGTGTGAGTTTTTCGGTGTCAGTCATCGTGGGTCTCCAAAAACAACAAGTTTTTCTTGGGGAATCATATGAAGAATTTCATTCATAGTAGGTGGTTCTTTATCACCCAGAAACTCTTTACAAATACCATCATAGTTCAATCCAAATTCGTGAGTGAAAACTGGACGACCAAGTGATTTCTCAACTGCTTCGTGAAACACATCAAAGGGACAACAGAGTTCGGTAGTGAATAGTTGAAACTCTGCGATTTCATAATGAGATTTATTCTCCCACCAGTTAGTTTCATAGAGTGCGATTGCTTTTTCTTTACCAATAGAAAGTTTTGGAGACATTAGGTCTTTGTGTGTATGAAGTCATTATAGGGCATCCACAGGGGAATTGGTGGGGTCTTGTGCCAGTTCTTCAAGTGTCCTTATGATATTCTTTTTCTCTTGGAGGTGTCTATACCTCTTGCCTTTTGATATTTTGTTAAGTTTCCCGGATTAGTAATGAAACCAGTTTCAAGACATTCCCATTTTTGAGAACAAACAGATTTTCCTAACTCACTTCTTTGTTGTGGTGTTTGTGAAAAAATACCTATTCTCAATTTATATTGCGTTTTACCTGATGTCCTACCACCTTTACTTCTTGCTTCGGTTTTTTCTTCTTCACTTAAAGAAAAAATACCAACATTTCTTTCATATGTAGTTTGTCCTGCTTTTTGGGAATTCTTTCTTTTTTCTTCTTCGGTAAGTCCATATAATCCAAGTTTCATTTTTACCAATTTTTTTCCCACAACTCTTCTAATATCCAAAGACATTTTAGTACCACAACTTTCATTTAGGCACCATTTGTCGGTATTATAAACTGGTTTTATTAATCTCTTTTCAACTTCTTGTGCTTCAAACCATCCATTATCAGTAAAGTCAAAAAATTGTAGTATTTGCTTTTTTGGAGTATAAAATTCCCAAATCCATTTATGAGTTACAGGAGAACCCATATAATAATCATTATATTTTGTTTCCTTATGAACTCCATAATAGTAATATGGAACTTCCTCAAAAGTAATTTTATACAAGTATATTCTTGGACTTTGTGAAGTCATAGTTCTGCTTCTATATTGAGTTCGCAATACTATTTATACAAGAAAAGGTGCCCGAAGACACCTTTCCCACTCTTATGGATGCGAACTCATTAGAGCACTATTATTTATCTACCTCAACTTTGATTTGATTTTTTTGATTGCGTCGTTGAAACCGTCTACACTACACTCCACATAAGCATTTTGAGAATTAGCAAATTGTTCTTTCGGCAACCACTTCTCAATATCATCTACAAGGCTCTCAATAGTAACTGCTGCCTCATTATTATTCATAAAGATTTCATCCCACCAATCAGCAATCAAATCATAAAGAGTTTGTGGTTTATTAGAAGATGAAACTACACCTTGTTTGACTGATTCCCTGAATGCTTCTTTCAATCCAGCAGCAACTTGCTCTGGTGTTTGAGGTTTCAACCAATCTAATGGATTTTCATTTGGATGTTCTTCACACCATTTCACACTCTCACGGACAGCATCCCATTTTTGTTCTTCTTGAACTTTTTCCATTACTTCCTTTGCGGTAGAGATTGCGTAAGCAAACTCATATCCTGCTTGGAATCCCTGCCACCTTTTATCATCAAAACTATCCCAAGTTCCAGTTTCAGGATATTGTCCCCACCAATCTTTGTAGCATTCTTCTGCTGGTGTCTTTGGTTTCATCGTATTCACAAAAACTTTGAGTGTCCTCCCATCATCTTGATATGATAATGTAATGTCGTTGTCTTCTTTCCAATTTACATAGGAACGACCATTTTCGTCAATAACTTCAACTCTTGTAATTCTAGTCATTCAAACAACCTCTCATTTACTCGTTTGATTGCTTCATTATACCCTAAAAACCATTCAGACACACCAAATTTGAGATCATCATAAGGTTCAGGAATATTCTCCCTAATCAAATCCCTCACTTTGTCTGCCATCTCATCACACCCACAAGTATCACCAAGTTTAGTTTTTAGCAGTCCCCAGAGTTTATCATAAAAACTTTGACGTTCTGTGATGCGTTGATACTTCACCCCCATAATGGTTACTTTGTCTCCTTCGATGAGAACGGTTGAGATGTCTATTTCGTTGTTGGAAGGCATTTGAGTTTTTCATCTATAATACCATCATACATCAAAAAAGGGCACCTGTAAAGTGCCCTTGTTCCAGTTTCTCAAGTGTCCTCATAATATTCTAACTCTTTTAGATGTGTCTATACCTCTATTTCTTTGGTAGATTGTAAGTGGTCCAGAAGTTGATACAAATCCTGTTTCCCCACACATCCATTTTCGTGAGTTTGTTATTTTACTACCCAGTTTACCACCTATTTTTCCACCTATTTTTCCACCTTTTCTACTATCTTCACTCATTTGTTCTTTTGTCCTTCCGTGAACTCCAACACCAAGTTCTTTTGATTTTTTCCCATTTTTTTTACCATTTTCACTTAGTTGTTCTAGTGTTAATCCGTGTATTCCTAAACCAAGTTCTTTTGCTCTATTTCCATTTATTTTACCTCCTATTTTACCTGCTTTACTACAAGAAGTCAAAGAAAATATATTTCCACAATTTTCATTCAAACACCATTTATCATTCAGAAATGGTCTGATTATTCTTTTTTCAATTTTATTTGCTTCTAACCAACCTTCATCGGTGAAATCAAAAAACTGAAGTATTTGTTTTTTGGGAGTATAAAGTTCCCAACACCATTTATGAGTTACTGGAGAACCCATATAATATTCATTAAACTTTTTTTCCTTATGAACTCCATAATAATAATACAAAACTTCCTCAAAGGTAATTTTGTATATGTAAATTCTTGGACTTTGAAAAGTCATCTCTATCTTATTAGAACGGCATTATTATTTATAATAGAAAAGGTGCCCGAAAGCACCTAATCTTTGTCTGTAGAGATTGCCGTCCTAACAGATATTGTTATTTATATAATGCTTCAAGTTCATCAGCAACATCTAAAACGGCACGGGCATCAAGCACCATATCTTCTACACCTTCATCTTCACAACACTGATAGTATTGGAGTTGAATTACAAGAGCACGAAGAACGGCAGCAAGGGCATCATTATTAAGTTTTTGGACAATAAAATCTTGCCTTTTATTCGCAAAAGTTAAATAAAAGGCATCCAAAACTGCTTGTGCTTGAGGTGAGAGGTTAGTCATTCTAATACATCAATAAGTTTGTTAAACATCCAAGAGATTATGAGTGCCTGTCCCCAAGTAAGAGGAAAGAAAGACACAAGTGCCCAACCCAGCAATCCCACAAAAATATAAAATCCAATTGTTGCTCCAATCTCGTGTTTAGTCATTTCAGTTCCTCAAATCCAAGTTCTAACATTTGCTTTTGGATGTTCCTTACAAGCACCCAATATTTCTTCTACAAAAGGAACAAAGTCCTTATAAGTTCCCCAACCATTAGAAGCATCAAACTGCTTATAATGCTCTGGATGAGATTTGAGTTTTAGAAGTCCTGCCTCAAGATGCGGAATAAGTTTGTCGGCAGTTGGATTTTCATAAAGGTCATCAGGATGCCACAGACACTTATAGATGCCTGCTTCCTCTGCCATCGTATTCAGGTTATGAGTGATGTTTCCAGAATACAACTCAACCTTATGAGGTTCAGGTGCTCCCGTATCCAGTTCCATTTCAAGGTAGAAATCAAGAGACATAATAGTGTCTTTGTGTGTATGAGTGTATTATAGGGCATTATAGGGACTTTGTGAAGTGCCCTTGTGCCAGTTCAGGGAGTGTCCTCACCCATAGATTTCTTCACTATCTCTGCTATTTTTTCGGGGGTGATGGAACGAAGTGCTTCAGTTTCTTTTCTCAATCTTTCATTTTCCCTTTTAAGTTGATTAGTTCGTTCTATGACTCGTTTGGTTTCTTCTCTAAAACTATACAACCAATCAATCATTTCAGTTCTTCCCATTTCGCAATTAGAGGATTAGTCATAAGCATTTCCCGAAAGATAATATACTTTCATAATTTGAATGTTTTCCAAGTGCTTATAAAGGTCTTTGAGTTCTTGTTTTAAAAATGAGTCAGTTTCTTCATCCAGTTCTTTGAGTGTTATAGTAAGTTGCTCTTCAATCAATTCTTCGCAGTAGTCATAGGTTTCTTTGAGAGTAGTCATTTCACAACCCCAAATGTATTCTATCAGTATCACTCAAAGAAGCAAGGTCTTTCTTGAGTTGTTTGAGTTTTCGTTCTTTTGCTTTTATTTTTTCTGATTTTTCTTTTTCCAACAACCTCATTCGTTTATCATACTCTTTGTCCGTTTCTTCCCGATGCTTGTAGAGATAATAAACTTTGTGGAGGTCGCAATCACCATAATCCCGTTCATATTCCGTTTCAATACCCTGCCATCCTTCATCTAAATCTGCTTGAAGTGAAGCAATAATACTCTCAAGAGAACCCTCAAAGTCCCCCCAATACCTTTCAGCTTCTTTGACTTGAATACGAGCAGGTTGTTTAGTCATTTTACCCCCAAAAGTTCTTTTTCTTCATTAGTCAAACGAGCAAGAAGTTCTTGTCGTTTTTGTGCTTTGAGTTTTTCTTCTTTTTTATTACTCAACATATCAACAAAAGTATCCATTAGATAGTCAAAAGAATTATCACCACTACACCATTCTACTTCACCTTCTTTGTTGATGACTAATGTTTCCGCAAAGTCATTCGTATAAAGTTCATAAAACTTGACGACATAATCACCATCCTCATCTTGTTTCACAAAGATAGAAAGGTCAAGTTCTCCTGCGTATGTGAGTAGTTCCAGAAGGTCTGTAGTTTTGATAGTCATTTTAGGTTCCTCAATAATAGCAGTCAGTCGTTCAATCTCACGGCAGGCATCATAAACCAAACGATGTGGTTTGTTGTTCCACTCATTCGCACGATCACCTTCCCCCGATGGAGCAAGTCGCAAATGATAAGTCAGTTTTGTAGGCATATCAGGGATTTCACAATCATTCTTCAATCGTAGAAGTTCTTCTTGTGAAATAGGAGTCAAGTTCCAGTCTGGTGTTGGAATAGTCATTTTGGTTGCCCCACAACATAATCACTAAACGCACTCATATCAATATCATTTTTTGCTTCTGGAAAAATCTTTAGGTAGTCTTTAGCAATATTTTCCCCACACGAAATATAACCAAACTCTATTCCAAGAGAAAAGGCATACACTACTTTATCCCAAACTGGTTTGACTTGATGTGGAAGAAGTCCAAGATTTTTCGCAAAGTTTTCTGGGTCAAGATGTTCCAAAAGGAGAGGAACAGATTTATCTTTGATGTTTTGAGGAAGTTCAGTCATCAGGTTTCTGTGTGTATGAGTGTATTATAGGGCATCTGGAGGGGTTTTGGTGGGGTCTTGTGCCAGTTCAGGGAGTGTCCTCATAAACAATAACCTCAAAAGTCAATGTTTTAGGTATAAGGCATTTACCTATAGGGTGTCCCATCTCCATACTCATACTTACCACTTGTGCCTTTTTGTTTTTCACCTTTTCGGCAATCTGTAAGAAACTATCCTTACCACTATCAACATCATAAGTTATGAGTGATGGAATATGATTTGCTTTTGTAGTAATATTGGGAGTATTTACTGGAACAGTAGAAGTATCCCGAAGTTCTTTCAGTTTATCTTCGAATGAAGGTTCATCCTCTACTTTCTTTGGAGGTTCTTTCCTTCCGTAGAGTTCTTCGTATTTTTGTAGAAGTGGGTTAGTCATAATGGTCTATATTCATCAAAACCTTGTGGATTGAGGTGTCCTATGGTAAGTTTGATAGTTTTACCAGTAGGTTCGTGTTCCAATACTACTCTATGAGAATATTGTTCTTTTACAACATAAACATCATTAGAGGTCTTATGTTTCCATTTAGAACCTATTTGGAGTTGTGGGATTTTAGTGTGTTTCATAATAACTTCCAGTATCTAATGGGTCAAAATAGGGTTGAGTGGAATCAATACGAGAACACATTTTATCGTTCATTTTATACCATTCTTTATTTAAAACCCACCAAAAACTTACAAAACAACCATCACAATATGTAAATCCTTCATCAAGAACTTCATTCACCCAGATATTTTCTTCATCTGGAATAGTCATCCAAGTTTTCCAGAATTCTATAATAAGTTTAGTTAGTTTCATCTATCTCCACCCCAACTACCATTAAGATTAGCATAAAACTCATCAAATGCGTTCAATCCACAAAATCTTT
>OFRL01000850.1_pt1 | contig 11967 bp, 10 predicted proteins | sample 1543121 | NCBI WGS metagenome assembly OFRL01 (sample SAMN07774228, study PRJEB24372) | wastewater metagenome | isolation source: Lake Maggiore Cannobio | place: Italy: Cannobio | collected 2016-01
GCTATAAATTCCCAGTACTTGCAGATTTTTGGCCACATGGCGCAGTAGGAAAGGCATACGGAGTATTTGAAGAATCACGCGGCTGTTCAACTCGTGGCACATTTGTCATTGATAAAGCAGGCATCTTGCGCTGGCAGGTAGTCAATGGTCTTGGAGATGCTCGCAATATCGCTGATTACAAGGCTGCAATCGCTGCGCTCTAAGCGCGGGATTTAGCGATTTAACTAGGGTGAAGTAAGATTCACCAGTACTCATAGCAGTACACAGGGTGCTTAGCTCAGTGGTAGAGCGTCTCGTTTACACCGAGAATGTCGGGGGTTCGAAACCCTCAGCGCCCACCAGATATTTACGAAGGGGTTGATTGCAAAGAATGAAAGCCAGCCCAAGTGATCAACGTCAGATTATTGATGTGGCAGCTTTTGACCAGAAAACCACTGCACTTAACCACAGCGCTTCAATCCTTCCGCAAATTGCCGAGTTAGTCAGCACCACTACTAAATCTCATAATGCCCGCGATCTTCGTATTGCAGCAGAGACCGAACTCAACGATGTTAAACGCGAACTCTTGCGCGCAGAGGCAGATGTTGAACAGATTGTTACACGCATTACTCGAGATGAAGCTCGCCTCTCAGGAGGATCAGCATCTCCAAAAGAGCTTGAACAGCTTCAGCATGAAGTAGGAACTCTCAATGCACGTCGCTCTGAACTTGAGGAAGTAGAGCTAGAGATCATGATGCGAGTGGATGAAATTAAAGCCCGCATCACAGAACTTCAGACACAGGAAGCTGATTTCACTGAACAGATTAATAATCTCAATATCAGCAAAGAAAACGCGCTCGCAAAGTTGAATGGTGAAATGGAATCTATCGCCAAAGAGCGAAGTCAAACTCTGGCATCAGTCTCTGTTGAATTTATTGCGCTGTATGAAAAAATCAGAGCTTCCAATAACGGAACCGGTGCTGCTGCACTAGTTGCCGGCGCATGTATGGGATGTCACCTTTCAATTAATACCGTGGAGTTAAAGCGAATAGCTGAGTTAGCCGATGATGAAGTGGTGCGCTGTGAAGAGTGCCGCTGCATCTTGGTGCGTGGAGCCTAAGAAATGGCCCGTCATTTTTTATTAACTGCAGATGGTGGCTCACGCGGTAATCCTGGCCCTGCTGGTTATGGATCAGTTATAACTGAAAACGGCAAAATCATTGCAGAGCTCTATGACTTCATAGGAATTGCAACTAATAATGTGGCTGAATACAGCGGATTAATCGCTGGTTTAACTGCCATTAACGCACTTGACCCACAAGCAAGCGTTGATGTGAAGATGGATAGCAAGTTAGTAGTAGAACAGATGTCGGGCCGTTGGCAGATTAAGCATGCAGATATGCGAAAACTAGCAAGTGATGCCCGTTCTGCCCACACTGCAGCCCTTGTTAAATACACCTGGATCCCACGTGATGAAAACTCACACGCAGATCGTTTGGCAAATAAAGCCCTTGATCAAGAGGCTGGTGGGGCAGAGATAGTTCTGACCCAGAAGAACTATTTAACTGAGCGTTTATTAACACAGGAAGTATCTACGACGGTTTTTCTCATCCGCCATGGAGAAACGCCACTGACCCCACTCAAGAAGTTTTCAGGAGATGGCCCACTCAACCCCGAATTAACAGAGCAGGGCTTAGCCCAGGCCGAGCTCGTTGCTAAAGCTGTTGCCGAATTAAATCCTGAGGTAATTATTGCTTCACCGCTTAAGCGCACAACACAAACTGCAGAAGTTATTTCACAAGCAACAGGTCTACCTATCGTTTTTGAGGATGCTTGGATTGAATGCTCATTTGGTATCTGGGATGGAATGTCTATAGATGAAGTAAAAGAGCGCTATCCAGCTGATTACAACTCCTGGCTCTGCTCTACTGGTTTTGCACCGCCCGAAGGGGAGTCCTACGACAGTGTCTCAGTGCGTATTGATGAAGCACTAGAGACAATCGTTGCCATGTATCCGGGACAGCGCGTTGCAGTCATCACTCATAATGGCACGATCAAAACGGCGGCCAAACTAGCAATAGGCGCTCCTGCTGACTCAATCTTTCACATAGACATTGGACCATGCTCGATCACGACCTTATCAATCTGGCCAAGTGATGGCCTGCGGGCAGTGCGTAGCCTTAACGAAGCGGCCCATTTACACTAAGAGATTAGGCGAGTTTGCCCTTTACCTCTACGTAGGTAGTTCCGGCATTTGAGAGCGTGACTGAGAATTGATCACCGGCTTTTCCTGGGCAGGATAAACCCCAGCCAAATGTGGTGCTGGCGCCGATTGTAAGTGGCTCGGTCGGTGCACCTTCCATAATGTTATCGCCATCGAAAATGTCGACGCACTCACCAGCAACGGTGCTGCCCTTGACTATCAACGTTGCTAGGTCTAGTTCTGCCGCTGAATTATTGCTAATCGAAACTGTGAATTTTTGATTGAGTTGACCAGGCAAGTGACCCGATGCAAACTTTCCAGGAGTAAAGTTTGATGGAGATGAGAGCGTATAACTGACTTTATCGGGAGTAATTACTGGGTTATCAAAGCCACCCGTTGCTTGAGGTGCGGCCTGGGTAGGCTCCACAAGTGCTTGACCCTCTTCGGGAGTTAATGAGGATTGTGTTTGACCACCACCGCAGGCGGTAAGTAGAAGCACAGTGCAGATTGAAGCAATCACCTTGAAACTGGAGTAGATACTTGTCATTGAATGAAACTCCTTAGAACTCGCCTGCACCTCACCAGGGTGTCAGAATCAATAGAGCGAGTATAGAGTACGCGCTGTGAATCCTAAATCTCCCCAAAGCCTAGAACCGATAAGTGTTGAGGCAATTGTGGGGCGCTCTCCCCGCCAGATTGCATGGATGCGCTTTAAACGCAATAAGGTCGGAGTTGGCGCAGCCATGATGAGTATTGCAATCCTGATGCTTTCTCTCTGTGCTCCAATAGTTGCCAAGGTGATAGGTGTTGATCCCGATACTCTTAACTTAGATGTATTAGATGTCAGCGGAATCCCAACGGTAGGCATGAGTTGGGATCACCCACTGGGATTGATTCCAGGTACTGGTCGTGATTTCTTAGCACAACTTCTCTATGGCTCGCGAATCTCATTCTTAATTGCAATTCTCACAACAATGACTGCGCTCACCATTGGTTTATTTGTCGGAATCATTGGAGGATATTTCAGAGGACGTATTGATAACTACCTAGGGCGCTTTACCGATTTTCTCCTCGCATTTCCAGCTTTTTTCATGATCGTTGCACTCAATCAACCTATGGTCGCCCGCATTGAAGAGTCTGGAATCGCAGAAGGCAACAGTGCACGCATCATCTTTTTAGTTTTCTTTCTCTCTTTCTTTGGCTGGCCAGGCTTTTCACGACTTGTGCGTTCACAAGTACTCTCTCTTCGCGAGCGCGAGTTTGTAACGGCTGCAGCCGCAATGGGGGCTACGCGTTGGCGAGTAATTACTAAGGAGCTCATACCTAATCTCTGGGCGCCAGTCATCGTTGTTGTCTCACTCTCTCTACCGGGCTATCTGGCTGCTGAAGCGGTCTACTCATTTTTAGGCCTTGGAGTTCAACCCCCTGCATCTACATGGGGAATTCTGCTCTCTAACGCAACGCGCTATGTGACGGTAATGCCCAGCTTCTTCCTCATCGCCGCTGGCTCATTGGTGCTAGTGGTTTTGGCATTTAACCTTGTAGGCGATGCTTTACGTGATGCCTTAGATCCCAAGGCAGAGCGCTAAAACCAGGGAGTTCACGGCCTTCGTTACGTTTTCGTTATCCAAGGCCTTACATATATCTATGGGTTTCTGATTGGATTGCCTCAATGGCGTTGAATTCGCGCCCCTAATGAAAGGAAATACGTCAATGAGCAATCTCTCTGCTCTTCGTCGTGCCGTTGTAATTACAGCTGCAAGCGCACTTGCCGTCAGTACCGTAATGGTCGCTGGTGCAACATCTGCCTCAGCTGCAGTTAAGCCAAAGACTGGTGGAATTCTCACCTTCCTTGAGCACACTCCACGATTAGATCACTACGATCCATCACGTATCTATACCGGCCGCGATTTAGCGTTTATGAACTCATTCATGACACGTACTCTCGTTGCCTATAACCCAGTCCCAGGGGCCGCTGGTGCAAACCTTGTCCCAGACCTTGCAACTAATACAGGTGTACCAAGTAACGATGCTAAGACCTGGAAGTTCACACTTCGCCCAGGTTCAACTTTTGAAGATGGCGTAAAAATTACCTGCGAGCATGTCCAATATGGTGTTTCGCGTGTTTTTGCAACTGATGTTATTACCGATGGCCCTGGCTACCTTCAGGCCTGGTTGGACATTCCAAAAGATGGCGATGGAAACTCTGTATTTAAGGGTCCATACAAGAAGGATGCAGCAGGGTTAGCAGCCTTTAAGAAGGCTGTTTCTTGTTCAAAGGATAACCGCACAATTACTTTCCAACTCAATAAATCAGTTGCCGACTTTAACTACCTTGCAACATACGGAGTTATCTCTCCTATTCAAGCTAGCAAAGACACAGGCGACAAGTACGACCTACGTCCACAATCAACAGGTCCTTACAAGATTGCCGAGAATAACGCTACTCAGATGAAGCTCGTCCGCAATACAAAGTGGTCAAAGGCTTCAGATCCAGTACGTACTCCATATCCTGATGAGGTTGTCATTTTGTTTGGTTACGACGAAGAAGTAATCGACCAGATTATTTTGGGAGATACAATTCCAACTGCTGTGAGCTTTGGTGAGCCACTCTCAACTAACAACGATAAGTTCTTCTCAGATTCTTCTATGAAGAACCGTCGTATGAATAATCCAGATCCTTATGCTCGTTATTTTGCCTTTAACGTAAAGGCGATGCCTTGTTTGGAAATCCGCCAGGCGATGTATTACTCACGTGATGCAAAAGCGCTGCTTGATTATGCTGGTGGATCAACATATGCAGGTTCATATGCAACTGGTGTTATTAGCCCGTTGCTTGCAACTGACTATGCACCAACTAAGGTTGTAGGACCAGGATCTGCCGACTTTATTCCTGAAGGAAATATTCCTAAGGCTAAGGCGCTTATGGAGACTGCAAAGACAAAGTGTCCTGCCGACTACAAGAAGGCAACAGAGACTGGACTCAAGATTGACGTACGCCAATCAGTTACTCTGAACGACACAATTCCAATCGATACTGCAGCATATGCACGTGCTGGAATTAAGGTCTCCTTTAACCCAATTAGCTCAGGCTATTACCCAACGGTTATGAACCCAGATAAGCAGAACGACCTCTCAGCATCAGGCTGGGGCGCCGACTGGGCAAATGCTTCAACAGTTATTCCAGAGCTCTTCGCCTCCTATGGTGGATTTAATATCTCCCAGAACTTAGGCGATCCAGCACACAAGGCCTTTGAAGATAAGGTCAACATCGCAATGAAGACCACAGATCGCGCCGCACAGTCAAAGATGTGGAAGGCATTGGATGCAGAAGCCATGAAGAACTTCTGGGTCCTGCCAACAATCTTTGGTAAGGCTCAGTTCGTCTGGGGATCACAAGTAGGCGGTGTGTTCTTCTGGGTACCTCAGGGCAACCCTGCATTCGGCAAGATGTGGATTAATAACTAATCTCACGTGAGAAGAATGCAATAAAAGATAAGTAGTACGAAGTAAGGTACTCCTGGCACAGATCACAATCTGTGCCAGGAGTATTTACTTAACGCTGGCTATAGCTACCAGGGGCAATCAGTAACAAGTGATAGGAGTACAGGTGATTAATTTTGTTGGCCGCCGCATACTCTTTGCAATCATCACTCTCTTAGCAGTCTCGGCCGTTGTATTTACAATCTTCTCGCTCTTGCCCTTTGACCCAGCTGCTCTCTCATGTGGACAGCGCTGTACAGATCAGATCATCGAAGGCAATCGAATCAAGCTTGGATATGATAAACCGCTCTATATCCAGTACTTGTTGTTTTTAAGTGGAATCTTCCTCGGTCGCTCGTATGGCACGGGCTCGGCCGCCTTTTCATGCCCAGCACCATCCTTTGGATATTCATTTAATGAAAATCGCTGTGTGTCCTCACTATTAGCCGAGGCACTTCCAGTGACTGTCAACCTTGCTCTAGGAGCTCTCATTATCTGGCTCATTGCCGGTGTGAGCCTGGGATTAATTGCCGCCCGTTTCAAGGGAAGATGGCCAGATACAACCAGTTCTATCTTTGTATTACTTGGCACGTCACTTCCAACATTTGTTACAGGTCTGGCGCTCTTAATCTGGGTAACGATTAAGTGGAAGCTAGTCCCACTATCTGTTATTGGTTATACGCCACTGTATGAAAATCCAGTTAAGTTTTTTCAATTCTTTATCTTGCCCTGGATTACCTTGGCAATTGCATATGCAGCTCTCTATACCCGTTTCACCCGTGCTGCAGTCCTTGAAACTTTAGGCGAGGATTACATCCGTACGGCGCGAGCTAAAGGCGTTAAAGAGCGCACAGTTCTCTTCAAGCACACGATGCGCGCAGTCTTTGCTCCCATTATTACCTTAGCGGGTCTTGATTTTGCTGGGTTGATTGGTGGCGCAATTATTACTGAAACCATTTTTAATCTCCCAGGTTTGGGTCGCCTTACTCTTCGCTCAACCTTTGAGTTTGATTTACCAATTGTGCTTGCCACAACAATTTTAGCGGCCACGGTTGTCATCACAATGAACTTAATTATTGACATGCTCTACGCTGTGTTAGATCCGCGAGTGAGGATCTGATGGCTCACATTTTGGCAGTTAATGATCTCCACGTCACATTTCCAACCGATGATGGTCTGGTGCGCGCCGTTGATGGAGTATCACTCTCACTCAATGAAGGTCAAACCCTTGCGATAGTAGGTGAATCCGGCTCAGGTAAGACAGTGACTGGACTTTCAATCATGGGACTGCATAAAAGAGGTGCAACTCAGATTTCAGGTTCAATCCTAATCAAAGATAGCGATCGTGAGATTGATATCGTCTCTAGTAGTGAAGAAGAGATTCGCATGCTTCGCGGAGGAACTGTGGCGATGATTTTTCAAGATCCCATGTCATCTCTGCATCCTTATTATCGAATCGGTAATCAACTGGCCGAGGCCTATTTGGTGCATAATCCAGGGAAAAAGAAGCAGGCGCAAGCGCGCGCCATCGAGATGCTGGATCTAGTTGGAATCTCAGAGCCTGCGGTACGGGCCGATGAATATCCTCACCAGTTTTCAGGGGGAATGCGCCAGCGTGTCATGATTGCAATGGCGCTCATGAACTCACCTCGGGTACTAATCGCTGATGAACCCACAACGGCCCTTGATGTAACTGTGCAAGCTCAGATTCTTATACTGCTGAAATCTCTACAAAAAGAGTTTCATATGGGGATTTTGCTCATCACTCATGATCTTGGCGTTGTTGCACAGGTGGCCGATGATGTGAGTGTGATGTATGGCGGGAAAATAGTTGAAACAGGTACAGCCGATGGTGTCTTTTATCAACCCAAAGCCCCCTATACATTAGGGTTACTTAAATCCGTCCCGCGTATCTCAACACATGGCTCTGATCGCTTAAAAGCTATTGCAGGACAACCACCATCACTCATTAACTTACCTACAGGTTGCGCATTTGCACCTCGCTGTGAGTACTCCTCTCATGCACCCGCAGATGCTTGTGCAACGCTACGTCCACAGCTTCTTGGCAAGAGCCCCTCACATTTATCGCGCTGTCACGTCGATGAATCTACGCGCGATTCAATCTTTGTAAAGGAACTCAAGCAGGTGCGCCCATGAGTAACGATATTATTTTAAAGGTAGAGAATCTGACTAAGCATTTCCCCTCTGGTAGTAAGCGCCTAGGCAAGACCGTTAAAGCAGTCGATGGAATCTCCTTTGATTTACGGGCGGGAGAAACTCTTGGATTAGTTGGCGAATCAGGCTGTGGCAAGACCACGGCGGGTCGCACCATATTAAAGTTAAATGAACCAACCTCTGGAACTTTAATTTTTGAAGGCCAGGACATCACCGATTTTAAGCCGCGAAAAATGCGCCCGCTGCGTTCCCAGATGCAGATAATCTTTCAAGATCCTTACACAGCACTAAACCCACGCCAGACAATCGGCAAGATTATTTCGGCGCCCTTCGAAATTCAAGGAATCGACCCCCAAGGTGGTTTAAAGAGTGCTGTTCAATCTCTCATGGAGCGAGTGGGATTAAACCCTGAGCACTACAACCGCTATCCACATGAGTTCTCTGGCGGACAACGCCAGCGCATCGGTATCGCCCGTGCAATTGCCTTAAAGCCACGTTTTATTATCGCCGATGAGCCAGTCAGTGCACTCGATGTTTCAATTCAAGCCCAGGTAATTAATCTGCTTGAAGATCTGCAAGAGCAAGATGGAATCAGTATGGTTTTTATCGCCCATAACTTATCTGTTGTGCAACATATATCTGATCGCGTTGCCGTGATGTATTTGGGCAAAATCATGGAGATTGGTGAAACGAATGCACTCTATGCAGCCCCGCACCACCCATATACAAAGGCCTTGCTATCGGCTGTTCCTCAACCAGACCCACGCACGGAAAAAACTCGCGAACGAATTATCTTGTCGGGAGATCTACCAAGCCCAATGAATCCACCATCTGGCTGTGTCTTTAATACCCGCTGTTGGAAGGCTAAAGATAAGTGCCGCATTGATATTCCAGAGCTATTGCAAGTCGGTAATTCGAAGGTCGCCTGTCACTTTCCCGAAGAGTAATTCATAATTCCTAACTTATATATTATTAATTAATCGATAGGATTATTTGGCAGTTGCGCGCTCATTTTTGTCTAATCGTAGGGGCTTAGCACAGGAGGTTAAATACCTGAAGCGTGACCTTCACAGCGAGGATCTGAACCAAATGCATAGGTTTTATTAGGCAAAACCTGCATTAATTGAACAGATGATCCATGTCCCCAAGCAGCTAGTTCTTTCACATCATGACCTTTGGCTTTTAATTGATCAAGCACTTGAACTGACACACGATTTTCAATCTCAAGCACACCACTGCCATTCTCTTCAGCAGAGCTTTGCCCAGGAGCATTGAGATGTTGCCATCTAGGTGCCTCTGTTGCCTCCTGCACATTCATCTTCAGATCAACGACATTGATGATTAACTGCAGATTGGTCTGCACCTGAATATTTGCACCAGGAGTCCCGCCCACTAAATGCAAAGTTCCATCAGGATTAACTGCAGTAAAGGCATTGAGGGTGTGTGCTGGGCGCTTTCCTGGCTCAATAATATTGGGGGAGGTGGGATCTAATGAGAATCCAGTTAAGCGATTATTTAAAATGATTCCAGTTCCAGGTATTACCCATGAGCTACCAAAGCCATGAAAAACAGATTGAATCCAGGAAACTGCGTTGCCATCACTATCTGCAACTAAAAAGTAGGTTGTGTCGCTGCCTTCACTGACGGGGGCAATATCCACAGCTGCTTTATCCATAGATATCTGCGCCGTGCGCTTATCTATGTTTTCTTTCGACAAAATCTTTGCGACATTGACCTCAATGAATTCAGGATCACCCAGAATCGCGTTGCGATCGGCAAAACCAGCCTTCTTAGATTCCACTCCGATGTGAATACGGTCTGCTTCACTCATCGTTGCCACATCAAAGCGCTCATTAATGAGCAGCTCCTCCATCAAGATCATTCCTTGTGTGGGAGGTGGCTGACCATAAATAGTTAGGTCGCGATACTTAATCGAAAGAGGATCAAGGACTCTGGTGGTGTGAGCTTTTAGATCTTGGGCATTAAACCAACCACCAGTACCGCTGATAAGTTGCTGGGCAATTGGCCCTTCATAAAATGCGCTGCGACCACCTGATGCAATCTCGCGCAGTGATTGGGCAAGATCTTTTTGCACAACTAAGTCGCCAATATTCACATTCGCATCCACGCCCATGTCTTTAAAGAGGGAAGTATCAGGGACAAGAGTTAAGTGGTTAGCAATGCGACGAACAAAGCCAGTATTTGCTGGAAAACCATTGTCTGCATAATCAATGGCTTGTTCAAGCAATGTGGCTATAGGTAAGTTGCCATAGCGCTCATGGGCCTCAAACCAAGTTGAAACTAAACCAGGAACAGTTCCTGATTTATATCCATGCAAAGGAATCTCTGTGCCATAAGCAGCAGCAGTAGCACCGTGTGGTGCTTCACCACTGCCATTAAATGCAAGGTTAGTTTTTGTGCTTGCATGGTGAGTAACTAAAAATGCATCTCCTCCTAAATGTGAAGCACCTGGCTCCACAACACAGATCACTGCACTCAGTGCAATGGCAGCATCAATAAAGCTTCCACCTTGTTTTAGTATTGAAATCGCAGCGCTCACGGCCAATGGCTGGCTTGCAGCAGCTCCGCCATTTTTGGCATAAACAACGCTTCGGCCCGTTTGCATCCGTGAACTGTGGCCTATTTTTAAAGGGATTACAAGAACACCAATAATGCAAGTATCCTTAAGGCTGAAGAGTCGCCCGGATCACCGCGTTACGAAAGTACCGAGGAAAGTCCGGACTCCAAAGAGCAAAGTGGTGGGTAACGCCCACCCGGAGCAATCCGCGGGATTAGTGCAACAGAAAGCAAACCGCCAACGAAAGTTGGTAAGGGTGAAACGGCGGTGTAAGAGACCACCAGTAATTGCAGCAATGCAGTTAGCTATGTAAACCCCACTTGGAGCAAGACCATGCAGTTGGCGCTTGAGAGCTGCTCGCTCGAGTCAACGGGTAGGTTGCTTGAATCTGTAAGTAATTACAGATCTAGATGGATGGTGATCCCTCGCAAGAGGACAGGATCCGGCTTATAGGGCGACTCTTCTTCCAATTAGGTGGGCGCAGGTTAAAACTGCGCTCACCTTTCTGCATTTTGGTTGTACAAGTTGTTACATAACCTGTCGCAGATTTAGATGTTTTTATGGGGAATCGATGGGCAAATATGGGCAGTTTTATGGGCAGTTTCCAACTGCAATCACCATCACAGAGCTAATCAAGTAACTGCGAATTTCTGATGCCCATAGAGTTACTTTTTTGATTCACAAAATGGCGGCTAGACTTCAGTCTAAGTTGAGCTAATGGAGGAACTGAGGAATTCATAAATGACAAAGACGACAGATGGACATAATCACGACTATCTCTTGGGTCATAAGCGAGCCTTTACACTTTCGCTCGCAATCACTTCAACAGTTCTAATTGCAGAACTAATAGGCGCATGGATCTCAGGCTCCTTAGGATTATTAGCTGATGCAGGGCACATGTTCACCGATGTCATTGGGCTCTCAATTGCACTTGGTGGAACTCGGTTAATGGAACGCCCTGCAAGCGAGAAGCACACATGGGGATACCGTCGGGTTGAAATTCTTGCCGCTGCGGGACAATCCCTCCTTCTTATTGCGGTAGGTGTTTTTGTTACGATTGAAGCAATTCAGAGACTAATTAATCCCACTGAAGTCGAACACCTAGCAATGCTCAGTTTTGGAATATTTGGTCTTTTGGCCAACTGCCTTTCTCTTGTCTTATTGTCAAAAATTGAAGAGGGCAATCTAATGATAGATGTAGAGGCCCGAACCGAACGAGTTAAAGAAAAATCTAAAGAAGGGGCTACACTAAATTGTGCTAATGCATGTCTTACAGCCGCTTGCACAAAGGCATAAATTATTTTATCGTCTTCAAATTTTATTTCTTGCTTGGTAGGATGCACGTTAATATCTACTTGTGCGGGATCCACATCAATATATAATAAATAACTAGGAAAATTTTCTTTAGCAATTAAACCTTCAAAGGCATTGGCAACCGCATGGTGCAAGTAAGCACTTTTGATAAAGCGCCTATTGACAAAAAAGTATTGATCGCTTCTGGTTTTCTTAGCTGTATCTGGTTTACCTACAAAACCTGTAATGGTTAAGT
>OFRL01000851.1_pt1 | contig 11967 bp, 9 predicted proteins | sample 1543121 | NCBI WGS metagenome assembly OFRL01 (sample SAMN07774228, study PRJEB24372) | wastewater metagenome | isolation source: Lake Maggiore Cannobio | place: Italy: Cannobio | collected 2016-01
GTTGCCCCGGAAGTACCGACGGTAATTGACGGCCCGCTCGGCGGCGTGCCGCTAGCCGTCAAGGATCTCTTCTGCACCGAAGGCATCCCAAGCCAGGCCGGTTCGAAGATCCTCGAGGGTTACTGCCCTCCGTACACGGCGACCGCGGTTGCCAACCTTGAAGCGGCTGGCGCTCCGGTGCTCGGCAAGACCAACCAGGACGAATTCGCGATGGGTTCGTCGAACGAGAACTCGGCCTATGGACCGGTGCTCAATCCGTGGGACCTTGCGCGCGTGCCCGGAGGCTCGTCCGGCGGAAGTGCGGCAGCGGTTGCTGGGGGCCTCGCACCCTGGGCGCTAGGGACCGACACCGGCGGTTCGATCCGCCAACCGGCAGCGCTTTGCGGAATCGTCGGGCTGAAGCCCACCTACGGCGCCGTTTCGCGCTACGGAATGATCGCCTTCGCCTCCTCGCTCGACAGCGCCGGCCCGCTAACGCGCGACGTGACCGACGCAGCACTGCTCTACCGCCACCTAGTCGGCCGCGACAGCGCCGACGCGACATCGGTCGCATTCCCTGAACCGATCGAGCTGCCAGACGCTGAGCGGCTCGACGGGGTCACACTCGCCGTGCCAACGGAGATGGTCGGAGCGGAGGGGATCGAAGCGGGAGTGCTCGAGTCGTTCGAGGCTTCGCTGCAGATCGCACGCGATCTTGGCGCCACGATCACCAGCTGTGAGATCCCGAGTGCCCGCCACGCGCTCAGCGCCTACTACCTGATCGCCCCGGCCGAAGCCTCATCGAACCTCAGCCGCTTCGACGGCGTCCGCTACGGGCTGCGGGTCGAAGAGAGCAAGCTCGATCAGATGTACACAGAGACCCGCCACGACGGCTTTGGCGCCGAGGTCAAGCGGCGGATCCTGATCGGCACCTACGCGCTTTCGTCCGGCTACTACGACGCCTATTACGGCCGCGCCCAGCGCGTCAGGACGGTCGTCGCGCGTGAGCTCGATGACGTATTCAAGAGCGCCGACTTAATCGTGACGCCAACCAGCCCAACGGTTGCCTTCGGCCTCGGCGACCGCGTCGAAGACCCACTCTCGATGTACCTCAGTGACCTCTTCACAATCCCAATGTCTCTGGCCGGAACGCCGGCGATCTCAATTCCTTCGGGTCTAAGCGAAGGGCTGCCGGTAGGGCTACAGATCTGCGGTCCGGCCTTCAGCGAGAACCGCATCCTCAGCGCCGCGCACGCGCTCGAGCGGGCGATCGGCTTTGACGGAAGCTCAGTAAGAGGCGGAACAGGCTGATGCCCGCGGTCGAGCTAGAGCCGGTCATTGGACTAGAGATCCACGTCCAGCTACGGACCGCAACAAAGATGTTCTGCTCCTGCGCGCTCGGATTCGGCGAGCCGCCAAACACCCGCACCTGCCCGGTCTGCCTTGGCCTTCCCGGGGCGCTGCCAGTTGCCAACGCCGAAGCAATTCACTACGGCCTGATGATCGGGATGGCGCTCGAGTCAACGCTCGCGCCTGTCTCAACCTTCCATCGCAAGAACTACTTCTACCCCGATCTGCCGAAGGGCTACCAAATCAGCCAATTCGACCTTCCGCTCTGTTCCGGAGGCAAGCTCGGTGAGGTCAACATTCACCGCGTCCACCTCGAGGAAGACGCGGCGAAGCTGAACCACGCCGGCGCTAGCGGCAGGATCGAGGGCGCCGACAGCTCGATCGTCGACTTCAACCGTGGCGGCACTCCACTCGCGGAGATCGTCACAGAGCCTGAGCTGCGCTCTGCTGAACAAGCCGGAGAATGGTTGAGGCTACTGCGCACGACGCTCAGAACGCTCGGCGTAAGCGACGTAAACATGGAGGAGGGCTCGCTGCGCTGCGACGCGAACATTTCGCTGCGCCCAGCTGGCACCGATCAGCTTGGAACAAAGACGGAGCTGAAGAACATGAACTCGTTCCGCTTCATTGAGCGTGGCATCCGCGCTGAGGTGGAGCGGCAGCGGGCGCTTATTGATGCTGGCGAGAACGTGACCCAAGAGACGCTTCATTTTGACCCGAAGAGCGAATCAATCACCTCGCTGCGCTCGAAGGAAGAGGCGCACGACTACCGTTACTTCCCTGAGCCCGACCTGCCGCCTGTTGTGATCACCGAGGCAATGCTTGAACGCGCGGCGGCGGAGCTGCCAGAGCTGCCCGCGGCGCGTGAGCAGCGCTACATCGAGCAGCTTTCGCTCACCGCGGAAAGCGCGAGGCTATTCGCCTGGCGCGCCGAGCTAGCCGACTACTTCGACGCGGTCTGCGCCGCGGACCCGGCGCTAGAGCCACAGGTCGCTGCCAACTGGGTAACCGAGCTGCAGGGTCGGCTTGACGATCAGGAGGCCGAAGATTCGAAGGTCACAGCCGCCGCGCTCGCTCAACTCGCTGCCCTGGTCGAATCGTCGGCAATTAACCAAGGTGGCGCGAAGCAGGTTCTAGACACTCTCGTTGCTGGCGGCGGCGATCCAGCAGCGATCGTTGCCGCAGAAGGGTTGGAGGCTGTCGGTGGCGCTGATCAGTTGGCGCCGATCGTCGCGGCCGCTCTGGAAGCCAACCCTGAGCTGACAGAGCGACTGCGCGGTGGCGATATGAAGCCGATCGGGGTAATCGTTGGTGAGGTGATGAAGCAGACACGCGGGCGTGCCGACGGCAAAGAGGTGACCGCGCTGGTCCGCCAGCAGCTCGGCCTCTCCTAACCGTGGCGCCGGCTCGTAGACTGATGTGATGGCTGGTGGCGGCTACCTAATCATTGCGTTCTGCTTCGGTCTGGCCGGAGGAATCGTCGGGAGGATCAAGGGCGGTTCGTTTTTCATCTGGTTCGTGATCAGCTTCCTGATCCCGGTCCTCGGGCTAGTGGCGGCAATTTTCATGCGCAACGAGGCGACCGAGCCTCGGCGCGAGTGCCCGGGCTGCGGCAAGGTGGTTGCGGCCCACGACGCGCTCTGTACTCGCTGCGGAACCGAGCTCTACCTACCACCTGACGATCAGCTGCTGCCGTCGAAGTTTGCCGAGAAGGTTCACGGTGGCTGACGCTTAGAGCCTTACCGGGCGTGGCGCTGCAACGCTGGGGAAGCCCGAATTCGCTGTTAGAATCTGCGATTCGGCCGTACCGGTCGGCAAAACTCTAATTGGGAAAGGAACGACCGCCAATGCGCGCAGTAGACGCAATTATGGAATGCCTCAAGGCTGAGGGTGTCGAGGTCGTATTTGGCCTTCCCGGTGGAGCCAACCTGCCCACCTACGATGCCCTTGTCGACTCTGAGATAAGGCACATCCTAGTGCGCCACGAAGCTGGCGGCGGCCATGCTGCCGAGGGCTACGCAAAGGCGACCGGCAAGGTCGGCGTTGCCTTCGGAACGTCAGGGCCAGGCGCAACAAACCTCGTAACGCCGATCGTTGACGCGATGATGGATTCCGTTCCGGTTGTCTTCATGACCGGCCAGATCCGCAGCGACCTGCTCGGCACCGACGGCTTCCAAGAGGCCGACACAATCGGGATCACGATGCCGGGCGTCAAGCACTCCTTCATGGTCACCGACGCCGAAGATATCCCGCGCACAATCCACGAAGCTTTTTACATCGCCCGCAGCGGCCGGCCCGGCCCTGTCGTAGTCGACATTCCGGTTGACGTTTCGCGCGCGGAGATCAACTACGTGCCGGTGACGGAGGTTTCTCTGCCTGGCTACCAGCCAAACATTGAAGGCAACGCCAAGCAGATCCGTCAGGCAGCGAAAGCACTGGCGGCGGCAAAGCGCCCTGTGCTCTACGTCGGCGGCGGTGTCGTCCTTGGCGACGCCTCCGAGGAGCTGCGCGCGTTGGCCGCAAGCGACCGCTTTCCGGTCACCAGCACTCTGATGGGGCTTGGATCTTTCCCGTCAGAAGGCACTCAATGGCTCGGCATGCTCGGCATGCACGGCACTCGAACCGCAAACTACTCGATGGATCAGGCCGACCTGATCTGCGCGATCGGTGCCCGCTTCGACGACCGCATCACCGGCAAGCTTGACGAGTTCGCACCGCACGCAAAGTTCATCCACATCGACGTCGATCCGGCCGAGATCTCAAAGAACGTCCCGGCTCACATTCCGATCGTTGGCGACGTCAAGTCGATCCTGCCTCACCTGACCTCTGAATACCGCGCGCTTGGCGCTGACTCTGCGCGGCTTGACGACTGGCTGGCACAGATCGCGTCCTGGAAAAAAGAGTTCCCGCTGACATACAACGACACAGATGACAGCGAAATTCGCCCCCAATATATGGTTGAGGCCGTCTACGAGGCGACCGGCGGCAACGCGATCATCTGCTCAGACGTCGGCCAGCACCAGATGTGGACGGCGCAGTACTACCACTTCCCCGAGCCGCGCCGCTGGATTAACTCTGGCGGCCTTGGCACGATGGGATTTGGCCTGCCAGCAGCGATGGGAGCGAAGGTTGGCTGCCCGGATCAGGACGTCGTGCTGATCGCCGGTGACGGATCGATCCAGATGAACATTCAAGAGCTCGCCGCCTGCTCGCAGGAGGGAATTGACGTCAAGGTTCTGATCATGAATAACGGCTGCCTTGGCATGGTTCGCCAATGGCAGGAGCTCTTCTGGGAGCAACGCTATTCGCACGTCGACATGGGCGATTTCCCGGATTACGTGAAACTCGCGGAGGCCTACGGAGCGACCGGCATCCGCCTGACCGACAAGTCCACGCTAGTCGATGACATTCGCGCCGCGATCGCCACTCCCGGCCCGGTCGTGGTCGACGTCCGCGTGACCGAAGAAGAGAACGTTTACCCAATGATTTCGCCCGGCATGCCTGCCCGCGACATGGTTGGATAATGAGCGCTGACGGCAGTACATCGGAGACGCTCAGCCTCGACGATCTGCACGCCAGCGTTGGCGTTCGTAGCGGCCGCAAGCACGTTCTCTCAATTCTCGTTGAGAACAAGCCGGGCGTTTTGACTCGCGTCGCTGGGCTCTTCACGCGTCGCGGCTTCAACATCGACACGCTTGCGGTCGGCCCGACCGACGACGACGCGATCTCGCGGATCACGTTGACCGTCGACGGGGCGCTCCACCCAATTGATCAAGTCACGAAGCAGCTACACAAACTCGTAAACGTGATCAAGATCCGCGACCTCGAGCCGGGCGACAGTCTGGCGCGCGAATTGGCCCTCTTCAAAGTCAGCGTTGACGGCCCGCAGCGCGCAGAAGTGATGCAGATCTGCGATGTATTTCGTGGCAAGGTCGTCGATGTCAGCAAGGAATCGGTGATCTTCGAGGTCACCGGCACAACTGAGAAGATCACGGCCTTCGACGAGATGCTGAAGCCCTTTGGTCTGGTTGAAATGATGCGCACCGGCGAGGTCGCAATCGCTCGCGGTCGCGACGAGACTTAAGGCCCTGAGCAGTCCAAGCGGCTGCCTGATCCGTATATAGATGCAGTGACCACAACAAGCTTCAAAGGCGACCAGGCCTTTGCGCTCTCCGGCGAGGATCAGTCGCGGTTGCTGTCGCAGATCACGGCAGCGATCAAAGAAGCGCGCCGCGTGCAAGGCGCCGAGGTGCTCGCCGCGATCAGCGTCGGACTGCCCGCGGAGACCGATCCAAGCGCTGTTGTTGCGGCCTCGAGGAGTTCAGACGAGGCCTGGTTCCTTTTCGAGCAGCCTGACCGTGAGCGCGCCGCGCTCGCTGCGCTTGGTTGCGCAAAACTAATCGAAGCTGCGGGAGCCGATCGCTTCGCCCAAGCTGCGGCGATCTGGAACGGGCTAGCGCGCAGTGCCCACTACGACGGCGCCGACCGAATAGTTGGCGGCGGACCTGTCGCGGTTGGTGGATTCGCCTTTGCCGACGATGGCGGGAAGGCGCCGCAGTGGAGCGGCTTCGCGCCGGCGTCGCTAATCGTTCCGGAGATCTCGATCAGCAGGCGTGGCCGCAACGTTTCGATGACGCTCAACGCCGTCGTGAGTGCTGACGACGACGCGCTCCAGATTGCCGAGCGGCTAGCAGCTAGGGCTGCTGCTCTTCAGAACCGGCCGCTCGCGATGCTCGACCCGGACCCGTCGCAGCAGAGCCGCGTGGTCGGCACAATGCCGCCAGAGCATTACGAACAGGCAGTTGCTCGGGCGGTCGCGCTGATCAATGCCGGCGAGCTCGAAAAGATCGTCCTCGCGCGCGAAGTCCAGATCCATTCGGCGCAGCCATTCTCCACCGAAGCAATTTTCGGCGTCCTACGCGAAGCCTTCAGCGGTTGCCATGTCTTTGCCGTCGGCCGAGGCGAAAAGACTCTAATCGCCGCCAGCCCCGAACTGCTCGTCCGCCGCGAAGGGATGCGCGCGGCGACGCTCGCGCTTGCGGGCTCGACCCGCCGCAGCGCCGATCCAGCGGTTGATAGCCACCTTGGCGAGCAGTTGCTGCGCTCAGCAAAAGACCGCGAAGAGCAGGAGATCGTCGTCCGCCGCATCGTCCAGACGCTCCAGCCACTCAGCGTTTGGGTAACGGCAGCAGATGAGCCAATGATCGCGCAGATGGCGAACATCCAGCACCTCGCGACGCCGATCCGCGCGCAGCTGCGAGATCCGATTGGCGCGATTGAGCTGGCCGGCGCGCTTCACCCAACCCCGGCCGTCGGCGGCGAGCCACACGACGTCGCCGCACCGCTGATCCCAGCGCTTGAGGGGCTCGATCGTGGCTGGTATGCCGGGCCGGTCGGCTGGACCGACCTCAACGGTGACGGCGAGTTCTGCGTCGCGCTTCGCTGCGCACTAGTCGGCGGCAATCTTGCCCGCTGCTACGCCGGCGTTGGCGTCGTTAGCGGTTCCGACCCTGCCGCTGAGCTCGCCGAGACTGAAGTTAAGCTCGCTGCGCTGTTGCCGGTTCTCGCCACTTAACGGGCGAGCGCAACGGCAACACTTTTCCAGAGCTGTTTGTGTAGCGCGACGTTCTCCGCACGATCGGTGCGCAAATGAATCAGCTGCGTGCCGTCGCTGCCAACGCTGTAGTCGAGCGCTGCGGCGAATTCATCGAGCGTTGAAGCTTCGAGTAGATGCAAGCCGAAAGCTTCGGCCACCGCGTCGATCTTCAGCCCCGTCGGAGTCAGCACGTGCTGCTCATAGAACTGCTCGTGCTCCGAGACCTCAAGGAAATCGAAGATGCCGCCGCCTTGATTGTCGATCAGGACGATCGTCAGCGGCACGGCTAGACGCCGAGCAGTCAAGAGAGAGCCGACATCATGGGCGAAGGCGACGTCGCCGATCATCAGCACGGTTGGGCCATCGCTAGCTGCGGCTACTCCGTAAGCCGTCGCGATCGTCCCGTCGATGCCGTTCGCGCCGCGGTTGCTGAGCACGCGAATTGGCTCGTCGCGATTGGCGAAGAACGACTCGACGTCACGGATCGGCATCGACGAAGCGACTACGAGGTTGGCGTCTGCCGGCAGCTGCGCCCCGAGTTGGCGCGCCACGGCAGGCTCAGAGAGTTGCTCACCAAGAACCTCGTCGATCGCCTCGTGGGCGAAAGCGTCGGCCTGCTGCCAGCCTGTCGCCCAGGCAGCGTCGCCGACTGCGCAGCTTTCGGCCAGCAATTCCAGGACGGCTGCAGGTTGAGCGTCCAAGACGAGATCGGCCATCGTCGCCGGATCCTGCCAAGCCATCTCTGGATCGATCAGCACCTGCACCGCGTCGAGGTCGGCCAGCCAGCCGCGGAGCGCCTTCGAGGCCGGCATGTCGCCAATCCGCAAGACGGCGGTCGGCCGTGCACTGAGGGCTAACGGCTCTGCCCGCAGCAACGAGTCGTAGTGAGCGACCGATTGCTCGCCAGAACGGGCGCCGCTCAGTGGGTCGGCCAGCAGTGGCCAACCGCTAGCGGCGCAGAACGACGCTACTGCGGCAGCAAAGCGCGGGCCGTTCAGGGCTCCCTCAACGCGCCCAGCAACAACAACCCCTTTCGGCGCAGTGGCGATGATCGGCGCCAGCATCTCGGCTGCAAGAAGTGGGTCGCCAAAGGCCTGCGCCCGCGCCGTCCATGGCCGACGGTCGTCACGGCCGATCTCGAAGGCCGTCGGCTCTGGCAGCGGCGCAGCAGGAAGCAGGGGTTCGCGGAAGGGAAAGTTGAGGTGGACCGGCCCGCGCCGCCGGCCGAGCGTTGTCCACGCCGCGCGGCACGCGAGAGAGCGGATCCAGCGCGCCGTTTCGGCGGTCAGAACCTCCACTCCGACCTCGGTGAAGGCGAGCACGTTGTCGCCATAGAGCTTGACCTGATCGATCGTCTGGCCGGCACCAATCGCGCGCAGCTCGGGCGGCCGGTCGCTGGTGCAGACGATTAGCGGCACACGCGATTCGTAGGCTTCGATCACGGCGGGCAGGTAGTTGGCGGCCGCTGTGCCGGAGGTGCAAGCGAGAACGGCGGGGCGGCCGGTTGCTTTCGCTAGGCCGAGGGCGAAGAATCCGGCTGAGCGCTCATCGATCTGTGAGTAGACCGGGAAGCCACGATCGGCGGTCAGCGCCGCGACCAGAGGTGTCGAACGCGAGCCTGGCGACGTGACGGCACCGGAGACGCCGCAGCGCGCGAGTTCATCGCAGAAAGCTCGCAGGAGCAGGTGGCTGTCGTTGGTGGCGGTCATGATGGTTCTAACGATGGATACGGTCCTTCTACTCCACGGGTTTGCCGGAACGGCTGGCAGTTGGGACGCTTTTAGCGAGCATCTCGACCGCGAACGCTACCGGCCGCTGGCTCCTGAGCTGAGAGGACACGGCCAGAACGGCGCCGTGCGCCCGATCTCGTTTGAACTCTGCGTCGCCGATCTGCTCGCCGCTGCGCCGCCTCGATTCACGCTTGCGGGCTACTCGCTTGGCGGGCGAATCGCGCTCCAACTCGCGCTAGCTGCGCCTGAGCGGATCGATCGCCTGGTTCTGATCTCAAGCAGCGCCGGAATTACAGACCAAGCTGAGCGCGGCGTACGCTTGAGCAAAGATCTAGCTCTCGCTGACGAGATCGAGGCCGGACCGATCACGCGCTTTGCCGACGACTGGCTCGCTGGCCCGCTATTCGTCAACGACGAGGCTGGAGTGAATGCCTCGGCGCGCGCTGAGATTCTGAAAAACTCGCCCGCGAACATTGCGGCGGCGCTGCGTGGGATGAGCATCGGGCGAATGGAGCCGCTCTGGCCGCGGCTCGCAGAGATCGCGGCGCCAACCACCGTGGTCGCCGGCCAATCCGACGGCCGCTACGTCGAACTCGCCGGGCAGATCGCGGACGCGATTGACGGCGGCGAACTCGAAGTGATTGACGGGGCCGGGCACGCGCTGCCGCGCAGCGCCCCTGAGCGGCTCGCAGCGCTCTTCTAGACCGAGATCAGGCTTCGGCAGGGCCAACGCCTAGGCCAGGGCCTAGCGGCACCGTAATCGAGCCGTCGCTGGGCGCCAGCAGACCGCCGTCAAGTCCATCGAATCGGTCGAGCGTTGCGAGCCCCGAAGGAATCGTGAGCCGCAGAGCCGCAGCCGCATGTAACGCGGCGGCAATTCCAATTGGACCGTCGAGCATCGAAGCTAGATAAACCTCTGTGCCCGAGCTGCGGGCCAGCGCAGCCTGCGCGAGCAGGCCCGAAACCCCACCGGCGCGAGCCAATTTCAGACAGACCAGCGCTGACGCGCCGCTGGCTAGTGCGCCGTCGTCGGCTGCAGTCTCGTCAATTGAGATTGGTGTTTCGACAAGAGAGCGCAGCTCCTCGATCTGTCCAAGGCCCCTCACCGGCTCCTCTACAAGCTCAATCCCGAACGGCTCAAGCGCCGCTAATGCGTCGACCGCTTGCGCGACGCTCCAAGCACCGTTGGCGTCGATCCGGATCGCGACCTTCGGACCAATTGCGACGCGAATCGCTTCAAGGCGCTCAACGTCGCCGTCGCCGCCACCAACTTTGACCTTGATCGTCGTGAAACCAGCGCCGACGGCGGCGCGCGCCTGTGCGGCCGCGCTCTCCGGCTCGTCCGCTCCAATCACGGCGTTGACGGGGACGCGTGCCAGAGGCTCCGCGGCGAGCAACGACGCCAGCGGCGCGCCTTCGCGTTGGCCGGCCAGATCCCAGAGCGCAGTGTCGATCGCCGCGAGTGCCTGCGGCAGCGGATCTGCCTTACGGGCGCTGTCCAGTAGCTCAGCGCCGCTAGCGCCCGCTGGCGCGGCCCTCAAAGCGACTATTTGGAGCTCCAGTGCAGCTAGACATTGTTCGTCGCTGACGCCGTCGAAAGGCTCGAGCGGTGCTGCTTCGCCCCAACCGACCAGGCCGTGCTCTGCTTCTAAGCAGACCAGCATCAGGCGGCGCTCGTCGATCGTCGCGCTAGCGCCCACTAACGGTTCGCTCAGCGGCAGTGAGATTCGTTCTAGGTCTGCCTTCATAGCTAATTCAGGAGTAGGCCGATGGTCAGCAGTAGGCAGAATGCCAGCTCCAGCAGGCCGGATCTCGCGAGCGCCGAGTTGAGCGTTGGGCCATCGGTGTGGGATGCGACCGTCTTAACGAGCGCAACAGCGATCGGGATCGTGAGCACGACTAGCACTGGCCACGCGTTAAGCGAACCAACCAGAGTTGGAATCAGCGCGGTCGGGTAGGCGAGCGCCACCATCACGGCGAAGAGGCGGCGCGTATTGACGCGCCCGAGCCTGACGGCAAGCGTCTTCTTACCTGCCCGGCGATCGGTCTCAAGGTCGCGGACATTATTGACGACGAGAATCGCCGAAGCCAGCAGTCCAACCGGAACTGCGAGCACAAACGCTTCCCATTCCAACGCCTGGCGCTGGACGAAGTAGGAGCCTGTGACGGCGACGATCCCGAAGAAAGTGAAGACAAAGACTTCGCCGAAACCCTCGTATCCGTAGGGGCGAGGCCCGCCTGTGTAGAGCACGCCGGCGAGAATTGAAGCTGCCCCGATCAGCAGCAGAACCGGGCCGGCGATGATGATCAGATAAATACCGCAGAGCACGGCCATGCCAAAGCTGGCGTAGGTCGCGAAGAGAACCTGCTTTGGCGGCACTAGTCCGCCAGCGGTAACGCGGACGGGGCCGAGCCGATCCTCAGTATCTGCGCCGCGGCGAGCGTCGGAATAGTCGTTCGAGAGGTTGGTCCCGACTTGGATGAAGAGCGCTCCGAGCGATGCCGCAACGAACGCCACCCAATCGAGTGGTCCAACCGTCCACGCCAGCGCGGTTCCAACCAGGACCGGAGCGACTGCGGCTGGAAGCGTCCGCGGCCGCGAAGCAATCAGCCAGATTTGGAGACTCGAAAGCGTCCCGGGATTCTTCTGGGTCCGTTCTGCAGCCACTTCGTTTATGGCCGCTTCGGGAACTTCGAGAAGTCCGGTTTGCGGTTCTCGACGTAGGCATCGCGGCCCTCTTGTGCCTCCTCCGACATGTAGAAGAGCAGCGTGGCGTCGCCGGCAAGCTGCTGGACGCCGGCCAGACCGTCATCGGCGGCGTTGAAGGAGGCTTTCAGCATCCGCAGCGACATCGGTGAGAGCTCAAGCATCTCACGGGCCCACTGAACGGTCTCCTCTTCCAACGACTCAAGCTCGACAACGGAATTGACGAGGCCCCAGTCGAGCGCTGTCTGGGCGTCGTATTGGCGGCAAAGGAACCAGATTTCGCGCGCCTTGCGCTGGCCCACCACCCGCGCCAGGTGGCTGCAACCAAAACCAGCATCAAAACTGCCAACCCTTGGCCCTGTTTGGCCAAATTGGGCATTTTCTGCCGCCAGGCTCAAATCACAAAGCAAATGCAACACCTGGCCACCGCCAATGGCATAACCGGCAACTAGGGCGATCACAACCTTGGGGATGCTGCGGATTAAACGCTGTAAATCCAACACATTTAGGCGCGGCACCCCCTCCTCATCCAGATAACCGCCATCGCCGCGCACCGATTGATCGCCGCCAGCGCAAAACGCATAGCCACCATCGGCTGCTGGGCC
>OFRL01000855.1_pt1 | contig 11895 bp, 14 predicted proteins | sample 1543121 | NCBI WGS metagenome assembly OFRL01 (sample SAMN07774228, study PRJEB24372) | wastewater metagenome | isolation source: Lake Maggiore Cannobio | place: Italy: Cannobio | collected 2016-01
ATTTTTAATTTTATAAAATAATGTCGTGAATTAATTTATAAGCGTCTAAACATAATTCATTGTAAATGAGTGAACAACAGGTTGAACAACTAATGCAACAAATGCAAATGCTTGAAACATATTTTTCTGATTTATCTCAAAGGGAAGGAACTTTTCTAAGTATTTTCAGAGAAGCAATTGCTGCAATTGAATCCATTAAATCCCTTGGCAATCAATCTGATTCTGATGCTCTGGTTCCTCTTGGGATGGGAGCATATATTCCAACAAAAATCTCATCAAATAACAAAATTGTTGTAAATATCGGTGCAGGCGTTGCAGTAGAAAAAGATTTTCCTGCAGCAATTAACTATTTTGAAGCTAGAATCAAGGAAATTGAAATTGCTTTACAAGACACTGCTGCGAAAAAACATGATGCTGCAAATAGATTAGAACAAGGAAGGGAACAGATGAATCAATTAATGCAATTTCAACAATCACCAGAATTGGGATAGATAATGTTTGATAGTCTTCGTAAGGCGTTTTCCAATGTAGCACAAAGTCTTGGAGAAAAAGAACTTAATGAAAAAGATATTGAAGATATACTCTTTGAACTTGAAATTTCTCTTTTAGAATCTGATGTAGCTGGTGAAGTTATAGATTCTATCAAATCTAATTTAAAAGAAAAATTAATTGGTGCCAAAGTTAATAAAAATGAAATTGAAAAATTTGTTAAGGATAATTTAATTTCTAGTATTTCTAGTTTATTTGATAATGTTGGAGATATTGATATTTTTGAAAAAATTAATGAAAAAAAGAAACATAATGAACCTTTTCTGATTGTGTTTGTAGGAATTAATGGTACTGGAAAAACTACATCTTTAGCAAAATTTGCATCTTTACTTCAAGAAAAAAAATATTCAGTTGTAATTGCCGCTGCTGATACTTTTAGGGCTGGTGCTATAGAACAATTACGAGAACATGCTAATCGTCTTAATCTAAAACTTGTTGCACAAAATTATGAATCTGATCCTGCAGCTGTTGCTAGAGATGCAGTACTATATGCAAAGTCTCACAAATCAGATTGTGTATTGATTGATACTGCAGGTAGAATGCAAACAAGTAAAAATTTAATGGAACAAATTCAGAAAATCATTAAAGTTGTAAATCCTGACATGACTATTTTTGTTGGTGACTCCTTAGCTGGTAATGATACTGTAAATCAAGCCCGTGAATTTCATAAATACGTTAAGTTTCATGGTTCTATTTTGACTAAAAGTGATGCTGATGCAAAAGGCGGGGCTGCATTATCTATTGTAAAAGTGACATCTACTCCAATTCTTTACTTGGGTACTGGACAAGAATATTCTGATTTAAAATCTTTTGATAAGAATACATTTTTGGAAAATGTATTTGGTTCATTAAATGATGTTACAATAGAAAAAAATGATGTATCTGTATTGGAAGAATCTTTAACAACAGAACCTGAACCAACAACAGAACCTGAACCAACAACAGAACCTGAACCAACAACAGAACCTGAACTAACAACAGAACCTGAACTAACAACAGAACCTGAACTAACAACAGAACCTGAAATAATTTCTGATGATCCATTCTATGGAATTCAGGATAAAGAAATTGCAAAATATTCTGATTTATTTGATATACCTGCACCCGAATCTGATACCGAGGCTATCAAATTAGCTAAAAAAATTCGTCAATGGATTAACGATGGTAAACCCAAACCTGGAGAATCAAAAGTAACGTTATCTGATAAAGAGGAGATACATAAACAAGATAAAGAAGAAAAATCTAAAAAGAAACGGGGATTATTTGGAAGGTTAAAAAAATGAAAATTAAAACAAAACATATACTTACTTTATCGGAATTAACTTCAAAAGAATTTTTGGGATTAATCGATTATTCAATTAAATTAAAAAAACAATCGAAAATGGGTTCAAACAAGCCGTTATTAAAAAATAAAACACTAACCATGATTTTTGAAAAACCTTCAACTAGAACTCGTGTAAGTTTTGAAACCGCAATGTATCAATTAGGAGGCCATGCAATTAATTTATCTTCAAATAATACACAATTATCTCGTGGTGAATCTATTGAAGATACTGCAAAAACTCTTTCACAATATACTGATTGTATAATGGCTCGTGTTTATGATCATTCCATACTTGATAAATTATCTAAACATGCAAGCGTTCCTGTAATTAATGGATTATCTGATTCATTTCATCCTTGTCAAATTTTAGCAGATTTTATGACAATTAAAGAAAAAAAAGGAACTCTCAAAGGATTAAAAATTGCATGGATTGGAGATGGAAATAATGTTTGTAATTCCATGATTTTTGGTGCTGCTTTATCTGGTGTCACAATGACTATTGCAACTCCAAAAGGATTTGAACCTGACAAATCCACTGTTAAAATTTCTCAAAATGTAACTGATATCGAATTAACTACTGATCCTCTAAAAGCTGCTAAAAATGCTGATGTTGTTGTAACTGATACATATACTTCAATTCATAACAAAGACAGTAATAAAATCAAGAATTTCCTTCCAAAATATCAAGTTAATGATAAAATAATGAGTCTTGCAAAGAAAAATGCTATCTTTTTACATTGTCTTCCTGCAAAACGCGAACAAGAAGTTACTTCATCTGTAATTGACGGACCACAATCTGTAGTTTGGGATGAGGCAGAAAATAGACTCCATTCTCAGAAAGCATTACTTTTAGCATTACTTCACGCTTAACGTATATAATAGCAGTTTCAAAGTCAGATCCTGTAGATGGCTTATTCAAAAATATTGAGAAGACTTAGAGAAGAAAAGACAAATTATCGTAAACGTGGTACCATGTTACTTGGTAAGCATGATTTCATTACTGTAAATATTTCAAATGAGAATACACAAGTTCAAGTCCTTAAACCTGGAATGACTGGTGACACTGTTATTGCATCGGCCCATTCTAGATATTTACTTGAAAAAGGATGGAAAGGTTCTCGAAAGAGTATATCTGCTGCATATCTTACAGGTTATTTGGCAGGTAAGAAGGCATTAGGTAAAGGTGCAAAAAATGCAATTTTGTATACTGGTACTAGACGATATACTCAAAGAATGGCAGCAGCTTTGAAAGGAGCAATTGATGCCGGTCTTACAGTTCCAGCTGATTCTGAATCATTTCCTGCTGAAGAAAGAATCAATGGTGAACATCTTAAAGTTAAAAATGAAATTTCTAAAATTAAATCAACTATCGATAGTGAGGTCAAATAGAAATGAGTCAATCAACACAATCTAAACCCGGACAAGGCGGAAGAAGTAGGGGTCCACCAGTTTATGGAAGAGGTCCGGCTGGAGCAACATCTGAACGTCCTAAAAGAGCTCGTAGAGAACCTGAAGAAGAAGTTTGGGTACCAAAAACTATTTTGGGACAAAAAGTTGCATCTGGAGAAATTACTTCAATTGAAGAAATTTTAGAATCTGGATTAAGAATTCAAGAGTCTGGAATTATTAAAAAATTATTACCTGATTTAAAAAGTGAAGTTGTGGATGTTGGTATAATTCAAAGAATGACTACAAACGGTCAATCAACGCGATTCAAAGCAATTGTTGCAACTGGAAATGAAAATGGTTATTTGGGAATTGGTCAAGGTAAATCTAAACAAATGAGAATTGCAATTGAGAAAGCTACTAGTCAAGCTCTACTAAATGTTAGTCCTATCAAAATGGGATGTGGTAGTTGGGAATGCAGATGTGATCAAAAACATTCTGTTCCATTCAAAGTAAAAGGAAAGGGTGGAAGTGTCACTATTGAAATTATTCCTGGACCTCGTGGATTAGGTCTTGTTGCAGGTGGAAAAGTTAAACGATTATTGGAATTAGCAGGATTAAAGGATGCATGGACTACCGCAAAAGGTTCTACTCCTACAATGAATTCCACATCAAAAGCAGTACTGAATTGTCTTAGACAGACATTTAGTCAAGGATGATAGAAATGGCAAATGCATATCTTGTTGTTAGAATTAAAGGTCAAGCAGGTTGTCCCTACTGGGCAACTCATACAATGACTTTATTAAAATTAGATAAAAAATATCGTGCAACAATTTTACCTGCAAAAGACAATACTTTGGGAATGTTAAGAAAAGTACAACACTATGTTTCTTGGGTTGAAATTGATGCATCTTTAGCACAAGAACTTATTGAAAAGAAAGCCAGAAAGGATGGTTATCAAAAAATTACTGATAAGGATCTTAAAGAACTTGGATTTGCAAATGCTGCAGAATTAGGAACTGCTTTGGCTGATGGAAAGGCTACTTTATCAAAATTATCTCCACTAAAACCTTGGTTTGCTTTATCACCTCCTGTACTAGGATTCAAAAGAAGTACTAAGAAATTATATGGACAAAAAGGTATTCTTGGTGCTAACAAAGAACTTGATACTGTCGTAAGGAGAATGATTTAACATGGCAACCAGATTAAGAAAAACTCGTAGATTGCGAGGTGGCAGACATATGGGTTGGGGACAAGTAGGTCAACACCGTGCAAGTGGTCATAAGGGTGGGTTAGGAGTTACTGGTTTGAAGAAACATCTTAGAAGTACTATGATAAAAGAGGATCCAGATCATTATGGTCATGAACCTCCTGCAGTACCACATCCAAATATTACAAAAAAATGGGCTAGTATAAGAGATCTAGATGATCTATTTGCTAAATTTGGAAAAGCAGTAGGTGGGAAGAATTTAGTAGACCTTGAAAGTGCAGGATACGATAAACTTCTTGGTGGAGGAAAAATTACTAATGCTTATTCTGTAAAAGTAGAGAATTTTACTGCATCAGCAGAAGAAAAATTAAAAGCAGTAGGTGGAGAAATTTTCCATTCTACCAAAGAAGAAAAAACTATTGGGGCCTAGGTAACTAGAAATGGCTCAAGGTTCTCTAACTTCTATTATTAGAAAAATAGTTTTCAAAGCAGAACCTTATCTTCCACAAGTTCCAAAACCTAAAAAAAAAATCCCATTACCTACTAGATTACTTTGGTGTGGTGTTGCATTACTTATTTACATGGTAATGGGACAAACTCCGTTATTTGGTGCAACATCTCCTGAATTTGATTTTCTAGCATTTGCTAGAGTTATTTTTGCATCCCAACAAGGTACTTTGGTTGAATTAGGAATTGGTCCTATTGTTACAGCTGGACTCTTAATGCAATTGCTAAGAGGTTCTGATATTTTAAAATTTGATTTTAAAAAACCTGAAGAAAGAGGTATCTTTCAAACTGCTACCAAATTAGTTACTTATGTTGTAATTGTAGCTGAATCAATTGTATATGCTGCAGCAGTTTATGGTGGTGCTGTATCTGAACCTTATGTTTTGTATGTGATAATAGGACAATTGATGGCCGCGTCTATCCTAATTATGTTCTTAGATGAATTAATCCAAAAGGGTTGGGGTCTAGGTAGTGGAATTAGTTTATTCATTATGGCAGGTGTTGCTCAACAAATTCTTTGGAGTATGTTTAGTCCGTTACCTGCTGGTGATGGTGGAATGGTTGGTGTTATTCCATATCTTGTGGAATCATTAACTGGCGGTGGTGATATAGGAAATGTACTATTCCGTTCAAATCAATTGCCTAGTATTTTTGGATTGTTTCTTACTGCTGGAATATTACTGATACTTGTATTTGTACAAGGAATGAAAGTTGAAATTCCAATTGTTTCTACAAAATATAGAGGATTTTCAGCAGTTTATCCAATCAAATTGATGTATGTTTCTAACATTCCAGTAATTTTAGCATCTGCATTAACTGCAAACGCTGTGTTTGTATTTCAAATGATTTGGTCAAACTTTAACCCTAGAAATAATAATTTCTTTGTGAATTTTATAGCTCAATTTGATCCTACTAACCCCTCTACTCCTGTTGGTGGAATTATTTACTACATTACACCGCCTCGTGGTTTAGATGTTGCAGCACTCGATCCAATGCGTGCTATTGGATATGTTTTGTTTATGGTTGGAATTGTAGTTCTCTTTGGTAGGTTATGGGTATCACTTGGTGGTTTATCTCCAAAGAGTGCAGCTCAAAACTTACTAGATGCTGATGTACAAATTCCTGGATTTAGAAGATCCAACAGACCAGTTGAAGCGTTACTAAACAAATACATCCCATCTGTTACAATTATTGGCTCTATCGTTTTAGGACTCTTAGCAGGAGTATCCGATGTACTAGGAGTATTTGGATCTGGAATTGGAATTTTACTTATGGTAGATATTCTCATTAATTATTACACACAATTAGTTAGAGAACAAGTAGAAGTTGTTATGCCACGGTTGGGTGCTTTACTTGGTAGAAAATAAAAAAATCATAATGGTTGGAATCCCCGGTGTTGGGAAAACTTCATTGTTAGAGATTATGGTTGATATTTTAAAGAATCATCAAAAAAATGTAATTGTAATTAATTATGGAACTTTAATGTTTGAAGTTGCTAAAGAAAATGGATTAAAAGATAGGGATGAGTTGAGAAAATTATCTGTAACTGAACAACAACGTCTTCAAAAAATTGCTGCAGAAAAAATTAGTGAACATAATGAGGAAATTGTAATTATTGATACTCACGCTTTCATTAATACTCCTGAAGGTTATTACCCTGGACTTCCACTACATGTTTTGAAAATTATTAAACCTGACAATTTTGTTTCTGTTTCAGCAAAACCTGAAGAAATTTACAATAGAAGAATGAAAGATGAAACTCGAAATAGAGATAAAATAACACTAGCTAACATTAAGAAGGAGCTAGATGTTCAATCTGGTATGATCTCTGCATGCTCTGTAATTACGGGTTCTCCAGTAAGACTTGTTCTTAATACTGAGGGAAATATTACTGAAGCAGCAGATAAAATAATCAAGGCAATAGGATTGTAAAATATGGATTTTAACTTTATTCTACTCTTTATTGACTCGACACTTTTACAACTTCCTGATTTTCTAGGTGGTGGCGGACAGACGGCACTTGGTAGTGATGATCCTATCATTAAAGGTTTGATTCTGTCAATGTTTGCGGTAGCTGGATTTGGTATTATGCTAAATATTTTCAATTCTGCAGTTAGAAGAAAAATGGTTGATCAAACTAAACTAAAGAGAATCATGAAAGAAACCAGAGCTTGGCAAAAAGAAAGAATGGCTGCAATGCGTTCTAAAGATCAAGCAAAATCTGCAGAACTAAACAAAAAATCTTCGTACATGAACAAAATGTCTATGGAGATGATGCAGATGAACATGAGACCAATGTTGATTACTTTTGTACCTTTAATTCTAATTTTCTATCTTGTATTGCCACAACTATTTACGTACACAGTAGCCATTTCCCCAATACCACTAAATGTGATTCCTGGAGGCATGTTCCAACTAACTTGTAATGCACAACAAGCTTTGGATACTGCACACATTTGTTATGGCAAAGAAAACCATCTAATGCTCTGGGCTTGGTACTTTCTTGCTTCTATTGCATTTAGTGGAATTATAATGAGACTTACTAAAACCACAATGGATCTAGGTTGACAAAATCTATTGTTATATCTGGCCCTCCTGCAGTCGGAAAAACAACTGTTGCTAAAGGACTAGCTAAAGAATTTAATTTAGAATATCTTAGCGGTGGGGACATTTTAAAAGAAATGGCTAAAGAACAAGGTTTTGATTCTGATGGTGATGATTGGTGGGACACTCAAGAAGGAATGATATTTTTAAATCAGCGTGAACAAAATTCTGAATTTGATGAAAATTTGGATAAAAAATTAATTGCTTTATTTAATAAAGGTGGCATGGTCATTACAAGTTATACCTTACCGTGGTTAATTAATAATGGTGTGAAAATCTGGTTAGAAGGTTCTCATGAAAGTAGTACAAGAAGAATGCAATCCAGAGATAACATGAGCTCAGAAAATGCATATATAATAACAAAATCTCGTTTTGATAAAAATAGAGCATTATACAAAAAACTTTATGGTTTTAGTTTTGGTGAAGATAAATCTGTGTTTGATGTAATTATTAATACTGATACTTTAACTGCCAATCAAGTAATTGATGTTACAACCGAAACGGTGAGAAAATTACTATGACACTTAAGCAACTAGAAAATCTAATTGAAATTGATCAGGATATTACTGATGATGCTTATGGTACTTACTATGATAAACGGACAATTGAACAATTATTAGATAATGGAATTATTCTTTTGGATAAACCACCAGGTCCTACTAGTCATGAAGCTGTGGCCTGGACAAAACGCATTTTGAAACTTGAAAAGATTGGTCATAGTGGAACCCTGGATCCACAAGTCTCTGGTGTTTTACCATTGGGATTGGGTGAAGCAACTAAGGCTTTGGGTGTTTTACTTTATGGTCCTAAAGAATATCATGCATTAGGTAGAATCCACTCGTTACCATCTAAAGAAAAATTGGCTGAAATAATTGAAATGTTTACTGGTGAAATTTTTCAAAAGCCTCCTCAACGTTCTGCTGTAGTTAGACAAACAAGAACTAGAACCATTTATGAATTAGAAATCATTGAACAAAAAGAAAGATTACTTTTAACTAGAATCTTATGTGAAGCTGGGACATACATTAGAAAATTATATTATGACATTGGTGAAGTTTTAGGTCCTGGTGCAACAATGGTTGAACTTCGAAGAAGTAGAGTAGACCAATTTCATGAAAAAGACGGATTAGTAACTTTACATGAACTAGCTGATGCATTTGCTATTTGGGAAGAAAAAAAAGATGATAGTAAACTAATGCAAATGATAAAACCTGTAGAACTTGCATTAAGTGAATTAAAATCCGTAGTAATTCGTGATTCAGCAGTAGATGCAATGTGTCATGGGGCTCAACTTGCAATTCCTGGTGTTTTACAAATATCTCCAAATCTGAAAGTAGGAGATATTGTGGCAATTTATACACAAAAGGGTGAAGCTGTTGCATTAGCTGAATCTACAATGAACGAGAAAGAAATTTGTGATGCTACAAAGGGATATGCATTTGTTACAAAGAGAATAATTATGACTCCAAACACTTATCCAAAAAAATGGAGAACCAAACCTACTTCTCCAAAGGAATAAAACATACTAAATTTATTTTTAAGGAATTGTTAGCAAAAAGTCTTATTATTTTTATTTGTGTTGGCATAATAGCAGGATTTGCATTTGGCATTTATGTTATTGATTTTAAAACTACAACTCAATTAGTTTTTGTTGAAGGTTCATCTCTTTCTATTGTTACTGAAAAATTTAATTTTAAACAAAATGAATCAATACAAATTAGAATTATAAATTCAGGAACCAACGAAATAATTTTTTCTGATTCATCATATGGTTTAAAAATAACTGGTTTATCTGGAATATTGATATATTCTCCAATATCTATGCAAGTAATTTCTACTTTGTATTCTGGAGATGAAGTTACTTTATCCTGGGATCAAATTAAAAATGATGGTAACACTGCATTAGAAGGTGTTTACAAAATATCTTCTAAAGGAATAGACAAAGACGGAAATACTGTAGAGAAATCAACTACCGTAACACTTTGGAAGTAATTTCAAGTGTTGATAATAACATAATTTATAATTACATTTTATGAAATAGAATCGTCGCAAGACTTCTGCCGAGGTCGCCTAGCCTGGTAGGGCGCGCGCCTGGAAATTGTTTAACCATAAAGCGCGTTCTCGAAAGGGAACGGGAGTTCAAATCTCCCTCTCGGCGCCATTTTATTTTTCTAATTTTTCAATAATTTCATTAAACTTCCAAGGTCCACATTGTGCATTTGTATCTTCATTCTCAAACATACCCATTTTTTGTAATTGATTAATCACATGTACTGAAAATGGTAGTGCACCTGTAGCTCCTGGTGAGTTATAATTTAAAATATGAAATGATGAATTTCCTTGTAATAATATTACATCTGGAACAAATTTTCCGTATTCATCAATTATTGATGATCTTATTCCAGAAGTTCCCTTTACTGTAATTTCTTTTGGATTAATTTTTGGAATAAATTGTTTAACTCTTTTGATCATTACTGTTTTTGATATTGATGATTGAATTTCACTAAAAGCAAGTTCTTGAAATTGTTTATCAAATATTGTTTTTCTTGCACCTGAACCTAACATTTCAAGAATTTTTGGAATGAATTTTTTGATATTTTCTGTAATCTCATATCCATATGGACTGAATACTGGAACTGCATTTGGTCCAATTTCACAACTTCCATCTACTCTAACTATCCAGTGCGGATCTAAAAATGGATAATCTGGAAATTCAGGAACTGAGTATACGCTTGTTTTAGTTAAATTGTGATATTTTTTTGGAGTTTTCCAGTATTCCCCTCTAAAATGTACATCTGTAAGGTTTTTTCCAACTCCAATGTTATGTGCAATATTGATTGCTTGACCTCCTGCGGCATTAATCAAAAAATTTGTAAATATTTTATTATCTCCATTAATTGTTGGACCCCCATACCCAAAACCATATTTCATATGTTTTTGTCCAATTCCTGAATCACCACCAATTGCGGTTAATACCATATCAACCTCATCTTCAACTCCTGATTTAGTTATAATTTCACCTAACATGTTGGCATAACTAATTTTTACAGATAAAAATGAATTAATACTAATTTTTGTTAATTCCGCGGCCTTTGATGACATTGTATAAACATTAACAAGAACTTTTTTAAGTTTGGTATGTAATTGAATTAAATCATTTATTAGTTCTTGATATTCTCCACCAATTAAGACCATTTCATGATTTTCAATATCTTTTACAATCTCACCATCATTTGTAAAAAATGGATTATATGCAACTTGGATATTAAACATGTTTAGTCTTGTCTGAATTTGTTCTGCGTCACCAGGATTGGTCGTACACCCAATAACAAATTTCTTGTCGTATAATGGAATGTTTAATGAGGATGCGGTATAAAAGTCAGCTACAACCTCAAACACTCTTGTGGTGTCATAATTACCATCTAATGTTGATGGTGTTGCAACAAACGTAAAAATAATGTCAGAGTTTTCAATAACTTCTATATTACTAGTTGTTGCGCTAAAATTTTTAACATCAAATAACATTGATTGTATCAATGGTTCATTTGTTAAACAAATTTTTTGATTCAAGTTAAAGACGTAGTCTTCTCTAACATCTGATACTACGACATCGTATCCATTTTTTTCACATAATAGAGCAAAGGTTAATCCTAATCTACCTGCTCCAATAATTCCTATTTTCATATAATTTCGTTTTCTTTTAAATCAAAGATTGGTATTGAAACCATTTTATGTTTATTTTTTTCATTAAAGTTTTGGTACGTTTGGAGAACTTTAAATTCTTTTTCGGTGTGTGATATTTTATTAATACCATATTCCATAACCCATTCTAACTCTTCATAAGTAGCTCCAATTTGAGATTCATCGTTTCTATCATCATCCCATAAACCGTCTGTTGGTGTTGCATCAATAATTTCTTGAGGAACTCCCAAATAACGACCAAGTTCTCTAACCTCTGTTTTATATAAATCGGCAATTGGAGAAATATCAACACCACCATCACCATACTTGGTAAAAAACCCAACACCAAAATCCTCAACTTTATTTCCTGTTCCTATAACAATACCACTTGTAACTGTTGCTATATGGTATAATGTCATCATTCTTAATCTTGATTTGCTGTTCGCATTAGCCAATTCAGATTTAAACGTTTGAGACATAAGGGTTTCAAAGGATTTAAATGTCTCACTTAATTCAATTTCAACCGTCTTAACATTTAATTTGGATAAAAACTCTAATTGAAGGTTTGATAATGTTGTATTATTAAGTTTTGAATTCAACGGCATTCCAACAGCGATTGTTGGAATCCCCGTTT
>OFRL01000857.1_pt1 | contig 11892 bp, 20 predicted proteins | sample 1543121 | NCBI WGS metagenome assembly OFRL01 (sample SAMN07774228, study PRJEB24372) | wastewater metagenome | isolation source: Lake Maggiore Cannobio | place: Italy: Cannobio | collected 2016-01
CACCGCGTCCAACTTGACGCCGAGCCCCAAGCCCATTTCCGTCAGGATCTCTTTAATTTCGCTCAGCGACTTCTTGCCGAAATTCTTCGTCCGCAACATCTCGCCCTCGGTCTTCTGCACCAAATCAGCAATAGTTTTGATGTTCGCGTTCTTCAAACAGTTTGCAGCGCGGACCGACAACTCCAACTCATTCACACTGGAGGACAGATGCTTATTGACCTCACGCTGCACCGCATCGCTCACTCGATCGTCGCCCTTCTCGACTCGCTCGTCGGGCTTGATAAAGATATCCACATGGTCGCGCATGATGCTGGCGGCCGTCGACAGGGCATCCGACGGTGAGATGGTGCCATCAGTCCAGATTTCCAAAGTCAACTTATCATAGTCCGTCATGCGTCCGACACGGGCATTTTCCACATGGAAATTCACGCGCTTGATCGGCGAGAATACCGAATCGATGGCGATGACACCAATAGGCAGCCCTTCTTCCTTGTTTCGCTCAGCGGGCACATAGCCCCGCCCATGCTTCACCGTCATTTCCATATCCAGCAACGAATCCTTGTCTAGAGTTGCAATATGGAGATTCGGGGTCAAGATGGTCACGTCCGCATCATGAATAATGTCGGACCCCTTGGCGTTGCCAGGGCCCTTCTTCTTTAGACGGAGCGTCTTCGGCTTATCGGTATGGACCGCGAGTCGCAGCCCTTTGACGTTCAAAATAATGGAGGTTACATCCTCTGTAATACCAGGAATCGTGGAGAACTCATGCAGCACCCCTTCGATCTTCACGGTGGTCACGGCCGCACCGGTCAGCGACGACAACAACACACGTCGCAAGGCATTGCCAACAGTCGTCCCGAACCCGCGCTCATAGGCCTCCGTCGTAAACCGGCCGAACGTTTCAGTCTGGGTATCCTTATCGACTTCCACCCGCATCGGGATCTGAAAGTCCTTCATCGCTTTAATCATGAATCCCCCTTCATCTCATCGAGTACACAGTCGCTGCACGAAGCCCGCGCACCGCAGTGAACAACCCCTATGCCTAAATCCGTATCGATTACCTCGAATACAACTCCACGACCATCTGCTCATTCACCGGCAGCGAAATCTGATCTTTCGTCGGCAACGCACGGACCAGACCTTTAAAGGCTGTCCTGTCCAGCTCCAGCCACTCCGGAATGCCTCGCCCATCCACGGCCTCTAGCGCTGCCTGGATTGAGATCACGGTGCGGCTTCGCTCGCGAATGCTGACGGTATCGCCTACCTTGATCTGTGCACCCGGCACATTAATTTTCCTGCCGTTCACGGTCAAATGCCCATGGCTCACTAGCTGCCTGGCTTCCTTCCGTGAGGCGCCGAATCCTAACCGGTAGGCCACATTGTCCAGCCGGCATTCCAATAACCGCAAGAGCACTTCTCCAGTGATGCCAGTTTGGCTTTCTGCGCGCTCGAATAAGCCGCGGAACTGGCACTCCATCAAACCGTAGATTCGACGAAGTTTCTGCTTCTCTCTCAGCTGCGTGCTGTACTCGGAGTTTCTCGGGCGCTTTTGCCCATGCTGTCCAGGAGGATAGCTTCGCCGCTCGATAGCGCACTTCGCCGTCATACAGCGCGAGCCTTTCAGGAATAACTTTTCACCCTCTCGTCGACACAACCGACAGACGGGACCGCGATACTTTGCCACTGCTCTACCTCCGGTTACCGGACGTCACCCTAAGGTGCGCCCAACAATTCTCGTACATTCGACTCTCCTGACGTGCGTCCCTAAACGCGCCGCCGCTTAGGAGAACGGCATCCGTTGTGCGGAATCGGGGTTACATCACGAATCATATTGATCCGCATGCCAGCGGCCTGGATAGACCGAATCGCCGACTCACGGCCGGACCCCGGCCCGTTCACATAGACATCCACTTGGCGCATCCCGCTCTCCATCGCCTTGCGCGCGGCAGCCTCGCCCGCCCGCTGCGCCGCAAAAGGCGTGCTCTTGCGCGACCCCTTAAACCCTTGATTCCCTGAGCTGGCCCACACGATCGTGTTACCGCTCATATCGGTGATGGTAACGATCGTGTTATTGAAGGAGGCCTGAACATGGGCCACCCCGCTTTGCACGATCCGGCGCTCTTTCTTCTTCCCTTTTTTGACGCTCATACAGGCTCCCTACTCAAGTAACGGTGACGCATACGCTTAACGTGTAGGCGGTTTCGGTTTGCTTCCCACCCCGGAACGGCGGCCTTTTCTCGTCCGCGCATTCGTTTTGGTCCGCTGGCCACGAACCGGTAACCCTTTCCGATGGCGCAGACCGCGATAGGTGCCGCTGTCAATCAATCGCTTAATGTTCATCGAGGAGGTTTTTCTTAGATCGCCTTCGACCTGATAGCTCTCCTGAATGATTTCTCTGATCTTGACGATATGATCTTCGGTTAAATCCTTAACGCGAATCGCCCCATCGATCCTCGCCTTGCCCAGGATCTTGAGGGCGGCGGCACGCCCAATACCATAGACATAGGTCAAGCCGATATCCACCCGCTTGTCCTTCGGTAAGTCCACTCCAGAAATACGAGCCATAGTTCCTCCTACCCTCTCCCTCTACGTTCTCACAGGCCGTGGCGTGACGAGCCACAACTACGCGCATCAAACGAGCGCCCTTTAATCACGTGCGTTCGGCAAGCATGGAGGCCACATACCCCCCGGGCGCGCCTCTATCCTTGGCGCTGCTTGTGACGTGGATTCTCGCAGAGAATTCGGACCACGCCCTTGCGACGAACCACTTTACATTTGGCACAGATCGGCTTGACGGATGATTTCACTTTCATGCCTGCTTCGCGCTCCTACTTAAACCGATAGGTGATACGCCCGCGAGTCAAATCGTACGGCGAGAGCTCGACGGTCACCTTATCGCCAGGAAGAATACGGATAAAATGCATACGCATTTTTCCTGAAATGTGTGCAAGGATCTTATGGCCATTGTCCAACGACACTCGGAACATTGCATTCGGTAACGTTTCGTTTACCGTGCCTTGTATTTCAATGACATCTTCTTTCGGCACCTACCTCTATCCTTTCTGCGCCCAACCCCACGATCACTTACAGCTGACTCAAAATACGCGGAGGCCCACTCGGCTGAATCGCAATAGTATGCTCAAAATGCGCCGAGAGACTTCCATCGACCGTCACAGCAGTCCACCGATCATCCAGAACCTTGACGGCCGACTTCCCCGCATTAACCATCGGCTCGATCGCCAGGACCATCCCCGCCTGCAAACGAGGGCCCTGTCCGGGCTTTCCGTAGTTTGGCACCTGCGGCTCTTCATGCAACTGACGACCGATACCGTGACCGACGAATTCTGTCACGACCGAGTAGCCAGCCAATTCCACATGCTGCTGAACCGCATGCGAAATATCTGAAAGCCGATGCCCCACCACCGCCTGCTTAATCCCGAGGTACATCGCCTCTTCGGTCACGCGAACTAGGTGGGCAATGCGTTCGCTCCCCTGTCCCACCATCACCGTGACCGCCGAGTCTCCGTAAAACCCCTCCACGATCGCGCCAAGGTCGAGTCCGATAATATCTCCCTCCTTCAGCACTCGCTTGGAGGGAATTCCATGCACGACCTGCTCATTCACCGACGCGCAGAGGGTCTTGGGGTAATTGCGATACCCCTTAAAGGCCGGCCGCGCCCCACGAGCCCGAATCTCTTGCTCCGCCAAACGGTCCAGCTCATCGGTCGTAATCCCTGGCTGGACAGCTTTCTTCAGCACTTCTAATGTCTCGGCGACCACCCGTGACGCCTGAGCCATCACCGCAATCTCATCCACCGTCTTGAGAATGATCATCTCATCTGATACGGCGTCAACACTCGAGAGAGATGTTGAAAAACCTCATCCACTGAGCCAGAAGCATCGAGCGACGACAATAACTGCCGCTCGTCATAATAGCGTACCAACGAGGCCGTTTGTTCGTCGTACACTTTCAACCGCGTCTCAATCGCTTCGCGCTGGTCGTCGCTGCGCTGCACGAGCAATTCGCCGCAACGATCACAGATCCCGTCGGCCTTGGGCTTGGCAAAACCCACATGGAACGTCGCTTGACACTTTGGGCAGCTCCTCCGACCACTCAAGCGCCGCACCACGTCTTCCCGCGGCACCTGAAAGTTCACGACCCGATCAAGAGCCATGGCCTTCGACATGAGCACCGTCCCCAAATCTTCTGCCTGCGGAGCGGTCCTCGGAAATCCATCCAGAACGAATCCGGCAGCGCAACTGGGATCAGCTAACTTCTCCCGCACTAGCCCGATCACTACGGCATCAGGAACGAGCTTCCCCTGATCCATGTAGCTCTTCGCTTCAAGCCCCAACAGCGTCCGCGCACGAACCGCTTCACGGAGAAGGTCACCAGTTGAAATCTTCGCCAGCCGATATTGCGCCGCAATCCTGTCAGCCTGGGTGCCTTTACCGACACCTGGCGCACCCAGAAATACGACGCGCATGAATACTCCTACCCGTTCCGCCCACGGAGGGGAGCCATGCCTTTACCAAGAAACCCTTCGTAGTTTCGCATCAACATATGCGACTCAATCTGTTGCGCCGTGTCCAGACCGACCCCGATCACGATGAGCAACGAGGTGCCGCCAAAATAAAAAGGCACGTTCAGCTTATAAATCAAAAACTCTGGAATCACGCAGACGATCGCGAGGTAAATTGCCCCCGCAAACGTAATACGAGTGAGTACGTTATAAATATAATCAGACGTCCTCGCTCCAGGCCGAATCCCGGGGATAAACCCCCCGTACTTCTTCATGTTGTCTGCCATGTCGACCGGGTTCAAGACCACGGCCGTATAAAAAAAGCAGAAAAACAGAATCAAGCCGACATACATTACGGTGTACAACAGCGAGCCAGGGGCGAGCTGTGCGCCAAAGGCTTTCACCCACGGCGTTTCAAAAAATCCGGCGATTGTCGCCGGGAACGCAATAATCGACGACGCGAAAATCGGCGGAATCACTCCGGCCGTATTGATTTTTAATGGGATATAGGTACTCTGCCCCCCAAAAACACGTCGCCCGGTGACCCGCTTCGCATACTGTACCGGCACTTTCCTGCGTCCACTCTCCAGAAAAACAATGGCCGCTACGACGACGACCATGAGCAGCGCTAGGGCCACCAGCAGGACGAAGCTTAATTGTCCAACCTTGTACAAATCAAATGTCTGGGCAACTGCGGCGGGCAATCGCGCCACGATTCCAGCGAAAATGATCAACGAAATGCCGTTCCCGATACCTCGCTCGGTGATCTGCTCGCCCAGCCACATCAAGAAGCCCGTACCGGCGGTCAAAGTGATGACCGTCATCAGACGGAACCCCCACCCTGCGCTCATCACGAAAGCGCCTTGATTCATCTGCTCGAGACCTACGGCAATTCCAAAACCCTGAATCACCGCAATCCCAATCGTCCCAAACCGAGTATATTGAATAATCTTTTTTCGACCGCGCTCACCCTCTTTGGCCAGCTTCGAGAGATGCGGAACGACCACAGTCAGAAGCTGAAGAATAATTGACGCGCTGATGTAGGGCATAATGCCCAAAGCTAAGATCGTCAGCCGCGAAAGTGACCCGCCTGAGAAAATATCCAAAAATCCAAGCAGCGCGCCGCCCTGTTTTTGGAGGAAGTCAGAGAGGGCCTCGCCGTTAATTCCAGGCGTCGGAATATGTGCCCCGATCCGATACACCACCAGCATCCCCATGGTGAAGAGGATGCGCGTACGCAGCTCAGGAATTTTAAAAATATTCTGAAAGCTGGTCAGGAGCCTCTCAAACACCGGAGATGACCTCGACTCTCCCTCCAGCTGCTTGAATCTTTGTCTCTGCAGACTTACTGAACTTGTGCGCCTGCACCACGATGGCCTTGGTAAGATCTCCGTTTCCAAGGATTTTGATGGGCAATGTCTTGCGCTTGACTAAGCCTGCATCGACCAGCACCTGCGGCGTAATAGTTCCGGAAACCGTCATTTCGCTCAAGCTGCTCAAGTTGACGATCGAGTATTCTGTGCGGAAGATGTTCGTGAAGCCATGTTTCGGCACGCGACGGATCAGCGACATCTGGCCGCCTTCGAATCCACCAGCCTGTCGGCTACGACCACCGGATCTGGCTAACAGACCCTTATGCCCCTTACCCGCTGTTTTACCATGGCCTGACCCAGGCCCACGGCCGATACGCTTACGCTTTTTCCTGGATCCTTTCGCAGGACCGAGCTCATGTAAGTTCATTGTGGCTGCACTTCCAATAGATATCCAACTTTCCCAATCATCCCTCGTACTTGAGGCGTATTGGGACGAGTAACGGTCTGTCTAATCTTCCTCAATCCGAGGCCACTCAACACCAAGCGATGCTTTTGCGGCGTCCCAATCGGACTTCGCCGCAACGTAATCACAAGTCCTTTTTTCGTGACCTTGGGAATCTTCGGTGTAGGCATCAGGCACTCACCCGGTTCTGCGCGTCACTAAGCGAATTCCGGCGCACTTGCAGCACATCCTCAGCATTTCTGAGCTGACAGAGGCCATTGAGCGTCGCCCGTACAACATTAAATGGATTGCCACGGCCCAGGGTTTTGGCAATGACGTTATGCACGCCCACGACCTCAACGACTGCACGGACAGCACCACCGGCAATAATGCCAGTACCCTTCTTCGCGGGCTTCAAGAGAACATGCTCGGCACCGAACAGCCCATCAACCTCGTGCGCGATCGTTCCAGACGTAAGGGCAACATGCACCAGGCTTTTCTTCGCCTGTTCAACCGCCTTCGCAATGGCGACGGGCACTTCCGCAGCCTTACCTTTGCCGATGCCAACCCACCCCTGTCCATCTCCGACAACAACCAGCGCGCAGAAGTTGAACCGCTTTCCGCCCTTGACGACCTTCGCGACACGATTGATAAAGACGACTTTGTCTTTCAGGCTTAATTCATCTGGATTAACTCGCACGTAACGTCTCTCCTCTTTGTTCCCCTCGCTCCACTACCGCACGGAATCGAGGTGCCACCTAGAACTGCAGACCACCTTCACGTGATGCCTCGGCCAGCGCTTTCACTCGCCCGTGATAGATCCGGCCACCACGGTCAAACACCACGGTGTGAACCTTCGCAGCCTTGGCCCGTTCAGCTAATAATTTCCCAACTGCCTTTGCGCCTTCTATGCTGCCGGTGGACTTCACCGACGCGCGGAGAGACTTGTCCAGAGAAGAGGCCGCTGCCAGCGTCGTCCCTTTGAGATCATCAATGATCTGAGCATAAATATGCGAGCTGCTGCGAAACACGTTGAGACGTGGACGCTCAGCCGTTCCAACAACCCGCTTCCGTACCCGCTGCCGCCGACGTGTTAAGTGCTCTGCTTTATCTGCGCTGTTCATGGATCACCTTACTTCCCTGTCTTTCCAGCCTTCTTACGCAATACTTCCCCGACATAGCGAACGCCCTTTTGCTTATAGACGTCAGGCGGCTTGATCGCACGCAAGTTCGCGGCGACCTGCCCCACCAATCGCTTATCGGTTCCCTTCACATTAATTAGCGTCTGCTTGTCCACCTTCACGTCGATCCCAACGGGAACTGGGTACAGAACCGGATTGATATAGCCCACGCTAAAGCTCATCGTCCGTCCCTGCAAGGCAACCTTGTAACCGACCCCGGTGAGCTCCAAGCTGCGTTCATACCCCTTGGTCACCCCCTGCACGATATTGCTGAGCTCTGCGCGAGCCAATCCGTGCAATGCACGAACGTGACGATCCTCGGTCAGCCGATTGACCACAAGCACTCCATCAGCAATCGCGACTCCAAGGCCAGGCGACAAGGACCAATCGAGCTTCCCGAGTGGGCCCTTCACGGAGACGATCGGGCCGGCAACCTTGACATCCACTCCTGCTGGAATCTGGATTGGTTTCTTTCCTATACGTGACATCGATTCCTCGTTCCTCTAGCAAGCCAACACAATAACAATCTGGTGCGCTTGTACGCTTACCAGACCGAACACAGCACTTCTCCGCCTAACCCCGCCCGGCGCGACTCCTGATCCGTCATCAACCCCTTGGAGGTCGACAAGATCGCCACGCCAATACCGTTCTTAACTCGCGGAATGTCCTTAATCCCAACATACACACGACGACCCGGCTTGCTCACCCGCAGCGCACCCGTGAGCACGGGCTTGCCTTCGGACACATACCGCAACTGTACTTTCAGCACGGGATGCCCGTCCGCAAGGTCCGCCTGAACGCCCTGAATATAGCCTTCGTTCTGGAGGATACGAAGCAGCTCGCGCTTTAAGCGGGATGCCGGAATGCTCACAACATCGTGACGCCGCCGCAACGCATTTTGTATTCGTACCAAGAGATCGCTAATGGGATCTGTAACCATGTAACCCTTTCACCAACACGCTTCGTGCCATTAGGTGTGTAGTACAACCTAGCGGCACAGAAGGCGGATAATCTACCAACTCGACTTCCGAACCCCAGGAATCTCACCCTTTAGGCTCAGCAACCGAAAACAAATTCTACACGTACGAAACCGGCGCAAGAACCCCCGCACACGCCCACAGAGCGCACACCGGTTATAGTCACGAACCGGGAATTTCGATTTGACGGATGATTTATTTCTCAGCGCTAGTCTCGACACCTACAGCTCCTTCGTTTAACGTTATGCCGTTCGGAATGGCATCCCTAAATGATTCAACAGCGCTCGGCCCTCGTCGTTCGTCTTAGCAGTCGTGACGATGGTGATATCCATCCCATGGATCGACGCGGCCTCATCGTACTTAATCTCAGGAAATATAAGCTGTTCTTTAAGGCCCAGCGTGTAATTGCCCCGCCCATCAAAGGACTTTGGCGACACGCCACGGAAGTCTCTGATGCGTGGCAAAGACAACGTCACGAGACGGTCGAGAAACTCCCACATGCGCCGGCTGCGGAGTGTCACCTTGGTGCCGATCGGCATTCCTTGGCGCAACTTGAACGTCGCAATGGCCTTCTTTGCCTTTGTGATGAGCGCCTTCTGGCCTGTGATCAAACCCAACTCGTTCGCTGCGCTCTCGAGCAGCTTCACGTTTTGAATAGCTTCACCCATTCCCACGTTCAGCACAATCCTCTCGACCTTTGGCACCTGCATGAGGTTCTTGTAGCCAAACTCTTTCATGAGCGCGGGCACAACCTTCTGCAGATACGTCTCGCGCATCCGAGGATTAAATTTAGACTCCTCGCTGCCTTCGTCCTTCGCCTGAGGAGCCGATGACGCCTCTTTCTTCTTGGGCGGTCGCTTCTCTGACGCTTTGCTGCCTTTCGCTGATTCAACCTTCGCCATCTGGCGCCCTCACTCCTACTCGACTGAGTCGTTCGATTTTTTGCTGAACCGAACCCGCCGGCCATCATCGAGCGTTCGTACGCCCAGGCGAGTTGGCTTCTGCGTCACGGGACACAGATACATCACATTGGAGATCGCAAGAGGGGCCTCCCGTTCGAGAATGCCACCTTGCTTGACTTTCTGATTCGGCTTAGTGTGGCGCTTAATCATGTTCAGCTTTTCAACCACAACCTTGCCCACGGCCGGATCAACCGAGAGTACTTTCCCGGACTTGCCGCGATCCCGCCCGGAGATTACGACCACCGTATCGCCCTTACGAATTCGACTTTTTGCTAATGCCTGCTTGTTCATCCCGCCGTCTCCACCCTCGTTAAAGCACTTCCGGAGCTAGGGAAATAATCTTCATGAACTTCTTCCATCGCAACTCACGCGCGATCGGCCCGAAGATGCGTGTACCAACTGGGTCCCCATCTTTATTGATCAGGACGCATGCATTCCGATCGAACTTGATATAGGAGCCATCTTCGCGGCGCACTTCCTTGGTCGTCCGCACGACCACGGCACGGCTCACATCGCCCTTCTTGACCGTTGCCGCAGGAATCGCCTCTTTCACGGCTACCACGACAATGTCTCCGAGTGACGCATACCGGCGCCTCGTCCCTCCGAGGACATGAAAACACATGGCTTGCTTGGCGCCAGAGTTATCGGCCACGTCCATGTATGTATAACTTTGAATCATAGTCCCTGGTTCCCTCTACCGTTGGAGCGATCTCCGCCTACGAGCCCTGCTTACTTCCCACGACTTCGATCACCCGCATATGCTTGTCTTTACTGATAGGCCGAGTCTCGACCATGCGTACACGGTCGCCGATCTTGCAGACGTTTTCCTCATCATGTGCCTTGAACTTGGTCACCCGCCGAAGCACCTTTCGATAGAGTGGGTGCACCACCGAGCGCTCAATCTCGACCACGACAGTCTTGTCCATCTTATTGCTGACCACACGGCCAACCCACTCACGCCGCTTGCTTACTGACTCAGCCATCCTCAGGCCCCCTTCGCCGTGCTAGAAATTGGCTCGATCTGCGCGAGCTCGTGCTGGATCGTCTTGACCCGTGCAATGGACCGCTTTGTCTTTCGCAACTGCATAGGATTCTCCAGCCGTCCGGTCCCCATCTGAAAGCGAAGATTGAAGAGCTCCTGCGTGAGCTGTTGCGACTTCTCCGCAAGCTCAGGCGCCGTTAATTGCCGTAATTCCTTGAGATCCATGACTGCGCTCCCTACCCTTACGCCCGATTCAATTAATGCTAAAACTCACCGCGGACAACATACTTCGTGGCGATCGGCAACTTATGCGAAGCTAATCGAAACGCCTCCTTGGCGACTTCCGGCGTGACACCGTCCATTTCATACATAATACGACCTGGCTTGACCACGGCCACCCAGTACTCCGGGTTGCCCTTCCCTTTACCCATACGGGTTTCAGCCGGCTTCTTGGTAATCGGCTTATCGGGGAAAATTCTTGTCCAGACCTGGCCGCCACGTTTCACACAGCGCGTGATCGCAATACGCGCCGCCTCGATCTGCCGGCTGGTGATCCAGCCCGGTTCCAGCGCCTTCAATCCAAACTCTCCGAGGGTAATCTGGCTGCCACGATAGGCCTTGCCGGTCATACGCCCCTTCATCATTTTGCGAAACTTAACTTTCTTTGGTGCTAACACAATATCCTCTTCAGTTATCCAAGCCGGCGCTCAAATGCTGATTCTTTTTTAATGGGTTGCAACGGAAGGACCTCACCTTTGTAGATCCACGTCTTCACCCCAATCTGTCCCATTGTCGTATGCGCTTCAGCAAAGCCATAATCAATGTCAGCCCTGAGCGTATGCAGCGGCACGCGGCCCTCACGGTACCACTCTCTCCGAGCGATTTCGATCCCGTTCAGTCGACCTGAACTCATGATCTTGATTCCCTGAGCGCCCAGACGCATTGCATTCTGCATGGCCCTCTTCATGGCCCTACGAAACATGATCCGTTTTTCGAGCTGCTGAGCGATATTATCTGCGATCAACTGAGCATCAATCTCAGGTTTACGAATCTCTTCGATATTGACATGGACCGGCACACCCATTCGTTTCTGTAGTTCACTACGAAGGACTTCGATATCCTCACCCTTCTTACCGATTACGATTCCTGGACGGGAGCTATAGATGGTGATCCGAGCGTTCTTAGAGGGCCTCTCGATGATGACTCGACCAACCGAAGCATGTGCCAGCTTCTTTTTGAGGTACTCACGTACCTTGATATCTTCATTCAGCATCACTGGAAAGTTTTTGCTGTTGGCGTACCATTTCGATGACCAATTCTTCAGTACGGAGAGTCGAAAGCCTGTTGGATGTATTTTCTGTCCCATAATTCCCTCGTGCGTCCTTTATTTTTTATTGCCGGCTTTGTCGCCGACGGTGAGAAGTATGTGACAGGTTGGCTTGACGATCAGATTACCAAGACCCTTGGCCCGTGTGCTGGTACGCATCAGAGAGCGTCCTCGGTCGACATATA
>OFRL01000861.1_pt1 | contig 11852 bp, 8 predicted proteins | sample 1543121 | NCBI WGS metagenome assembly OFRL01 (sample SAMN07774228, study PRJEB24372) | wastewater metagenome | isolation source: Lake Maggiore Cannobio | place: Italy: Cannobio | collected 2016-01
CCGCCTCTCCGGTCTCGATGCCGGCACGGATCGCGCCACCATCGAAGATCGGCAACGAAACCCCGGCCCCAAGTGAAAAAATGTTGCCGGTAATGCGCGTCCCCGCACTCTCAACGCGCTGCCGTCCGCCGCTCAGGTCCAACACCAGCTTAGGGAAGCGTTCGCCTTCGGCTGCGTTCCAGCGCGCGGTTTCGGCTGCGAACTTCGCTTCGGCGGCGCGCACGTCGGGCCGCTCACTCAGCAGGTCCGCAGGTATGCGTGTCGGTGTCCAATTGGGGGCGGCGAGTGAAGCAAGAGTCGGAGAAGCTGCAGACGCTCCGGGCGTTTGTCCCGCTAGTACATCAAGTGCATGCGTCGCCTCGCCGCGCGCACGCCGAAGTTGCTCTTGCTCCACACGCAGTGCGACGACGCCGGAGCGGGTTCGCTCGATGTCGAAGCCGGTAGCTTGTCCGGCCTCGAACTTCCGTTGTGTCAGCAAGACGAGTCGCTCGGCGGATGCCAGCCGCGCCGTGGCGAGCGCTTCGAGTTCACTGGCTTGGCGCTGCTGCACAGCCGCCGACACTGTTTCAAACGCGACCTGCCAACGCGTGGCAACCCACGCTTGTTCGGCTGCCACCGCATCCAGGCGCGCACCTTCTGCTGCCTGCGAAAGCCGCCCCGACAGGTCTGCCTCCCACGATGCAGACAACGTGGCGCGGCCATCATTGCCGATCGCAACGTTCTCTGAATAGTCGCGTCCTCGAGTTGCCTGCGTGCCCGCGGACAACGAGGGGAGCAGGGAGGCCCGTGCTCGCCGCGTGGCGGCCGAGGCCTCGTCGACGCGCGCGCGCGCAATCGACAGTTCGGTGTTGCGCTCCAGCGCCGCCCGGACTAGGACATTGAGCTGTGGATCGCCGTAGGCCGTCCACCAGTCGACGGGAAGAGTACGGCGGGATGATTTGTCCAGGATGCCTTCACCTCCCTCTTCATTTGAGAAATGGGCCGGTACATCCAGGCGAGGCGGATCGGCAGAGTGCGGAGCATGGCTGCAAGCCGCAAGAAGCATTAGCGGCGAAATCATGGCCATGAGGCGATAGCGTTCAAGAATTTGAGACATGGCAGGTCCTTGCATTCCGAAAAAGTCTTGACGGACTGTTTTACGCCTTCTACTATACCGTCTGGACTGTATATGACTCAAGCTTTTTTTGGAGCACGACCATGCCGCCTCGCGCGAAAACAAAGTTGCCCCCCCCGTCCACCGCCCATAGCAGCACCGATGCGCAGCCCGTTCTCCAGCAAGGAGCCCAGCTAACTCGCGAGCGCATCCTGCAGGCCGCTCGCGAACTGGTGCTGGAGGAAGGCGCCAGTCGTCTGACGCTGGACGCCGTCGTCGTGCGGGCCGGGTTGAGCAAAGGGGCGTTTCTCTATCATTTCAAGACCAAACGCGATTTGTTCGTGACACTGATCGACGAGATGATCCGGGCGTTCGACGCGGTACAAGCCAATCACGAGCGCAGGTTTGCCGGAGACCCGGACCCCTGGCTGTCGAGCCAGGTGGAAGCGATACCCGACGACGAGATGCAGAAGATGGGCGCAGCGCTGCTCGCGGCAGCTGCGGAAGATCCAACACTTCTCGACCCACTGCGCGAGTGTTATCGCGTGCAGTACGAACGCGTGCGTCGATCCCCGCGTGGCACCGAGACCGCGGCACTCATCATGCTGGCATTGGATGGCGCCCTGTTCGCCGATCTCCTGGGTCTGCCGATACTCGCACCCGCAGAGCGGCGGCATTTCTTTCGGGCGCTCCAGGATCTCGCCTCGGGCCATCTCGAACTGATCCCTGCGAAAGGACACCCATGAGTCGCGTCCGTAGAGCTTTCATGACCGCGTGCGCACTGCGCTCCTTGACGGTTGCTTGCACACTATTCATTTCGACCCTGGTCTCAGGGTGCGGAAACTCGCAATCCACCGTATCCGAGCCTCCGCGCGCAGTGAAGCTCGCCGCCGCGCAGTCGGATCTTCCGCATAGCTCCCGCATCGAATTGACTGGCTCGGCGCGAGCAACCGAGCGCAGCATCCTAGGATTTGAAACAGGAGGACGGATCGCCAAGTTGAACGTCGACGTGGGTGAACGGTTCGCCCGCGGTCAAGTCATGGCAGAACTTGATGCGGAACCTGACCGGCTTCGCGTGACGCAAGCGCAAGCATCCCTGGCGGCCGCCGAAGCCGGCCTGATGGATCGACGTGTACAGACAGATCAACAGCGCCGGTTGCTCGAAAGCGAAGTCATCTCCCCTGCTGCGTTCGAGAGCGCCAAGGCGCAGCTAGCGGTCGCAGAGGGCCAAGCGCGCACTGCCAAGGCAGCGCTTGGCCTGGCCGAACGAGCACAACGTGGCACGATGATCGTCGCTCCTTTCGATGGTGTCGTGGCGGAAAAGCTGGCTTTGGCGTTCACCGACATTGCTGCTGGTGCGCCGGTATTTCAGGTCGACGGTGTGCGCAGTGGCACTGAGATCATCGCGAACGCGTCTACTACACAGGCACCTCACATAGATGTCGGCCAACGCGCAGAACTGTTCTGGAGCGGAGCCGAACAACCAATCCGAGCGGTGGTACGTCGTGTCGGTCTGCGCGCCGAAAATGGCTCGCTCCTACCCGTGGTGCTAGTGCCTGAAGATAACGCGCAAGCGCGCGCACTTCGGCCAGGTATTCCCGTACAGGTCGTGCTCGACGCACCTGCGGCGACCTCCAAGACCTCTCGGCCCGAGACTGTATCCGTCCCTTATGCCTCGCTGGTGCTCGGCACGAAGCCGGGTGAGGCTTCCGTCTTCGTCTACACCCCTGCAGATAAGAAGGTGCACCGTCGCGCGGTGCGCTTCACGCCGGCACAGGAAGGAGACAGCGCGCGCGTCCTCGCTGGACTTAAGCCCGGCGAGACGGTGGTTGCCGCCGGAGGCGGATGGCTCACCGATGGACAGCCAGTGACACCACTGGAAGCCACCACTCAATTGACCAAGCGCTAACGCGATCCACCAGGTTACTTCATCATGAAGATCACCGAGATGGCGCTGCGCGCCAGTCGACTTACCTACTTTGTAGCGCTTATCATTTTCGTCGCCGGCATCGCGACCTTCCTGAATTTTCCTTCTCAGGAGGAGCCGACTGTCACGGTCCGCGATGCGATGGTCACGGCGTTGAACCCGGGGCTGCCCGCCGAACGCGTTGAGCAACTCATTGCCCGGCCGATCGAGGAGCGCTTGCGCGAACTGGCAGAGGTCAAGCGCGTGACGAGCACCGTGCGCGCAGGCAGCGCCATGATCCAGGTCACGATCTGGGACCGCTACACCGACTTGGCACCGATCTGGCAGCGCGTCCGGGCCAAGGTCGCCGATTCGAAGGATGCCTTACCACAGGGCACGATGGGGCCTTTCGTCGACGAAGACTTCGGCCGCGTCGCGGTTGCCTCGATTGCGGTCACTGCACCAGGTTACTCCATGAGCGAGATGCGCGTCGCGCTCAAGCAGATGCGCGACCGCCTGTACACCGTGCCTGGTATTGAGCGCATCACTTTCTACGGCCTGCAGGAAGAGCGCGTCTATCTCGAGTTCGATCGGCCTAGGCTTGCGCGATTGGAGCTGACACCACAGGGGGTGATCGACCAACTCGTCAAACAGAACGTCGTCGCTTCGGGTGGACAAATTGTCGTCGGCGGCATCAATGCAACCTTGGCGGTCAGTGGCGAAGTGAGTGACGCTCCCTCCCTGCGAGCAATGCCGATCGCGCTGCCGCGACCGCAAAGTAGTACGGCGCCCATGCCGACGATCGCATTGGGTGAACTGGCGCAGGTGAGTGTGCGGCCAGCCGATCCGCCGGAGTCTGCCGCCATCTACAAAGGCCAGCCCGCGGTCGTCATGGCGGTTTCGATGGCCTCTGGTCAAAACGTGGAGCAGTTCGGAAAAGCGCTCAAAGCACGGGTTGCAGACCAGGAGAAGCTGCTGCCGGCGGGTTTCGATCTGTCATACGTCACTTTCCAGGCCGATGTCGTCAAGCACGAGATGGGCAAAATGAACCACGTCATGATGGAGACGATCATCGTCGTCCTCGGTGTCGTCGTGCTATTCCTCGGTTGGCGAACCGGGATCATCGTGGGCATGATCGTGCCGTTGACGATCCTCAGTGCACTCATCGTCATGCGCGCGATGAACATCGAGCTTCAGAACGTCTCGATGGGCGCCATCATCATTGCGCTCGGCTTGTTGGTGGACAACGGCATTGTGATTGCCGAAGACATCGAACGCCGCCTAGCCGGTGGCGAAGATCGTAAGCATGCCTGCCTCGAGGCGGGCCGCACGCTCGCCATTCCGCTGCTCACGTCCTCGCTCGTGATCGTGATCGTGTTCTCGCCGTTCTTTTTTGGCCAGAACGCCACGAGCGAGTATCTGCACAATCTCGTGGTCGTGCTGGCACTGACGTTGTTCGCATCGTGGCTGCTGTGCCTGACTGTCACGCCCCTGTTGTGCTACCACTTCGCCAAACCCCACCACAAGCAGGAGCATGGCGACGCGTATGACACCCGCTTCTACCGTGGCTACCGGCGCGTACTGGAGTGGGTTCTCCACCATAAGGCGGTCTATGTAGCGTCGATGATCGCGGCGCTTGCCATTGCGCTGTATGGCTTCACCACCCTGCCTTACGATTTCATGCCCAAGTCCGACCGGCTTCAGTTCCAGATTCCGGTGCAGCTCGCCCCAGGTACGGATTCGCGCGAAACGCTCGCACGCGTGAAGCAGATCAGTAGTTGGCTGGGCGACAAGAACATCAATCCAGAAGTCTCCGATCACATCGGCTACGTCGCCGATGGTGGACCTCGCTTCATCCTTAGCCTGAATCCACCGCTGCCGGCATCGAACATCGCGTACTTCGTTGTCACACTGAAGCCGAAGAGCGACATCGACGCTGTCCTCGCCCGAACCCGCAGCTACTTTGCGCACGCACATGGCGACGTGCGCGCCGAGCCCAAGCGCTTCTCGCTCGGTGCGACCGAATCAGGGACCGCCATCTATCGTGTCAGCGGTCCGGATGAGGAGGTATTGTTGGAGGCTGCGTCCAAAATCGAAGCAGCACTGCGCAAGCTGCCCGGAACCATCAACGTCAAGAACGATTGGGATACGCGCATTGGCCGCATCGACGTAAAGGTTGACCAGGACCGCGCGCGTCGGGCGGGCGTAACGACTGAAGACATCGCTGGCGGGCTGGATGTCCGCTACAGCGGCCGATCGATCTCGGTGATTCGCGACGGTGACACCTCCGTTCCGATCGTCCTGCGCAGCATCGTAAGCGAGCGTCGCAGCACGGCAGACGTAGGCGCGACGCTCATCTATCCCAGCAACGGCGGTCCGGCGGTGACGCTGGCCCAGGTCGCAGACGTATCGCTCGCGAGCGAGCCATCGGTCATCCAACGGCGCAATCTCATCCGCACGATCACCGTGCAAGGACAGAACACCTCCTACACCGCCCAGGAGATCGTCAACCGCCTGGTGCCTAGCGTCGCTGCCTTGGACCTGCCCGCGGGCTACTCGGTCGAACTTGGCGGCGAGATCGAGGAAGCTGCCGAATCGAACGCCGCGCTGTCGACCTACATGCCCCTCGCATTTCTGGCGATGCTGATGCTGTTCGTATGGCAGTTCAATTCCTTCCGCAAGCTCGGTGTGATCCTCGCGACGATCCCTTTCACGCTTATCGGCGTGGTATTGGCTCTGAAGCTAACCGGCACACCTTTCAGCTTCATGGCGACCTTCGGCGTACTGGCCTTGTTCGGGATCATTGTCAACAACGCCGTGCTGTTGCTGGAACGCATCGACCAGGGCTTAGCGGAAGGCCTGCCGCGCCATGAAGCCTTGGTTGGGGCCGCGATACAACGACTTCGTCCAATCGTGATGACCAAGGTCACCTGCATTTCGGGACTGGTGCCACTCATGCTCTTCTCCGGACCGTTATGGACAGGGATGGCGATCGCGATGATCGGTGGGCTGGCGCTCGGAACGCTGGTGACGTTGGGCTTGATTCCGTTGCTTTACGAAGTCCTGTTTGGAATCAAGCGAATTGGGCCGTGGAGCCTGAGTGCCGCCACCGCGCATGGAGATCGCTCATGAGTCTCTTGCGGACCGCCTCGTGCTGCGCATTCTCAGAATTCGTATGTACCCACGCTTCATCCGTATGTCTCGCTAGGCTTATGCGATTCAGCATCCATCCGCTGATCTGGAAATCCTGGTCGATTGTCATTGCCGCAGGGGTTCTAGGAGCGGGCTATCCATTGGGCCTGCGGGCCATCACGGCGGGCGGTCCGACGCGCTGGGTCGGCCTCTGTGTGGCAGTGACGTGCATGGCGGCCAGCGGCGCACTTTTGTGGCTCGCGCTCAAGCGGATTCCGATCAGCGCGGCCTCTGCAGCCTGGGCAGGAATCGGGCTACTTGGAAACTTGGGTATCGGCGCCCTCTTGCTAGGCGATCTCGCATCAGTGACGCGCTGGTCTGGCACCGCCCTCATCGCAGCAGGCATTGCCTGTCTTAGTTTCGTTTGATCAAGGAGACCCATTATGAAGAGCAAAACTGCATTGATCCGCGGCGGCATTTTTTTTTGCGTAGCAGCCGCGCTCTCTGGATGCGCGACCAACAGCATGACGCGCTCCGGATTTCTCGGCGACTACGAGAAGTTATCGCCGACACGATACGAGAACGTACTGATGTACCGCGCAGCGGGATTCGAGCCCAAGCGTTATGCCGCTGTCGTGGTGGAAGATGCGCAGATCAAGACCGCCTCGGGTCGCATCGATGGGCTCGATGACGCGCAGCAGCGTGAAGTGCTAGACCATGTGACGAGCGAACTGAAACGCCAGGAAGGCAAAAGTCCCGCCACCCCAGGTGGCACGGGACAGGTTCGGGTGCGTGTAGCGGTCACCGAACTGCAGACACCGAATCGGGCAGTCAATGCAATGACGACCCTGCTGGTTGGACCCGTGACGACGGGCGGTGCCAGCCTAGAGTTCGAAGCAGTCGATGTAAGTACGGGACGACGCGTTGCTGCCGCCAGTTGCTTCGAGCGCGGCAACGTCATTAAAGAGTTCGCCGGTTCGTACACATTGCTGGGTCATGCCAAAGCGGCGATCACGAACTGCATCGAGCGCATCGACAGCGCTTGGCGGGACACGCAGCCATGAGCAACGCTTCACAGGCTTGGCTCCGGCAGGATGCCATGGTCGGCGGTGATCACAAATGGCTGGCGGGTGGCGACTGGACGATAGAGCACTACGCCAGTCTGGCAAAATCCGTGTCCGCCGCCCGCATCAGCCATGCCGAGGGGTACGCCACTCCCTTGCTCGACTGGACGCAAGTCCAGAGACTGGACACCGCCGGCGCGGCTCTGCTGGTGGAAATTCTCGGGCCAGACTCGATACTCGACCGGCCGGAGGCAGCTCCAAATCTGTCCCCGGATCGCCTCGCCCTAATGAAAGCGCTTGCCGCCGCTGCTACCGCTCAGCAGAAGACGGACAAAGCAGCGGTGAGCGGGAATCCTCTGCTCCGCGGTCTGGGACGCATAGGCCTGACCGTGGAACAGGGCTGTCGTGCGTGTCTTGGTCTGGCCGGGTTCGTGGGTCAGATCATCGAAACATGGAGCCGTACCGTTCGTCACCCGCGTCGCTGGCGCACGACCTCGGTGATCGCTCAAATCCAGCGGTCAGCGGTGGACGCCATTCCCATCGTGGCGCTACTGAGCTTCATGGTAGGAATGGTGGTGGCGTTCCTGGGCGCAACGGTGCTGGCCAACTTCGGTGCGAGCATCTTCTCGGTGCATCTGGTCGCCTTCTCGTTCATGCGCGAGTTCGGAGTGCTGCTCCCGGCCATATTGATTGCAGGCCGTACCGCAAGCGCGTATACCGCCCAAATCGGTTCGATGAAGGCAAATGAAGAGATCGATGCGCTTCGCTCCAACGCGCTCGACCCCATCGAGTTGCTGGTGCTGCCACGCGTGCTGGCGCTTCTTGTGTCCTTGCCACTGCTCACATTAGTAGGCATCTTGGCTGGCATTGTGGGCGGCGCCACTGTATGCGCACTGAGCTTGGAGATTCCTCCTGCACAGTTCCTTGCCATCGTGCAGGAAAAAATCGAGGTGCGCCATTTTCTTGTCGGAATGAGCAAGTCCCCGCTCTTCGCGGTGATGATCGCCGCTATCGGCTGCCATGAAGGGTTCAAGGTCGCCGGTAGCGCTGAGTCGGTAGGCGACCACACGACTTCTAGTGTTGTGCAATCAATCTTCATGGTGATCCTGATCGATGCCATCGCTGCACTGTTCTTCATGGAGATGGGCTGGTGAGCGCGGTGAAGGAAGACACCGACAACGGTGTGCGACACGCTATTGAAGTGCGCGGCCTAGACAACAGGTTTGGAACCCAGCAGGTCCATCAGGACCTGGACCTGGACGTGCGACGCGGGGAAATCCTTGGCGTGGTGGGAGGATCAGGCACCGGGAAATCCGTGCTCTTGCGTAGCATCGTCGGGCTGCAGAAGCCGCATTCGGGCGTGGTCCGTATCGGGGGGCGCGACCTACTGCGAGCCCAATGGCTTGCACGCGCGCGTATGGAGCGAAGGTTCGGCATTCTGTTCCAGAAGGGCGCGTTGTATTCATCGCTGACCGTCTTGGAGAACGTCGCTCTTCCTTTAATCGAGCATGTCGGTCTGGCGCGGCCTCTTGCCGAGCGTTTGGCAAGAAGCAAGCTGGGCTTGGTGGGGTTGCCTGCCGGAGCGGGAGACAAATATCCGGCCTCGTTGTCCGGAGGCATGGTGAAACGAGCAGCACTGGCGAGAGCCTTGGCGCTTGATGCGAACATCCTGTTTCTTGACGAACCCACCGCAGGACTGGATCCAATCGGGGCTGCATCTTTCGACCAATTGATTCTGACCCTGCGCAATGCACTGGGTCTCACGGTGTTTCTGGTAACCCACGACCTCGATACGCTGTACACCATATGCGACCGTGTCGCGGTCCTGGCGAACCAGAAGGTACTCATCAACGACGGCATCGAGGCAGTCGAGCGATTCAAGCACCCGTGGATACAGGAATACTTTCACGGCCCCCGTGGCCGTGCGGCCGCACAGGCCACTGGTGCTTCCAGCCAAGAGACGCAGCCATGAAACCCTTCCGCATCTGCATCATTCTTCCGTCGCGCACGCATTGGGCTGGGCGCACGCAATATTTACACTCTGAAAACGAGGTGGTCTGATCATGGAGCCACGTGCCCATCATGTATTCATTGGTCTGTTCGTCGTGCTGCTCGGTGCGATTGGTATCGGCTTCGCGCTCTGGCTCAGCGACACACGTTCCGACCACGATTACCAGTATTACCGGATCATGTTCGATGAGCCAGTGACCGGGCTTACGCCCGGCAGCCAGGTTCAGTACAGCGGAATCACGATTGGCGAAGTCGTTGCACTTTCTCTTTCGCCGCCTGACCCAAGGCGGGCGATAGCGCGCGTGCGTATCAATGCCACCATCCCGGTCCGGCAGGATACCCGCGCTGAATTGGTCATCACGGGAATTACCGGCAACGCGGTGATCGAGTTGAGCGACGGTGGGCCAAACGTGCCATTGCTGGATCGGAAAGAGGACGAGGAACCGTTGATCCTCGCGCCACGTTCGGCGATGGCATCCCTGGTCTCCGGCGAGGGTAACAGCATGACGACACTCAACGGCATCTTGCTGCGCACGCAGGAGTTACTGTCGAAGGAGAATTTGGCTCTTGTGCACCGCAGTCTAGTGAATCTCGAACAGACTACGGGCGCGGTCGCTGACCAGAGGGCCGAGATCGCGACGTTAATCAGCAATCTGACCGAAGCAAGCAGAGAATCGACAGCTGCCGTGCGCCAAGCAAATAGCACTCTTCGCGATGCCAACCTGCTACTAAATAACGATGGTAAGCAAATCATGGTGAACACGCGTGATGCAACGGCATCCCTCGAACGCGCCGCTTTCAGGGTTGAGACGCTACTGCAAAACAATCAGGAATCGCTGAACCAAGGCATGGCCGCCACAGGCCCTGCCATGCACGAACTCCAGCAGGCGCTGGCCAATCTAAACACCGTGCTGCGCCGACTGGATCGCAATCCGGCGCAATACCTGCTCGGTGGAGAGAACATTGAGGAAACCAAGCCGTGAACACTTCCGCCAGGATGATTCCCGTCGCTGCCGCGACTATGACGCTAGTACTCGGCTTGTCCGCGTGCAGTGTGCTTCCCAAAACAGCTCCAATGGTCACCTACAAACTGCCCGACTATCACATCGCCCAGGCGGAGAGTACGCCACGCGCCGTTCCTGGACCTGGGGCGCTGCGCGTCTACGCCCCTGAGAGTAGTCGCGTCCTGGATTCGGAGCGGCTTTTCATTGCGCAGCCCGATGGTCGCTTGTCGGCTTGGCAAGGAGTGCGTTGGGCCGACCCCGCACCGGTGCTGCTACGCGACCGAATCGTCGAAGCCTTCATGCGCGATGGGCGGTCGACTTCGGTGATTACCGATAGCACGCCAATGAGCGCCGATATGGAGTTGCGCAGTACGCTACGGGCGTTCCAGCTCGAATACCGCGGCACTGAAGCGATCGCCGCGGTTCGGGTTCGGCTCGATGTGCAACTGGTCGATCCGGCCAAACGGACTGCTATTGCCAGTAGACGCTTCGAAGCAATCCAAGCTACAGGCAGCAAGCGAGAGGCAGATGTGGTGAGCGCGTTCGGTGTCGCGACGGACGTGTTGGCCGGGCAGATCGTTGAATGGGCAGTTCAGGTCGGGGCAGCGCGTTTGCGAGTTGCACCGGAATCGGCAAGCAACCATGCACCCACAGCGTCGGCGATAAGCACAGACTAGTCGCCTTAACGGAGCACAGAAGCTAGGGCCAGAACGCTGCTCGACACCTTAACTCGGTACGACAGCCTACGGCCCCTATCCAATCCCAGGACCTCGTTGCCGTCCAACCTCCCATGACACACCGCCGCCGCGTACAGTCGCGGCGATCTGCTGCCCCAGTCGTGGCTCGATTATCGGCCGCCAAGGCACCAGACTGAACCCCATGCCGTCATCGAGCAGCGCATAGCGACCGCTGGCGAGAATGACCGAGCGCCGGTAGATGCCGGCTACGCGCTGCCCGTCTGTGACGTGCCGATGCTCCAACCCACTATCGGCGGCAATGTGCTGGGCGGCCTGCGCCAGCTCCCGATTGCGCAGCGTTTCCAGCAGATTCCGGGAGAGAATCACCCGCTGCCCACGCCGCTGGGCCAGCCCCTGTTCTTCGAGGAAGTCGGCGCGCTGCTGCAAGGCTTGCTTGGCATCGCCACCAAAGCCCAGGTCGCCCAATCCCCGGCCGCCGCCGATCAGTTGCTGGTCGAGCCAGGTGGCGCCGATCACGCGGGCCTGCCGCTCGATCGGCAGGTGAGATTTCAGGTCCACGGCCACGCCGCCCAGTCGCTGCGCATCGTACTGGCGCCCACGCTCGGATAGGTCGTCCGGCACTTTCCATAGCCCTTCCGCCACGCGCTCCACGATGCCGGCCCGGCGCAGGGCTTCCAGCCGTCGGACGTGGGCCGCGACGACTTCCTGCGGGTCGCGGCCGGGCTTGGCTCGGCCTTGCTCGATCGCCAGGTGATGATCGGTACGGTACAGGCCATCGCTCGCCAGTGCGGCGATGTTCTTGTCCGCCGCCCGTACCTCGGCGGAACCACGCACCTCCACCACCGCGCCGGTGGGGTAGCTCGCCAGTTCGTCGCGGGCGTTCAAAGCGACGTAGTGGGCCTTGCCGTCCACGCCGTCGATGACCAGATAGCCGCGGTCGTGCAG
>OFRL01000862.1_pt1 | contig 11851 bp, 11 predicted proteins | sample 1543121 | NCBI WGS metagenome assembly OFRL01 (sample SAMN07774228, study PRJEB24372) | wastewater metagenome | isolation source: Lake Maggiore Cannobio | place: Italy: Cannobio | collected 2016-01
CTTTTGCTGGTTAGCGCTTCGTTAGAAGCGGCTGCGACCGCCGCGATCGCCACCACCGCCACCAAAACGGCCACCACCACCACCGCCACCACCGGTGCGGGGCTCTTGGGGTTTGGCTTCATTGACAGTCAGGGGACGGCCGTCCATCTGGGTGCCGTTCAATGCCGCAATGGCGGCCTTGGCTTCTTCCTGTGTGGCCATTTCGACGAAGCCGAAGCCTCGTGATTGCCCGGTGAACTTGTCCGTGATCACACGCGCAGACTCGACGGTGCCATGCGCGGCAAAGAGGGTGGTGAGCTGTGATTCAGTTGCCGCATAGGGCAACCCGCCGACATAAAGTTTTGAACCCATGGGGGTTCCTCCTTCTGAAATTGATATTGTCTGCGCCGCGAGAGCGAATACACGAGGGGAAGGAACAGGCCGAAGACGCGAACAATGGGGCGGCTTGGGTCGAACTTCCAATCAAGATTCTTGGCAACAACAACATCGGTGATGGGCCGTTCTATTTGCTGTTTCATGCGAGGCCCGCCGCATGACACAGAACCATACTAGCAGAGGTGTCCATGAAAAGCTATAGCCCGTGGCACGTGGAACTGTTGGGTCCCAGTGGGGCAGGGCGTGAGGTGGTGGGTCGAACAAGCTGGGAGCCGAAAGCGTGTAGTCGCCCACTCTATACGTCTGCGGTGCCGGTGGGGCCGGGGCCGTGCCAAATGAGGTAGGGGGGTTTCTTCATCGTTTCAGCGGAGCGGGGGTAGAGGCGTTGGGCGTAGTTGTATGCCTCTGTTTGCGCTTCCAGACAGGTCGCGGCATCCAGGCCGTTAGAGACGATGCGGAAGTCCCCTCGGTCATCAGCCTCGATAGTTGCCATATAGAGGGCGCAGGAAAAGCTTCCTTTGTTTGACGAGGCGGTGCTGATCAAGAGATGTGATCCGTTAGGAAACGTTATGATCGGGTCTAGATTGGTGCGGCCCATGGCTCGCTCTTCTCCGTGACGTGTGAGGTTAGCAGGCGAATTTTCTGTGCGCTATCAGGCAGGTTGGTTCGCGTAGGGTGTTACATAGAGGTTCAGGATGTGGCCCTCCCATTCGGTGCCTTGAAGGGCGTGCACGGCGTTTGCGGCTTGTTCTCCCGATCCCATTTCAACGAATCCGTATCCGGCTGACTTGCTGGTATATTTCAACCGGACGACATAAGCTCTGGCAACCAGGCCATATGAGGCGAAGAGACCGCGTAACTCACAGTCCGAAACCTTGTCCGGGAGTCCCCCCACATAGAGAACCCGCTTTCCCATCAGCTTCCCTTCGTGACCTGTTCGTTCGTCCGAGTGGGGAGGGCTTCGACATCCGAGCGGGTCCGCAACGATGTCGCAAGCCCCAGTGAAGCGAGTCCACGGATAAGCCATTTCGAAGGGTCAAAGTGGTACCAGTTGGGACCGTTTCGGAAGTCGGTCGGATACATGTGATGGTAGTTATGGTAGCCCTCGCCGAATGTTACGAGTGAGACCAACCAGCTATCTCGGCTGGAGTCGGATGTGTCGTGTGGCTGCCGCCCCCATAGGTGGCAGACAGAGTTGATGCAAAACGTCGAGTTGAGCACAGCAAACGTGCGGCCCAGGCCGGCGAGGAGAAAGCAGCCCACTCCACTCATGAAGCCGTCGTGGAGAAAGCCGATGATAAATGTGCCTGCCAGACCTGAAAGGACTAGCAGGGGGTAATGTTGATGCTGCCAGATTGCCACGGGGTCGCTTGCGACGCGCGTAGCATATTTAGGATCGGCATATTGATCAGGGGTGAACAGCCATCCGCAGTGGCTATGCCAGAATCCCAGCTGTGCATTGTAGGGGTCCTTCTCCTCATCGCAATGCGCGTGATGCCGTAGATGATCTGAGGCCCATTTGATGGCGGAGTTCTGTAGGGCCCAGGCACCTGCGATCAGGAGCGCGCCCTTGACCCAGTTGGGGCAATCGAAACTTCGATGGGTCATCAGTCGATGGTAGCCGACGGTAATGCCCAGCCCGCTAACGACATAGAGCAGCCCAAAGAGCGACCAGTCTAGCCAGGTATAGTGATAGAGGTACCCATACAGCGGGACTCCGATCAGGGCGCCCATGGCAATGGCGCAGAAGAGAATCATTGTCCAGATCTTATTATAGCGTCGGCTAATCGCGATCGGGACCCCAGCCGGGGTGAGGGCGATCGTTGGTGTGCGTGGAGCCATGCGGTGTGATAGCGTCTGATTCATAAGGGCCTCGCAGTCCAGAGGGAAGTTTGTATGGTGTCGATAGGCGGCAGTGCACTTTGCATGCCGACTTGATCGAGATTCGTATTGCCGCGCTGGGTGTGCCGATCGTGAGACTGGACAAGATCCCGTGCGGCATAGCCTAACGCAGTGTGGCGCTTACCCCGATGGCCCCTGTGCCGAACAAGACGGAAGCAAGAACATCGGTCACGCAGGATCTTAAAGAGGGGAGGATAGCGCGAGGGATCGAATAGCGATCGGACTTCACGGGATCTACTATAGCATAGTTTTGCAGGGATAGCGAAACTATGCGTCTGGCATGGCCTCATCGGGTCTATGCCCCACCTGAGAGTGTTTTGACTCGGCATCGGACCGAACTCTTTCCTTGCGAAAGTTGACGTCAGGGGAGGCATGCTGTACGATCGGCGATACAGCGTAGTCGCAGTAGTCCGGCGGCGCGACTGTAGATATCATAACGGACTGCGCGATCGCATCGCGACCAGGCTCTATTGGAGTGGATGCCTTGCTGGTTTCTCTCCCCTCAGCTCTCTGATCCCGTCTTAATGCGATCACACTGAAAGGATAGTGCAGTGGATACCTTCGCTCACACGAGTTTTCATGCCCTTGGTTTGTCTGCGCCCCTGTTGCGGGATTTAACAGCGGCGGGTTTACTGGTTCCGACTCCCATTCAAGTGCAAGCCATTCCCCCAGCCCTTGAGGGCCGGGACGTCATTGGTTGCGCGCAAACTGGCACGGGGAAGACTGCGGCGTTTGTGGTGCCTATGATCGAACGGCTTTCGGTCTTGCCGAAAGGGCATCCGCAGGCGTTAGTTCTTGCACCGACTCGAGAATTGGCCTTGCAAATTTTCGAGTCGATCGAGAAGCTGGGCCGAAGCCACAACATCTCGGCGACGGTCATTGTCGGAGGGAGCGATATGCAGGCGCAGATCAGGGGGTTACGTCAGCGCCCCGACATCCTGGTCGCTACGCCGGGGCGTTTGTTGGACCATATGTGGAACGGAACGGTCAATATGCTGCCCATTAAAATTTTAGTGCTGGACGAAGCTGACCGCATGCTTGATATGGGTTTTGCACCACAGATCAATCAGATTCTTGACGCCTTGCCGCTGGAGCGGCAGACGTTGCTATTTTCAGCCACTCTTCCAACCGATGTGACCCGTTTGGTTCAGGCGAGCCTGCGGGATGCGGTTCGTGTGATGGTGACGCCGCACTCTACGACGGCGGAAGGTGTCACGCAGGCAGTGCACTATACGACATTCCATGAAAAGACGAATCTATTGGTGTCATTGCTGGGGGTGGAGCGAGGAACGGTTCTCGTGTTTGCTCGGACTAAGAGCCGAGTCGATCGGCTCGGGCAGACGTTAGAGCAGGCAGGTCACCGTGTCTCGGTTATCCATGGAGATCGAACCTTGCCGCAGCGCCTCCGTGCACTCGATGGATTTAAGCGCGGGCGAGTAAGGATTCTTATCGCGACGGACGTTGCCGCCCGTGGAATCGACGTGGCGAATATCGGCCATGTGGTGAATTACGATTTGCCGAGCTCTCCGGAGGACTATATCCATCGTATTGGGCGGACGGCTCGGATGAAGATGACTGGGCGAGCCACCAGCTTCGTGACGGCTGAGGATCATGATCAGCTGCGAGCGATTGAGACTTTGTTGGGGCATGCGGTGCCGTTGGCCGAGGGAAGCCCAGGCCCGGGTCATCGTTCCCATTCAAGGGGAGGGACTGATCGCTCCAGAGGGGAGCGTCAGCGATGGGGGAGCCCAGGCGAAGATCGACGCCAGCAGCAGTCAGGTCCTGTCGTGCCTGAGGGAGCGTAGGCCTTTCGGTCAAGGGCAGCCAGGACTCAGGTGCAGGCTAATATTAGAATTTCAGGGCTGCTACCGACGATTCAAAATGATTGGCTGGTCTCGGGCGATGTAGAGGGCATGGCACCTTTGCCAGGCTTGCCGAGCTTTTCGTCGAACGGTGTGTGAGGGCGTTGTCGGTTGGCGTGACCTGATGCGTGGAGCGTGCCCTCGCATTATCCTTAGTAAAGCGGTTCTTGTGGGCCCCACTGCAGTCCTGCCAAATCCGGATCTTCCCCCCCCTCGGTGCTCGCTGGGCGGTCTGGTTTCTCAGTCTTGCGCTGTTCACGCTTCGCGTCTTTATCTCGCCGCTGGAGTTGTTTTGCTTTCTCGCGGTCTCGTTTTGCAATGGTTGTTTTTCCTGCTCGTCCGATGATGCCCTCCTTTGCGTGGTAACTCGCGTGAGTTGCCCTTCGCGTGCCGTTAGGTTTTGTCTCGACTATGCCGAAAATCCTGTGGCTCCAGAAATAACGACCGCATTCTGTTCATCTGTCCGCCAGGCATTCGAGCGTCCACTATGATGGGATGCAGAGTGGTAACTCCTGATGGGCAATCGCACTGAAACAATCGGGAAAGATGGGCGGAGTGACAACTTAATGCTGCCCGCATCAGGGCTCAGGATATCATGAGGGTAATCTGTAGTCAAAACAGGGTATATGAGCGAGGTGCCCAGCGCGACATGGCGTCCGTGTCTTCCTGGCCGATCGAGTGAGTGCGGGAGGGGAGGGAGTTCCGGTTACTAGTTGGCCTACATACGAGTGAGATAGGCGGCGACTTGGGCTGGTGGTAACTTGATCTTGAGACCGTCTTTTCTGGTTTTCACTTCTACGACGCCTTCGGTGAGGCCCTTGTCCCCGACGACGACTTGGAAGGGGGCTCCCATCAGGTCTGCATCGTTGAATTTCACGCCAGCCCGTTCATCTCGATCGTCCCAGAGGACTTCCAGCCCTGCCGCCTGCAGTTCCGCGTAGAGCTGTTCGGTGACTTGGACCGTCTGGGCCGATTGAGTGAGTGGGAGGAGATGCACGTGGAAGGGCGCAATCGGGAAGGGCCAGATAATGCCTTTCGTGTCGTGGTTCTGTTCGATTGCCGAGGCCGCCGTCCGGCCAACGCCGATTCCGTAGCAGCCCATGACGGCCAGGCATTCTTGACCCTGTGCATCCAAGTATGAGGCCTTCATGGCGGCACTGTACTTGGTGCCCAGCATAAAGACATGTCCCACCTCGATACCTTTTGTTGATTTCAACGTCCCATCTTTTCTCGGCGAGGGATCGCCCGCACGGGCGCTGCGCAGATCGGCAAATTGCTCCACCTGAAAATCGCGCTCTAAATTTGCATCGACATAGTGTGTGTCGAGCTGGCTGCCGCCGACGACGACGTTGCGCAAAACTTTGATTGCGTGATCAGCAATGATTCGAATCTGCTTCAGGCCAACGGGGCCAGTAAATCCAACCGGTGCGCCAGTGACTTGCTCAACGACGGCAGGAGTCGCGAGCGCAAGCTCCGTGACGCACAGGAGCCGCTGAACTTTGATTTCATTGACCTCGTGGTCGCCTCGGACCAGCACAGCCACCGTCTCTTTTCCTGTTGAATAGAGGAGCGTCTTGACAAGATGCGAGGGGGAGACGCTTAAAAATTTTGTGACTTCTTCAACGGTTCGGCAGCGCGGCGTCTGGACTTTGCGCAGGGGGCGCTGGGCTTCGGTGTCCACCTCGGTGGGAGGTAGTACCTCCGCTTGCTCGACGTTGGCGGCATAGGTGCCGGTATCGCTGTAGACGATCGTGTTTTCGCCGGTCTCGGCCAGTACCATGAACTCATGTGAGGAGCTGCCGCCGATTAGGCCTGTGTCAGCTTCCACGGCTCGGAAGGTCAGGCCGCAGCGCGTGAAGATCCGGTCGTAGGCATCGTACATCTTCTGGTAGCTGAGCATGGCGCTTGCGGGGTCCTGATCGAAGCTGTAGGCATCCTTCATGATGAACTCGCGGCCTCGCATGAGCCCGAAGCGTGGACGGATTTCGTCGCGAAACTTCGTTTGAATTTGATAGAAGCTTATCGGTAGCTGCCGGTAGGAGCGGACTTCGCGTCGGAACAGGTCCGTGATGACTTCTTCATGGGTTGGCCCCAAACAGAATTCGCGCTCATGGCGATCCTTAAAACGGATCAATTCCTTGCCATAGAAACTCCATCGGCCTGTTTCCTGCCAGAGCTCTGCAGGGGCAGCGATGGGCATGAGTAATTCCTGAGCGCCGGCTCGATTCATTTCCTCGCGAATGATTTGTTCGATCTTGCGGATGACCCGGAGGCCCAGCGGAAGATAGGTGTAGATGCCGGCGGCCACCTTGCGGATCAGCCCAGCTCTGAGCATGAGTTTATGGCTGGCAGTTTCGGCTTCGCCTGGGTCTTCCCGCAATGTGGGGATTAAGACTTGAGATGTTCGCATAGCTTTGTGAGAAAGGTCAGACGGTTATTACGTCCGAACGTCTGAAACGCCAGCAAAAGAGACTAGATTGTGCCGACAGGCTGACATTCGACATTCAGACGTTCCGATTGACGGTCTAGCGAGAGAAGATCCGTTCAAGGTCATTCCAGAACGCAAAGATCATGATGCCCACTAATAGCACGAGGCCTGCCTGTTGCGCTACTTCTCGCTGGCGTTCACCGAGAGGTTTCCCGAGGATGGCCTCAATCAGGAAAAATAGCAGATGGCCTCCGTCCAGAATGGGAATTGGCAGCAAGTTGAGGACGCCCAGATTGATGCTCAGAATGGCGAGGAGAAAGACCACACTGGAGGCGCCCTGCGCCGCCGCTTCTCCTGAAATGTTGGCGATCGTTAGCGGACCACCGATATTTTTTCTGGAGATGTCTCCCACAATCATTTTGTATAGGCCGATGGCGGTCAGTTTGGTCCAGCCCCACGTTGCTTGCAATCCGTCATAGAGGGAGAGGAGCGGGGTGCTGGAGCGCATGATTGAGCGGCCCAGTCCTGAAATGCCGATCTTGCCGACCTCGACTGATTGACCATTGACCATGACTTTTTCTGTAGAGGGCGTCACGGTGAGCGGTACACGATGTCCCTCCCGTAACACCTCGACGTGCAGCTGTTGGCCTGGACGTTCCTTCACCATCCTGGTCATCTGCAACCACGTATGGATCGCTTGGCCCTCAATAGAGACCACATGGTCCCCGGCTTGAAGACCGGCTTGGGCTGCCGGAGAGCCTTGCACGACGGATGTGACCATCGGAGGAGTGTCCTCGACGCCCAGATAATAGTTTGGCTCCTGTGCTGAGGCCTGAAGGCCAGGGGCGGTGGTGGGCGTGATCGTCATTGCTTTGATCTGTCCGTCTCGTTTGACCTCGAGAGTCACAGCCTGGCCCTTGCTCTTAGCCACGGCGTCGAGGAGCTCAGCCCTAGTCGAAATCTCCTGTCCGTTGACCCGGGTGACGCGATCGCCGATCTGGAGACCTGCCGTATCGGCGGGAGAGCCGGGAGCCATGGCTTCGATATCGGGAGTCAGGTCTTGGAACGTGGGGATGAAGAGCGGCGCGCCGGTTGCGAGCCATGCAGAAAAAATAACATAGGCCAGGATGAAGTTAAATCCTGGTCCCGCTGCAACGATTAGGACTTTGCCTCCTAGGCGTTGGTGCGCAAACGATCGTGCGCGATCCGCTTCGGTGGTCGCCTCGGTTTCGTCTTCGCCGAACAGCTTTACGTAGCCGCCGAGCGGAATGGCGGAAAGGAGATATTCGGTTTCGCCCAGTTGGCGGCCGAAAAGCTTCGGACCAAAACCCAGCGAGAATTTGAGAACCTTGACGCCGACCCAGCGCGCAGCGAGGAAATGCCCGAGCTCATGGAAGGCGACGAGCACGCCCAGGACGACGAGGAACCACCAGGCTTTCTGCAAGAGCAACCAGAGCGTATCGGGGGACCAGGTGAATGCCATGAACAAAGTATATGCTCCTTTAAAACTAGTGAGCTAACGCCGCGACTAACGATTCAGCTTTTTCGCGGGCCCAACGATCCGCCTCTAATGCCTCTTCCAACGTATCCACGTTTTTAGGGCTGTGGGCGTCCATCGTGCTACGAATAATCTCTACAATAGCAGTAAACTGGATCCCCCCCTTGAGAAACGCATCGACGGCGACTTCGTTCGCGGCATTCATCGTGGCCGGCATTGTTCCGCCGATCCTCAGGGACTCATAGCCGAGCCCCAGGCAAGGGAACCGATCGTGATCCGGTTTACAGAAGGTCAACTTCGCGATCTCGGTCAACTCCAGCGAGGGAAGATCAAGGGGCAAGCGCCCCGGATATCGCATCGCATAGGAAATCGGAGTGCGCATATCTGGCAGTCCTAACTGCGCGATCACGGAACGATCCTGATACTCTACCAGAGAATGGATGATGCTTTCCCGATGGATCATCACTTCAATCTGTGACTCCGGAATGTCAAAGAGCCAGCGGGCTTCGACGACTTCGAGCCCTTTATTCATGAGGGTGGCCGAGTCGATGGTGATTTTGGCACCCATCTTCCAATTGGGATGCTGGAGTGCCCGTTCGACGGTGACGTCGCGGAGCTCTTCTTTCGTCAGGGGCCAGAGGGCTCCACCGGAGGCCGTGAGGATGAGGCGGCGGACATCTTTTTTGCGGTGGCCTTCCAGCGACTGGAAGATCGCACTATGTTCGCTATCAACTGGAAAAATACGTACACCATATTTGTGTGCTTCCTGCTGCATCAGTTTCCCCGCCATGACCATTGGTTCTTTATTGGCCAGGGCAATTTGCTTGCCGCTCCGGATGGCCGCCAGTGTGGGCACGAGGCCGGCCCCGCCGACGATCGCGGAGATAACGAGTTCAGCTTCTGGCGCAGCGGCAACCTGACTCAATGCCTCTTGTCCAGCCAAGATTTCGACCGGTAGTCCAGCGCAACGTTGTCTGAGTCTGGTGGCAGCGGAGGTGTCCGAGATGGCCACGATGCGGGGCTTGAACTTGCGGATTTGCGCTTCAAGCTTTTCGTCATTGCCGCTCGCGGTCAGCCCTGCCACACGGAACTCCCCGGGGAACCGGTCCACGATGTCCAAGGTGCTGGTGCCGATCGACCCGGTCGACCCAAGGATCACGATCGTTTTCATAGCGGTGTCCTCATTAGATGATCCATAGCCGGCTCACCATCGTGACATAGTAGTAGAAGGCAGGGGCGGTGAACAAGAGACTATCCAACCGGTCGAGCATACCGCCATGACCCGGCAGTATCCCGCCGGAGTCTTTAATGCCGGCGCTGCGTTTCATGGCCGATTCGCTCAGATCGCCCCAAAGACCTGTGATAGTCAGGAGGATCCCTAAGGCTAGACAGTCGAGCACCGATAGCGCCGGAAGAAACCACCAGCGAATGATGTATGCGGCGATTATCGCGCTGATCACGCCACCCGCCAAGCCTTCGTAGGATTTCTTCGGACTGATTGTGGGAGCCAAGCGGTGTCGTCCGTAGAGGGTGCCGACATAGTAGGCGCCGGTATCGGAGGCCCAGGTCACGAGCAGGAGAAAGAAAATAAGCCATTCACCTTGAGGGAGTAGTCTCGCCATGGAGAGCGAGCCGAGTGTAAGGCCCAGGTAGAGTACGCCGAACAGGGTCAGGGCCCCGTCCCTCAAGCTCTGCTCAAGGGGTGCGCGGCTGAAGAGGGGGACGGAAATGATACCGATCAATGTGGCAAGGAGGCTGGGCACGATGATGTTTGGCCAATGCGCGCCCAGAATCACGGCCGCGAATCCTGCTAGGCCGATTCCGATTAGCCAGGTCTGGCTGCGACCGTTGAAAGATAGTCGGTAGAATTCGAAGAGGGCGAGCGCTCCCGCCAGCACAACGACGCCAGAAAACACGAGGGGCGGGAGGTAGCGAATGACGGCATACAGTAGGGGCGCCAGGATCAGCACGGTATAGAGCCGACGCGGATCAAACCGAGTTGCCGCCACTGGCGTTGGGTGAGTCGGCTGCTGACCGGTGGTGGATGGTTGCATCTAGAGGGTTTAGTTGACCACTATGAGGAAGTCGTGCGGCTCAGGACTCGACCAAATCGCCGCTCGCGGCCCTGGTAGTCCAGTAGGGCCAGCAAGAATTCGTGGCGCCGGAAGTCGGGCCAGAGGGTTGGCGTGAAATAGAGCTCGGCATAGGCCAGTTGCCAGAGGAGGAAATTGCTGATGCGGGTTTCGCCGCTGGTGCGAATCAGAAGATCGGGATCTGGTAGTCCCTGAGTATAGAGGTGTTGCTGGAGCACTGCCTCATCCACTTCGTCCGGTTGCAGTGTTCCCTTTTGCACGTCACGCAGGATTTCCCGCACGGCATCGACGATCTCTGCGCGGCCACCGTAGCTGAGGGCCACGGTGAGGTGGAGTCTGTCAAGATGTGCAGTCGCCTGTTCCGCCTCATGGACCCGTTGGATAGTGGAGGCCGGGAGGTTTTTGATTCTGCCGATTGTGCGAAACCGAATACCATGTTCAATGAGTTTCCTAGATTCCTCCGCTAGGAAGTCTTCAAGCAAGTTCATGAGCGCGGATGTTTCGTGAGCAGGCCGATTCCAGTTTTCGTGTGAAAACGCGTAAATGGTTAAAGCCTGGATGCCTAGGTCTGAGCAAGCTTGGGTGATTTCCCTGATGGATTTGACCCCTTCCCGATGACCGGCAATGCGGGGGAGGTATCGTGCTTCTGCCCAACGACCGTTGCCGTCCATGATGATTGCCACGTGTTTCGGCAGGAGGTTTGGGTTGAGCTTCGCACCCAGATCTTCGGTTGATAGCTGGTCTATGGCCGATGATTGGTTCGTACTCATAGGGTGTTGCTGACCACGGTTTTTAATCTTGAAAAATCTTGGGGCAGGAGGCCCAATCCTACTGGTGAGCAGAAGGAAAGTCAAACGAAAAGCCCTGTGATAGCGACAAGTTGAGTAGGCTCGCATTGCGCCTGCGAAAAAAGATCGGCTATACTTCCCAAGTTATCTGTATGCAACCGTATAAGGATTCTCAAACCATGGGTGAACTTGTTGATCTCGTATCTTTTGGTCTGACTGAAGGCGAAGTCCTCTCAGCGCTCGGTCGAGTCAAGGTCCGTGATGTCGATTATGCCGACCTTTACTTTGAGTCTTGCGTGTCCGAGTCCGTCTCGATGGAGGAGTCGCTTGTCAAGCGCGCCACGAAGAGTGTGTCGCAGGGTGTGGGGGTCCGAGCGACGGTGGGTGAGAAAACTGGTTTTGCCTATTCCGATGAGTTGACGAAAAAGGACCTTGATCTGGCGGCCGATACGGCCCGGTATATTGCGAGTTCTCCAAGCAGAGGCCAAGCCGTTCCTGTGCCGGTCCGTCAGCGCCCGACGCACGATCTCTATCCGGTTGACCGGGTACAGGTTGAAGTCGCCACGGTGGACCGTGTCGCCCTGCTGAATGCGATCGATGCCGAGGCGCGTCGGTATGATCCGCGCATCAAGAGTGTCATGGCCTCGTTTAATACGGAATATAAAGTGGTGGTGGTTGCCACCTCGGATGGCACCTTGATTGGAGATGTTCAGCCTCTGTCGCGGCTGCAAGTCACCTGTATTGCCGAAGAGAAGGGGCAACGCCAGTCCGGTTCGTTCGGTGGGGGCGGTCGTGTCGGGTTTGAGTTCTATCATGAAGGTGACCGGCATCTGCGGTTTGCGCGAGAAGCAGCCCGTGAAGCGATCCTTAACCTCTCTGCCGTGGACGCGCCGGCCGGTGTTATG
>OFRL01000863.1_pt1 | contig 11843 bp, 11 predicted proteins | sample 1543121 | NCBI WGS metagenome assembly OFRL01 (sample SAMN07774228, study PRJEB24372) | wastewater metagenome | isolation source: Lake Maggiore Cannobio | place: Italy: Cannobio | collected 2016-01
TTTTTAAAAAAAAGATTATTCATTATAAACTTAAATAAAATTTAAAAACTTGAACCGATATTAAATAAAAAATTTTGCTCTTTATCCGTTGATTCTTTAGATACAGGAATACTATAAGTAAAGGTCAGTGGACCAATAGGGCTTACAACGTCAACAGCTACACCAAGTGATGATCTTAACTTTGAACTATCGGAAATTAAATCTGAGTAATCTACACCCCAAACATTTCCAATATCAAAAAATACAAAAGATGTTGCCCTTAAACTTTCAGGAATTGGATTTGGGAATGTTGATTTTAAACTCAGTGTAACTAAATTATTTCCTCCGATATGATCTCCACTATCAACTGGTCCAATACCTCGGGGCTCAAAACCTCTAATGTCGCTTGAGGATGCAAATATACGATCTGACAATTTTACATCTTTGTTATCAAAAGCAACAACATTTGCTAGTCTAGCTTTTGCTGATCCAATATACTTCTCATTAAAAAGTTCCTTATATAAAGTTGCACCAACTCCTGATTGAATAGCTGGTATATCGCTTAAAAAAGTTGAAATGTTTTGGTCAAAATAAAATAAAGATCCAGAAGTAGGATTAAATTTTGAGTCTCGTTGATCTAACAAAAAATTATAACCAAATGATGTAGTTGTAAAATCACCAGCTCTACTTTTTAGTAAATTAGAAGCACTTCCAGTTATTTCTAATCTATCAAATTGAATACCAACGTTAGGTCTAAAGAAAATATCTTCATAAATTTCATACTTTGTTGCAAATTTTGTACCTACTTTTTTATTTTGATAACCAGAAGTCTCATAATCATCAAGTTCAGAAAAAACAGATGCTGCTAACTCTTTATTTGAATTATTAAAATTAGGATCAACATAAGAAAAATCTCCTCTTATAGCTTCAGTGGAAAGTCTACCAGTGAAATTAAGATTTATTCCTTGTCCTAAAAAATTTCTCTCATTTATAGATGCTTCGAACAAACCTCCATTTGTTCCGTAGCCAACACCTGCACTAATATTTCCAGTTGGCTGCTCTTTTACAAATAAATTAAAATCCTTAAAATTCTTTTTATCAGAATCTTCAATCTTAAAGTCTACTTTGCTAAAATATTGCTTGGATTTAATATTATCTACAGATTTTTTAATTTTTGTTGAATTTAAGTAGTCCCCTTCTGCTAAAAGAATATTATCTCTAATAGTTTTTTCTTCAGTAATTGTATTGCCATTTATATTTATTTTATTAGCTCTCACAAGCTTTGGGCTTTCACTTTTATTTGCAACAATGAATGTTTACTTCCGAGATACAACTAAATTACTTTCATACATAATGCGCATTTGGCTTTACGCATCCCCGGTACTTTGGCAGCCAGATATGCTCACCGGTTGGTATCGGATTATTCTCTACTTAAATCCACTAGGTCCAATACTTTCTGCTAACTCAAGAATTTGGATAGATGGCTTAATGCCAACTGCCTACCAACTAATTGGCTGTCTATTTTGGGCCCTCTTTTCATTTTTATTAGGTGGCTACTTCTTCATATCAAGGGAGCGCGATTTTGCCGTCCGCATCTAAAGTGAGCTTGCCAGATAATTTAGCGATCCGAATTGAGGATCTTTCCATTAGCTACAAAATTAATGTTGAGTCCAAGAAAACTTTGAAAAATGCAATCATGCGTGCGAGTAAGGGTGAGCGAGTTCGAACTAGAACTGTTGAAGCAGTTAAGCATCTAAATTTAGATATCCCACATGGCTCTGTAGTTGGAATTGTTGGCGCCAATGGTGCTGGTAAATCTACTTTTATAAGATCCGTATCAGCTGCGAAACCAAAAGTAGCGGACTATCCTTTTACAACATTGCACCCTAATTTAGGTGTGGTGAGAGTAGGTGAGAATCAAAGTTTTGTAATTGCGGATATTCCTGGCCTTATTGAAGGAGCATCAGAAGGCGCTGGTTTAGGACATCAATTTTTAAGACATCTTGCGAGAACTACACTACTCTTACATTTAGTTGATATTGCACCTTTTGATCCTGCGATCAATCCAGTTGATGAAGCGCGCGCTATTGTGAATGAATTAAAAAAATATGATGAGCTTTTATATCAAAAACCACGCTGGTTGATATTAAATAAAATTGATATGGTGGAAGATGTTGCAGATAAAGTAAAAACATTTATAAAATCTTTTGGTTGGATAGGCCCTGTATATTCAATATCTGCTATTAAAGGGGTTGGCTGTAAAGAGCTAACATATGACATCATGACTTTTATAGAGCAAAATAAAAAAATTCAAAATGAAATCGTTATTAGCGAATAGTCATCGCATTATTATTAAAGTGGGCTCTAGCTTAGTCACCAACCATGGCGAAGGGTTAGATCAAAAAGCTATTGCTTCATGGGTAGAGCAGATTTCTCATCTTGTTAAATCAGGTAAAGAAATTGTTTTAGTTTCAAGCGGTGCCGTCGCTGAGGGCATGCAAAGGCTTAGTTGGAAAGTAAGACCGACTTTAATTAATGAATTGCAAGCGGCAGCAGCTATTGGCCAAATGGGATTGGTTCAAATTTATGAAAAGAATTTTTCACATCACGAATTAAAAGCCGCGCAGATTTTATTAACGCATGACGATCTTGCTGATCGAAAAAGATATCTCAATGCGCGCTCTACATTAAATACACTTTTAGAACTTAAAGTGATTCCAATTATTAATGAAAACGATACTGTAGTGACAGATGAAATTCGTTTTGGTGATAACGATACACTGGCGTCATTAGTCGCTAATCTTATTGAAGCCGACCTCTTAGTTATTTTGACAGATCAGCCAGGACTATTTTCTGAAGACCCAAGAAAAAATAAAGAAGCTAAGCTTATTCATCATGGTATTGCAGGTGACCTATCTCTAGAAGTAATGGCTGGTGGTGCAGGTTCTTCAATTGGTACAGGCGGTATGCTCACTAAAGTTTTAGCAGCTAAACGCGCATCTAGAAGTGGCGCGCATACGATCATTGCATCTGGTAAAGAAGCAAATGTTTTAATTCGACTGAATCAAGGTGAAACCATAGGGACTCATCTAGAAAGCAAACAATTAAAAGTTGCAGCAAGAAAACAATGGCTTGCCGATCATTTACAATTAAGAGGTAAGTTGATATTAGATGATGGCGCTGTCGACGCGCTTAAAAAAGAAGGTAAAAGTTTATTGCCTATTGGTGTTATTTCGGTTGAAGGAGATTTTGATCGAGGAGAAGTTGTGGTTTGTTTGGATACAAAGGGTGGAGAGATTGCGCGTGGACTCATTAATTATAATGCAGCCGAAACAAAAAAAATTATGGGCAAGTCTACAAATTTGATAGAAAATTTATTAGGTTATATTGATCAACCTTCTTTGATTCATCGAGATAATTTAATTTTACTTTAAGATTTTTAAAGGGAGTTTTGTATGGCAGAAAATAAAAAACTTGTCGCCATTATTATGGGATCTGACAGTGATTGGCCGGTGATGAAATTTGCAGCACAAATGCTTGCAGATTTTGATGTGCCTTATGAAGCTCAAGTTATTTCAGCGCATCGAACGCCAGATTTGATGTTTAAATTTGCTGAACATGCCTCACAAGAAGGTTATCAAATTATCATCGCAGGCGCAGGAGGAGCGGCGCATCTGCCTGGTATGGTGGCTTCTAAAACCACATTGCCCGTATTAGGCGTACCGATTCCTTCAAAACATCTTCAAGGCCAAGATTCTTTATTATCTATTGTACAAATGCCAAGAGGTATTCCTGTAGCAACTTTTGCTATCGGTGAAGCAGGGGCTGCAAATGCAGGCCTTTTTGCAGTATCTATTTTGGCGCATGAAAATAAAACATTAGCTAAAAAGCTTGAAGTGTTTAGAGAGAAGCAAGCTAAAAAAGTTATCGATATGAATTTGTCGGAGAAGCCTTGAGTCAACTAGATCAACCGCTTTTACCTTCAGCTATGCTTGGCATTCTTGGAGGCGGCCAGTTAGGTCGTTTTTTTGTGATTGCAGCCCATGAGATGGGCTTCAAGGTTACTGTATTAGATCCGGATCCAAAAAGTCCTGCAGGGGCTATTGCAGATATTCATTTATGTAAGTCTTATGATGATGTTTCGGCATTGGAAGTCATGAGAAACACATGTCAAGGCGTAACCACTGAATTTGAAAATGTTCCTGCAGACAGTATGGAATTCTTATCAAAAAAGATACATGTAAGCCCTTCACCAGAGTCTGTAAGAGTGGCCCAGTATCGCGTTCTTGAAAAAACCTTTTTAAAAGAATCAGGGCTTCCTGTAGGTCCTTTTGAAATCATTCGAGAAGACAAAGATATACCTTCAGATACTTCTTCTATTTATCCTGCTATTTTAAAAGTCGCTCGCTTTGGTTATGACGGCAAAGGTCAAGCAAGAGTTGCTTCACAAAAAGAAGCGATAGTGGCTTTTCATCAATTCTCAAGTCAGGAATGTGTTTTAGAAAAAATGCTTCCTTTAGATATGGAAGTTTCTTTAGTTTTGGCGAGAGATCAATTAGGCCATATGGAGACATTTAGTGTAGCGGAGAATATTCATACTAACGGTATTTTAGATATCTCCATTGTGCCGGCACGCTCAACACAATTGATTAATGATTTAGTGGATCAACTTGCAAAGCAAGTAGCTCAAGCGCTTAATTATGTGGGTGTGCTGGGTGTTGAATTCTTTATTAGTGAGGGTAAGGTTTTTGTAAATGAGATTGCTCCTAGACCTCATAATTCTGGTCATTACACCATTGACGCTTCAGTGACGAATCAGTTTGAACAACAAGTAAGAGTGCTAGCAGGACTTCCGCTCGGAAGTCCAAGACTTCATTCATCCGCTGTCATGGTTAATCTCTTAGGTGATGTCTGGACAAAAAATGGACAAAAAGAACCTGACTGGGGTATGGCCAGTAATGAATCCGGTTTAAAAATGCATCTTTATGGAAAACATGAAGCAAGACCGGGCCGAAAGATGGGCCACTTTACCGTATTAGATAAAAACTTAGATATAGCCTTCGATAAGGCTATAAAGGTAAGAAAGCTTTTGGGGATTGCTTAGATCAAAGAGAGAAGCTCTCTTTGAAATTAAGCCATTGATTTGATTGCTGCGTTTAAGCGTTGTTTATGACGTGACGCTTTGTTTTTATGAATAATCTTTTTATCAGCGATACGGTCGATAACTGAAACATTTTCTTGGAAAGATGTTTTTGCAGCTGTTTTATCGCCAGTTTGAATTGCTTTTAAAATCTTTTTAATTGCAGTACGCAAAGTTGAACGCAAACTTGCATTGTGAGCTCGTTGCTTCGTTGCTTGGCGGGCACGTTTTCTAGCTTGTGCGGTATTTGCCATGTTTATCCTTTAGTTAATATCTTTTATTACGAAGGCGAGAATTTTAGCGATATTTGAGGTTTTATACAAGATAAAACGCTCATTTTAGCCCTAAATTTCAGTCATATCCCCTTGATATTCTAAGCTTATCAATATTTTTGTCGGAAACCTTGATAAAACGACCTCCATGTTAAAATCTTTGTAATTTAGTGACACTTAAATAGATAAATTCAATGAATCTTCTTAAAGCACTCGCAACCGTCGGAAGCATGACTTTCGTATCAAGAATTTTAGGTTTTGTGAGGGATAGCTTGATAGCCAAAATCTTTGGCGCGGGTATGGAAACAGATGCTTTTTTTGTGGCTTTCAAAATTCCCAATCTATTAAGGCGCATTTCAGCAGAGGGCGCTTTCTCCCAAGCCTTTGTCCCCATCCTTGCTGAGTATAAAAACAAACGTAGTTATGAGGCGACACACCTCTTGATTAATCATGTATGTTCATTATTAAGTCTTTTTCTAATAGCGATTACATGCATTGGTATTTTTGCGGCACCTTGGCTTGTCTATATTAGTGCGCCAGGTTTTATTGAGCATTCTGAAAAGTTTCAGCTCACTGTTGATTTATTAAGGATCACCTTTCCTTATATCTTTTTTATTTCCTTAGTGTCTATGGCTGGCGGCATTCTTAACACTTTCAATAAATTCTCAGTGCCTGCATTAACGCCTGTATGGCTTAATTTGTCTTTTATTTTTGCAGCATTATTTTTTGCCGATTATTTTGATCGGCCTATTCTCGTATTGGCTTGGGCTGTATTTGTTGGAGGTGTCCTCCAGTTAATTTTTCAGATTCCCTTCTTAAGAGAAATTGGGTTTATTCCTAAATATCAATTGGATCTTAAAGATGAAGGTGTATGGAGAATTATTAAACTCATGGGACCTGCAATTTTCGGGGTATCTATTGCGCAACTATCTTTGCTTATTAATACTATCTTTGCATCATTTCTCGAGACCGGAAGTATTTCATGGTTGTATTATGCGGATCGACTCATGGAGTTTCCAGCAGGCGTTTTAGGAGTAGCACTGGGCACGATTTTACTTCCAAGTCTTTCGAAATCTTTTTCAGGCAAAGATCAAAAAGAATACTCAGGCTTACTTGATTGGGGGCTACGACTCACTTTTATTCTTGCAGCGCCTGCGGCTGTTGCATTGGCTGTGTTATCACTCCCTTTAATTGCAACCTTATTTCACTATGGCGCTTTTAATACGCATGACGTTTTGATGACCCAACAAGCTACCATTGCATACAGCTTTGGACTGATGGGCCTCATCATGATTAAAGTATTAGCACCTGGATTTTACGCAAGACAGAATATTAAAACGCCAGTCAAAATTGCACTATTTACTTTATTCTCGACACAGTTCATGAATATGATATTTATTGGGCAGTTTAAACATGCAGGTTTGGCGCTCGCGATTGGTTTAGGAGCGTGCCTAAATGCAAGTCTTCTTTATTATCATTTAAGAAAAGGTAATTATTACAAACCACATGCAGGATGGGGGCAATTTTTAATAAAACTTTTTGTGGCTTTAGTTTTAATGGGCCTCACTTTGTTTTATTTAAAAGGAGATTCAACGCTTTGGCTTGAGTATTCCATTTCAAAAAGATTGATTTACTTAGTGATGCTCATTCTTGCCGGGTCTGTTGTTTACTTTGGTTCACTATGGATGATGGGATTAAGACTTCAATCATTCATTCGAAGAGCTATTTAAGTTTTTGTGATGCAAGTCTTTCGCCATTTTCCATTAAGTTCAGAAACGCCCATTGGCCTTACAATTGGCAATTTTGATGGTGTTCATATAGGCCATCAAGCGCTTATTCAAAAACTTACAGAGGAATCTAAAAGAAGAAAAATTACACCATCGGTGATGACTTTTGAACCGCATCCCAAAGAATTCTTTGTGCCCGAAAATGCACCTACTCGACTTACGAGCTTAAGAGAAAAGCTAGAGTTTTTTTTAAGCTGTGGCGTTCAAAATGTTTTTGTTTGTGCCTTTAATAAAAATTTTGCAGGTATTTCTAGTGAAGTGTTTATGCATCAAATATTAAAAGAGCAATTAAAAACAAAAATCATCATCGTCGGAGATGATTTCCGTTTTGGAGCGCAGCGACTAGCAGGCATAAAAGACTTAAGAAAAAGTGGATTTGAATTATTCGAAATTCCAGAAATTAATGTGAAAGGCAAGCGCGTATCAAGTACGTCAATTAGAGAAGCGCTTAATGAGGGCCGTATTAAGTCAGTCACTGCATTCTTAGGAAGGCCTTACACGATTAGTGGAAAAGTGGTTGAAGGTGACAAGCGCGGAAGGCAAATGGGCTTCCCAACTGCTAATATTCATATGAAGCATACGAGACCGGCGCTAACAGGGGTATATGCGGTAAAATTAGGAAATAGAAATGGCGTTGCTAATCTTGGAATCAGACCTACAGTTGCAGGCATCCCGAAACTTTTGCTAGAAGTTCATTTGCTTAATTTCAATGAAGATATTTATGGGCAGCATGTTCAGGTGACTTTTCTGGAAAAGATTAGAGATGAAATGAAATTTGAAAATATTAATGCACTCATTGAACAGATTAAAAAAGACGTAATACATGCAACACGTTTTTTTGAAAAATAAAATATATGACCGAAGAAAATAAATATCAATTAAATTTGCCAGACACGCCATTTCCCATGCGAGGAGATCTTGCTAAAAGAGAGCCTCTTTGGGTAAAGCGCTGGCAGGAACTTAAGCTTTATCAAAAAATTAGACAAAAAAGAAAAGGTGCTAAGAAATTCATTTTGCATGATGGCCCGCCTTATGCAAACGGAGATATTCATATTGGGCATGCTGTTAATAAAATCTTAAAAGATATTATTGTTAAATCAAAAACTTTATCTGGGTTTGATGCGCCATATGTTCCAGGATGGGACTGTCATGGACTTCCAATTGAGCTTGTTGTGGAAAAATTGCACGGCAAAAACATTGATCCAAAAAAATTTAGAGAATTATGTCGGGAATATGCAGCAACGCAAGTTGAAAAACAAAAAAATGATTTTATACGTTTAGGCGTATTAGGGGATTGGAATCAACCCTACCTCACAATGAATTTTGAAACCGAAGCGGATATCATGAGATCGCTCGGACATATTCATCAAAATGGATACCTCTACCAAGGAAGTAAGCCTGTGCATTGGTGTGTTGATTGTGGTTCAGCATTAGCTGAGGCTGAAGTGGAGTATGAAGATAAAACTTCACCTACGATTGATGTTGGTTTTAAAGTTACAGATAGCGATACTTTAAACAATATATTTAATATTAAAGAAGTAGAAGATACATTCGCAGTTATTTGGACAACTACACCTTGGACGCTGCCAGCGAATCAGGCTGTGTGCGTTCATCCTGAATTAGATTACGGTTTATATAGTACTGAAAAAGGGAATCTTATCCTTGCTGAAGATTTGGCTGAAAAAAATCTTACGCATTATGGCTTTGAATCTTTCAAGAAATTAGCCTCATGCAAAGGTCAAGCTTTAGAGCACCTCCAACTCAGCCACCCGTTTTATAAAAAAAATGTACCTATCATATGTGGCGACCACGTTACTCTGGAAGCTGGAACTGGGCTAGTCCATACAGCCCCTGCGCATGGACTAGAGGACTATGCGGTTGGTATGCAATATCAATTGCCTGTAGATAATCCAGTCAATGAAGAAGGAAAGTTTTATTCCTTTGTGGAGCAGTTTGCAGGTGAAAGTATTTGGGAGGCCAATAAAAAAATTATTGAAACATTAGACGCGAATCAATGCTTATTTGCTTCTAAGAAATTATCACATAGCTACCCACATTGTTGGCGCCACAAAACACCAGTAATTTTCAGAGCTACACGCCAATGGTTTGTTGGCATGAATCAAGAAAATAATAAAAAGACATTACGTGAGAAAGCAAACGAAGCAGTCAGTCATACCACTTTCTATCCTGAATGGGGGAAGGCGCGCTTAGAGGCTATGATTAAAAATCGTCCTGACTGGTGCGTTTCGCGCCAAAGAAATTGGGGCGTTCCTATGCCACTTTTCGTTCATAAAGAAACTTACGAGTTACATCCACGCACCCATGAACTAACTGAATTAGTTGCTAAAGAAGTTGAGAAAGCAGGTATCGAAGCTTGGTTTAATTTAGATGCTAAAGCATTACTTGGCGAAGATGCTAATCAATATAAAAAAATAAGCGACACATTAGATGTATGGTTTGATTCAGGAACCACACATGCTTCTGTTCTAAAAAAACGTGAAGACCTATCTTATCCAGCTGATCTTTATCTAGAGGGTTCAGATCAACATCGGGGTTGGTTCCAATCAAGCTTACTCACAGGCTGTGCAATCGATGGAAGAGCACCTTATGAATCACTTCTAACGCATGGTTTCGTTGTTGATGGCAGCGGTCATAAGATGAGTAAATCTAAGGGAAATGTCGTAGCACCGCAAAAAGTCATGGATCAATATGGGGCTGACATTTTAAGATTCTGGGTAGCTTCCACCGACTATTCTGGCGAACTTACTATTTCAGACGAAATTTTAAAGCGAGTTGCTGAAGGGTATAGACGTATACGAAATACCTTACGCTTTTTGCTAGCCAACCTTGGCGACTTTGATGCTAAAAAAGATTTACTTCCTGTAAAGGAATGGCTATCGATAGATCGCTATGCACTGTATTTAACTCATCAGCTTCAAGAACGTATTAAAAAAGACTATACATCTTATGAATTTCATTTAGGCATGCAAAAATTTGTAAGCTTTTGCTCTGAGGATTTGGGTGGATTCTATCTTGATATTTTGAAAGATCGTCTTTATACATCAGCAGAAAATTCAAAAGCAAGACGAGCTGCCCAAAGCGCAATCTTCCATATTACACATTCCTTAATGCGATTGATGGCACCTGTTCTCAGCTTTACAGCAGATGAAATTTGGCAGATTCTCATGCCAGAAAGTGATGAGCTAGTATTTATGGATACATGGTATGACCTACCACCTCACGATTTGGACGCAAGGGAATTGCTTGCATGGGAGCATATTATTCATGTACGTGCAATTGCTAATAAAAAAATTGAAGAGTTACGTGAAAAAGGATTAGTAGGCTCTTCACTTCAGGCTGAGATTGATATCTTCGCTTCAGGTGAAATTTATCAATCTTTAGAGACGCTTCATGAAGATCTTAAGTTTTCGATGATTACTTCGCGTGCAAAACTTCATGAAAGACAAGGCGATCTTCATATTGATGTCTTTGCAAGTGAACATAAAAAATGTGATCGATGCTGGCATTATCGCGAAGAAGTTGGATCGCATCATGAACATCCAGCGATTTGCAATCGATGCATCAGTAATCTTTTTGAAAAAGGCGAACTAAGATCGCATGCGTAAATATCTTTCGATTGCTTTAGCGATTGTTATTCTGGATCTCATATCCAAACAATGGATATTTAATCACTTAGATTTAGGAAGCGCTTTAGTGTTGAACTCGTTTCTTAATATTGTGCATTTTCAAAATACGGGAGCCGCTTTTAGTTTTTTAAGCGATGCTTCTGGCTGGCAGAGATATTTCTTTATCGTCGTTTCATTGATCGCAATTTTTATCATTATTCGATTAATGCATCAGCGATTAAAACAGTCATTATTATGCTTAGCGCTCGCCTTCATACTTGGTGGAGCTATAGGTAATTTGTGTGACAGAAGCTTTTATGGTTTTGTCATCGATTTCATTTATCTTCACTATGAAGGACTTTATTGGCCAGCATTTAATGTGGCAGATAGTTTTATTTCGACCGGTGTAGCTTTAATTCTTTATGATGCATTTAAAAACAAAAAACCTTTATTAAGTTAATCATGCCTGTGAAAAAGAAATTGATTTAAACTGGCAAGTCCTGTTAAGCTTATAGATTATGAAAAATACATATAAAAAAATAGGAAGTTTGATTGCGATTTTTGCAATGCTTTTAACATCCTTTATGCCATTAATTTCACACGCAATTGAGTCACAAAATAATCTTGATAATTTAGAAAAAATTTGTACTTCTCAAGGCGTTAAGTTTGTTTCGACGCAAAATCAGAATCCAGATAAAAATCATGCAAATATTAATTTGACTCATTGTGCTTATTGTTCGACAGCTTCAGACAAGAATTATTTACCAGATCGCGATATCCAATTAGGATTGACTTTTATTCCTAGCGCTGCGAAATTTTTCCTAGAATACGAATCTCCAATACTTCAGTCCTACTTTAGATCCTCTCACCCTCCTCAAGCCCCACCCTCTATTTAATCTATCTAGTAATGCATCATTTGTGCATAAATTTGCACAATTATTTCTATTTTACGAAATTGATTAAATGATTTTAAAAAAGATTATTCCTGCTATTTTATATTTATGTGTTGCGCCATCAGCTTTGTCTGGAGAGACATCTG
>OFRL01000864.1_pt1 | contig 11834 bp, 10 predicted proteins | sample 1543121 | NCBI WGS metagenome assembly OFRL01 (sample SAMN07774228, study PRJEB24372) | wastewater metagenome | isolation source: Lake Maggiore Cannobio | place: Italy: Cannobio | collected 2016-01
CCTGTTGGCTGGTCGACGGTTCCTTCAGGGCCAACGACTACCGCAGCGGCGGCGTGGTCTTGAGTCGAGAAGATGTTGCATGAGCACCAGCGAACCTCGGCGCCGAGCGCAACCAGCGTCTCGATCAGCACGGCGGTCTGGATCGTCATGTGCAGCGAGCCGGTGATGCGGGCTCCCTTCAGCGGCTGAGCGGCGGCGAACTCTTCGCGCGTCTTCATCAGCCCTGGCATCTCGTTCTCGGCAAGGCGGATCTCCTTGCGGCCAAACTCGGCGTCGCCAAGATCGGCAACCTTGTAGTCGTTGTCGGTGAGTACGGCGGTGGTGGTCATTAGGCAGCGGTCTCCATCGTTTCGTTGGTTGTCAAGGCAGCGATGATGCGGGCGTGCTTCTCCTGCTCCCAGCGCAGCCATTCATCAGCAGATACGGTTTCGGGGCGCTGTGGCTCAGCTTCAAGCCAACTGTCAACTGCGCCGTCAAGTGCTTGATCGCGCCGCAGCCTTAGTGCGAAGGCGACGTCGCCGAGGCCAATCTCGTGCTCGGCCAGCAGCTCACGCAATGTGCGCAGCCGTTGCAGCTCGCCGGCGCCGTACTGGCGGTAGCCGGACTCCGTGCGGGCCGGCTCAATCAGGCCGATGCGCTCGATGTAGCGCAGCATTCGCGGCGTCCAGCCGGTCGTTTGCGCAGCTTCGTGGATTGTTAGCGCTTCCATTGAAGGACAACCTTATCAAAGCTGTGTCAAGGTTGGGCCATATTTGGCCCGCTGCCGCTACTCCTGCTCGGCTAGACCCTTCTTCAGCGCCGTAATCACCGCGATATCGGCCGGATCCTGCTGGTTGCAGATCGCAAGGTAGGTCGAGAACAGGTCGCCGAGCAGAATCAGCGAGAAAGCACGCTCAACGGCCGTCTGACCAATCGAACTGACGACGTGAACCGAGGCGCCGTCGGCTTCGATCAAAGAGCGAGTTAAGGCAATCCGGCGCGCGATCCGCTGCGGGTCATCACTGTCCTCAAAGAAGACGGCGCTGAAGCGGCCAAAGTTGGCCGCCGAACCCCAGCCGACGATCTCATTGTGGTCGAGCTCCGGCAGCACAGAGGCAAAGGCGAGCTGGTTGGCGTTCTCGTTGACCTGCGTCTTCCAGCGGCTCGCAACCGCCTCGGTCAATCCGTAACCGGCGATGACGGGGACCGTCCCGTGGATCGAGCGGGCGAGGCTCTTGGCGAGCGAATCCTCGGCCGAGTCCGGCCCCCACTCGATTGCGAGCTGTTCAAGGTGGTCTGCTGCCACATCAACTTCGGTAGTAAGCCGCGGTCCTGCGCCGCAGGCGGCTGCAACCTCGAGCGCGGCAACGGTCATGTAAGCGACGGCGGCGCGCGGCTGCAGCCCCCCAGCGACCGGAATTACCGGCACGCCTTCGGCGCGCGCGGCCTGCGCCAAGCTGCCGCCGGTTGTGACGACAACGCGGTTCGTGCCGATGATGCCGGCGGCCTCAAAGCAGGCCAGCGTCTCTTCGGTCTCGCCCGAATAGCTGGCGCAGAGGACGGTCGTCTCGGAGGTCGTCCAGCCTGGAAGCGAGTAGCCGGCCGAGCTGAGGATCGGCCGCGAGGCCTGATCGCCGAGAATTCCACGCGCCAGGCGGCCGCCGATTCCTGAGCCGCCCATCCCGGCGACGAGCAGCCCGCCGGGCGAATCGACCTGTGGCAGTTCGGCCGACTCGACCTTGAAGACGGCGTCGCGAAGCTGCTCAGGAAGTGAGAGCACGTCGGCGATCTGGTCGGTTGGGTCGACCGCCGCGACGGCGGCTCGATCTAGTGGCTGGGCTGATGAACTGTCGGCGAACAAGGTGGCTCCTTGGCGCAAGTGTTGCGCAGCGGCGCAGACGATGCCGTGCGGGTACTAGTTGTCGTCGCTAGCGAACAGCTTGGCGCCACCGCCGACGGTTCCACCAGCGGCAACCTTGACGCGCGGCCCAACGACCGATTGCTCAGTAATCCGGGCCTCGGCACCGATCTCTGCGCCGGGCGCGAGGATCGCGTCGCAAATCAGCGCTCCAGCACCAACGAGGCAACCGTCGAGCACCGCCGAAGCTTCGATGCTGGCACCGGCGGCGACCTCGACGCCGTCACCAAGCGCCGCCCCAGGGCCAACCTTGGCGCCGGCGGCGACATGGCAGCCAGCGCCGAGTACCGACGGGCCGATCAGTTCGCCTTCGACTGTGCAGCCTTCGCCGAGCGCCAATCCGCGCCCGTCGAGCCGAGCACCGGCTTCGCTTTCGACAGCGCCGCTGAGAATGTCGGCGGTCGCTTTGAGGTAGCGGTCGGGCGTGCCAATGTCGAGCCAGTAGGCGTCGCGATCGGCGACGGCATAGAGCCCCTTGCCGACCAGCTCGGGCCAAACTTCACGCTCAATCGAAACGGCGCGCCCGGGCTCGATTAGATCGAGCACGCTGCGCTCAAGCACGTAGGCGCCAGCGCTAATCAGATCGGTATCGATCTCGCTTGGCTCAGGCTTCTCCAAGAAGCCGAGCACCTCGCCGTCATCAGCAATTCGCACCAGACCAAAGCTCGATGGATCTTCGACCGGTACTAGCGAGAGCGTCGCCGTCGCGCCGAGTTCGCGGTGGCGCGTGATCTGAGCGGCCAAATCAAGGTCGGTCAAGATGTCGCCATTGCACATCACGAAACGCTCGCCGAGGCCGTCGGCCAGCTGCTGGTCGGCGAATAGCAGCGCGCCGCCGGTGCCAAGCGGTTCGCTCTCCACGACGTAGCTGATCTGCAGGCCGAAGCGACCACCGTCGCCGAGCGCTTCGCGCATCGCGTCCGGTTTGAAGCCGCAGGCCATCACGACCTCGGCGATCCCGTTGGCCGCCAACCACTCCAGCATGAAGGCCATCATCGGTCGGTCAACCAACTTCACCGCCGGCTTCGGCGACTCCGAGGTCAGCGGCCTCAGGCGGGTCCCCTCGCCGCCGACGAGGATTACAGCGCGCATTAGCTAGAGGCTCGGCCAACGCCCTCGTAGCGAAGACCTGCAGCAACAGCCGCTTTCGGATCGAAGAGGTTGCGGCCATCGATCAGCACGTCGCCGGTCATCGCCTTGGCCAGCTCGCTGAGATCGAGCGCCGCGAACTCGTCCCACTCAGTGACGAGGACGACGGCGTCGGCACCGCTGACCGCACCAAGTGCGTCGCTGGCGAACTCGACGCCGGGCATCATCTCGGCCGCGACCTCTTCAGCGATCGGGTCATAGGCGGTGACGGTTGAGCCGGCAGCCTGCAGGCGCGCCGCGAGCACCAGCGAGGAGGCCTCGCGCATGTCATCGGTGTTTGGCTTGAAGGCGACGCCGAGCAATGCGACGTGCTTGCCGACGAGCGAACCGAGGTGCTTTTCAAGCTTGCCGATCACGCGGCGCTTTTGAAGTTCGTTGACCTCAATCACGGCGCCGAGCAGCTGGAAGTGGTAGCCGCTGTTGCCCGCCAGTTGCTTCAGCGCGCTGACGTCTTTGGGGAAGCAGCTGCCACCGAAGCCAATACCGGGCTGGAGGAACTTCGGCCCGATTCGCTGGTCAAGCCCCATCCCCCGCGCCACCTCGGTCACGTCGGCGCCGGTCTCCTCGCAAACGTTGGCGATCTCGTTGATGAACGAGATCTTCGTCGCGAGGAAAGCGTTGGCGGCCAGCTTGACCATCTCGGCGCTGGCGACGTCGGTGCGGACTAGTTCACTGCGTCCATTGCCACCGTGCTCGGCGCTCAGTAGCGGCCGGTAGAGGTCGGCAACGGCGTCGCCGGCCCAGCCACCGTCGTCGCCGATTACAACGCGGTCGGGGTCGAGGAAGTCGGCCAGCGCTGTTCCCTCTTTGAGGAACTCAGGGCAGGAGACGTAGCTGAAACCCTCCTTGCCCTGCTCGGCAAAGATCCGTTCGATCGCCTCTCCAGTGCCGACCGGCACCGTTGACTTCATAACGAGGGCGTGGTGGTCGGAAGGCGGCATCGCCTCAACGACGGCGTGAACGGCGCTGAGGTCGGCGTCGCCGGAGTAGGTCGGCGGCGTGCCGACAGCAACGAAAAGCAGCCGTGCGTGCTCGAGCGCCTCGCCTAGATCGGTCGAAAAGTGGAGTCGCTCACGGTTGCGTTCGATCGCTTCGGCGAGACCGGGCTCGTGGATCGGCACTTCGCCCCGCTGGAGGCCAGCGATCTTGTCGGCGTCGATATCGACGCACCAGGCCTCGCTGCCGAGCTCAGCGAAGCCGACAGCAGTACATAGACCGACGTAGCCGGTCCCGATAACTCCAATTGCTTCGCGTTTATCGTTGCTCATGGGCAGCGGCGAAGAGTACCTGCGTTAGGCCAGAAAACACGGTTGCTAGCTGCCAAGCGGCGTCAGCGACCGCGCGATCGCCAGCATCTGTGGGTTCGTCAGCGTCAGCGAGAGCGTGTTCGAAAGCCAGTAGACGCCCTTCGACGTTCGCAGCGCGACCAGCCGCAGCCGCGTTCCGTCATAGAAGAGCTCGAAGCTGCGGCCGCGCATCTTCATCGTCTCGCTCGGCGTGTCAAGAATTGGCGGCGCCGTCCAGGTAGTCCCCTGCACGCCGTAGTACTGGCCTGCTTCACCGGTGGAGAGGACGATCCGGTAGGCCGAGAAGCGAGCCTTCGCGCGGTCCTTGATCGTGTAGGCACGAGTAGCCGGGTAGTCGGGTTCGCCGGAGCTGTAGCCGCCGCTAGCGAGGCGGGCAGCCGGGAAATAGACAGGCATTGGCGTCTTTGACGCGGCAGTAATCGCCTGCGTCTCGCCTTCACCCTTCGCCGCGACTACGCCGGCCGGCAGAGCGCCCGACAGTTTCTTCTTCTGCTTGCTGCGAGCCTTACGACCCTTCTTGCTCTTGTCACCGGTCTGGCTTGCGCCGCCGCTGGCCGTCGTGCTCTGGAATTCATCGACCGCGGTCTGCAGCGCGGTCGGCGAGATACCCAGATCCGACCCTCCAGCAATGTCGGCCGCCGGGAAGCGAACTTCGCGAACCGGGTTCTTTGACGACAGGAAGCCAAGTTTCAACAGTTGAAGAATGGCGTCATTGGAACGGACGTCGGTACGTGTGTAGCGAGCGAAGATGCGCACCAGTTCCTGGCGATCACCAAGCAGCGACGAGAGCGAAAACTGGCCTTTAGCTTGGCGCAGGAAGTCCTGCTGACGGGCTGAGCGGACAAAATCGGAGTCGGCATGGCGGAAGCGGACAAAATCGAGTGACTTCTGGCCACAAAGCTTCTGATAGCCGGGCTTAATGTCGATCTCGGCGTACTGGGCGGCCGGCGCGAGCCCGGTGTTGGAGTGGTAGTAACGATGGTCGACGTCGACGTAGACGCAGCCAAGTCGGTTGACGGCGCGCTGGAAGCCGCCGAAGTTGACTTCGATGATGTGGTTGATCTCGATCCCGAGCAGGTCGCGAACGGTCTCCAAAGTCAGCTTCGGACCACCGATTGAGAAGGCAGCGTTGATCTTGTCGCTGCCGTAGCCAGGAATATCGACCTTTAGGTCGCGTGGAATCGACATCACCGCGGTTGCTTCCTTATTCGGGTCGAGCCGCACCAGCATCAAAGTGTCGGAACGCGCCGCTCCCTTCAGCTTGCGATCTGTGAAACGGCGGTCTGAACCGATCAGCAAGATTGTCTGTGGGCCGCCGCCGTCAACGTTGTCGAGCGCGTTCTTAACGCCCGGAATCGTCTGCCCTTCAGTGCGCACAATGTTGACCAGCTGGTCAACCTCAAGCAGCGCCGCAGAGGCGACCGTCGTCGCCGTCAGCAGGACGATCAGAAGACCGGCGAGAGCACCCTTCTTGAGCACTCCGCGGCCGGGCCGAGGCGGTGTATTGGGATCTTTAGTCACAGGCGTAATGCTCCTTATGGAGCCTAGCGAGCGCGCCCGCCGGAGCCGCCGCCCGATCGCGTGGACGCGAACTAACCTTCAACGGCGCGCAGAGTCGGCGGCTCGCCTGAATCGCTTAAGTAGCGCGGGAGGTCACGAATAAAGACTGCCAGCGCTTGGCGATAGCACTTCAGCGAGGAGATCGAAACCCACTCGTTGGGCCCGTGATGGCCGCCGCCTTCAGGGCCAAATTCTACCGCTGGAATGCCGGCCTCAAGAAATGAGATCGCGTCGGAGGCGCCATCGCGGCCGATCGAGAGTGCCTCGCCCGCGCGGACCGAGCTAACCGCCGCGCGCAGCGCCAAGACGTATCGGTCCTGACGCGAGACGATTGCCGGCACGCGATGGAACTTGCGCACGATCGTCAGGTCATCGATCCGCTCGATCTGTTCAATGATTTGATCGGGGTCTTGGCCTGGCAGGTAACGAATGTCGACGTCGATCAGGCAGCGGTCCGGCACCTTGTTAAAGGCGTCGCCGCCGCTTACCCGCGCCAGATTGATCGACGGTCGATCGAACAGGTCAGACGACTGACGGCTGAAGGGCAGCGTCTCAATCCGGCGGTACAGATCGTGCGCTTTGAGGATTGCATTGTCGCCGAGCCACGGCGTCGAACCGTGAGCGGCCGTGCCGACGACCTCGAGCCGTAGCGCCAGCACTCCCTTGGCCTGGACGCCAATGTGCAGGTCGGTAGGCTCGCCGGTAATTGCAAAGTCGGCGTCGATTCCCTCTCCGACGAGCACGGCGGTCGAACGGCTCTCAACGTTCTCGGACTCCTCGTCGGGAACGCAGATCAGCCTTACGCGCACTTCGTCTTGAAGGCTGGCGTCTTGGACGGCGCAGATCAAGGCGGCGAGAGCACCCTTCATGTCGTAGGCGCCGCGGCCGATTAATCGGTCGCCCTCGACGCGTGGCACGAACTGTTCGGCGAACGCTGGAACGACATCAAGGTGGCCGTGGAGGACGACGAGTGGCCCTTCGAGCGGGCCGGCGTCGGCGATGATCACCGGCAGCCCTTCATGCTCGCGGCTGCTTACCCGCACCTCGCGCGTTTCAAGCCAGCCTTTGACGAACTCGCTGGCAGCACGCAGACCTTCCTCTTTCGAGCTGTCATAGGCAATCAGCCGTTCGGCAAGGGCGAGCTCGTCCATTCCTAGGGAGGATAGAGTCCCAGCGATGAGCTCACGAATCGTTCTCTTTGGTGCCAGTGGCTACACCGGCGAGCTAACGGCCCGCGAAATGGTCGCGCGTGGGATGACGCCGGTTCTCGCCGGCCGCCGCCGCCAGCCGCTCGAGCGGCTGGCAGCCGAGCTAGGTGGCCTTGAGCTAGCGGTCGCCGACGTTGAGCAGCCAGCCAGCGTCCGCGCACTGGTTGGCAAGGGCGACGTGCTGGTAAGCACCGTCGGCCCATTCATGCGCTTCGGCCAGCCGGCGCTTGACGCCGCGCTCAGCGCTGGCGCTCACTACCTAGATTCGACCGGCGAAGGACCGTTCATCCGCCGCGTCTTCGAGCAGGCCGGGCCGCGCGCCCGCGCCGAGGGAACGGTCCTGCTTACAGCGATGGGCTACGACTACGTGCCCGGCAACCTCGCCGGCGCACTGGCCTTGCGTGAGGCCGGCGACGCGGCCGACCGAGTTGAGATCGGCTACTGCTGGCAGAACGAAGGCGGCGGCTCAGCATCGGGGATGAGCGGCGGCACACGGGCCAGCGCCGCCGGCGTCGCATTCGAACCATCGTTCGCTTGGCGCGGTGGCCGGCTCGTGACGGAGCGCGGCGCGAAAGAGATCCGCAGCTTTGACACCGGCGCAGGCCACAGCGCCGAAGGCGTTTCAATCGGCGGCAGCGAGCACTTCGCCCTCCCCCACATTGACCCGCGCCTCCAAGACGTTGGCGTCTACCTCGCTTGGTTTGGCTCGCTGACAAAGCCAATGCAGATCTTCTCGGCGGGCGGCGCCGCCGTCACGAAGATCCCCGGCGTCCGCGCCGGCCTAGGCGCGCTCAGCTCAAAGTTCGTCACCGGCTCAACTGGCGGCCCGGACGCGGCGGCCCGCGCCGGCTCGCGCTCGATCGTCTGCGCAGTTACCTATGACCGCAGCGGCAAGCAGCTCAGCTCCGTCCGTCTGAAGGGACCAAACGGCTATGACCTAACGGCCGCCTTCCTCGCCTGGGGCGCGGAGCAGGTAGCTGCCGGCAAGGTCAGCGGATCCGGCGCGCTAGGACCAGTTGAGGCATTCGGCTTGGACGAGCTAACAGCCGCCGCCGCCAGCTACGGCCTCAAAGCCGACTGATCTAGCCGCTCTACGCTTCGAGAATGCCGAAGAAGATCTTTGCGCGGCGCTGATCTCGCAGCGCCTTCTTCTGCGCCGCCGTGTGAGGTTCAGCCTCAGCGATCGCGGCTTCAGCGGCATCGATCTGAGCCTGAAGCTCCTCGCGCACCAGCTCCTCCGGCTTGATCGCCTCCTCAACCAGCACCAAGGCGTGGTTGTCGGCAACCTGGATGTAACCCTCACCTTGGGCAAAGCTGACGATCTCGCTCTCCGAGATGTAGAGCTTCAGCTCAGCCGGCGCAAGCATCCCCAGCAGCGGCGTGTGATGCGCCAAGATGCCGATCGAGCCGACCTCGGTGCGGGTTGAGACCATCTCAACCTCGCCGCTAAAGATCGGCCCTTCAGGCGTCAACACCTCGACTTGGAACGGAGCGCGGGCCATCCTCGCTGCTAGCGGTCCTTAGCTGCGGCTTCGACAACTTGCTCGATCGTGCCCTTCAGCAGGAAGGCCGACTCAGGCACGTCATCGTGAACGCCTTCGATCAGCTCACGGAACGAGCGCACCGTCTCGGCGACCGGCACATATTCACCAGGCGTACCGGTGAACTGCTCGGCAACGTTGAATGGCTGCGAGAGGAAGCGCTCGACCTTACGTGCGCGCTGCACGGTGATCTTGTCTTCCTCTGAGAGCTCATCAATTCCGAGGATCGCGATGATGTCCTGGAGCTCCTTGTAGCGCTGCAGGATCTCCTTGACGCGGGTCGCGACGTCGTAGTGCTCTTGGCCGAGGATGTCGGCCTTGAGGATCGTTGAGGTTGAATCGAGCGGATCGACGGCTGGGTAGATGCCCTTCTCCGAGATCGAACGTGAAAGCACGGTCGTCGCGTTGAGGTGGGCGAATACCGATGCCGGCGCCGGGTCGGTGAGGTCGTCGGCAGGAACGTAAATCGCCTGCACCGAGGTAACCGAACCTTGGCGCGTTGAGGTGATTCGCTCCTGCAGCTGACCCATCTCCGATTCCAGCGTTGGCTGGTAGCCGACCTGGGAAGGCATCCGCCCCATCAGCGCCGAAACCTCTGAACCGGCCTGAACGAAGCGGAAGATGTTGTCGATGAAGAGCAGCACGTCCTGGCCTTGATCGCGGAAGTACTCAGCCATCGTCAGGCCCGAAAGCGCGACGCGCATACGAGCTCCCGGAGGCTCGTTCATCTGACCGAAGACGAGCATCGTCTTGTCAATAACGCCCGACTCCTTCATCTCCAGCCAAAGGTCGTTTCCTTCGCGCGAGCGCTCGCCGACACCGCAGAACGCGGAGAGGCCGCCGTGCTCCTTGGCGAGGTTGTGGATCAGCTCCTGAATCAGAACCGTCTTACCTACTCCAGCACCGCCGAAGAGCCCGACCTTGCCGCCCTTGGCGTAAGGCGCGAGCAGGTCGATCACCTTGATGCCGGTCTCGAACATCTCGGTCGTTGGCGTTAGATCCTCAACGTCAGGGGCTGGCTGGTGGATTGGACGACGTTCGTCGACCTTGATTTCCGGGCCACCGTCGATCGTTTCGCCGAGCAGGTTGAAGATGCGACCGAGCGTCTGCTCGCCGACTGGGACCGTGATCGGGCCGTGCGTGTCGGTAACGGCAACGCCACGGGCAAGGCCGTCGGTGGTGTCCATTGCGACTGCGCGGACGCGGTCGTCGCCGAGCTGCTGCTGCACTTCGCAGACCAGCGTTTCACCGCCCAGCTCGACCGTGATGGCGTGGTTAATCTCAGGCAACGAGCCAGGGAAGGAAGCCTCAATGACGACTCCCTTGACCTCTTCGATGCGTCCTGTATTAGTGCTTTCGGTTTCCATTTGTTCCTCTGATTTGATTGTGATCAGGTCAGCGACTCAGCGCCGGCAACGACTTCCATAATTTCCTGCGTGATCTCTGCTTGACGGGCACGGTTCATCTCCAGCGTGAGGTCGTCGATCACCTCGGCGGCGTTCTCGGAGGCGCTGCGCATCGCTGTCATACGGGCGCCATGCTCCGACGCGGTCGATTCGAGCAGCGCGCGGAAGACCGAGATTTCAACGTAGTCGGGGATCAAGCGCTGGAGGATTTCAGCCGGGTCAGGTTCGTACTCAACTAGTGCGTGGTGGACCTCGCTGCCGTCGCTCTCCTGCTCGGCGAGCGCGATCTCTTCGTCGACGGTTGCCTGCTGCAGCGGCAGCAGCACTTCACGGCGGACTTCCTGCGTCAGCGCTGAGACGTAGCCGTTGTAGAAGATCTCGACGCGATCGACCTCATCGTCGACGTAGGCGGCGATCAGCTCCTCGGCAATGTGCCGCGCGTCGGCGTAGCCCGGGCGGTCGGTGAAGCCGACGTAGCGGCCAGCAGGGTCAAGCTTGCGGAAGATCAGCGACGAGACGCCGCGGCGACCGACGGCGTAGAAGCGCACCTTGACGCCTTCGGCTTCGTACTCTGCGGCGGCGATCAGCCCGGCGCGAATGATCTGCGAGTTGAAGGCGCCGGCTAGGCCACGGTCACCGGTGACGAGCAGGATCGCGGCCGTTTCAAGCTTCTCGTGCTGCTGCAGAATTGGGTTGCCCGCAACCTCGCCGCCAGCAGCGGCAGCAGCTTGGCGCGTCATCCTGCGGATCGCGCCTGCGTACGGGCGCAGCGCTGCGATCCGCTGCTCAGCCCGGCGCAGCCTTGCGGCCGCGACCATCTGCATCGCGCTCGTGATCTTGCGGATGTTCTTAACGGATTCAATCCGCTGTTTTACGTCCCGCTGGGACATTTGCTGTGCTTGCGGCGCGCGCTAGATAGCGGTCGCCGCTGCCTCCGCTTCGGCCTTCTCGATTGCGCGCAGGCCCTCTTCGCCGCGCGTCGTGTCGCCAACGCCGGTTTCGATGATCGGCTGGCCCTCTTCGTCAAGGTCGTAGCCGAAGTCGTCGGCGAAGCCGCTAACGATCTTCGTCAGGGCAGCCTGCGTTTCGTCGGACCAATCGCCGCTCTTGATCTTCTCGAGCGTCGCCGCGTCCTCAGCGCGGACGCGCTGCGTCAGCCCGTCGAGGAACTCTGGGATCCGCTCAACCGTGATTCGGTCGAGCGCGCCCGATGTAGCGGAGAAGATCTGTGCGACCTGAAGCTCGATCGCCAGCGGGTCGCGCTCAGCTTGGTTTAGCGTTGCGACGAGCCGCTCACCACGAGCCAGCGTGCGCTGCGTGTCAGCGTCGAGGTCGGAGCCGAACTGGGCGAAGGCCTCAAGGTCGCGGAACTGTGAGAGCTCGATCTTAAGGCGACCAGCGATCTTCTTCATCGGCGAGATCTGCGCGTTACCGCCGACTCGTGAAACCGAGATACCAACGTTGATCGCTGGACGAACGCCGGAGTTGAAGAGCTTCGGCTCAAGGAAGATCTGTCCGTCGGTGATCGAAATCACGTTCGTTGGGATGTAGGCCGAAACGTCTCCAGCCTGCGTCTCAATGATCGGTAGCGCAGTAAGCGAGCCGCCACCGAGATCATCGCTCAGCTTGACCGAACGCTCGAGCAGGCGGCTGTGGAGGTAGAAGACGTCGCCTGGGTATGCCTCGCGGCCCGGCGGGCGGCGCAGCAGCAGCGACATCTGGCGGTAGGCGACGGCCTGCTTCGACAGATCGTCATAGATGATCAC
>OFRL01000865.1_pt1 | contig 11831 bp, 14 predicted proteins | sample 1543121 | NCBI WGS metagenome assembly OFRL01 (sample SAMN07774228, study PRJEB24372) | wastewater metagenome | isolation source: Lake Maggiore Cannobio | place: Italy: Cannobio | collected 2016-01
TTCGTGGCAATCAACCACTAGAGGTATTTATAAAATCATTTGAGGAATTAAGCTAGTCAAATACATCTACTGTATGATTTGTGTTTTTACTTTTAATTATCATCATTTAAAATTACAAAAATAATTTTCTAATTTTTAATATCAAATAGACTTGTGAGATAGTCTATATTTTATAAAAATTCTAAACATTACTAGTGCTAATATTATCAATATTGCAGCAACTACAAAGGAAACAACATAATTTGTTGCATTAGAAAGAAATCCTGCAGTCAAAGCACCAAAAAATATTCCTAGTCCAATCATAAAGCTATGAACTCCCAAATAGGTTCCCTCAAATCCTTTTGGAATTGATTTAAACAAAATTAATGAATTTGCAGTACTGTATATCGAAAATGCTCCAACCATTATACAAGAAGATATTACTGCAGCAAGAAAAGAGTCTACACCAAACATTGGTGGGATTAAAGCAGCAGCAATTACTATTGCAATAATTCTTGGTATGTATGCTAATTGCAAGGCACGTTCTTCTGAAATTTTTGCAATCAATTTAGGAATTAAAAAGAAAAGCACTAGTAATGTTATAGTTTGTATCATGTATACTAGAAAAACTTGAGAATCTGTAAAATCGTATTTTTTTAAAAATGGAATAAATGCAGTAAAGTAAACATTACTTCCAAAATAAAATAAGAAATTTGAGAACATTAAAAGTCCAATCTCGTGAGTAATTTTTCCTTTGAAAATTGAAATGATGTGTTTAAAGTCATGAATTTTTAGAACTTTAGGATATATGATTTGAAAGTGATATCGGTTATGACTAAAAATATGTTTTAGTCCATAAATTGAATGAACAAGTGTTGCTCTTTCAATAAGATTTTTTCTTTCTACTGTCATACTTAGTATTACAGCAATGATGCTTGATATTGCACAGAAAATAAAATATGGTCTTAAATCAAAAAATGATTCCCATATGGAACCAACAAGAAATGCTACAAGACTTCCAAAACTTGAAATGATTGAAATTCTTGAAAACAAAACTCCCCATTGATTGTTTGAAACGGATTCCATCACTAAAAGATGTATAATTGGATTTTTTCCAATTATGAAAAAGCCCATAATTGCTGAAATAACAAAGACCATTTTAATGTCTGAGACAAAAAATAGTGCAAGACTAGACAGAGCAATTGCTGAAAAACAAATAATCAGTATCGCTTTTTTTATGTGATATTTATCAATCATTTTTCCCCAAAAGATAGAACCAAATGAAGAAAATCCATAGTGAACTGCCATTACAATTCCAAGATCTGCAACATTTCCACCAAGTGATAGCACAAACAATGGTACTGCAATGTGAATGCCTTCAGCTGTAATACTTGCAGGCATTATGAAAAACATCCATTTTTTCTTTATTGAGTTCAAAAGTTAATTTAATTTAAATAAAATATAGTTTTGAACATTGTTAGTCAATTTTGTAGTACAAAGAAATATTGTTTTGTTTAGCATAATATTCAGTCAACATTGATTAATGTCGATAAATTAAGAAAAATATCAAATGGTTAAAATCGAGATAGAAAAACAAGATTCAGTAAAAATCTATAAAATTAGAAAAATACTAGAGGAATTATCTAAAAAAGCAGGCAGAGGTACGGAATTAATTACAGTATACATTCCAAAAGGCAAACAGCTTCATGAAGTCATTTCTGCACTTCAACAAGAGCAAGGAACTGCTGATAACATAAAATCAGATTTAACAAGATCACATGTAGTTGATTCACTTGGAAAGGTAGTTTCAAAATTAAAAATGTATAAAAAAACACCTGATAAAGGATTAGTAGTTTTTTGTGGTGCACTTCCTTCAGAAGATGGAGGTCCATTAGGAAGTGAAATTGTTACTGCATGGGAAATTGAACCACCAAAAGATTTGAATCAGTATTTGTACAGATGCGATGATCATTTCCATGTTGACATTTTAAAAGACATGTTAAGAGATGACAACCTCATAGGATTTTTAGCAATTGATGCAAAGGATGCAGGTTGGGGATTACTGTATGGAGATAAAATTGAGGTGCTAGGTCAAACAGGTTCAGGTGTTGCAGGAAAGCACAGACAAGGTGGTCAATCTGCAAAAAGATTTCAAAAATTAAGAGAAATGGAATTAAGTTATTTTTACAACAGAGTCGCTCAAACTACTAGAGAGTACTTTATTGACATTTATCCAGTAAAGGGGCTTATCATTTCAGGTCCAGGACCAACCAAAGAGGATTTTATTAATGGAAATTATTTAGAATATAGATTACAAAATAACATCATTGACACAATTGATGCAGGTTATTCAGGAGCTGAAGGCATCAGAGAAGCATTTTCAAGATCATCAGACATTTTAGGTAATTTCAGATTAGTTGAAGAGAAGAAAATGGTAGAAGATTTGTTTAGAGAAATAAATACCAATACAGGTAAAGGATCATACGGATTACAAGAGGTAATAGGATATTTAAAAAACAATATTGCACAAACTGTTCTAATTACAGACAATACAAATTTACACAGAATAGAATCTCAATGTAGGCGCTGCAAACACATGGAAGAAGAAATTGTAGAAAGACCACTTGTAATTCCAAGAAAAACATATTACAAAAATAATCCATGTCCTGAATGCAAGGCCATTGATAAAGAAATTAACGAACAAGATGTTGTAGATTACTTGGAAATTATTGCTTCAAAAACAGGATCACAGTTAGAAGTTATTTCAGGTAGTGCAGAACATGGAAACATGTTAGCAAGTCTTGGAAAGATTGGAGCAATTTTAAGATATAATCCAGGTCACTCTAAATAGCATTCTTAATTTTTTGGGCTAATTTAGATAATTCATCACTACTTGGAATTTGACGTTTTGTCCATTCAGTCCCTTTGTTATTGTATCTTGGAATTATGTGAACATGAACATGAGGAATTATTTGTTTTGCTGCTTTACCATTATTTTGTGCCAAACTAAATGCATCAGCACCAGCTCCCAACAATATTGCTTTTGCAATTTTAGGAATTAAGGAAAAAATCTTTCCTACATCATCAGAATCCATGTCAGTGATTCTTTCATAATGTTTTTTTGGAATTACTAGCGTATGACCTTCATCGATAGGATATTTGTCTAAAAATGCAATATGATCCTTGTCCTCATAGACAACATGGGCATCAAGTTTTCCATCTAAAATATCACAAAAAATACAAGCCATGTAAGTAGATGTTTTTCAATTTTATTTATTATTTGCATTATATCTTTAATAGGGGTAATTTTCACAGTTTGAACTGTATTGGGTCGAAACGAGAGAAAAGAGCGTGAAATAAAGCGTGAAAATTATGCAACAAAGCATACTGCACAAAAAAGAAGAAACACACTCATTACAATAGGCGTATTATCACTAATTGGATTAATTGTTGCTTATGCATCATATTTGTTTTTGACAATGACTGACGAAGCCCCAGGTGGTCCTGAAAATGCAGGAGCATTAGGAAGTGAACACTCACATGCAGGAATTTTAGTAAAAATATTTGGAGACGAATTTGATTTTTCAGGTGCAGCATATCAAATAAAATCACCTTGGATACATTTTGAATCAAATGATGGTTCAACTATTCATAAACATGCCACAGGAGTGGAGTTGGAATATTTGTTTAACTCGTTATCCATGGGATTAGATGAGAAATGTTTCATATTTCCAGACGGAAAACAATTTTGTACAAATGACGAATATTCTTTAAAATATTTCATTAATGGTGAGTCAGTATCAGACATCAGAGGTTATGAGATAAATGAAGATGATAAAATTCTTATCACATTTGGCGGAGAAACAGATGAACAGGTTCAAGAATATCTAAAACAATTAGATAATCAAGAAATTATTAAATAACAAAATATTTCTATTATAGATTAACATTGGTTAATGATTAAAATGAAAAAATGCTGCAATAATACTCCAAAGTACATCATAGAATTTAGAAAAAGAGATGATGGTGAGCTAAATTGGACAGTATGTGAGGAGCATTTTCAAAATGAGGAATTTAGAAAAAACGTTAGAAGAATCCAAACTATCAATAATTAATAATTTCAAGATTCGTCTTTTGTAGTAAACTGAGCCATCTTATCAAAAAACATGAAATAACCACAAGTGGTACATTTTAAAACAGTTAATTCAGTTGTTAGAAATTCCTTATCTTCAAATTTTCCACCAAGCTTAACATTTTCTCCTGCAATCATGGCTTTGTTACTTTTACAAACAGGGCATTCTAGAGATTTTTGTTCCATTTTGATTTATCACTCGTACATAGAAAATCAAATATTTACAATTTAAATGATTAATTTTAAAAAACACCTAACATTTGTGTAGTGGCAAACAGCAACTTTTACACATACTTCTTAGAGTAAATTTTTTGAGATTCTCATCTAGTGTTTCATCCTTGGCAACTACAGCATTTGTGTAATGACCATTATCACATTTTAGTTTATGAATTGTAAACAACATAAAATAATTAAATTTTATTTCAAATTAAGCGTTGTGATGACTGTAATATCATGTAATTGGATATTTACGGATATTCTACTAAATAATTATCTCGAAATTCAAAGTTAGTCTCATATGGAGGACTACTAGGTTCTAAAATTCTGTAAATCTTGCACAACGCTTTATTTAGATAATCGGTTTCAAAACAACTATCTGTTTTTGTATCTATTGAAATCTTTGAACCCTCAAAATTAGTATTTTTTGAATACGCACCTTTAAGATTTGCACCGGATAAATCAGCACCGGATAAATCAGCAGCACCTAAATCTGCACTTGAAAGATCTGCATTTCTAAGATTGGAGTTAGTAAAAATTGCTGAATTTGCATATGTTCTAGATAAATCAGCATTTTCTAAATTACTATTTGTAAAATTAGTATTAGCTATCAACGCATTTCTAAGATTAGTGTTTGACAAATCCATGTTAGATAAATCTGTCGAGATCTTTGCACTGTAAAACAAGGAATTTTTAAGTGATGTATTTGAAAAATTTGTTTTAGAAATATATGCACCACCAAAATCAGCACCATCGATAAATGAATTACTTAGATTGACATTGTACAAAAGGGCACCAAAAAATTTAGTTCCATATAATTTGGTATTCTCTAAATTTGCACCTTCAAGATTTGCACCTGATAAATCAGCACCTGATAAATTTGCACCTGATAAATCAGCGCCTGATAAATTTGCACCTGATAAATCAGCGCCTAGTAAATCGGTATTAACTAAGAAAGTATTAGATAAATCGGCATTTGTAAAATTTACCTGTGGCATTCTGGCATTAGACAAATCAGTTCCATGAAAATTACTATGTGAAAAATCTGATTCAGATATATCTATGCCCCTAAGAGTCATATTCATAAAATTTTCATTTGGAAATTTACTGTATTTGTGTAAATTTGTAATTGTATTTTGGACAATATCCTGTTCTTCAAGTATGTTTGCATTATAAAGATCAGAATTATGCATCAGAGATTTAGAAAAATCAGAACCAAAAATTTTAGTATTAACCATTTTTGTATTGTTAAAAATTGTATTGATCAACTTAGCATTTCTAAGATCAGCCCCAGATAAATCAGATCCTGAAAAATCTACATTAGACAAATTAGAATTTTGGAAATTAACTCCAGATAAATCCATGTTAGATAAATCAGAAGCAGATAAGTTAGAACCAAATAAGTCAGCTCCACTCAATTTAGAAACACTTAGATTCGTATAAACAAGGTTACTAAATCTCAAGTCAGAACCAGATAAGTCAGATCCTGTTAAAATTTTGTGTGATAAATCTTGACCACAAAAATTTGTTTTGTATGCATTTACGTTAGTTAAATTGGTTTTAACCATAATTGTTTTGTACACATAAGCATGTTGTAATGAAGCACCATCCAAATTTGATGATTCAAGAATAGTGTCTCTAAGATTTGCACCATCTAATATTGCATTAACTAGAATTGCGTTTTTAAGATTAGTATGACGAAGATTTGTACCATATAATATTGCATTTTCTAAATTAGCCCCAGACAAATCAGATTCCATTAAATCAGATCCAGAAAGATTTGTATTTTTTAGATTAGCATTTTGAAGATTTACATTATGTAATGAAATTCCGGATAAATCACAATTTGATAAATTGACAGATTTCTGATCAAATATTTCTGCAATATTATCTGAATCATACTGCTTATCTTTCATACATTTGTTGATTTTTTCTATAGTTATGGAATATTCAAGAGGGCTTTGCACATTTGGAACCAGAGAAAAACCCCCAATTAATGCAGATATAACACCTATTGAAACTAATACTAAAATTATTTTTTTCTCCAAAGTCGCTTTTTAAAAAATAATAATATTATTAAGCGTATAATCATGTAAGCAAATCTAATTTTTCTAAAAATTTAGGATTCAATAAACTCTAAATTATACCAATGTAAAAAATCTCTAATATGGAAATATCTAGCAGAAATGTTGTAGAAGGTACTGCTAGAGCACCTCATCGAGCAATGTACAAGGCAATGGGATTAACTGATAATGATTTATCTAAACAATTCATAGGAGTTTGTCATACAGGTAATGAAGCAACTCCATGCAATATTCATCTGCCCAAGTTAGCTTTAGAAGCTAAAAGAGGAGTCTCTGATGCAGGAGCAACTCCAAGAGAGTTTTCAACTATTGCGGTAAGTGACGGAATTGCAATGGGACATGAAGGTATGAAATCATCACTAGTGTCAAGGGAAATAATTGCAGATTCAATTGAAGTAATGGTTAGAGCACATCAATACGATGCATTAGTTGGTATTGCAGGATGTGACAAAAGTTTACCTGGAACAATGATGGCTATGGCAAGATTAAACATTCCATCAGTATTTGTGTACGGTGGAACAATTATGCCAGGAATGTTAGACGGCAGAGAACTAACAGTTGTAGATGTGTATGAAGCAGTAGGCGCTTATGATGCAGGAAAATTATCTCTTGAAGATTTAAAAAATATTGAAAATACTGCTTGTCCAAGTGCAGGATCATGTGGTGGAATGTTTACTGCAAATACAATGGCTTCAATTTCAGAGGCCATAGGTCTTGCATTACCAGGTAGTGCTAGTCCGCCAGCAGAAGATAATAGACGAAATAAAATTGTATATGACACTGGTGTAGCATGTGCAAAACTTTTAGAAATGAATATCAGACCTAAAGAAATCTTAACTTTTGAAGCATTTGAAAATGCAATTATGATGTTAAATTCAGTTGGAGGTTCAACTAATGGAATTTTACATTTACTAGCACTTGCAAATGAGGTTAATGTTGATTTAACATATGACGATTTTGAAAGAATTAGGAAGAAAACACCTCATTTAGCAGACATGAAACCCGGTGGAAACTATGTAATGAATTCATTGGATAAGATTGGAGGTATTCCATTTGTGTTAAAAAAATTATTAGATAAAGGATTACTAAATAAAAATTGTATTACAGTAACTGGAAAAACAATTAAAGAAAATCTTGATTCAATTAATTTACCTGAGGTAGAACAACAAATTGTAAGATCAGTTGAAAATCCAATACATAAAGTTGGTACAGCCGTAATTCTAAAAGGTACTCTTGCACCAGAAGGGGCAGTAATAAAAACAGCAGGTGTTGAAATGACAAAATTTACTGGAGACGCCAAAGTGTTTGATAGAGAAGAGTTTGCATTTGATGCCGTATCAAAAGGTGAAATTGATGAAGGGGATGTCGTAGTCATTAGATATGAAGGTCCAAAAGGAGGACCAGGAATGAGAGAAATGCTTGCAACAACTGCGGCATTAGTTGGTCAAGGATTAGGGAAAAAAGTAGCAATGGTAACTGATGGCAGATTCTCTGGAGGTACACGTGGATTTATGGTTGGTCATGTTGCACCAGAAGCATATGTAGGTGGACCAATTGCACTAGTCAAAAATGGAGATAAAATTACAATTGATACTGAAACAAACAATATTGAACTTCATGTATCTAAAGAGGAATTAGAAAATAGAAGAAAAACATGGAAAAAACCTGAACCAAATTACACTACAGGTGCACTTGCAAAATATGCAACACTTGTTGGTTCTGCTGCAAACGGTGCTGTAACATATGCAAATCCATAAGGATACTAAAATAATTTATTTAAAATAAAATTACTGTTGTCTATTAATGATAAATAATTCTATCCAAATTACACCTAAATTATTAGTATTACTTAATACAAAAATAATAAAATTAAGTAAAACTAAATCATTATATACAGCAAATTTCTAAACTCATTATGAAACATCTAAAAGATAATAATATCTCATATCTTAAACATTGGAAAAGAGCAATGAAAATTAGTATAGCATCATTTGTTCATGCATGGATTCCAAATTGCTTGGAACATTACGCTAGCAACCAATTAAAAAATGCTAATCATTAAAGAATTTTAATAAAAAAAATCATACTTCATCCATGCCCAATACGTCATAGTATGCTTTTGGTATCATTTGTTGACCCTTGAAAAATACATTGTTCACAGCAGTGTCCAAGACATATGTTTTAGCCCAATCATCATCACTACGAATGGAGCGACCAAATCCCTGCAATAGTTTAGTTAATGTTTGAGATGTATACCATAAAGGAAATTTATTCATTTTTGCCTTAACTCGTTTTTCAGTATAGTTAGGGTATGGTACCTTAGCTATTATTTGAAATCTAGATAAATCATCCTTCAAATCAACGCCCTCCCAAAGAGAAGAAGAAAGTAAAACACCAGTAGGATCAGATGCGTGTTCAGAAATTATTTCATCTTGAGTTTTATCATCACTGTTTTTACTGTGGCATAAACGAATTCTTTTGGTATTTTTAGGTGACAAGTATCTAATGATTTTTTGACATCTTGGAATGGATGAAGTAAGAATCAATCCACGTTCATCAGAATGTTCATCTAAAATTCTATCAATTATTTTTATTACTTCTAATTCATCCTCTTCAGTTGAACCATAACTTAGTCTTTTAACATTCATCAGATCAATTTTTCGATGTTCTACTGCAAAAGGAGATTTAGGAGTATCTACAAATGCAACATCGTCTTTTTCAAGTCCCATGTTTTCACAAAAACTCAATTTGTCAATTGTTGCAGACATGAATATTTGATATTCAGTATCAAAAAACTCATGTGCAAATTTTGAAACATCGATAGGTTTTACAGAAATAGTTCTAAAATTGCCATTTATGTCCTTGACAGGATCATTAACTATGAAATTGTCCTTATCAGAAATTATATCAATTTTAGCCTGAGCAGCTCTGTCATAACGTCGCTCTAACCCTGTAATTAATTCAAAATCAGGATTATTTTGAAAAACAGGACTTTCCTTAATGTCTTTGATTTTTTTGGCGTATGAAAAAGCAATATCATCAGTCAATTGAATCATAGAATCCAAATCCGTGAAATTGTATCTTTCAGCTTTAAGATTACATTCATCTACCTGACCTGCAAAAATATCAAATCCAATAAATTGAATTATTTGATCCTCAATTTTATGTGCCTCATCAAATACAGTCACTTTTCTATCAAGATAATCAGCAAATAATTTTTTGTTATACTTCATAATTGTAAAAAATCCGTGGTAATTCCACAACGAATGTTTTGAAACTAGTGCTCGATATTTTTGTAGATAGTAATGACACGATAAGGAATCTTGTGTGTTGTCTTCAATTTGTTTAATTGTTGGTTTAAAATCACAAATTTTTACTATTTCCTTTCCATTCTTATTTATTCTTTCTTGACATTGACCTTTATCACAAGTTAACCCCCAATGCATTGCTTTTTTATCATCATCAATTTTTTCAGAAGACATTAGTTTTAGACAAGGAAAATTTTGTTTTCCTTTTACTGGTTTTAAAAATGGAATATCCCTGATATACTGATCTTGTAGATGTTTAGAGGCAGTTACAGTAAAGGAACTATCAAAATAATTTGAAACAGTTGCACCAACTAAAGATTTTCCTACACCAGTTGGGGCACAGATAATTATTTTCTTATATCCAGATTGTAATTTTGATTCAATTTCATTAATGATATTTTTTTGAATTTGTCTAGGAGTAAATTGATCGGGAAATTTTTCTAAGAGTGACAGGATTGTTCATCTTGATTTTAAGTATTAAAAGCATGAAGGTTCTTGTAATATACAACATTTTTGACCATTGTTTTAATACATATCAGAATTAACAAAAATATGGAATTACTAGACGATAAAATGAGAGTATGGTTAGAAAGCGCCAAATTTGTTAAATCAATTCCAGGGGTCTATGTATTTTATGATCGAAATAAGCAAGTAATTTTTATCGGTGAAACAAACAATATGGAAGTAACATTTACCAAATATCTGGATACAAATTTTGAAGGAAACAAATGTATGCAAAAAATTTCATTATATCAAAGAATATTCACAAATAATCAAAAACAGGAATGTGCAGAAATAATGGAGAAATTCAAAAATGAAACTGGAAAATATCCATCATGTAATTCAGAAATTCAAATTCAAACAGTGTAAAAAATACCAAATTATTAATTTTATATAAATAATAAAATGAAAAGCATAATAGTGATTATCACATAACTAAGTAATGCATCAATGTTACTATTGTGAACAATTATTTGATTCAAAAGAGGCCTTGTTTGAACATGTGGAGATTCATTCAGATATGGAAATAAACAAAGAAATTTTAGATAAAAAACGCAGAGAAAACAAAAATTAGGCTCAAAAAATAACTAAAAAAAAATACAGTTAAAGTTAGAATTAATCAAGTTTGGATGCAATATAATAATTTCATAAAAATGCTCATGGACTGGGTTGAAGTATTATTACAAAAATCCTGTGATAGAACACTAGAAAAAAGTGATGTGTTGCACAGTTTATTTCACATGATTGAAGTAAATGAAAAAACATTACATCACATTGAAACTGATAAGAGAGAGTTTGGTCCAGAATTGGAAGAATTAAAACAAACTGAAATTAAAGATATTAATTTTCATTTAAAATATTATAGAAGCTTGGTTAATTACATAAATTCAATTCCTGAAAATAAAATGATTAGACAAGGGTAGTGGAAAAATCAAGACAGACAGGATTTATTCCATCAACCAATGAATAATACCAAACTACTTTAATTTTGGCATACAGTTTTCACAAGAAATGAACATTTAAAAAATAAAAATAGACATTCACAATATATTTCAAAATATAATTTTTAATTATCCTAACCAAAAAAAATCAGTTATTCATAATTTTTCACTGGATATTAAGCCAGGTGAAAAAGTAGGTTTAGTTGGAAGGACGGGATCAGGTAAATCTACACTCGTAAATTTATTGTTGCGATTTTATGACCTTAAATCAGGTTTAATTACCATTGATAACCAAGATATTTCAAAAGTAAAACAAAATAGTTTAAGAGAAAAAATTGGCATGGTCACGCAAGATACCTCTTTGCTGCATCGTTCAGTGAAAGACAATATCGTTTATGGAAGGCCTAGCGCAACTCAAAATGAAATGATTAGCGCAGCAAAAAGGGCGAAGGCTCATGACTTCATAAATCAGTTAGAAGATAATCTTTCTAGAAAAGGATATGCAGCTCATGTAGGTGAGAGAGGAGTTAAATTATCAGGCGGCCAAAGACAGCGCATTTCAATAGCTAGAGTAATGTTGAAAGATGCGCCCATTTTATTATTAGATGAAGCAACGAGTGCACTCGATTCTGAAATTGAAGTTGTTATTCAACAAAGTCTTTATCAATTA
>OFRL01000869.1_pt1 | contig 11819 bp, 9 predicted proteins | sample 1543121 | NCBI WGS metagenome assembly OFRL01 (sample SAMN07774228, study PRJEB24372) | wastewater metagenome | isolation source: Lake Maggiore Cannobio | place: Italy: Cannobio | collected 2016-01
ACACCACTGATCTCATACCAAACGGAATGATTCCCAACATTAACGCCTTGTGCTTGCCCTTCAGTTAAGATATACAAATTAGCCTTGAAATCACTACCAAACTGTTGACGTAGCAATAAATTATGCAAATAAACTGCAATTTCAGTTTCACCAGCAGTTGCATAATCGAATTGGCAGTCGATACTGCCTGAACCAGTGATCAAAGTGCTGTATTGATTTCTAAATTCATCGCCTAAACTGGAAGTGTCTACAGCCTCGCGGTCAGTTGATAACTCAAACTGTATAATATTTGCTAATATCCTAGGCACTGCATTAAGGATTCTACAGCTAACAGCAATATCAGCCCCCGGCACTGCTAATCCAACCCTATTATTCGAAGTGCCAGCAATAGCATCAGTATATGTAGGATATAACCGTAAACCGCCAAGCTGGTCTACGCTGACAAACCAATTACCTTTAGTGTAAGCGTATCCTGAAACAAATGACAATGTAGATGCACTACTAAATTCTACAAAATCACCTGTTACAAATGCGCCAAAGCTAAAATCAAAACTAAACATATCCTTGCCAGCATCAACACTAGCAACTTTAATGGTGCCCGCAATTGTATCACCACTATCTCTGGTGAGTTCTATGTTGCCAGCGTTGCCTAAATATACCGTCATAGTGTTACGCCCGTTGGTGCGCCAGTAAATTGGAACTGGATGCTAGCCTGCATTACTTCACCAACAGCGCAACTTAGTTCTGCGCTGGTAATAATGCAATTACCTTGGATGTATTTAGTGCCCCAGCCAAGTTTGATGGCTAGTATGTCAGTCTCACTAACTACAGCAGTTTTTACCACGCGCTCCAGCAATGAAACCGGTGCGTTGTCATAATAAAATACAGTGGCACTACCGCTTATAGTTCTGAGCCCTGGCACATAGCTACGGTCGCTATCGGTTAATACTGTTGTCTCTAGCGTATCTACCGCGCTGGATATGCTCCAGTTACTTACCTTGGCTACTTGGCTGCCGTTATAGGTGAGGGTGCCATCTTTGCCGCTGTAATAAGTCATGCGTCAAGCACCCCTGTTAATTTAATTGTAACCGACATCCGACCAGGCTTCACACTGTTGAATTGTGGCGGTTCCGCATAGCGATACTGCAAACCAAACGGTGCTGCTGAAAATCTATTGGTACTACTTAATGGTGTAATGCCTGCATCAAAGCCGGGGTTACCGCTTTTGCTGGTGCTGCCAAGACCAAATAGACCTAACGTGCCACGGCAATTTGCGTAATGGTCATGGATTAAAGCTGCGTCAGCATCGCTTATATTGTCGAACGATAGTGATAGTTCTGTATTACTGCGCCTGCTGCCATATTGCACACGGCTTTCCATGCCGTTTTGCGCTGTAAACGTAGTGCCTGGAAAATCGCCTGCATTCAGCGACCTGGAGGTAGGGGCAATACTAGGAAAAACGGGGCCTACGAAACTCATTGCTCGTTTTGCACCTCAAATAAACTATCAGCTAAGTTTAGGTAGGTGATCTTGCCTGTGCTGACATCGACAGGCACATGACTACCAGTTATTTCCACCATCCCCTCCTCATCATAACTAATGAGTTCGGCTTTATACACCCGTGCGCTTTGGGCGTTTGCATATACTGTAAAGACCGCTCCAGCAAATTTATTGTCCGTCACGTAACCATTACCATCAACTGTGATGGTGCCTGTCTCAACTGCTAACATCCCAGATCGCCACCAGTAAACCGTATTTGAGCCAGTTAATTCGCTACTTATTACAACACGCCCATCATCTAATACATAACCATTCTGGAATTGATCTACATGTCTTGCCTGGCTAGCGAGTTTAAAATACGCACCAGGCGCAAGTGCTAAGCCTTCAGGGAATGTTTTAAACGTAACCGTATGCGTTACATAGCGGCGTGTTTGAATTAATAGTTTAGCAAAATCAACCGCATGGTTTGCGTTGGTGCAGAAGCCAGTAAAATCAACAGCTTCTACTGGTGCTGATTCTGAATCTGTTTGCTGTGATTCAGCTAACCGCACAAGGATATTACGTGTTTCAGCGAAGCCATTTTCTACCTCATCGCGTAATGTAATTAATACTTGTGGCGCTAAACGTTGCTCGGCTGGATACCAGCTTACTTGCAACGAATCCTCAATAATATTGCCATCAGTAAATAATGCTGCAATTGTAGGTAAGCGGTCATAAGCACCAGACAACGTATAACCCGACAAGTCTGGGGTAGAAATAACTGGGAATGTTGGCTGCAAGGATAATTTGCCGCCTAAAATAAGGAAATCTAAGAAGAAGTATGCTGCATTTTCATAACCCCATTCGCGGATATTAACTGGTGATGCCAGCACCCCATCCCAGAACCATTGGTTAGCAATACAAACTTTGCAAGCTTCTTGGAAGCCGGGCCAGTCAATCATTGATTCAGGTATTAATTTATTTGCACCAACCAATGGTGATCGCAATAAGGCGCGTAGTATTTCAGGGAATAAATGCGTGGGGCCAATGATTCCTGATGTGGGTGAATACCCTGTTGTGGTTCCGGCTACTGGGTCAATCATCCGCACCGTTTCACGCCCTTGCTTCGCGTAATAAGTAAGATTACTAAAATCGCTCCATTCTTTACCGCTGCGTAATTGCAAACCTATCATTGCCATACGGTCATATTGTGGTATAAATTCTTCTGGCCCGTATAAACCTTTTTTATAATTTACTCGTTGCTCATTAATATAAACTACTTGATGCTCAGGGCCATTTTGATGACTGCCTTCTTGCTGATCATAATAATACACATCTGTAACAGCATCAAAAGGTTCGACTACACGTTCAAGCTGCTGAACAGTAGAGCGAAGCGCTCCAACTCTCATTGGAGGCAACGGGCTAGCCGTTCCAATTACTTGAATATTATCCCCGACTTTATAATTAGATCCACTTTCTTGCACAATTGCATCAGCTATCCAAACGCTTGACCCTTCCACCACAACGCTTACTTGCGCCTGTACTGTTCCATTTATTGGCGTTGCCGAGTTAGAAGGTTTATTTAATACATAAGTGCCTGCAACTATATTTCCGCTATAGCCGACAATGGTGACAAAAGTCCCAGCAAAACTTGCATTAGTCCACATGTAACCCACTCCACCCGTATCCGTGTAACCTGCATTAAAGCCGGTAATATTTAATACTTGGCTGGTTAAAGTCATTTTTATTGTTATTGTGCTTCCAGAGGCAGGATGTGTAAAAACAGCTTCCCCAGTGTAGGGCTGACCCGCTCCAGTTGGATAAGGTGCTCCTAACACATCTGTATGCAGCCAGCGAGTACCAAAGCCGGTTATTACTGTACCTTTTGGTTCTTGAGTTGCAGTTGAAGCTGAAGCTGCGCTTACTTTTAAGCCGCTGCCAGATCCTCCGGTAGTAGTGTTATAAAGACCTGGTGCTATATAACCGGTAGTTGAATATTCAATAGCTGCTAATGATTCAACAGCCCCTTGCGTCGGTTGAGCACCGGAACCGTAATACATAACACTATTTGTTGCCGCTTTTTGTTCTATTTTTTCTTTATACCCTTTGTAGTAAACTGTAACCGGCCCCAGAATTGTATCTACTGTGTGATGTACCGGCCCGCCAGATCTCGCATCTAATACGCAGACTGGGTTACCGGGCACTCTGCCATAAGTAATATAACCTCCGCCTGATATAGGACGCAATCTAATTTCATACTGAAAATCGGGATTGGGAAAGCGAATACGTATAAAATTAAATTGGTCTATCGGTGTGCGACCTTTAACGCAAAAAGGTGACCCTGATGCAGGGTCAAGACTGATCCAGCTATCATCACCTTTCTTGCGAATTTGAAGCCTAAAGATAGAATACCTTAACCCATACTCGGAATAGCCTCCGACATTGTAATTATTGCCACCTGCCTCAAGATCACTTAATGTGTTATCATCAGGTATTGAAGCAAAGTTTGCTATGCCTGTAAATCTTTTCCATACTTGTGATTTTATACCAATTTCAATTTGGTTTAATTTACGTGTTGTGGTTATATTAGCTAGTGCTAGTTTTGAGATTGTAGGCCCATCGGCAGGGTTGCTGTAATTGGTTAAAACTTGCCCACGAAAATCAGGATGAGGAATCACAATTTGCTCTGATACTAGCCGTACATTGCCTTCTGCTAAAACCTTGAAATAGTATTTTTTACGTGTACTTGTATCCCATAAAGCTGTTGCAGGGTCAGAACCTGTGCATGTCACTTCCGCCCCACCTATCAAATAGGTTTCGCCTATTATAAGAACATCATCGCATGATTGCCGGTAGTTATCATCTTTGGCTGCTATGTCCTGCACACCAAAGGAGCCGAATAAATTGATGGTGTTGCCCTCATACATATGAAATTCAATTGTATCGTTTGGATATACAAAAATATCTTTTGTTCCTTGCGCTAGCGTTTCATTATTTACTTTCATAATTCCAGTTCTGCACCCGTAGTGCGATTCGACCTTCTGTCTTTCTATAGCGGAAAGAGAGTTATTTGTATATACGACACGTACTCGGCTAAATGGCAACCGCCAATGCTGACCGTTACGCAATGGCTCTGATGTACCAAATTGCGTCATTGTTGTTGGTATTCTTACGCCACTAAACAATGGCTTTAATTCTTCTGTACTGCCTAATTGCGCTTGGAATACATCTTGACCTCTTGCGCTAAGTCCACCTGCAATTTTATCTGCTGCCGTTATCCGACCTTCACCAGGTTGCCCGCGTTGGAAATAAACAGCAAATTTGTTTTCTTGGTAGCCGCGCAATAAGCTATCGCCAATAGCAAAACCTTTAAATTCTGGGGTGCTAGCGGCTGCTAACTGACCTGCGCCAGCTAAAAATAAAGCTAGTAATTCTTGCCCATCACCTTGACTTAATAATTGCGACCATACTAATTTGGTTTCAACTCTTACGCCGCCATAATATTTGCCATAAAATTCTTGCCGGTTAGCAAATACCAGTGGCATTACTTCGCCAAGTCTTGCCAGCGGTTGTACTGATGTGAAACCATCTACATTAGTAAACCTGTTGGAACCATTAACGCTGGCGCCAGTTACGTCACCGCTACGCTGTTGTTGCTGTTCTTGCTGCGCTGGATCGGACTGTTTGGGCAGCTTTGGTTTTGGCGCTAATGCAGACGCGGCAAAGCTAAGGCCAGCGCCCACAATGGTCATTACCAGTGGCACAACAGGAACGCACACCACATGCGGCACATGGTCATACGCTGGATCGCGTTCGGGCCGGTAGTTTGCTACCTCATTTGCGTACCATTGATATTCTTCTAACGTCAGCCCTAAAGTATCAATTAATTGCTTTTCCCATGGCAATATCGCGCCTCGTATTTGACGGTTGGGGACCATACTACCCGGTTGGTTTGTGCGCTGCAATGAAGCCATCCGGTTTCAAAATAAACGGCTAGCCCATAGCTATCAACAGCTTGGACTAACGCAATAATACCAGTTTCGCCTGGTGTTCCCCATAATTCTAATTGCTCCTTGAAGATGCTGGTGTCCCCTGCATGTAAACGCCGATACCAACTGCGGGCTGGTACTGGCGCTTCAATGCCATACCATCCCAACACCCACCTGCATAAATTAATGCAGTCGGTAGCGCCATGACGTGCTGGCTCAGCACCAAGCCGATACGGCAGCCCGATTAAATCAGCCGGAGCGGATAGCGCCTGTGCTTGGTAAGGCTCCGACCATTTCGTGTGTAATACGTGCATTGGGCGCTTGCGCACCAACTGCATCAAGGGCATTGCTAAGTTCGAGTTCAACTGCTTGTGTGGTATATCCAAGCCCGGTTGCAATCCAGAATTCATGGCCTAACCGCGATCCAGGTGTATAGGTATCGGTTAATTGATATGTTTCTACCTCAGCCATCCATCCGCTATTAACAGCATCTTGCACCCAGCTTAAAGTAAGTGGATTGGCAGGTAATAACAGTTGGCTGCTGATATTATCACCGCCTCTAGTTTTTTGCGCACCTTGATAAACAAAAGGCAATAAGTTCCAGTTCTGACCGTTAAATGAAACGGCGCCTTCAGTGAAGAAGTTTTGCCATCGTTGCACTGCACCAGTCGGTGCCGTGAAAGTAACAAAATTACCAATGATAAAAAGGCTCATCGTAAACCTACCTGCCTGCGGTAACCGGGTGAATTACGCATCTGTGATGATACCTGAGCAGCACCTGCTTTTGCACCTGCTGTAGTAGCGCGGCGTTCAGTAGCAGCCATTGCCGCTACCAATTGGTCTTTATCAACCCAATCACGATCCATAAACCGTGTGGTCTCAAAGCTCATTGATAATACAGGAGTTGCCTCACCAGCACCCATTGCATCACTACCACTGCCGCCAGCGCCACTACCGCTGCCTTGGCGTTGGTAACGTGCCATTGCTGCTGTTATGTCAGCCGCAACTCCGAGCTTACCGTCAGCACCACGCTTTAATGGCATAATTGCTTCTGGCCCTGCTTCACCCATTAAGCCGGTGCGTGTGGTGCCGCCATTAGCAAACTTAAATAGCGTCGGACTGTTAACAATAGAATTAGAAAATGCACCGCCATTTGCAAAAGTTTGCATACCTTCGCTACTAAATACTCCACCTTTTGCTAGACCAAAGTTAGGCCCAGCTACCCCCAAACCTGAGGAAGGGTCAAAGTATCCTTTGCCGCCCATATTTGCACCACCGCCACCAAACAATCCTGCTAGTGATTTTGCTATCGCGATTGCGGTGTAAGTAGCAATCATCTTGGCGCCTTCTTGTATTAAAATTTGACCAATAGATTTCAAGAAATCAGAAAATATTTGTTGTGCATTTGCAGTGCCTTCAACTAAACCTTGGATGCCAGAACTAACTGAATTGCCTAGCGCTTCACCAATACCTTGAGATACAGATACAGCAACACCTTTAAGGTTTTCTAATTGCGTTGTTGATTGAGTTATAAATTGTTGCAATGGGTCTAACGCTGCCAAGCGTTCTTTTAAATTTATTTGTTCTAATAAAATTTGTGATCTTAAATTTTCAGCATTTTGCAATTTTACAGCTTGATCTTGTTGTTCTTTATTTAATTCGACTGCACTAAGATTAAGTTCATTAATTCTTGCTTGTGATTCCAAGCGTATTTTTTGTTCTGGCGTAGTAGCGCGTGCAATTGCTAGTTGATCTTCTAATACCGCAAACAAACGTTGCGAATCGGTTAACTGCTTGGCTGTTTCATTAGCCTGCTTTTTTGATTCTAATGTAACATTTTGCTGTATTTCTTTTTCTTCTTTTACTAGGTCAAGCCTAGCTAATTTAATATCTTTTTTTCTTTCAAGATCTGCTTGTATGCCAAGCTGATTTCTAAGCGGTAAATTCTCTTCTTTTTCTAAATTTTTTATCGCTATAAAGTGTTTTAAGTTTGCTTGATTTTCTTTTTCTGTAAGTTCAATTTCTTTTATTTTCTTTTGGCCTTGAGCAATAAGCAATTCAACTTGTTGTTTGTTTTCAAGCGTTTTAACAGTTTGAATTTCTCTAATGTTATCTTCAAGTTCAGCTATTTTCTTTAAATTTGCAAAAGTTTTATTTTGCACGTCTTCTGTTGCTTTATTTATTTTTTGTTGCACTAAAGCGTTTAGTCTGTCTTTAGCTTCTTTCTTAGCTGCATCGTCACCTCCGGACTTAGGCGGTTCAAATTTAGTTGGTGGTTTCATTATTAATCGACCACTTACGGCATCGTATACATTGCCTTGCGCATCTGAATACATAGTTGGGGAACCTGCTTCTATCATTTTTTGCTGTCCAGTCTTTTTAGTGCCCATATAATTATTAATTGCATTAATTGCATTTAAAAGCGGCTGAAGGCCCAGTACAGATGCAGCAACGCTTAAATTAAATCTTTGGAACCAGTCGCCAATATTTTTTGTTGTTTCTTCCCCAAATGTTTTAGAAATTGTTTTTCCTAGATCTTCAGTAATTTTTTTATGACTTTCCATTACACCTATTGCAATATTAGTAGCGTTAGTTATTGATTCTTGGAATCCAGACCCTATAGGTTGATATGTTTGTCCTATTGCAAGTTTTAATTTATCTAACGCTACCGTCATCCTTGCGCCAGATTCTTCGCTAGATTGTGCTACGTCACTTGCTGTTTTAGCATGTGTTTTTTCTAATTCAATTACAAATTTCATTACATCATTTAAACCAACAACGCCTTGCTCTAAGTCTTTTGATAATTGCGGTAATGTCCGACCTGTTGCTTTAGCAAATGCTGTTACCGCACCAGGCAAACGCTCACCTAACTGGCCTTGCAGTTCTTCTGCACTTACTTTACCTTTACTAAATACTTGCGACATTGCAAGTAATGCACTTTGCACGTCTGTCGCGCTGCCACCTGTTGCTTTAATAGCAGTTGTAATACCTTTAAATACAATTTGCGCGTCGTTTACATTGCCACCAGCACCAATAACAGATGCTGATAATTTTGTAAATCCTGCTGTTGCCTCTTTAACTGGCACGTTAAGCGTATTGCTAATTAAACTAATTGCGCGTTGCGCATCAGCATATTCTTGAGATGTTTTGGTAATACCTTTTAACGCAATATTTAATTTAGTAATTTCAGACGCATAGGTTGCGGTGTCACCTATGGCTTGCCGCATCATGCCGACTTGTGCGCCAATAGCACCGCCAACTAATGCGCCGCCGGGGCCGCCAAATGCGCCTATAGTCGCGCCTAAAGCACCTTCTGGACCGCCAAATACACCAGCAGCAGCTACAGCACCTACAGTTTGACCTGCGGTGGCAAGTCTTTGACGGCGTTGCGCAATTCTTTGCTCTGCTTTTTCTCTAATTGATGCGGCATTATTGACGCGGTCGAGAAAGTCACGGCCAGCAATATCAGCCTGCTGTTGATGCTGTGCTTGCTGTTTTTTAAATGCAGCATCATCCCGTTCAATTTCTAATTGATTAAATTTTTCTTGTATTTGCAATCTCTCTTGACGCCCTCTATTAGTAATAGCATTTATCTGATCTAAAGATGAGTCAAGCCCTGTCAGCGCTTTAGTCGTAGCCTCGTAATCTAATTGCTGTGGACCTAATTGTGGGCCGCCAATGTTTTGTTGTTTCCTGCGCCAATATTCAGGATCATTAGTTTCAAACCCTAACCGCACGTAAGGATCTAATTTTTCAGCAGGGCGCCCCATGATGGCAGCACCTGCTGTCCCGCCACCTAATGGGCCAGCACTTGATCTAAATTGTTTAGCTGCTGTATTAGCAGCATTAAAACGATTTTCTACTGTTTTTAAATCATTGCTAAGATCACGATATTCTTTACTCGTAAGTGCAACTTGATCTTTTAATGATTTTAATACTGTTACTGATGTACGCAGATCGCTTGTTGATGCTTCAGCAGCATTGCCTAAAGATTTAGCCGCATCACGTAATTTATTTATATCTTGTGCTGCTGGTTGCGCTGTATTCTGTAATGAACGTACAGCAGACTTTAAACCTTCAACCTGTTCAAGGCCACTGACCAGAGCCTTAATTGTAAATTCAGTTGCAGGACTAGCCATTTTTATTCATCGCTCCTAATGCAGCAGCTTCCATGACCTGCAAGCCTTCAAACATCTCGCGTTGGTCACTGACGCCGTACATTTCAAACGCCCATCTGATCGCATTATAGTCTAACCCAGTAGCACCGTTCATTCCAACACGCCATTGCGTTTCCACACGCAAAAACATTACAACTGTATCCCAGTTGTCTTTCCATACCTCAAAGTTAACAGATTGCTGCGGCAAGTTGGGCTTGTTTATGCCTAAACCTGCCGCATCTTTTGCCGTATCATCTATGACGCCGCCGCTTGCCCAATGCTCAGCAGCGGCTTCTAGTTTTTTCTTTTTGCTCCAGTCAGACTAGCAAAGAAAGCTTGCACAATAGCGCCTGAAACCAATGGAACATCAAGTAATTTACCTAATGCTTCATTGCTGTAGGGCACATCAGCGCCTTTAGAGTCAGTAATACCTTTCCAGCCTGTAATTATTTCACGCGCAAATTCAGCATCCTTGATGGTGTCTGTGTTGCTGCGTTCAATTACTTGTTCAATTCGTGATTGTGGCAGCCGCTTAAATTCAGCGTCAAAAGTTTGCTTTTCAAAGCGGCCACCATCAACTGGAAATTCAACAGTAACAGGCCAACTGTAGCTATCGGATTGAGCAAGAACAAAAGCCATGGTATTTAGGTGAAGGCAAGGGATAGTTCGTCATTGCCTGCCGCTGTTGGGGTTGCAACATAAGGCAGGTTTAACATTTGGATGCCGTTCATATCGGCATAAGATACATCGGCTAGGTCTGATTGAGCCATTGTAAGCGTCGCTATGTTACCAGCGGTGGTGCCATGCTGCAACGTAATGCTACCGGTAGTCGATCCAGTGCTCACGGTAAAATAGTTTTTAGCCGCGAGCAATACTGCCTCAATTTGCAATGTGCCGCCGGGTTTGCGGTCAGTAATAATAACTTCTTTGGTACCGCCTACTAATTCGCGGTAAATAATTTCATTGCCAAAATCAAGGTCAATTGATTGCAATGCACCCGAATAGCTAAATGCCGAGAAACTGGTTGTATTACTATTTTTAAACACTAAAGGTGTTGATTGATTTGCGTAAGTAGGTGCTGCAAGCGCTGTATCAGTTGGGGCATTAAAAATGCCGGTCATCGTAAATGCAATCGTTGGGATTGCACCTACGGTGCCATTTAATGTAAATGTTCCACGAGCGCCAGTCACAATATGACGAATGCCGTCTTGGAAAAAATACAAAGTAACAGAGCTGAAGCTGGTGCTAACAGGTGCATAAGTAGCACTTGTACTTGCCACCAAAGTTTCAGCTAGCCCACATGCTTTTAGCACAGGGCCATAAGCTGGCGCCGTACCCGCAGTACCGGAACCGGCTAACTCAACTTCAAAAGTTACCTGCACCCGTGTATTTGCTAGTAATTGCTCGTAATTACCAAGATATGGCCGGATTAATTCCCGCTGCACAATATCCGATTGCAACGGCACAATTTCTAAATTGCGCACCAATATGGCATTAGCCGCGCCAGTCGGTGTTGAATCAGTGCCGTAGGTAGCTTCAGTTTTGGCTAGAAGCAGCCTTTTGCGAGTTAGTAATGGCATCGGTCAGTTCCTCAGGTGCAGTGTTGGCGGTGGCCGGGGCAGTGCGCTCGATGAGCTTACGCTTGCCGGTTTTAGGATCTAGCAGGTAAGACCCGCCTTGACCCCAATATTCATCCACTATCATAGCCATGTTTAGCTTGCGAGATTAGTAACCGATGTGCGGTATTGCACTCGGTAATCGCACATCACAACCCCAGCAGGTTGATCTGCTTCGACTATATCAAATGTAACCGCAATTGGTTGAATGTCAATTGCGTAGCCGCCAAGCGTTAAATCCGCCATTATTTTGGCATGTAAGCTTTCAACAACTGGATCAGCTACTTGATCTGGTATCGCGCCACGTACAATTACCGCAACACGTACCGTTAAACTCCAGTCCAATGTCGGCAAGCTTGTGTTTTGTGCTGCCGTATCGGTAAGCGGTTCAACGACAATTGCAGGTGATTCGCCGCGTGTAATAGGTTCTGTCCTGCTTCGATAAATCCTAGTGCTAACACCTGTGGTGCCTATTAGCGCTGTACGTATTGCAGCAATAATTGTTTCCCGTTTGGTTGTCATGATTAAGCGGATGCAACTTGCACTATGGTACAGATAACACCGGGAATGCTTGGATG
>OFRL01000872.1_pt1 | contig 11791 bp, 12 predicted proteins | sample 1543121 | NCBI WGS metagenome assembly OFRL01 (sample SAMN07774228, study PRJEB24372) | wastewater metagenome | isolation source: Lake Maggiore Cannobio | place: Italy: Cannobio | collected 2016-01
CGGTTTATTTCTCAATGCCAATGTAGAAACGGATAGGGACTGGGCGATTGTTTAGGCGTTGACCAAACCCTGACCGACGCGACCGCCAGAACAAAGAGCGGGACCAGCTTTGTGGGCTGGCCCCACCGCATTACGTGGAAGCTACTTCAACGCTAGCGCGCATCTGGGTCAACCCGGATTACAAGCCGCATCCACTTGCGCCGCGCGAAACTCCAGCCGCTGCCAGCGTAGCGCAGTCACACCATCCAGCATGCACACGTGCAAATGCACTCAAGCGTTGCCCAGTCATGCAAAGGAGCGTGTGAAACAGAAGCCGTTTCAAACTGAGCCAGTAGCGGAAGTGAACTGCACTTGTCTATGTTTTGCAAAGCCGGGAGATTGGTCAAAGCATGTATAAGGTTGTGGACAAGCTGCTCGAAAGACATGTACAACTTTTCCTGCAAAATGTGTTGTGCACATAACTAACTAACCTGACATTAGATTAAGAGGAAGATTAGAAAATGGCACCTTCGAGCATTGTTGCAACCAGTTTAGACCTCGAGCATATATAAATGTATAACTGACGACCGTTCCGCGCCCCAGCGAACTTGCCAGGGACGGGATTTGTGCCACAGAGTTGGACCGACAATGCAATTGGAGTCGACAACCTTATGAAATACGAATGGGCAGTGTTTAGATCGAAAACAGGCACAGTCTGGTCGGCGTTCTCCACTCCCGTGCTCTGGGCAAAATTCGGCCGCAAGTGAGCGGGTGCAGGAGAAGTGCGCCCCTGAATTATTGGTTGCAGTTCGTGACAGTCGCGCGGGCGGCTTGCGGGGCACAAAATATCCAGGGAAGTGGCGCGGGTCGCTGCCACCACGCTGCGCTGCTTTAGGTAAATGCTGCTGGGGCGGCTGCCAATTCTCGCTCTGGTGGCACCACCACTAAAAAAGAGCGCGACCGCTTTAGTTGCGCGGCCACGCTCTATTTCATCAATGCGGTCTTACTGTGCGCCGCTTAAGTCTTCGCCACCCAAACTGGTTCCGGACTAATTGCCGCTGCCGGTTTTGAGCCGGCATCCGCGCGCCCGCTGCCTTCTAGGCGGCTGATTGCGCGCACATGCATATCGTTGTCAAGCAGAATTTGGCAGGATAGGCGCACGCCAGTCAGGCCTTTCTCCGCCAGCTTGTCCTTCTCGGCCTGGGTAATTTGTTGCGGCTCACCAGCCACAAACTCCACCCGGCAGGTTGTGCAACGGCAATTGCCGCCACATGCGTAAAGCTGATCCACGCCGGCTTCCTCCGCCAGCGCCAAGACTAGCCGTTTACCTTTAGCCACCTCAAATGTACCGTATCCTTCCACCGTCAACTTTGCCATCCTGACTCCTTTCTGTTTTGTAACTGGAGAGTGCCTCTCCGCTTACAAACTATTGTATTAGGCAATCGTTTTCTTGCCCATGCTTTCTCAGCCCCACCACCGGGCCAATGTGATTCGCGAATCAATTGCCAGCGCTGCGTGAGAGTCTGCGCAGGGCTGCAGCGGGAGGCTAACCACAGGCTCGTTGGGTTAGAGTTGCGGCATGGCAGAAGATTGTGCGCCGGGCGCTGGCTGTGGCTATTGCTGCGCAGCTGAACGCGCGGCTTGGCTGCCGGAAGCCGGCTCGCGGGAGTAATGCGTGTCTGGCGAGGCTGTTTTGCAGCGTTCAGTAATAATCATTGGCGGCGGGCCGGCGGGGCTGATGGCGGCAGAAGTGCTGGCGCAGCCGGGCGTGAAAGTGGATGTGTATGATGGCATGGCAACCTTCGGCCGGAAGTTTTTACTGGCTGGTCGGGGCGGGCTGAACCTGACGCACACAGAGAGCCGCAAAAATTTCGCTGCCCGCTACGGCAATCGGCAGGCACAGGTTGAACCTTGGCTGCAGGAATTTGCGCCGCAGGATGTGCGCGCTTGGGCGCATGCGCTTGGAGTGGAGACATTTGTGGGCAGCTCCGGGCGCGTGTTTCCGCTGGGAATGAAAGCCAGCCCGCTGCTGCGGAAGTGGCTGCAGCGGCTGCATGATGGCGGCGTTAGTTTTCACCGGCGCCATTTGTGGAATGGAGCATTTGCACAGAGTGGCGCGGCGTCCGGAGATAGAGTGGGGCGCAGCGCCAGCAGCCGCGCACCGGGCGTGGAGTTTGAAGCGCCAGATGGGCGCAAATCCGTTGCGGCCGATGCCGTGATATTGGCGTTGGGCGGCGGCAGTTGGGCAAGGCTGGGCTCAGACGGCGCGTGGGTCAATTGGCTGCGGCAGGCTGGCGTGCAAGTAGCTGCGCTGAAGCCCGCCAACTGCGGCTTCGATGTTGCGTGGAGTCCGGTGTTCAAACAGAAATTTGAAGGCCAACCGGTCAAGCCGGTGGTGTTGGCATTTGGGAGTTTTCGGCAGCAGGGCGAGTTTATTGTCACCAAATATGGCGTACAGGGAAGCTTGGTGTACGCTGCCGCGGCCATGCTGCGCGAGGAAATTCTTGGCGGTGCAAAGGCTGTGGTGCGGCTGGATCTCGCGCCTGATAAAACGGAAGCACAGTTGCTGGAACAGCTGGACCGGCCGCGTGGCTCACGCTCGCTGGCGAGCCATTGGCAGCGCACTGTGGGGATGCAGGGCGTGCAGGCGGGGTTGCTGCGCGAGTTTGTGCCGCAGGCGGAGATTGCGAATGCGGCGCGGCTGGCACACTACATCAAGCAGCTGCCCGTGCCTTTGATTGCAGCGCGCCCGTTGGATGAAGCCATCAGCAGTGCGGGCGGGGTGATGTTTGCGGCGCTAGATGAGCATTTGATGCTGCGCGACCTGCCGGGTGTGTTTTGCGCAGGCGAGATGCTGGACTGGGAGGCGCCAACCGGCGGCTACCTTTTGACGGCGTGTTTCGCAAGTGGAAGACGGGCGGGCTTGGGCGCGCTGCAGTGGCTGCAGTCTCAGGCGGCAGCAGAAAATGGCAGTCCGCCAAACTTTTGAACAATCAGATAGAGATGCTGTTCGGGATGCTGATCAAACTCCAGATGCCGGCAAACACAATCGCATGCAGCGATGAGCTGCAATAAGTGCGGGATGCCCAGCGCAGCATGATATAGGTCTTGCCCGTGGCTTGGATTTGTGCGCTCGTCAGGGGCATCCACGCCGCCACTGGTAAAAATGAGAACGCCGCCCGGTTTGAGCGCAGCGCAAATCTTCTGCAGCACGCGAGCCTGCCGCGCAAGCGGAACGTGCCAGATGCTGTCCCAAGCGGTGATGAAATCATAGCTGCATGGAAACTCCCAGATGCAAATATCGGCCAGGTGGAACGTGACGCCGGGATGTTTGATGCGCGCCAGCCGGAGCATTTCTGTGGAAATATCGAGCCCTTCGGCCGTGAGCCCGTGCGCGAGCAAAAGGTCAATGATCCGGCCGCTGCTGCCGCAGCCGATGTCCAGCGCGTTGCCGCGCGCCGCCAAAAACTGAAGAGCTCGCGCGTGCTGGGAGATGCCGTTCGCGATTGGAAAGGACGCGGCTGCCCAGTGCTGCGCGATCCGGTTGTAATGTGCTGCGATCTGTTGTGGTTCCACTTGGTGACGGGTCTGGGCAGGCTTGCGATTTGTGCCGGTGCCTAAGCCGGGCGCACAACGCAGGCACGCTGATTGGGCGGTTTCATAACGGGCCGGAGATTGGATTTAAAGTGAGTGGGGCGCGGGTGGGGGCGCCGAATTGTTGGGACTGGATCCGGTGATCCTCGAGTGAATGAAATGCATAATCTTGACATCATCCCGTTGCAAGTAATCACCCGGATTGATGTAACTCTTGCAGCGCACATGGAAAGTTTCAGTGAGCTTTGCTATTGCGCAGGCTTGCGCAGCGGGATAAGTCTCAAGGTCTAATCTATTTAGGGGAGTCAAATCAAGCTTTAATCGTTTCGCCTGCAAACCAAATGCCATGTCATCGATTAGTGTGTTCGAGAAAGTCTTGTGGTGCTTGACGAAATTGGTCGCCACATCAACACTGACTATCATTCCGGCCCCAGTGGCATATTTCGTCCGATTGAAGCGGCCGCGAATCCCGCTGTAGATTCTGCGGGGCAGACCCGCGTAGAAATTTGTTCGGGGAGCAGTCTGCAAAAAACTGCGCAGCCGGGGTAAGTTCCAGTACGAACTTACGTTGGTTCTGACAATGTAGTCGGGTTGGAAATGCTGCACCAAATAGTTCATGGCAGAAAGGGTGCAAGTTATAAGCGAGCCGTATCCATTCACGGCGTCAAAATATGCGTGGTGTGCATTCGTGAGCGCCGGTTCCCTGATGGAAAAGCTTTTGTTGGCGTGTCGCCCATATTCAATTCTGCGGTGATCTGTTTTGGAAATCCAACTTTGCCCCTCGCTTCCGGTGCTATAGGCACAGAGGTAAGTTTCTTCCGCATGCAAGCCCGCCAACCAGGTGGGCACTTGGCCATTGCGGTGAATTTCAGACCAAGGTTTCTCCTCGGTGGAGATAATTATGAAGGCTATGCGTATCATGTAAGACGTTTCTCTGAGCGGGCTGGGTTCTTGGTCAGTGCCGGCTGCCGGCTGTTAGGCATCGGGAAGCTGGGGCAAGCATAGCGGTGGGACGGAGGCATTTACCAGCGTAGGTTGTGTGTTGAAGGACTAATGGAACGCTGTGGTGGTGTTAGCCGCTACGGTCCGAAGTTTGTTTTCTTGTATGGCTTGCCGGTGCGGTCGTATGTGATCCAGATGCCGACTTGTTTGCCGGCTATGAAGGCACCGGATCGCAATCGCGAACCGTCTTTTCTGTGCCACACCCAATCGCCATGCATCTTGGCGGCACGATAGCGGCCTTGCGCCTTTACAATTCCGTTGCCGTAAAGTTCCAGGTATTCGCCTTTGCGATTTGGGAAAGTGGAATTAATCTGGGTTAACTTTTGCCTGAGGAGTCGCTTCAACAGTGGCTTTGGGAAAATTGTGTCCACCGGGAAATGTAAGGAACCTTTGGTTTGACTGTAACGGGCGAGGTCCTTTGCGAGCAGGCCTGCCACAAGCCCGCCGTAGGGGAAGATACTGTTGTGGTTTTTGTAGCCGCTAAACCCGATCAGGGGCACGCCGGCAACAACAAAAGTTGGTATGCCATATTTGATGACAAGCCTGGCGGTGGGCAGTTCCTGGGCAATGGCGGCGCGTAGCGCATTTAGGGCCTTGCGCTGCATTCCGGTAAATTGGTTGAGATGAGCGCTAATTGCGTTTGCAGTCATGCATGGAAGTTTATCCGCGTGAATAGTGTGCGTGATGCTAGGCGCTGGTGAGTTTGGAGAAGGCCCACAAATCCATGCGGTCAAGATTGATGCCATTGAACTCTTTGGCTTCCAACGCGGCCACTAGCTGGGCGCGGTGCTCGGTGGCATGGTGAATTGATTGCGAGAGTATGGTGGAGCGCGCCCACACTTCCGGCCGGCCGTCGTTGGAATGCTCGAGCATGGCGTCCGGGGCTTGCGCTGCAAGGCGCAGCTCTTCATCAAAGCGCGCTGCCAGTTCCAAATAATTTGTTAGTTCTTGCATCGCGCGGGGCGCACTAAACTTAGTTTCGGGCTTGCCGGTTAGCCGGTGGCCGTACCAATCAGCTGCGGAAACGATATGGCGCAGAATTTCTGCGACGGGCCAGTCTTTGTTGGCAACGAATGCGCCGAGCGCCGCGTCAGGCAGCGCCATTAGCCCCACGATCAGCTGCTGGTTGGCCCATGCCATGTGGCGGAATAGTTTGTCTGTTGTTAACATGTTTCGCTCCAATTTATAGGTTGGTGGTGAAATTGCTGCCAGCGGCTTGTAACCAGGTTGTGCGGTGCCAGACAGGAAAGTGCAAACTCAATTTTGTCTGCGGCGACGCCCATATTTGTTAGGGGGACTGGAATGTAGGTGACCTGTGCGCCGCGGGAGTGCGCGAACTCGCGAATGCAATTAACAGAATTGTGATTGTCAAAGGTGAGCAGATAGCGCCCGTTGGAAAATGGATACGACTCGCCGACGAGCTTTAACGCTGCGCTGGCGTTGGCGGTGAAGATGGCGAGATATTCGGCGGGGTCGGCGTTGAAGAAATCCAAAATGGAGCTGCGCGCGCTTTCTACCAGCTGGGTGGCTGCTAGCGATGTGGGGTTGGATGAGTGCGGGTTGCCGAAAACATGGTCGTGCAGCAATTGATGATGCTGTTGAATTTGCGAGTCAGCGTAGATGCCGCCGCCGGTGTAATCCAGATAAACATGCCGGCCGCGATCCAGGCGCGCGTAGTCCTTTGTGCGCAGGGCATCGATGGAGGCGGTGTCGGCGTATGCGGGATATTGCTCGAGAAAGGTTTGAAACGCATCCATGTTTGGGGTGGGTCGCCTTGTTACCGATAAGTACAAAGTTGCGCTGCGCTTTACGCAGCGGGCAGGAGCCGGGCGAGGGAGTTGAGCGCAGCGATTGGGTCCGGGCCGACGGGGATTAGCACAACGCTGTTGGCGCCAGCGGTGTGCAACTGTGCGATGCGCGCGCGGGCAGCTGCGGGCGGGCCGATCACAGCCAGCTGGTCCACCCAGCTATCCGGCAGGGCTGCGGCAAATTCTTGCGGGGTGGCGCAGCGCGTGCGCAGGGCGGCAAGTTCGGCGGCGAAGGGCAGCGGTGCGATGTGCGGCAGGCTGTCCGGCTCGCCAACCCACAGCAGGGCGGGGCGCACGCTGGCGCGCGCTGCGCGCACATCCGCATCAATGGCGGCAAAGGTGTAGGCAACGATGTGGTGTGCATTGCGCGCACCAATCTGCGCCCGCGCAACGGAGAGGTACTCGGGTGTGACGGGCTCAGCCAGAATGGTGCCGTCTGCGCAGCGGCCGGATACAGCCAGAGATTTGGGGCTGCGCACACCGGCGATGATGAGCGGCACGACGGCGGGCGGCCGCTCCAGAATGACAGCATCAAGCTGCACATGGCGGCCATGCACGCTGAGGCGTTCGCCACGCAGCAGGGCGCGCGTGGCAAGCAGTGTTTCTTCCAGCAGTGTCAGCGGGCTGGCAGGCCACGCGCCAATCTGGCGCATCCAGGCGGGCACACCGTGCCCGATGCCCACGGTAATGCGGCCGGGGAAGAGCTCGGCGAGGGTGGCAATCTCCAGCGTGGTGAAGGCGGCATTGCGCACGGCGGCCGGCAGAATGCCAATGCCTACATGGATGCGGGGCGTGGTCGCAAGCACGGCTGCGGCCTGCGCAATGCCGCCCCGAAAGAAGCAGTCTTCGACAACCCACAGTTCGGCGAAGCCGTGGGCATCCGCGGCGCGTGCGAACGGCAGTACATCCGCGGCGGGCAGATCGCGCGGCAGCATTACTCCGATGGATGGGGTGCCCATGGTAATTTATTGTGCCCGCCACTTGCGCGGCACAATCCACACATGATAACCGCTGGTTGGGTAGCTGGCGGGTCGGGTGCGGAGCTGTGCATAAACTGCCTTGGCGCGCAGCCGAGGCTTTTGCCTTGTCCGCAGTGCGTCACCGCAGCTATTCCGCAATTTTGCTGTGGGTTCCGGAACTGCCAGCCACTGCGGCCGGGGTTTTTAAGCTGCGCCAAGCGGCACATGGGGCAGGTTTCTGTGCACAGAGTTGACGGGCCGGCCCTAGCCGGCGCTGCTAAGCGTTGAGCGGGCGCACCTGGCCCACGCGCCGCAGCCGGTCACTGAGCAGCGCCACGCTGATGGTGGTAGCCATTAGGATGCTGGCGAGCGCCACAACCATGGGCAGGCGCGTTGGAAAGCGCAGTTGCGAATAGAGGTAGATTGGCAGGGTAGTGTCTGTGCCAGCCAGGAAAGACGAGATGGAGTATTCGTCGAACGAGATGGTGAAGCACAATAGGAATGCGGCCAGCAGCGCCGGCGAACAGATGGGGAGTGTGACGCGCAGCAGCGCCATTGAGTAGGAGGCGCCGAGGTCCATGGCGGCTTCCTCCAAATTTTTCGGAAAGCCCGCCAGGCGCGCACCAATAATTAGCATGGCGTAGGGCGTGCTGACGACGACATGCGCCAGTCCGGCTGTGAAAACTGAGAGCGTTAGGCCCAGCTCTTTGAAAAGGATCAGCAGTGCCGCGCCCAAAATAAGATAGGGGATGACGAGCGGCAGCATTGAGACTGCCAAGAACAAGCTGCGGCCGGGCAACTGGTAGCGCAGCATGGCAAAGGCGCCCATTGCGCCAAGCGCTGTGGCGGCTGCGGAGGACACAAGACCCACGCGGATGCTGTTGCCCACAGCGCCAAGCAGCACTTGGTTCTGCGACAGATTGGCGTACCACTGCAGTGTGAAGCCGCGCAGCGGGAATACCAGTGACGTGGCATCGTTGAATGAGAAGACGACGAGCAGCAAAATGGGCAGGTACAGCAGCAGCAGCACAACCGCGTAATAAATGCGCCAGCGCGGGTATGGGCTGCGCTGCATGCTAGACACCGGCCAGGTCTGCAAATGCGCCAAAGCGCGTCACGATCCAGATCAGCACAAGCACCAGCGCCAGCAGCACCATGCTCATCACCGCGCCCATCGGCCAGTTGAGCGCGCGCATAAACTGGTCTTGAATGAGGTTTCCATACATGGCGCCCGATGTGCCGCCCACAAGCAGCGGCGTGACAAACTCGCCGATGGTGGGGATCAGTGCAAAGAAGAATCCAGCTGCTACGCCCGGCATGCTTAATGGCAGCGTGACGCGCAGAAACGCCTGCCACGGCCGGCAGCCCATGTCTGCCGCCGCTTCCAGCAATGTGCGGTCTATGCGTTCCAGTGCGGCAAAGATGGGCAGTGCCACAAATGGAACCCACACATACACCAGCGTAACGATTACGGCGCTGCGGCTGTAAATGAGAATAGGCGCTGCGGCCTTGATGGCGCCCAGCCATAACAGCAGCGAGTTGAGCAAGCCGTTGGAGCCGAGCACCAGCTTCCACGCAAAAACACGCAGCAGGTAGCTGGACCAGGTGGGCACGATGATGAGTGTGAGCAGCATGACCTTGGACGGCCCGCTTTCAAATGCCAGGCAATATGCGAGCGGGTATGCAAGCAGCGTGGCAAGAATGGAGATGGCAGCGGAAATTGAAACCGAGCGCAGCAACAGGCGCTGGAAATTGGCGTTGGCAAGGAAGCTGCGGTAGTGTGCCAGCGTAAACACATCATGGCCGGCGCCACCGGTTGTGCTGCGGAAGCTGTAGGCAAGCATCACCAGCATGGGCAGCGCAAAGAACAACAGCAGGTAAAAGCCGGGCGCAATGATGAGCGCTGCGGATTGGCGCGGGGTTTGCATGCGGGCAGTTTGGCTAGGCGGCGGCAGGCGGCGCGCAGCGAGCGCTGCACGCGCCGCAGCCAGTAGTTGGCTTTGGCGCGCGCAGGTTGTTCATGTTCAGGTGGCGTAGGCCGCGGTGCTTCGGCCGCTTTACTTGGAGGTCTTTACCTCTGACCACATGTTTGTCCAAGATTCGCGCTGCGCTGCCGTGAGCGACTTATAGAAGTGCGTTTTGGAGATAACGGCCTGATCCTCCAAACCGAGTAGTTTGACAGTTGCGGGATCGACAGCCGCAAAGGCGGCCTGGTTGACAATGCCGTAGCCATAGTCGTTGGCCAGCTTGGCCTGGCTGGCAGGCGCCAGGTAGGCATCAATCATTGCCGTAGCGAGCTGCATATTTTTGGATGTGGTGGGCACGGCAAAGCCGCATACATAGCCGGTGCGGCCTTCTTTGGGGTTTATGTAGTCCACGGCAAGGCCCGCCTTGGTAGCCACTACATAGGATGCGTTGTAGGCGTTGGCCGCCAACCACGCATCACCAGACGCCACCATCTGGTCCATCTCCGTCTGGCTGCTCCAGATGGACAGCACATTGGGCATCAGGTCCAGCAGCTTCTGTTTTATCTGTGCGTCCTGTTCCGGGGTGGTGGCCCACGGGTCAAGCCCCAGTGCCAGCGCCGTGATCACATGATTGGATTCGCCAGAGTCATATAGTGCAATGTGGCCCTTGTACTGCGGGTCCCACAAGTCTGCCCATGCGGTTGGCACCTGCTTCACAAGGTCTTTGCGCACCAGTATGGACTCGAAGCCCCAGTCCCACGGAATCCAGTACTGCTGCCCGCCGAACGCGCCAGGCATGCCCAGCGCCGGGATTACGTCTTTCCAATTGCTGAGCATGGTGGTATCTATGGGCTGCACCATTTTCTCGTCGACCATGATCTGCCAATAGTTGTTGCAGGGGTGCACAAGGTCGGCTTCAAAGCCACTCTGCAGTTTGGTGTACGTTTCGGCGCTCTCAGCCATGAAGCTGAATTCCACGTTTACCTTTGGATATTGAGCTGCAAAGCCGGGCCAGAACTCCGGCAGCTCGTAGCCGGACCAGTCCAGCATGACCAGCTTGCCGGTAACATCTGCGGCGGGTGCGGTAGTGGGCGCAGCGGTTGGTGCGGCTGTGGGTACTGCCGTTGGCAGTGCGGTGGGGGCGGGCGGCGCCGCACAACTGGCAAGGCACAGGCTGCCAATCAGCAGCAGGGAAACAACGGACCAGCTTCTGTGTGTTGAACGCATTAATCTTCTCCAGAATAAATAGAATGCCGACTTTGGGTGTTGGTTTATTGGACGGCTTTTTTCCGACTAAAGGGAAACATAACATATTTTTGGGTGCAGCGTAGTGTGGGCTGGTGCTGGCACCCCTACTCAGAATTGACAGCAATTGCGAATTAGTGGACGGGTTGAGTGATGGAACTTTGCGCAGCGCCATCATGCGTGTGCGTTTTCGCATTAAGCGGTTTGTGATGCAGTTGCAAAAATCGGCAGTGAAGTGCGGGGGGAACGACCAGCGTTTGGTTTCAAGGCTGCCATGCAGGCTTGGCGAATGATACAGATTGGTGGGGCTCAGTGCTGTGCTGGTGCGAGTGGCCGCGGGCACAGGCTCTGGACGCTGAACAAGTTTGTGACTTCGGTCGATGGTGTTGATATGTTGAGAAAGGCAGACAGATGAGTTTTCAGGGTCGCCCACTCTAAAATCGAAACGCGCAGTTTTCTACGCAAGGGTATCGGGGTGTAGTAATTTGAAGCGTGGTACTTGACCGGCGGGGTTGGTGCTTATGTCAACTACATTCTTGCGACCAGATCTGAAACCGGCGTGAATTGGCGCGCGCCGTGGCACGTTTGAGGTCGTTGAAATAGCGCAATCATCCAACTGATCACCTTATGACCAAGACTACCTATCTCGAAGACCCGGAGGGCAATGGCATTGTGCCGTATTGCGAATCGCCTGAGGACGGACATTTCACGATTGAGAATCATGATTTTGTGACACGCTGCACGGATGGCACTTTAAGTGATTGCCGCGAACCACTTGATGTGGCTGCGTTGTTCAGTCATCTGAAAGCAGAGGACAAGCTTGATGCGCCGCTGTTCGGTGAAACGCGCGTGGGGCATGTGCATTTGCATGTGCGAAATGTACGCGCGTCAGTTGATTTTGTGCCAAGTGACTAAGAATCCGATTGCCGCAAAGGGCGGTCGACTGACACAAGAAGTGTCGCTGCCTGGACGTTTTGTTGTGTTGATTCCTGACTCGCGGACGTACGGAATTTCGAAGCGATTGCCAGAAGGCGAGCGCCGACGATTGCGCGGAATTCTGGATCGAATCAAGCCAGAGCAGCACGGAATTATCGTGCGCACGGCCGCAGAGAACGCGACAGAGCATGAACTAACAACAGACATGACCAGGCTGTTAGCGCAGTGGGATGCAATTCGAAGCGCTGCCGAAAAAGCAAACTCACCAACATTGCTCTACCGTGAGCCACCACTTGCCGTT
>OFRL01000875.1_pt1 | contig 11742 bp, 9 predicted proteins | sample 1543121 | NCBI WGS metagenome assembly OFRL01 (sample SAMN07774228, study PRJEB24372) | wastewater metagenome | isolation source: Lake Maggiore Cannobio | place: Italy: Cannobio | collected 2016-01
TTATTGTTTCAGGCGTTCTTTTTGCGATTATGGATAAAATTGCAGAAGATACACCACATCATTAAACAAGATCGATATGAAGGTATTCAAATCATCAGATGCTAATGATTTAATTCAACTTCATCAATCTAATCAATTTGCTTTAGCGGAAAAAAAAGCGAAAGCCTTATTAGAAGATTTTCCAAAAGAACTAATTTTGCATAATGTCTTAGGCGTATCTTTAGAGGCACAGAACAAATTTAAAGAGGCCGCAGATAGCTATCGTAATATTTTAAAGATTCAACCACAATTTGCAGAAATGCAATTTAATTTAGGTTCTGTCTTATACCAGATGGGCGATAGCGAAGGTGCAATTCTAAATTATCAAAAAGCAATTCAGATTAAACCCGATTTAGTAGTGGCTTATTTTAATCTTGGCATAGCTTTTCAAAGTCAATCACAATTTGACAAAGCTTTAAGCGCTTATAAAAAAGCGATTGAATTGGAGCCAGGCTTTTATGAGGCACATGGTAGTTTAGGTGCTATTTATTTGGTGCAAGGTGAATTTGATGAAGCCATTAAGTCTTTTAAGCAATCACTCAAAATTCAAGATCACGCCCGAGGTCATTTTAATTTAGGCAATGCATATCGTAATCAGGGGCATTTAGAAGAGGCTATCCAGTCTTACCGAAAAGCGTTAGAGAAGAATCCGCAAGATGCTGAAGTTTGTTCAGTCATCGGTGATGCGTTATGGCACCAAGGTGAAATTGTGGAAGCTAATCGTTGGTTAAGAGAAGCTATATCAATCAACCCAGAAAACCCAATCGCTAACTACAATCTTGCAACATTCCTTCATGACAATAAAAAATTCCAAGATGCTTATGAGTTTTATAAAGTCTCTCAATTAAACGACTGGGAAGAGCGAGCGCTTTACTGCCTATATAAGACGAAACAATTCGATATCTTCGAGAAAGAATTAAGTGTGGCGATAGGTAAAAAAAATACCTCACCGCTTTTAGCCACTCTTTCAACACATTATGCAAAAAACTTTGCTAAAAAAGATCGCTACAATTTTTGTCCAGACCCACTTCATTTTGTGTTTCATGGTCAAGTGGATGCATTAAAAGATCCTAAGGATAATTTATTGCAATCACTCTTAAGTGATATTACTAAAGCTGATATTTCTGAGCGTATGCAAAGTCGCTTAGTCAATGGCATTCAATCATCTGGCAATCTTTTTAAACGGAAAGATCCTTCATTTAAAAGATTGTCGCAAGAAATTACACTGCTTATTAAAAAATACTATGACCACTATAAGCATGAAGATTCCATGTTTATTAAAGCTTTTCCAAAAACGATTGAGTTTAGTAGTTCATGGTTTGTCAAAATGCAAACAGGCGGCCATCTTGCATCACATATTCATGAGGAAGGTTGGATCAGTGGCGCTGTTTATTTGTCAATTCCGCAACAAAAAAAACATCCTGATGAAGGTGGTATTGAATTAAGTATCGATGGTGATGATTATCCGAGAATGCATGATGACTTTGAAAAAAAACTATACTTACCGCAGGTCGGGGATGTTGTTTTCTTCCCATCCTCCGTTTTTCATCGAACGATACCTTTTAGCTCTAATGAAGAAAGAATTTGTATTGCTTTTGATTTAAAACCCGCTAACTTTTAACGTTGCTGCAATCGCAAAGACATTTTCCTTAAAAATTTCATCGCTACTTTAGGTTCATCAGCTAACATCATTTCAAGATGCACTTTTGGAATCGCAATGATCTCAGATTCGTTAGAAGTTGACATTGCTGAAGCAATCGTTGGCGTTTCATTTAAGACTGCCATTTCACCAAAGTATTCATGAGCCTTTAAAGACCTTATCACGCGACTATCTTGAATTAAGTTTACCGAGCCTTGAACAATAAAATATACATTATGTTCGCGATTACCTTGCTCAAAAATCATTTCATTTTGTCGGTATATTTTTCCGTAACGTGAAGCAAGATAATGAATGAAAGAGCTTGAAAGCGGAATAGAGTCGTCAAATAATTTTTTTAATAACAACATATCTTTTTTGTGAAGTGTCGCCATCAGTTCTACCCCAACTAAATAAGAAGCAATATTTAAATATAACCAAATGAGCGAAATGAAAAGATTTCGCATCCCGCCAAAGAAGGTTCCGTATGAATGACTTAAAGACAGAAAGATATCGAACGTTGAGCGGAGCATCAGCCACAAGGATGCTGTCAGTAGTGAACCTAAAATAATATGTTTTACATCTACCTTGATTGGAAAGAAAAATCGATTAAAAAGTGTGAGTGTTAAAACAACAAACGAAAATGAGCTTATAAAATAAATCATTTGTGAATTAAAAAAACTTAAATACTCACTAAAAAAGACAGCGGTTTTTTGTATGACCATGCCTGACAGAGTGAAAAGAAAGAAAAGAAAAAGAATCCCAATGATAGAGACGATATCTCGAATCTTACTTTTTAAGAATGATGGATTTTCTTCAGTGGCTGAGATAATAAGCAGACTGGCCCGCAGCGAGCTGGTAAGCGGCGTTGCTGCCCATAATAGAATCAGGGTGCCTAAGATGCCCCATGCTTTGGTATGGCTTGATATCTTGTAGACTTCAAGCATAATTTTTTTACTTACTTGCGGTAAAAGATTGCTCGTGAGAAGCGCTAATTTCCCTAAGGCAAATTCTGAATTGACTAACCAATGACTTAAGAAAAAGAAAATGAGAAGAATCATTGGTATTAAAGCAAAAAGAGAGAAAAAAGAAAGAGACGCAGTTAAACCAAACACATTGTGGCGTTTACATCCTGCCAATGTTTCTTTCATCATGAAAATAGGAAGAGACTCATCTTTTTTTTGATAAAGATTTTTAAAAAGAGGATGAAGTTTTATTATCACGATAATATTCTGTAATTATTTGTAGCTTTTATGAGTTCATGCGTCATTGATGGTTCAGATGCAGAGTGTCCTGCATCAGGCACCATAATAAAATCGGCATGAGGCATATGTTGGTGAAGCTCATAAGCCGTGATCGGCGGACAGACCATATCGTAACGCCCCTGAATGATCGTTGTAGGAACATCTTTTAATTTTTTCACTTCTTCTAATATCTTCTTTCCATCAATAAAACATTTATCTTTGATGTAATGAAGCTGAACGCGCGCACGCGCAATTTCATTTTGTATATCTTCATCTGTGAGCGTCTTATTTTCTTCTGCTTGAGGGAGTAATTTTAAAAGACCGCCTTCGAATTGATTCCATGCAATGGAAGCCGGCCCGCTGATTTTTAAATCGTTTGAAAATACAAGCTCACTATAATTTTTTATAAGATCGTCACGTTTATCTTCTGGCAAGTAATGAAGAAGAGTTCGATGCGCTTCCGAAAAAAAAGCTTTGACCTCATCTAGAAACCAATTAAGTTCAGTTTCGCGACTTAAGAAAATACCTCGCAATATTAGTGCTTTGATAGTTTGTGGGTATTGATTGGCGTAAGCTAGCGCTAAAGCGCTACCCCAGGAGCCACCAAAAATAATCCAGTGCTTAATATGAAGATGTTCTCGAATGGCTTCCATGTCAGATATAAGATCTGCCGTTGTATTACCATTGACTTCACCTAAAGGTTTACTTTGACCACAACCCCTTTGATCAAAAAGAATGATTTGGTAGTGTTTGGGGTCAAAAAACTGACGCTGTTTAGGATTAGTGCCTCCACCAGGCCCGCCATGAAGGAAAATAATCGGTTTTCCATGGGGGTTTCCGGAAATCTCGACATAAACTTTGTGTCCATGAGGCCTATCTATCCAGGTGGCATGATACGGTGAAATCTCTGGATATAAGGTATATAAAGAGTTACTAGGCATAGGAAATAATTGTCTTTCTTATTGATTTTATTGACTATTTTAACAAAAATTACTGAAATCAGGTTTTTTGTCAAAAAAGCCATAAAAAAATGTTAACAAATTGTAACGAAAGTGTTGCAATTTAAAAAAAAGAGGCATATATTACTACTCAAGCACAAGTCAAATTGTGCTGAAAGTAAGCCTTCGAAGCACCTTAAAAGTCTTTAAAGCGAAACACTTTAAATTTTAAAGTGACAAGAGAGTTTACTTCTTTTAAAACCCTTAGTAAAAACTATGGAGATTTATATGAAAATTAACAAAATCAAGTTAGCTCTTGGTTTAGTAGCTGGTCTATCAGTGGCAATGCCAATGATTGCTTCAGCAGCTGCTGATCAAGAAAAAGCAATGGCTAATGCTGATAACTGGGCAGCACCACGCGGTAACTACTCAAATCAAGCTTACAGCACATTATCTCAAATCAACCAAGGTAACGTAAAAAACCTTAAAGCAGCTTGGACATTCGCAACCGGTGTAAACCGTGGTCACGAAGGTTCTCCAGTTGTTGTTGGTAACATGATGTATGTACATACAGCATTCCCAAACAACGTTTACGCGCTTGACTTAAACGACAATCAAAAAATCGTTTGGTCTTACTTCCCAAAACAAGATCCATCAGTTCAAGCAGTTCTCTGCTGTGACAACGTTTCACGTGGTCTTGGTTATGGCGACGGTAAGATTTTCTTACAACAAAATGACGGTACTTTAGTTGCTTTAGATGCTGCATCTGGCAAAAAAGTATGGGACGTTAAAAACACTGACCCTAAAGTCGGCGCTACAAACACTAACGCTCCTCACGTAATTAAAGATAAAGTTTTAACAGGTTGTTCTGGTGCTGAATTCGGTGTTCGTTGCTTCATTCAAGCGTACAACATCAAAGACGGTTCAGTAGCTTGGAAAGCTTACTCAACAGGTCCTGATGCTGAAGTATTAATCGGCAAAGACTTCAATAAAGACACACCACTTTACTCAGCTCTTTCAGTATATGAAGACGTAGCTGGTGGTAACAAACAAGGCGGTTCATTCAAGAAAATTGATACTGCTAAGTTAAAAGGTGGAGTAACAGATCTAGGTCTTAAAACATGGTTGAAACCACAAGCAGTTAAAGATGGTTGGCAACATGGTGGAGGCTCTGTATGGGGTTGGTATCCGTACGATCCAAAAACAAACTTAGTGTACTACGGTACAGGTAACCCATCAGTTTGGAATCCAGATGTACGTCCAGGCGACAATAAATGGTCTATGACTGTTTTCGCACGTGACTTAAACACTGGTATGGCACGCTGGGGTATGCAAATGACACCACATGACGAGTGGGATTACGACGGTATTAACGAAGTGATCTTATTTGACAATGGTGGCAAGACATACGCATGGCACCATGACCGTAACGGTTTTGCTTATACATGGCAAGCTGACAACGGCGTTTTAGTTGCTGCAGAAAAAGTACATCCATTTGTTAACTGGGCAACTGACGTTGACAAAAAATCTGGTGTACCTAACAAGTTAGCTACAGCATCTACACACCAAGACTACAATGCTAAGGGTGTATGCCCAGCTGCATTGGGTACAAAAGATCAACAACCAGCTTCTTACTCACCTAAGACTGGCCTTATCTACTCACCACTTAACCACGTATGTATGACATACGAACCAGTTGAGTCTAAGTATGTAGCAGGTCAACCATGGGTTGGTGCAACATTAACTATGTTTGCTGGTCCAGACGGTGTAATGGGTGGCTTTGCTGCTTATGATCCAATGACTAACAAAAAAGCTTGGTACAACAAAGAGAAGTTCTCAGCTTGGGGTGGTTCTTTAAATACTGCTTCAGACTTAGTGTTCTACGGAACTCTTGATCGTTGGTTCAAAGCTCTTGACGCTAAGACAGGTAAAGAACTTTGGAAATTCCAAGTTGGTTCAGGTGTGATTGGTAATGCATTCACATACACAAACGGTGGCAAACAACACGTTGGCGTTTTATCAGGCATCGGTGGTTGGGCTGGCGTTGCAATGAACCTTGGCTTAACTAACCCAACAGACGCTCTTGGCGCTGCTGGTGGTTATGCTGAACTTACTAAGTACAATGCTGCTCCTGGCGGCGGTGCTTTAACAGTATTTAGCCTATAATTAATCGAAAGATTTTTTATAGAACTAACTGTTAGTTAGTATGTCCTATAAACACCCCACTTTCGAGTGGGGTGTTTTTTTATAGGGCCCATGATATTTAACTTGTAAGGAAAAAAATGTTTAAAAAAATAATGATGTTTTTGTATGTAATGAATATAGCTTTTGTGGGGAATGCGTTTGCTGCAGGACAGGAGCGTGAAGATGGTTTACCTGGTATGCCATATCGAACCCCTGTAGATAAAGAATTTAGAGTGTGTGCTGACCCAGAAAATTTACCTTACTCAAATCAAAAAGGTGAGGGCTTTGAAAATAAAATTGCAGAAGTTTTAGCAAAAGATTTAGGCAAGGAGCTGGGTTATGAATTTTGGCTTGATCGTCAGGGCTATTTAAGAAACACGATTAATGCACAACGCTGTGATGTGATTATTGGGATGGGATCAGATGTCGATTCATTGCGCACTTCAAAGCCTTATTATCGCTCCGGTTATGTATTCGTGTATCGAAAATCAAGTAACTACAATATTAAAGATTGGGATTCAGAAGATTTAAGAAAAGGTATTATTGGTATTGTAGGTGAAAGCCCACCCACCATTGCATTGCGCGATCATGATCTTATGGGGAATGCTCGTCCTTACCGATTACAAAGAGATCTAAATTTATCACCAGGTCATATGATCGATGATTTAGTCGCGGGAAAAATTGATGTTGCTATTATATGGGGACCTATAGGAGGCTACTATGCAAAAGCCGCCAAGGAGCCTTTAGTAATTGTCCCACTTCCTGAATTTAAATCTGAACGAAATTCATTTGATACTCTAAAAGGCAAATCAGGATTTAATATTTCTCTCGCAGTAAGAAAGAAAGATAAAGACCGAATGGAAATGATTCAAGGTGCCCTTGATCGAAACCAATCTAAAATTATGAAGATTTTAGATGATTACGGCATCCCTCATGTGCCAGTGGTGATGGGCGACAAGACAGGCAAGTAAAGTTCAAAAAAAAGTCACTCCAAAAGGGTGACTTTATAACAAAAAATGAGTAACATTAGTGTATGTTTTCTTAGATTTTTTGAAAGATAAAACAGCTTTTTAGAATTTACATTTTGGAGCGAACACCCTTCAGAATTCACGCAATTTTTAGGAGAAATTATGTTAGTAAAAAAAGTACTCATGTCATCACTTTTAGTTTCTATGATGACAATTGTAAGTGTGGCATCTGCTGATGTTACGTTTGTAAAAACAACAGATGGAAGTACGTTTAAACTTGACGCAGCTCTCTTTGATACACCAGCAGCAAAAGAATTTTTAGCTACTGGTAAAAATTCATATGTTGGTAATGCAGAAGCAGAAGCAAAAGGTAAAAAGCTTTTCGGACTTTACTCATGCACTCAGTGCCATGGTGGAGATGCAAAGGGTCAAGTAGGCCCGGGCCTCGTAGGCCCTACATTCCGCTATCCTAAAGATGCAACAAACAAAGGTATGTTTGAAACTTTATGGCATGGGACAAACGGTGGTATGGGTGGAAAAGGTTTAGGTATTATGGATGCTACAGATCCCACAAACGGACTTAAGGTGGATGAACTTTTAAAAGTTATTGCTTGGGTTCGTACGCAAGGAACAGGACTTACAGGTAACGAGTAATTTGAAATCATCTAGATAGTTTCTGGAAAATAATAAAAAACCACTCCTGTATAATTGCTGTAGTGGTTTTTTTATTGTCTGTATTTAAGGAAGTGAAATGCATAAGATTGTGATAGTAGGTGGGGGTGCAGGCGGCTTAGAGCTTGCCACTAAATTAGGCGATACATTAGGTAAAAATAAAAAAGCCGAAATCACTTTGATTGATTGCACGAAGACACATGTATGGAAGCCACTCCTTCACGAAATTGCTGCAGGGAGTATGAACCCTGATAAGCATGAATTGGAATACATGGCTCAAGCGCATTGGCATCACTTTCGTTTCCGCTTAGGCCGTATGGATCGACTCAACCGTCGTAAGAAAGAAATATCGATCGCATCTTATATAGATGAAGATGGTAAAGAAATTATTCCAAGAAGAAGTTTTCAATACGACACATTAGTTATATCTGTAGGCAGCACTACGAACGATTTTGGTATTAAAGGTGCAGCAGAACACTCGATTGCATTAGATACACAAGAGCAAGCCGAAGTATTTCATCAAAAATTACATCATGCTATTTTAAAAGCACAAACACAAAAGAAATCGATTCAGCCAGGCCAGCTTGAAGTGGTGATTGTAGGCGCAGGAGCTACAGGCGTTGAACTTGCAGCAGAACTTCATAAAGCCACACGCGAAATGACTGTATACGGTATTGATCGCGTCAATCCTGATCGTGACATAAAAATATCTATCATTGAAGCAAGTTCTCGCTTACTTCCAGCGCTACCAAAAAAATTATCTAACTCTGTAGCGTTGGAATTACGTAAGTTAAATGTACATCTTTATTTGGGTGAGCGTGTGACTGAAGTTTCTGCAAAAGGTATTAAGACACACACTAAAAAAATTATTTCTTCAGGCCTTGTGGTTTGGGCAGCAGGAGTCAAGGCACCAGATTTCTTAAAGAATATTGATGGGTTAGAAACTAATCGTATCAATCAATTAATGGTGAATAGTTCATTACAAACAACTAAGGATGATTCAATTTTTGCTTTTGGAGACTGTGCTGCATGTCCGATCGATGGTACTGATCAATATGTTCCGCCAAGAGCGCAGGCTGCCCATCAACAAGCAAATCTTCTTTTTAAAAGTATGAAGTTACGTGTTAAAGGAAAAACACATTTACCTCGCTACGTTTATAAAGACTATGGCTCACTTGTCAACCTGGGGACATATTCAACCGTTGGTAATTTAATGGGCTCTCTCATAGGAGATTCTATGTTTATTGAAGGTATAATTGCACGATTGATGTATCAATCACTTTACAAAATGCATTTAATGGCCTTACATGGATTTACGAGTATGGCATTGCAGTCATTGGCTCGAATGATTACGCGTAGATCAGAAGCCCAAGTAAAACTTCATTAGTTAATTTATAAAAGAAGTCATAAATGAAAATTGGTATTCTTAAAGAAATAGTTGATGGAGAAAATCGCGTAGCTATCACGCCTGAAATTGTTAAAAAATTAATTCAAATGAAATGCGAAGTATTTATCGAAAAAGATGCAGGAGTAAAAGCGCATATTTCAGACCAGGCATTTATAAATGAAGGTGCCATCCTTGAATTCAAGAGCAAAGTCATCGACACAGAAATTATTCTTAAGGTGCGCGCACCAAGTCACGATGAAATTAAATCCCTTAAAAAAGACACTATTATTATTGGTTTGCTGGAACCTTTTAATTACCCATTAAAAGAAATCATGGCTAATCAAGGCTTAACATGTTTTGCGCTCGAAGCACTTCCAAGAAACTCGAGAGCTCAAAGCATGGATGTCTTATCTTCACAAGCAAATATCTCTGGTTATAAATCTATATTATTAGCTACGCAATTTTATAAAAAATTTATGCCTATGCTTATGACAGCAGCTGGCACAGTGAAAGCTGCTCGAGTTTTGATTTTAGGCGCTGGTGTTGCTGGACTTCAAGCGATTGCAACCGCAAAAAGATTAGGCGCTATTGTGGAGGCTTCTGATGTGAGGCCTGCAGTTAAAGAACAAATCGAATCACTAGGTGCAAAATTTATCGATGTTCCATTTGAAACAGAAGAAGAAAAAAATATTGCGTCAGGACAAGGTGGATATGCTCAAAAAATGCCTGCAGCATGGTTAAAAAGACAGGCAAGTGTTGTATCAGAACATGCAATGAAAGCAGATATTGTCATTACATCAGCACTTATCCCTGGCATGTTTCCCCCAGAGCTCATTTCTAAGGATACTGTAGAGGGTATGAAGCAAGGTTCCGTCATTATTGACCTTGCTGCAGGAACAGGACAAGGTGGTTGTGGAAATTGTCCATTAACTCAAGCAGATCAAGTCATTGAACATAAAGGCGTTACTATTGTGGGCTATACAAATCTTCCAAGTTTAGTGAGCCATGATGCATCAGTGCTTTTTGCAAAGAATGTATATGAATTTTTAAAATTATTAATCAATACCGATGGAAAGTTAGAGATTAATTATGATGATGAATTGCTGAGCGCATCGTTAATGACTCGTGAAGGTAAGCTATTTAATGAAAGAAAGGTAAACTCATAATGGATTTAATGACCATCCAAAATATTTCAATTTTTGTATTAGCTATATTTGTTGGCTATCACGTTGTGTGGAATGTCACACCTGCTTTACATACACCTCTTATGTCTGTAACCAATGCTATTTCTGGCATTGTGATTGTAGGTGCAATTTTACAGGCAGTCCCTATCAATGATCATGAAATTAACTTAACCAGTGTATTAGCATTCACTGCGATATTACTTACTTCAGTTAATATCTTTGGGGGTTTTATGGTGACAAAAAGAATGTTAGATATGTTTAAAAAGAAAGAACGTACCAACAAAGATTAAATCATGGCTTCATTATTATATTTATTTTCAGCAGTATTATTTATCTTTTCTCTTAAAGGACTCTCTTCACCTAAAACATCGAGATTAGGAAATACACTCGGTATGATTGGAATGGCAGTTGCAATTTTAACTACATTTAATATTGGGCATAACTTAATTGTTCCTATGGTAGGTATTGCAATATTAATTGGTGCTTTGATTGGAATTTTTGCAGCCAAAAAAGTTGAGATGACGAGCATGCCTGAGCTTGTGGCTTTAATGCATTCCTTTGTAGGTTTAGCAGCCGTGCTCATTGCAATTGCTGCAGTATTTAATACAAACGATGTTCATAGTGATGCTCAGAGAGTTGAGTTATGTATTGGTGCTTTTATTGGTGCTATTACGTTTTCAGCTTCAGTCGTTGCATTTGGAAAGCTTTCTGGAAAATTCAGTGCAAAAATGATTCAATTTAAAGGTCAGCATCTTTTAAATCTATTTTTATTTATTGCAATGATTTCAGCAGGAATCTTCTTTTATATTACACACAATACTTCTATATTTCTTTTGATGTGCTTTATTGCATTTGCACTTGGAGTAACCCTTATTATTCCAATCGGTGGTGCAGATATGCCGGTTGTAGTCTCGATGCTGAATAGTTATTCAGGATGGGCTGCGGCAGGTATCGGGTTTTCTCTTAACAACTCTGTTTTAATCATCGCAGGCGCGTGTGTGGGGGCTTCAGGCGCAATTCTTTCTTATATTATGTGTAAAGCAATGAATCGTTCTATTGTTTCTGTGTTATTAGGAGGTTTTGGGTCAGACACTGCTGCTGTAGACGACGCTTCTCAAAGTCAAAAAATATCAAAATCAGGCTCGGTTGAGGATGTTGCATTTTTATTATCGAATGCAGATTCAGTAATTATTGTGCCTGGATATGGCTTAGCCGTAGCAAGAGCTCAGCATGCCTTACAAGAGTTAACTACAAAACTTATCAGTAAAGGTATTAAGGTTAAATACGCAATTCATCCAGTTGCAGGGAGAATGCCTGGGCACATGAATGTGCTTTTGGCCGAAGCAGATGTTCCTTACGAGATGATTGTCGAAATGGAAGATATTAATAATGAGTTTGCTGAAACAGATGTTGTCCTTGTGATTGGAGCGAATGATGTCGTTAATCCGCAAGCGAAAAAACCTGGCAGTCCTATTTATGGCATGCCTATT
>OFRL01000877.1_pt1 | contig 11717 bp, 10 predicted proteins | sample 1543121 | NCBI WGS metagenome assembly OFRL01 (sample SAMN07774228, study PRJEB24372) | wastewater metagenome | isolation source: Lake Maggiore Cannobio | place: Italy: Cannobio | collected 2016-01
AAACCTGCGTCTCTCGCCGCCACGCTCGACATAAACTGCGACTGCAAAGAATATGTCTAATGTGGAGCTCCACATTAGACATACTCCTTGGGCGAAAGCTCGATATCGAGATTGGCCCGCTCTTCGGCGCTGAGAGCCGCGAGGGCACGGTTGAGCATTGCCTCCGAGGTCGAGACGAGCTGGATCACGACACTCTCGCCCCGGGCGAGGTCGGCGCGGATGGCGGGGATCAGGGACGGCAGCTTCATGCCGATGAGGAGCTGGCAGAAGAAGCGCTGCTTGGTGGACTCGAAGATCGACAGGGCGGCAGATTTTGCCCCGCTATTGTAGGTGTCGTTGGAAAAGCTGTCCGTGACGCGGGTCGCGTCGAGCGCGGACCGCAAATTGGCATGGATCACCGCCCACGCATCGGCATAGGCATCATAGACCGCGATCTGGTCGGGCGTCAGACGGTGCTCGAGAATGTCATATTCGACGCCGGCGAAACTGAGCGCGCGCGCGGCATAGAGGCCCTGCATCTTCAGGTCGCGGGCGATCAGCTCCATCGCCGCGATCCCGCCCCGGCGCAGGCTGTCGACGAAGGCGCGGCGATCGGCGAATGCCGTGCCCGGTCCCCACAGGCCAAGGCGCGTCGCATAAGCGAGGTTGTTGACGTCCGATGCGCCGGTGGCCGAGACGTAAAGCACACGGGCGCGGGGCAAGAGATTTTGCAGGCGGACGCCGGCGATGCCCTGATCGGAGCCGTCCTTGGTCCCGAAACGCCCTTCGCCGCCGGCAACACCGGCCATTTCGTGCGCCTCGTCGAACACCATCATGCCGTCGAAATCGGCGCCGACCCAGTCGAGAATCTGTTGGAGGCGGGTGCCCTTGTCGCCGCGATTGGACCGCAGAGTCGCATAGGTGAGGAACAGGACACCTTCGGCCGCCCCGATCGGCGTCCCCAGCTTCCACTGGTTGAGATGCTGGATGTCGAGAGCGAGACCGCCGACTGCGGTCCAGTCGCGGCGTGCGTCTTCGAGCAGGGTCTCGGTCTTGGATATCCAGATGTGCCTGCGGCGTCCGCGCAGCCATTGATCAAGGATGATCGCGGCGACCTGGCGGCCTTTGCCGGCACCGGTGCCGTCCCCAAGGAAGAACCCGGTCCGATAGGCTCGGCCATGTTCATCGGGGGTAAGCGAAAGCCCCTCCGCCGCCGCGGTGAACATCCCAACAATGTCACGCTCGAAGGCATCGCCGGCGTAGATCAGCGTTTCGATCTGTGCGTCCGACAGGACTTTGCCATCGACGACACTTGCAGAGAGTTGCGGCACATAGGAGGGCCGGGGCGCGGTGATCGAACCCATTGCGATCGATTCCACCAGATCGGTCGGGTGCGATGACGCACAGGGGATCGCGATGCGGCTCGGCCGGTAGGGCAGGTAGACGCCCACCGCCTCACCGGTCGGCACAGGCTCGGCAAAGACGGTATAGTCGATGTCCAGCGCTACCAGCGAACCGGCCACGCGTGCGCTTGGCGCGGCAAGACGGGGCCGGTTTGAGAGGCCGCCCAAGAGGGAGCCACGCCGGCGCTCGGGATCCGCGCGCACGACCAGACGACGAGGCGCGGCAGTCGCGGGACGTTCGAGAATGGCGGCAAGCGCTTCAACGAGTGAACTGCAGCGCATGATTTCCGAATGGTCACCGGTGCCCTTCTCCAGCACCATGATCTTCACGGTCTGACTCGTCCCATGCTTGGCATAGGCGTTGGCTGGCAATTCGATGTGGATCGTGAGCGCGCAGCCCTCGGTTGCCTTCGACCAAGCGCGGCTCGACGTGTCCACGCGATCGGGAAGGATCGCGGCGCAGCGCCCTCCTGCATCGAGCCGCAAAAGCGCAGCACGCAGATGGCGCAAGGCGGCGAGAGGATCGGCGTGGCGCCCGATACTGCGGGAAAATGGCGGATTGATGAGGATCGCAGTGGGTGCGATCGAGCGCGGCAGTAGGTCGTTGATGAGTTCTCCGTCATGGCAGGTGACAGGCGCCCGCGGAAATGCAGCCCTGAGCATCCCGGCCCGTGCTGGATCGATCTCGTTGAGGATCAGGCGGGCGCCCCGACGCGCGGCAAAGATGGCAAGGAGGCCGGTGCCAGCGGAAGGCTCAAGAACGGTATCTCGCGCAGTGATCCGCGCCGCCAAGGTGGCCAGATAGGCGATCGAGGCAGGTGTCGAGAATTGTTGAAGCGCGATCTGGTCCTCGCTGCGGACCGTATGGGTCGGAAGCGCGGCGGTAAGCGCGCCAAGTGCAGCGAGGCAATCCAGCGGAGCATCGGGCAGGTCAGCGTCAGCCAGAAGCAGGACCTGGGCAAGCTCCAGGGCGTCATAGGCGTCGCGCAACGACCATAGCCCCTCGGCAGCAGTCGTGCCGTAAGCCGCTTCCATCGCACGGAGCAGTGAGGCGCGATCAATCCCCTCCCCCAAGCGCAGCACTGCGCAAACGGCCTTCGCTGCGTTAATGGAAGGTTCGGTGAAATCGAGTTCGAGGGCTGCGGCTGAAGTGCGCATCGAGGGTCTCCATTGTTGACGCCCGGCGCTCATCACCGGACCAATGGGCCGAAGGCTCCCTCCCCTCTCTCTAACCGGGCTGGACCGAGAACTCTGTCCGTGAGACAGCATTGCGCGCCAGTCGATCGCGCAGGGCGTCATTCCAGTCGTCATGTTCGGCGGGGAGCCATTCCTCGACGATCCGGCCATTGCTTGCGAGATGCTCGCGTGCGCGCTCAAGGCAGATTTTCGCGGCCGCATTGCGTTGCCCGAACACGATCACGCGCCGGACATGAGGAGGGATGCCGACGTGGGCATAGCGCTCGGCGCCGAGCACCGCCCAGACAGGGAGCTGAAACCAGTCGATCGCCGACAAGGCGTCTTCGATCCCCTCGGCTAGCCCGAGGACGTCCTTCGGTTCGCCAAAGCGGACGCTGCCCGTTCCCAGCAGGCCCAGCGCGAGTTTGGGCTTGCGGAACGGACGGCGCAAAATGTCGGTGGGATCGAGAAACGTCCGGTGGACAGCTACCAGCCCCAGCTCGTTCTTTACCGCCGCGATCATGGCGGGAAGGCTGCGGCGATCCTTACCTTTGCCGATGATCGTTTTGGAGTTGAAACGCAGTTCCGGGGATGGTTCGAACAGGCCTCGGGCATGCAGATAAGCCTCTGCTGGCGTTTCGTTCACAGGGACGCTGTTCTGCCAGAGAGTTCGCGCCAGGCCGCTGAGATCGCGGGTGGGAGCGCGAGGTTCGACAGAGATCGGTGCCCGATCGTGGAGACCCTGCCGGTCCAGCGCCTTCAGGACGTCGATCGAGGTGCAGCCCGCAAAGCATTTGAACAATATGGCGGTGTCACCCAGTCTGACGGACAGGCTGGGTGAGTGATCGTCATGTGCTGGACAGCGGCATTCCCCATGGGATCCGGTCCAGCGTCCTCCGAGGCTTTCTACGATCTGTTTTGCGCGGGATGCAGCGTCAAGGGTGGCCGGCATGGGCGAGGCTCCAATTGAAATCCATGGTTCGCTTCGCCCAGGCCCCCTCCCCTCTTCGCGGATCGGCGAGAGAACAGATTGGCTCAAGCTGCCTTTGCTGCGAGGATGCCGAACTCCTCGACGATGCGGTCAGTGGTGTAATGTGTGGTGCCGTCACGCTCGTAGGAGCTGTCGCGGAGCCGGCCTGCAATCCGGACAAGATCGCCTACCTGCGCCTTCTCATCGATATATTTCCGTTGGCCGTCGCTGAAGATCACGACGCGGTTCCAATAGCTGTCTTCAATCCACTGATCGCCTTCGCCACGGCGACGATAGTTCGCACAGACCGACACGTTGGTGACTTTGGGCTTGGCGTCGATCTCGCCGATCCGTCCAATGATCTCGAATTTCGCAAAATTGATCATGCAACCTCCTTACTGTTCGCCGCCCGGGAAATGACGAAGCGGTGATCCAGGTGCAGTCGGTTGGCCGAGCACGCTGTTCCTCAGCGGTTCTGCCAGGGACGTGACACTCGATGTTACCGTCCTGCGGAAGGTGCGTGCCATCCCCCTGCACAGGGGGGGCGATACTGCGAAAACCGGTGACTATATCTCTGGCGCCTCTGCGCGATGCTGCCACGCGCCTCGCTCAGATGGCGGAGTTCGTATCCACCGAGCCCTATCTTACTGTGATTGGGAAGCATTGGGCGGACAAGGCGGTCGATTGCCGATCAGCCCTCTCAGGACCCGCAGGTTCGGTGTTGGGCAGAGTTTCATTGCGAGGTTTGACATTTAAGCCAGATTATGGCCATTCAATGCTAACCGAGTTGGGATTCCCTGATTCGAACGGGAGTTGCCTGCATGTCCTACACGGTGGACACCCTGCGAAATATGACGCGCTCGTGCGAGCAGATGCGCGATCGCGTGAAGGCCATTGTGTTCAAACCGGAGGATCGCAAGATCCTCGACCTCACATTTGGTCCAGGAATGGCCGCGGAACTCGTCGGCCGCACGCCCGAAGCATTGGCCAAGGCCGAAAAGGAGGGGCGGTTAGCGGCCCCGAAGCAACTCGGCAACGGCCGCCGCTACTATACCCTGGAAGATTTGACGCAGATTCGGAATGCGCTCAGCATTCATCCGGGCAAGGCACCAGACGAAGATGCGGTGATCATCGCCGTCCAGAACTTCAAAGGCGGCGTCGGCAAAAGTACCATCACCAAGCATTTCGCTGATTACTTGGCGCTACATGGCTTCAAAGTTCTCGTCATCGACTGTGATCCGCAGGCATCGACGACGACGATGTTTGACATCCAGCCTGAGTCTTTGCTCGAAGATGAGCAGACGCTCGGCCAGTTTCTCTCGCCGCGAAGCACGTTCGATGACTTTCCGCTTGCGATACGCAATACCGCGTGGCCAACAATCAAGATCGTTCCGTCGAGTCTCGGTCTGCAAGACGCAGAATGGGATCTGACGGCCACGTTGCGCGAGGGAGGGCAGGCCGTCCGCGAAGGTCTGCAACGGCTCCGGATCGGGATATCGAGCGTCATCACCGATTTCGATGTGATCCTGCTTGATCCACCTCCCGCGATGGGCTTTCTCGGTCTGAACGTGATGGCGGCTGCAACCGGTCTGCTCGTTCCCGTGCCTGCCCGGCAACTCGATTATCTTTCCACGATCCATTTCATGGAAATACTTTGACGAAAAAGACCTCAGCTTTGCCCGTCGCGCTGTTGAGCGGACAGTCCGCGCGCATCGACGCAACCGCGCGTCCGTCGGCGACGCTATCGACGATCGGCGTCGTCGATGCGCCCTGACAGCTGCGTTTCACGCCATTGGCCAGCCTGTCCAGAAAGCCGTGCCCGCCCACTCGGGCAATCCCGGTAAAACGCTGCACCGTGATCATCCGGGACCATTGCTCGACGGTTTCGCCGCGCGGGATTCGCTCGGTTATCGCGATCTGCGTATTGTGCGCGTCATAGCCGGTCACGAACCCCGGCGGGGTCGGCGCTTCCAATCGCTCGGGCAGCACCACTGTCGCCGCCTGCACCGCCATCATCGCCGCAATTGCCCGAATCATGCTGCTCTCCCCTGCTCCCGACCGCTATGCCAGCCCAGTCGCGCGCTCGCCACCGTGCAGACCTTTTGACGCAAACGGGAACTTGCCGGGAGGTTTAAACGTCCCGCAGACGGTCGCTCCGTTTGGCGGAGACTGCCGCCTCAATCCGGAGCCTCCCCATGACCGACCGTATGCTCTCTATCCTCGGCTGGGTGGCCACCTGCACCGCGATCGCGATGTACGCGTCTTACGTCGACCAGATCCGCCTCAATTTGGACGGGCACAAAGGCTCGATCGTTCAACCGATCGCAACGGTGGTGAATTGCGCCTTATGGGCACTGTACGGTCTTGCGAAGCCCAAGCGCGACTGGCCGATCGTCTGCGCCAACAGCCCCGGCATAGTGCTGGGCGCGCTGACGCTGGCGACTGCATTGTGATGTCGATGGTTGACGTGATGCCCCGCTTGACGCAGCGCCCGCCACATCTCCATCCTCGCGCGTACACGTAAGGACCTCGATCACCCCATGCAGCTTGTCATCGTCGAATCGCCCGCCAAGGCGAAGACCATCGAGAAATATCTCGGTTCGGATTACCGCGTCCTCGCTTCCTACGGCCATGTCCGCGACTTGCCGCCCAAGGATGGCTCGGTCGATCCCGAGGACGGGTTTTCGATGGAATGGGAAAATTACGCCGACAAGGCCAAGCAGTTGAAGGCGATCACCGATCTCGCCAAGACCGCCGACCGCCTGATCCTCGCGACCGACCCTGACCGCGAGGGCGAAGCGATCAGCTGGCACGTGCAGGAGGTGCTGCGCGGCCGCAAGGCACTGCCCAAGGACGTGCAGCGCGTTACCTTCAACGCCATCACCAAGGCGACGGTGACCGAGGCGATGCAGCATCCGCGCGAGCTCGATACCGATTTGATCGACGCCTATCGGGCGCGCCGTGCGCTCGATTATCTCGTCGGCTTCACGCTCTCCCCAGTGCTGTGGCGCAAGCTGCCCGGCGCCAAGTCGGCAGGGCGCGTGCAATCGGTCGCGCTGCGCCTGATCGTCAGCCGCGAGCGCGAGATCGAGGCCTTCCGCCCGCAGGAATATTGGTCGGTCATCGCCGACATGGAGCATGACGGCACGCCGTTCCAGGCGCGGCTCGTGCAGTTCGAGGGCAAGAAGCTCGATCGCCTGTCGATCGGCGAGGAAGGCACCGCCAAGCGCGCCAAGGCCGCGGTCGAAAGCGGACTGTTCACGGTGCAATCGGTCGAGGTGAAGCCTGCGACGCGCAACCCGCCGCCGCCCTTCACCACCTCGACGTTGCAGCAGGAAGCTTCGCGCAAGCTCGGCTTCTCCGCCGACCATACGATGCGGATCGCGCAAGGCCTCTACGAGGACGGCGCGATCACCTATATGCGTACCGACGGCGTGCAGATGGATTCGAGCGCGATCTCTGCCGCGCGCCATGCCGTCGCCGATCGCTATGACGCGAGCTACGTCCCCGACAAGCCGCGCGTCTACCAGACCAAGGCCAAGAACGCGCAGGAAGCGCATGAGGCGATCCGCCCGACCGACTTCAGCAAGGACAAGGCTGGCGGCGGCGATCATGCGCGGTTGTACGATTTGATCTGGAAGCGCGCTCTGGCGAGCCAGATGGCCTCGGCCCGGCTGGAGCGCACCACGGTCGAACTGGCTGACGGCACGGGCGACACGGCCCTCCGCGCAACCGGTCAGGTGATGCTCTTCCCCGGCTATCTCGCTTTGTACGAAGAAGGCTCGGACGACACGCAGGATGAAGACGCCAAGCGCCTGCCGCGCCTGCGCGAGGGCGATGCCCCGGCCAAATTGGGCGTCACCGCCGAACAGCATTTCACCCAGCCGCCGCCGCGCTTCTCGGAAGCGTCGCTGGTCAAGCGCCTCGAAGAACTCGGCATCGGTCGCCCTTCGACCTATGCCTCGATCATCAAGACGCTGAAGGACCGCGCCTACGTCCGCGTCGAGAAGAACCGCTTCTTCGCCGAGGAATCGGGCCGGTTGGTGACGGCGTTCCTCGAACGCTTTTTCGAGAAATATGTCGGCTATGATTTCACCGCCGGGCTCGAGGACGAGCTTGACGAAGTGTCGGGCGGCCGCGCGCAGTGGCAAGCCGTGCTCGAAGCCTTTTGGAAGGACTTCAAGCCGCGCACGACCGAGGTGATGGAGCAAAAGCCGTCCGAAGTGACCGCCGCGCTCGACAAATTCCTCGAACCCTATCTCTTCCCGGCCAAGGCCGATGGCAGCGATCCGCGGCTGTGCCCGCTGTGCCACAAGGGCCAGCTCGCCTTGCGCGGCGGCAAGTTCGGCGCGTTCGTCGCCTGCTCCAATTACCCTGAGTGCAAATATACCCGCCGCTTCGGCCAGCCCGGCGGTGAAGGCGAGGCCGATGCCACGCCCGAGACGCTCGGCAAGGACCCGGAAAGCGGCTTGCCGGTCGAGCGCAAGTCGGGGCGGTTCGGCCCTTATATCCAAATCGGCGAGGGCGAGACGCGCAAGATGGCGTCGATCCCGAAAGATATTGGCGAACTCGATCTCGAATGGGCGCTGAAACTGCTGTCGCTGCCGCGCACCATCGGCACGCACCCCGAAACCGGCGAACCCATCACGGCGGCCATCGGTCGCTATGGCCCGTATCTGAAGCATGCCGGCAAATATGCGCGGCTTAGCTCGACGGCGGATGTGTTCGAAACGGGCATGAACGCGGCGGTGGTCAAGCTCGCCGAAGCCGCCGCAGGCGGCGGGCGGCCGCAACGGGGGGCCCAGGCCCCGCTCAAGGTGCTGGGCCTGCATCCGCGCAGCGAGGCCGAGATCAAGCTGATGGAGGGGCGCTACGGGGCCTATGTCACCGATGGCACGACCAATGCGACCTTGCCCAAATCGATCGAGAAAGACGCGCTGACGCTCGAAGAGGCGGCGCAGTTGATCGACGCGCGCGCAGCCGCAGCACCACCCGCCAAGGGCAAGAAGAAGGCAGCGGCCAAAAAGCCCGCCGCAAAGACGGCTGCAAAGAAGCCTGCGGCCAAGAAACCGGCCGCGAAAAAGGCGGCACCCAAAAAGGCGGTCGCCGCAGAGTAAAGGATCAGGCGGCGCGGCGCTGGGTGGCGACCAGGAACGCCCGCGCCGCCGCCTGGGCGGTGGCGATTTCGCGCGCGGTCATGTCCTCGGCAATGTCGCGGCGGCAATCCTTGGCGATCTCGCTGCCCGCAACGGCGGCCAGGTTGAACCATTTGTGTGCCTCGATCAGGTCTACGCCGATACCAGCGGAGCCACTCGAATAGACCATGCCAAGGTCGAAACACGCATCGGCGTCGCCGCGCGCCGCGTCGGCGATTCGGCTGTCGATCAGGAACTGCGCATTCTTCAGGCTGCTGCCCATGCTCTTAACCCCCGTTAACCATCCCTACCGGCAACACCTTGCCGGATTGGGGTCAACAAAAGGTTAACGGCCGTTAGGCATGATCGGCGGGCGGAATCGCGAGGTTGTCGATCAACCGCGTCGTGCCGATCCGCGCCGCTGCGAGCAAACGCCGCTCGCGGCTGGGGTCGGTCGCTGTGGCCAGCGTCGCGGCATCGACCAGCTCGACATAATCGACCTCGAAACCGGCGGTATTCAGCGCTTCGCGCGCCGTGGCCAGCCCGCCTTCTGGATCGTCGCCGCGCGCAATCGCTTTGGCCGCCACGCCTAATGCGCGCGGCAAGGCCACCGCTGCGACACGCTGCGCCTCATCCAAATAGATGTTGCGCGACGACAGCGCGAGCCCGTCATCGTCGCGCTGCGTCGGCACGCCCTGGATCTCGATCCCGAAATCGAGATCGGCAACCATCCGGCGAATCACCGCGAGCTGCTGGAAATCCTTTTCGCCGAACAGGGCGATGTCGGGCCGGACCTGGTTGAACAATTTCGCGACGACGGTCGCTACGCCATCGAAATGGCCGGGCCGCGATGCGCCATCGAGCCCCTCGCTCACCCCCGCCACCGAAATCGTGGTGGCGAACTCGTCGGGATACATCACCTCGACCGGCGGCATCCACAACAGGTCACAGCCCGCCTCGGTCAACAGCCGTGCGTCCGCCGTCTCCCGCCTTGGATAGCGCGACAGGTCCTCATTCGGGCCGAATTGCCGTGGGTTGACGAAGATCGACGCCACCACCTTGCGGCCCGGCCGCTTCGCCGCCTCGATCAACGCGAGGTGCCCGGAATGCAGCGCCCCCATCGTCGGCACGAGCGCAATGCTCGCGCCTCCGCTGCGGAAATCGGCGATCCCAGAACGGAGCGCTTCGAGGGAACGGATGGTTTGCACGGATGTGTGGCCTTCGGTAAGGACGGGCGCGCCTTCTATGAGGCGTGATCCAACCGGACAAGACGGGAAGCAAACACGTTGGCGACTGCTGCGCGAAAGCCACACATTATTGTCTTCGCCAATGAAAAGGGCGGCACGGGCAAGTCGACCACGGCGGTGCATGTCGCGATCGCGCTGGCGGCGCGCGGCGCGCAGGTGTCGGCGCTGGATCTCGACCATCGCCAGCGCACGATGGGGCGCTATTTCGACAATCGTACCGCGACGATCAAACGCACCGGCCGCGACTTGCCGACCCCGCGCCACACCACCCATGACGGCGAAAGCCTGGCGCGCTTCACCGAAAGCTTCGATGCGCTGGCCGAGGGTGCGGACTTTCTGGTGATCGATACGCCGGGTCGCGACGACCGGTTCGCGCGCATGGCCTCCGCCCGCGCCGATACGCTGGTAACGCCGATGAACGACAGTTTCGTCGATTTCGATCTGATCGGCCAGGTCGATCCCGAAAGCTACAAGGTCACGCGCCCGAGCTTTTATGCCGAAATGATCTGGGAAGCGCGCAAGGCCCGCGCCAAGGCCGATGGCTCGACGATCGACTGGGTGGTGCTGCGCAACCGCGTCCAGCATATTGAGGCGCGCAACATGCGCCGTGTGTCCGAAGCGCTCGACCAGCTCGCCAAGCGCGTTGGCTTCCGCATCGTGCCGGGCCTGGGCGAACGCGTCATCTACCGCGAACTGTTCCCCAACGGCCTGACCATGCTCGATTCGGGTGAATTCGGTGCCATGGGGCTGGCGCACGTCGCCGCGCGCCAGGAATTGCGCGAGATGATGGGCGCGCTTGCGCTGCCGGAACCGGTCCCGCCGCAATCAGCTCCGCAGCCGTGGATTGGTACTGCTATCCCAGAACTGTATAAAGCGGGAATGCATGATTTAATAAGATTGGCACCGGAGCAAATTCAAAACGGCCTGGATACTTTGGTTTATCTTGACGATTTGCGTGAGCAACCGGTCGGATTGACTTGGGGCTGGTGTGCCGATTCCCAGACGCGGCTTGAACAAAACTGGGCGCATTTCTCGATTTTATTTGTCGCTGATGGCCAGCCATATGCGCCGGACACTCTTTTTATTTGGGACTCTGAGGATAGTATCGACGTGGCTGGCAAGACGGGTGTGGCGGCGTTTTGTCGCACTGCAAACATGGCGCTTGATGAATGGGATACCGGTGTGCACCGCGTAGTGGCATTTGCGTATTTGGACGAGCCGATTAATGACGGATGGCGTGATTATTATGAAAGTGACGTCCATACAACGCACTATGAGATCAGGGTGAACCAGACGCCGCGGAATGTGGTGGCGGATGGCCAGTCGAATCCGGTTCAGCCGGAATCAATGGGTGGCGCGGCCGTGCCCGGCGGCTGTATTTCAGTGGCGGATGCCTGGCAGTTCCTTGGGCAGACGCGTTGTGTTTATGGAAACATGAGTGACCACTTTGACAAGTGGGACGCGGGCATGCAGGAGACTGTGTACTGGATTCAGTTTAGGGAAACGGATGAGTTTTATATGTTGATGTATGGCGGCTGGAGCTATGATGAGCTTTATCCGGCATGTACTACTGCGTTCGGAAAAATTGAGCGATTGGGCCGGTTGACGGTTATGGTGCTGGCGCCGCGCGTTGGTGTCGAAAATTGGGCAGAGGACTGCTAGATACGGGCGCGTGGCGGCAGCCGTAGCTGCTGCGTACTCCCGTACGGGTCTGCAGTATGCCGGTGCATGCTGCCGCGGGCGCTTTTTAGGCAGTAATCAATTGATTCGACTGGAGCATTGATTTTAGTATTGAATGCACAACCAT
>OFRL01000878.1_pt1 | contig 11695 bp, 9 predicted proteins | sample 1543121 | NCBI WGS metagenome assembly OFRL01 (sample SAMN07774228, study PRJEB24372) | wastewater metagenome | isolation source: Lake Maggiore Cannobio | place: Italy: Cannobio | collected 2016-01
CCGCACGTTATGATCGCGCACCCGCCACACGCCGGCGCACCACGGATGTATGGGCGAAATATTTTTCGCCCGTCCGTGCGCCATTGATGCTCCATCAACCACACGTTGTGATCGCGCGCCCGCCATGCGCCGCCGCACCATGGATGTGCGGGCGAAAAATATTTCGCCCCTACGTGTGCCAACGATGTCCGATCGACCGCCGTTCGCCCGGGCGTGCGCGTTGGGTGCCTCACCGCCCCGCCGCGGCGCGCGCCTTAACGCAAGACACCGGGCTCTGCAGCCCGGTGTCTGTTCAACCAATTGCAATCTAGCGCCTATGCAGCAACAATGTCGCGCTTGGAATGCATCACTGCCCACACCAGCGCACCCAGCAGCACCAGGCCAAACAACACCGTCCACACGCTCATGCTTGTAAACGTAATGATGATCGGCGCAATGATCACCGACACCAGATTCACCACCTTGATCATCGGGTTCAGCGCCGGACCGGCCGTGTCCTTTAGCGGGTCGCCCACGGTGTCGCCCACCACCCCGGCCTTGTGCCGCTCGGAATTCTTGCCGATGTTCTTCTCCGGCTGGCGCGGCTCGTCTTCCACAATTTTCTTGGCGTTATCCCACGCGCCGCCGGCGTTGGACATAAACACCGCCAGCAGCTGCCCGGAAACAATGATGCCCGCCAGAAAGCCGCCCAGCGCTTCCACGCCCAGGAACAACCCCACCAATATCGGCGGGATCACGCCCAGCAGCGCCAGCGCAATCAGCTCATTCTGTGCCGCAGCGGTGGAGATGGCCACGCACTGCTTGTAGTCCGGCTCCTTAAAGCGCGGCGAGCCTTTCGGCTCCAGCACGCCATCGCGAAACTGCCGGCGCACTTCCTCCACTATCAGGCCAGCGGCGCGGTTGACGGCGTTGATGCACAACGAAGAAAACATCCATGGCAGGGCGCCGCCCAGCAGCATGCCAATGAACACCACCGGCATGGAGATGCGGATGCCGGTTTCACTAAACAGCTGCGCAAACGGCAGCGCATTGCCGGCAGCTTGCGCCGCGGCATTTGCGGCCTGCTGCACCTTGGTCACATCTGTGATGAACGAGCCAAACAACGCCACGGCGGCAATCACCGCCGAGCCAATGGCCACGCCCTTGGTGATCGCCTTGGTGGTGTTGCCCACCTCATCCAGCTGGCTCATCACTTTGCGCGCCTTCTCGTCCATGCCCGCCATCTCGCCAATGCCGTTGGCATTGTCAGAGATCGGGCCAAAAGAGTCCATTGCCACATTGTTGCCGGTAAGCGTGAGCATGCCGATGCCGGTCATGGCCACGCCATACAGCACATACGCCACCTGCTCCGCCGGCGTGCTGCCCATGCCGGAAAAAATTATGGTGGAAGAGAAGATGGTGCCTGCAATCACAATCACAGACCACACGGCGCTTTCATACCCCTGCACAAAGCCGGAAATGATGGTGGTGGCCGGCCCGCCAGTCAGGGACTTGACGATATTTTTTACCGGCGCACTGTGCGTGCCGGTGAAGTATTCGGTCACCTTCTCAATCAGGATCGCCAGCACCACGCCGGTGATCACCGCCAGCACCGGGCGCCACCAGCCACCGGGAACTTCCCCCAGAGTGTTTTGCGGGCCAAGCACACCCATGTAGTAATAGCCGGCTGCCGCAAACATCACACTGGACATGATGGCCGCATACAGAAAGCCCCTGGAGATCGCCTTGAAGGCGTCGCCGCCATCCTCCATCTCCGGAGTTTTCACAAGGTACGTGCTGATCATCGAAGACAGCACACCAATGCCGCGCACCATCAGCGGAAACACAAACCACTCGCTGTGGCCGGTCATTGCCGTAAGCGCCAGGCCCAGAATCAGGCCGGACACGATGGTGACCTCGTAAGACTCAAAGATGTCCGCCGCCATGCCGGCGCAATCGCCGACGTTGTCACCCACCAGGTCGGCAACCACGGCCGCATTGCGCGGATCGTCCTCTTCCAGGCCCTGTTCCACTTTGCCCACCAGATCCGCACCCACGTCGGCCGCCTTCGTAAAAATACCACCGCCCACGCGCATAAACAGCGCCAGCAGCGTGCCGCCAAAACCAAAGCCCAGCAGCGCGTCCGGCGCTGCCTTGCCCAGCACAATAAAGATGATGGTGCCGCCGAACAAGCCCAGGCCATCTGTAAGCATTCCCGTGATGGTGCCGGAGCGGTACGCAATGCGCAGCGCACCGGAAAAGCTGTGGCGGCTCTCGGCTGCCACGCGCACGTTGCCCTCTACCGCCATGCGCATGCCAATCTGGCCCACCGTCAGCGAGAAGCCTGCGCCCATCACAAACGCTATCGCCCGCGCAAACGCAACCAGCAGCGTTACGCGCCCCGCATCGTCAATGCCCAGTTTCGCAAAATGCTCCATCGCTTCGGTTGTTGGAGGCACAATGTACACAGACAGGAACAGCGCCACGGTCAACACCGCAATCAACGGCACAATGCCGCGCACCTGCCGGTTCAGGTAAGCATTGGCGCCGGACTTGATCCAGCCCCACACTTCCTGCATTTTTTCAGTGCCCTTGTCCTCGCCCAGAATTTGGTTGCGCAAAAAGATGGCGTAGCCAAGCCCCACCAGCGACATCGCCAGCACCAGCCAGATTGCATTTTGTTCGAATGGATTTAGTTCAGACATTTTTCAGCGTCCTTGCGTATTTTAAAGATTTAGATTTGCAGGCACAAACAGCCCCTCGTTTAGAGGGGCTACAGCGACAAATTTTACCGGATGGGGCGAGATTGTGTCAAGAATTTTTTTCGGCCGCGGGCTGTAAAAATAATCGGGCGGGTGCCAGCGCCCGGCAGCGAGCGGGCTGCGCGCAAAGCATTCTGCCGCCGTTGCCTGGCTGGCTGCCCGCCCGCAAACTCGCTGCGCTATTGTGCGTCGTCGGGCGCAGTTGCAGCCACCGCCCCGTTGCTGCGCAGCAGCGAAGCCCCCACGCCCAGCATCAGCGCCAGTGCAATGAACCCGAGCGCCGCCGCCGTTGGCACATGCATCCACAATGAAAGCGTCATCTTTACGCCAACGAAAACCAGAATGGCTGAGATTGCATGCTTGAGATAGTAGAACCGGTTCTGCATGTCCGCCAGCAAAAAGTACAGCGCGCGCAGGCCAAGAATGGCAAATGCATTTGACGCAAACACAATAAAGCGCGCGCGGCTGATGGCCAGCACCGCAGGCACCGAGTCCACCGCAAAAATAACATCCGCCACCTCAACCACAACCAGCACGGCCAGCAACGGCGTCGCCAGCAATTTGCCGCTCCGGCGCGTAAACATTTTTTGCCCGTCAAATTCATCTGTGCTTGGCACCAGCCGCCGGAACAGGCGCAGTGCCGCCATTTCGCCGGGGTCCAACGGCTTTCCATCCGACCGCAAAAGCTTGATGCCGGTATAAATCAGGAACACGCCGAACACCACCAGCAAGTATTCAAACCGCTCAATCACCGCCACGCCGGCCACGATAAACACGAAGCGCATCACCAGCGCGCCAAAGATGCCCCAGAAGAGCGTGCGGTGCTGGTACTCGAGCGGCACCCCGAAGTGCGCAAAGATCACTGCCCACACGAATACGTTGTCAACCGAGAGGCTCTTTTCGATCAGATAGGCACTGAGATACTCCATGGCTGCCGCAGTGCCTTTGCCTTGGTCCGCAAACATCCACGCGATGACGCCTGTGAAGGCGAGACCCAGACCGATCCACCCCGCGCTCTCGACTGCGGCTTCGCGAAACTCAACAACATGCGCCCGCCGGTGAAAGATGAACAGGTCGATCAGGAGCGCCGCCGTTATTACGCCGATCAACATCGGCCAGCCCCAAACCGGGACCGTAATGTCCGCAAACTTTCCGGCATCGGCCGGCGCGGCAAAAATTGATTCGAGAAATTGCATTGTAATGAACCTGATGCTGCGAGAGTGCCTTATTTGCAGCCGCGCTGATTGTATCCACTAAAATTCGGTTGCGCCCACGCGGCCGGGTGCGCGCAGCTTGCGCAGCTGCCCTCGTAATTAATCGCGCCTATGCGCTGCAAGCGCTTCAAAATAAACAGCGCAGCCTGCGCCAGCCGGCAGCCAGCGGCGCACGTGTGGTACTGTGCACCCGCATGGGCTGGCGCCCGCCCGGCCCGCCCACCGCCTGCAATTGGAAACCTGTGCGTGAATAAAAAATCTGAACCAACCGCGGTGCGCCAGCCAAGGCAGCGCCCCGCCGGCATGGCTGGCTTTGTTATTGTGTGGCTCGGGCAAATGATTTCCGTGCTCGCCAGTTCCATGAGCCAGTTTGCGCTCACCATCTGGATTTTTCAGGAGACGCATAGCGCCACCGCGCTGGCATTGATGCAGGTGTGCTTCAGCGCGCCCTTGCTGCTGATCACGCCGCTGGCCGGCGTAATGGTGGACCGCCACAACCGCAAGCTGATGATGATGGTCAGTGACCTGGGTGCGGGCCTGGCCACCGCGCTGGTGCTGCTACTGCGCGCGCTCGGCCAGCTAGAAATTTGGCACGTGTATGTTGCTGCCGTCATTTATGGCCTGGGCTTGGCGTTCCAGTGGCCGGCATATTCTGCGGCAATCACCAGCATGGTGCCCAAGGCGCAATATGGCCGCGCCAACGGCATGATGCAGCTGGTGGACAGCGGGCCGGGCGTGCTGGCACCGCTGCTGGCCGGCGCCCTGCTGCCCGTGATCACACTCACCGGCATTCTGCTGTTTGATGTTGCCACCTTCTGCATCGCCATCGGCGCGCTGGCTCTGGTGCATGTGCCCCAGCCGGCGCGCAGCAGCGCCGGTGCGCAAAGCAGCGGCAGCGTGCTCAAAGAATCCGTTTATGGATTCAAATATATTTTTGCGCGCCCAAGTTTGCTTGGGCTGCAGTTAATATTCTTTTTCGGAAATTTTTTTGCAGCGATGGGCGGCACGCTGATTGCCCCCATGATTCTTTCGCGCACCGCAGCCAACGGCCTGCTGCTCGGCTCGGCGCAAACTGCCGGCGCCATCGGCGGAGTGGTCGGCGGCATCTTGATGAGTGCCTGGGGCGGGTTTAAGCGGCGGGTGCATGGCGTGCTGCTGGGCTGGCTGGCGGCCGGCATCGGCATGGCCATCGTCGGCCTGCAAGGCGGATTGCCCGTGTGGATAACCGGCCTGGTGTGCATGGCGCTGGTTGACCCATTGATCAACGGCTCCAATCAGGCCATCTGGCAGGCCAAGGTTGCGCCCGATGTGCAAGGGCGCGTGTTTGCAGCGCGGCGCATGATTGCGCAGCTCAGCAGCCCTATTTCTCCGTTGATTGCAGGCGCTGTGGCGGACTTTATATTGGAGCCGCAGCTGCGTGCCGCCGGTGGTTTATCCGCAGCCTTTGGCTGGCTGGTGGGCAGCGGGCCGGGCGCCGGCATGGGTTTGCTGATTATATTTTGCGGGCTGTGCAGCATTGCGGCCGGCAGCGCCGGCTATTTCAGGCCCGCCATCCTGCACGCCGAGACAATTTTGCCGGACCACGATCAACCCGTGCCAGCACCGGCGGAACCCGCAGGCTAAGCGGCCGCAGCAGCCCGCCGGCCGCGGGGATCACTGGTTGGGCCGGCGGATGTTCTTTAAGCAGCGCTCTGAATTTAATGCCGCGCAGTTGGTTGCGGCGCGGCGCGCTGGCACAGCGGGTGGAATGGTGGCACGCCGCGCAAGCGCAGCTGCGGCGCCGGCTTACTTCGGAGTTTTAAGCTGCGCCGGAGCCTGCAGCACTTGAATTTCCTGCTCTAGCTGGCGCATGCGCGCGCACAGGCTGACACGCTGCTGCTCCAAGTGTTTGATCATTGCGCGCAGCTGAACCGCGCGCGCGATGTTTTGCGGTTGCGGCCGCGCCCGGGCTGTAGTAGCCATGTGCGTATACATGCAACATGCATGCCACCATCAGCGTACCCACGCTCCAAGGCGCGCCTCCGCGCGCAAATCACGCAGTTGCGCATACAGCGCCAGCTTGGTGGCCATGCTATCCGGACGGCCCAGAAACCTGCACTCAGAATAAATGTCGATCCGGGTTTGCAGGTGCGCGAGAATCCTTGTGTAGCAGGCCGCGATGCGCGCAGCCAATTGGTGGCGGTCTAAACGCAGCGCGTGCACCCGATTGCGCAGCGGCTCGGTGGCCGCGCCGCGCCGCATGCGCGTATGCGCCTCCAGCTCGGCCAGTTCGGCGCGCGCCGCGCGCAGCGCAACATCCAGCTGGCGCAGCTGCTTGCTGTGCAGCGCAAGCGCTTGCTTCAACTCGTTCAAATATTGCTGGTTGTCCAACGCTAAGATTGCTGCGGCGCAGGGCGAGGCACATTCAGTGCCCCACGCCAGCCAAGCTGCCTAAATATTATCGAACCGGGCGCGGATTGTCAACGGGGCAGCCGGCGGGCTGCGCTGCGGGTGCGGGCTGCTATTGCAGCGGCAGGTTCTTGGCACGCACCAGCATGAAGGCGGCCACATCGCGCGTGAGCGGCGCGTTGGCGCAGTACTTCAGCGGTGCGCTGCTGCACGCCGGCGCAATACCGGCAATGTAAGCGGCCTCAGCCCACTTGGTGCCCCACCACGCGGGATCCAAATCTTCAAACATGCCAGTGGCTGCCGGCGGCGTGTACGCCGCTCCGCGCATTACGCGCATGTAAAAGACGGCTCCCTCTACGCGCGTGTGCCCCTGCCACGGGCAGTACAGCAGCGGCAGGCCGGGGTTGGCCGTGGTCGGCGCACTGCAGCCAGCCGTCAGGCCGTTGGACTGCATTGCCACGGCCCACTTGGCAGACCAGTTGCCCAGTTCCACATCCACAAAATCCGATTTGACGGGTGCCAGCGCCTGGTACGCAGCACCGAGATGGCCGCGCATTACAAACACGGCGCCTTCTGCGCGCGTCATGCTGCGCTCCGGGCAGTACAGCAGCGGGCTTGTGCTGCAGCCGGCTGTATAGCCGGCGCGGTACAGCGCCTCAATGTAAGGGAAGTATGGATGGGTCGGCGGCACATCGCCAAATGTCTGCACCAGCGTGGGCTTCAGCAGCGCCGTGGCGGCAGCGGTGGGCGTGATTGACGGCGCCAGCGTGGCCGTAAGCGTTGGTGAAGGTGAAGCGGTAGGCGTCTGCGTTTTAGTTGGGATTGCGGTGGCTATTACCACACTACTCCCGGTGTCCCAGACCCGGCCATCTGCATCAGTCGCAATTCCATCTCTAATTGTGATGGAGGTTTTTCCATCTGTCTCACTTGTAATTGTGAAAACGCCATTGCTATAAGTGACGTTAGCGCCATGCCATCCGGCAACATTTCCTGATGGTGATGGTTTTGTTTGGAAAACTATTCTGCTGCCTGCCGGACAGCCCATATAGGCAGCGGTCATAGTTTTATCATTGCCGGCGAAGTAGGAGTTGCCAACTATTACGCCGCACACATGCCCATCCGGATGAATTACGGCGTAACCACCCAAGCCGGGTATTGCGGTAGGAGTGAGCGACGGCCCCACGGTTGGGGTAGTGGTTGGCGTGCTGGTCAGCGTTGGCGTAGGCGTTGCCGAAGGGCTGGCCGTGGGCTGCACGGTGCCTGCGCCCGGCAGCGCAACGCCGGTGACAACGTACGCTGCCGGTGACCACGACTGTGCACCCCAACGCGTTGTCACCACATAACGCAGCCAGTAGGGGGTCGAAAGCTTAAGGCCACTGCTTTCCGCCCACTGCCCCAACGCACCCCACATCGAAGCATATCGGTGTTGATACGCGATGGGCCAGGGGTTGGGTACATAAGCACTGCCGTAGCGCGTGCCCAGCCAGTTGCATGGGTACTCAGCCGTCTGGCAGGCCATAAGCGTGACCTCGGTCATCGTAGCATCGTCAAACCATACCGGCCTAGCCGGCCAACGCACCGTCACGTTATCCACGCCCACCGCCGTCACCACCGGCGCATCCAGCGCCGGCAACTCCGGCGCGCTGCCGGTAACCACGGTCGTTGCCGGCGACAATGATTGAGTGCCCCAGCGCGTGGTTATCTGGTAGCGCAACCAGTACTTTGTTGACCGCTGCAAACCATTGCTTCCATCCCACTGCCCCAACGCACCCCACATCGCCGCGTATCTGTGTTGATACGCGATGGGCCAGGGGTTGGGCACATAGGCACTGCCGTAGCGCGTGAGGAGGCCGTTGCATGGAAACTCAGCCGTCGGGCAGGCCATAAGCGTGATCTCGGTCATCGTAGCATCGTCAAACCATGCTGGCCTGGACGGCCAGCGCACCGTCACGTTGTCCGGCAACACTGCCGTCACCACCGGCGCATCCAGTGCCGGCAACTCCGGCGCGCTGCCGGTAACCACGGTCGTTGCCGGCGACAATGATTGAGTGCCCCAGCGCGTGGTTATCTGGTAGCGCAACCAGTACTTTGTTGACCGCTGCAAACCATTGCTTCCATCCCACTGCCCCAACGCACCCCACATCGCCGCGTATCTGTGTTGATACGCGATGGGCCAGGGGTTGGGCACATAGGCACTGCCGTAGCGCGTGAGGAGGCCGTTGCATGGAAACTCAGCCGTCGGGCAGGCCATAAGCGTGATCTCGGTCATCGTAGCATCGTCAAACCATGCTGGCTTGGCCGGCCAGCGCACCGTTACGTTGTCCGGCAACACTGCCGTCACCACCGGCGCATCCAGCGCCGGCACGCCAAGTGTGGTGAAGCTTGTGGCATTAGACAACACCTCACGCCCAAAGTTGTCACGCATCCAGAAGCGCGCCCAATAAGTTATGCCGCGCAGCAGCGCCGTGTTTGAAGTGGCCTGCAGCGTGCCCCACGGTGTGTACGAGTACTGCCAGCCGCCCAGCACAATTTCTCCGCTGGTGGCATCCGCTGCAGTGAACAGCTTTACATAAAACTGGTTGCCGTAGCTGTCAAAACCGTCCGGCCTGGCCGGCAGTGTGATGCTGGCAAAAGTGGCGCCAACGTCTGAGACAACCGGTGCGGCCAGCACGGGCAGCGCCGGCATGCCGAGCGTGGTGAAGCTTGTGGCGTCAGACAATCCGGTCCGCCCAAAGCTGTCACGCAACCAGAAGCGCGCCCAGTAAGTTGTGCCGGCCTGCAGCGTTGCGTCACTGGCCTTCAGTGTGCCCCACGGCGTGGAGGCATACCCCCAGCCACCGTGAACAATTTCTGCGCTGCTGGCATCTGCGGTTGTAAACAGCTTGATATAAAACTGGGTACCGTAGTTGTCGAAGCCCGCGGGTTTGGCGGGCAGCATGACGCTGGCAAATGTGGCTCCAATGCTTGAGACAAGCGGTGCGGCCAGGCTCGGTAAGTCCGGGATAGAAGGTGTGGCCGTCGCTGTGGCAGTCGCAGTGGCCGACGCGGTGGCAGTCGCAGACGCTGGGGTGATGGGCGTTTCAGTGGCCGTCGCGGCAACTGTCGGGGCAACTGTCACGGCAACGGTGGGCACTGCATCCGGTGTGGGCGTGCTCGCCAATTCGGCGCGCGCTGCTGGCAGCGCAGCGGCGCCCGGCTGCAGCACAAGCGCAGCAACCAGCAACCCCGCGAAGCCCACCCGCAATTTGCGCATCATCATTTATAAATCGTTGTCACACTCCGCCTTCCAGTGTGGATCGCCCCGGCAACTGAACTCTGGTGCCCGTCAAAAATATTATGAAGCTACCACGAGTGTAAGGCCGTCCATTCAAATGTCAAGCTCAGGCGCGGCACCGCATGTGCCACCCGCAAGCTTGTGTTGCCACTTGCGAACACTTTAGTGCCTTGATGTTGCCAGTTTGGCAACAAGCTAAACAAGGGCAGCGCCAGCGCCGCACACAGCCCGCGGTTTTTGGGGCATAATGTAAATTCAAGCCCGTCTAACGCAGATATTTATTGCAAATGCTCACATTACTTCCCTTTATGTTGCTGCAAGCGCTGCTGGCCATGAGCATCTTCAGCGCCGGGCGCGTGAACCTGTACGGTGACAAGCGCCTGCAGTATGAGCGCTCGTTTGTGTGCTGGGGCTACCCGGTTTGGTTCTGCCGCTTTGCGGGCGTGTACAAGATTGTTTGTGCGCTGGGCTTGATCGTGGGGCTGGCGGGCATGATTTTGCAAAAGCCGGACCTGCCGGTGTTTGGCGTTATCAGCGCCGCATTTATGGTGGTGTACTACTTGGTGGCGGCCTACACGGAGATGCTGCTTTCCAGCCCGCGCCTGGACCGCCGCACGGCAGCCACCGCCCGCAAGTACATCTACCCGTTTTATTTTCTGGCGCTCACCACCACCTACGATGATGACTGGAGCACGCCAGTGGTAATGATGTCGCTGCTGGTGCTGCTGACCATGGCGCACTTTCCGCTGACGGGCAGCTTGCTGGGCATTCTGGCGCTGGCCGCCGTGCTGGTGATGAACACACTGCGCCGGCGCAAGCACAACCTCAACGATTTGCAGGGCATTGCGTACTACACATTTGCACAAAGCCGGCGCGTGCTGCGCATCCGGCGCAAGCGCTTGTGGCAGCTAATTGACAGCGGCCAGCTGCCCGCGTATCAGTTTGGCCCGGAGACGCTGCTGCGCCGCGCGGATGTAAACGCACTGCCGTTCACCACGCTCACCTCTTAGCCCGCGCCATCCGGCCCGCGCGCTTGAAGATAAAATCTCTTTCGCCGCAGCTCGCCCCGCCAAACTTATCTGACAACTGCATCAAAGCACCTCCAGCCCGAAACAACAGCTGCCGTGCACCCGACGCTACCGTGCGCCCCATACAATAAGTGCAGCCTTAAATAATCCGGCCCTAATTCGCAAGCAGCTCCGCACCAGCAAGAGACAGCGTCACTAAACTACCTCGCCTCGACTATCCGAATTTCCTCACCGCTCCAACCACACAACTCATAACCCGATTTATCAATCCCTTCATCCGTGGACCCTTCGATGGGGCTCAGGGCAGGCTTTGATCTGCATTTCCAGCCGCTCCTTTTCAAGCAGACTCATTTTCACCATTCACATTTTGCGGTGAGACAAACCATTCTTCGGCTAAATCTTTCCATTCAGGGTTGATCGAATCAATGAGGGCGATTTTCTTTGCCCTTAACCAGCCTTTGATCTGCTTTTCGCGGGCAATTGCTGCCCGAATATCGGCACCTGCCTCATAATAGACGAGGAATTGAATGTTGTATTTACTGGTAAAACCTGGCACCAGTTTGTTCTTATGTTCATGGACACGCCGCAATAAGTTATTGGTCACGCCAGTGTAAAGTGTGCGCGATTTGTTTGTCATGATGTAGACATAGTATTCTTTGCGCATGGTTTTACATACTTTATGTTATGCCGCTTATCTTGTCACTCTGAACTCATCACACGCAATGTCGTTCTGAGCGGAGCGAAGAACCCCACCGATCATGTCAGAGGCCCTTCGCTAACGCTCAGGGCGACATCACATTTCATTGTGAACTCATCACACGCAATGTCGTTCTGAGCGGAGCGAAGAACCTCACCGATCATGTCAGAGGCCCTTCGCTAACGCTCAGAGCTACATCACATTTCGCTGTGAACTCATCATACGCAATGTCGTTCTGAGCGGAGCGAAGAACCTCACCGGCCATGTCAGAGGCCCTTCGCTCCGCTCAGGGCGACATCACATTTCATTTTGAACTCATCATACGCAATGTCGTTCTGAGCGGAGCGAAGAAC